>Ga0302196_10000266_pt1 | contig 51688 bp, 43 predicted proteins | sample II_Bog_N1_3_FD_198794 | JGI IMG/M metagenome (GOLD analysis project Ga0302196, IMG submission 198794) | Peat permafrost microbial communities from Stordalen Mire near Abisko, Sweden - II_Bog_N1_3 | ecosystem: Environmental > Terrestrial > Soil > Wetlands > Peat | place: Sweden: Abisko... | reverse complement strand
CACGTCCCGCGCAGTGCATGCGTGGGAATGGCTAATTAGCAATGGCTAGGCCGGCCGCTCCACCGGATTTACCCCCGCCTTCTCCAACTCCGGCCCCAGCCTCCCCGCCATCCACATCGCCCACATCCGCCAGTCGCTCGCGAAGCTATAGAACGGATACTTGAACGTCGCCGGCCGGTTCTTCTCGATGAAGAAGTGCGACACCCACGCAAATCCGTACCCCGAGAACAGCGCGCCCAAGAGCAGCGCCGGCCGCCCCGCCACGATCGCGCCGACGATGAACCCGAACGCGATGAACGAGCCCGCATAGTGCATCCCGCGGGTCGCAGGCTTGCTGTGCTCGCGCAGATAGAAAGGCCAGAACTCAGCGTAGGTATTCATCGGGCGCTCCAGGCAGCGAAGGTATTCAAGCCACTGTTTCTAGGCGCGCGCTCTGCGACGCGCAAGACGCGGCGAGCGGAGTGTCGGGCGGGCAGGCGATGCGTGCAGGCAATGCGCCGCGCGGATGAGCCGCTGCAGGCGTGCCTTTTCCGCGCAACGCGGCCCGCTTTGAACCGCGCCGCGCCTACTGCTAGTTTCCCGCGCCCATGACCGCTCCTGCTGCTAGTTTCCCGCGCCCATGACCGCTCCCGCTGCTGCCCCGGCCGCTGCTGCTTCCACGTCTCCCGCCGTCGCGCGCTCTGCCTCGCCCGCGGAGTCCGCGAGCCCCTCGCCCGCGCTGCTCGCGCGCCTCTACCGCGAGATGCTCCGGCTCCGCACGCTCGACGAACGGATGATGACGCTGCAGCGCCAGGGGCGCGTCGGCTTCTACGGCGCCTGCTCGGGGCAGGAGGCGGCGACGCTCGCGTCGGCCATCGCGCTCGAGGCGGACGACTGGATCTTCCCGGCGCTGCGCGAGTCGGGCGCGATGCTCATGCGCGGCTTCTCGATGGTTCCTTATCTTTGCCAGGTGTTCGGCAACGAGGGGGACATCACCAAGGGCCGGCAGATGCCGTCGCACATGGCGGGCAAGTCGGTGAACCAGGTCTCGTGGGGCTCGTGCATCGGGACGCAGTTGCCGCAGGCGGTGGGCGCGGCGATGGCGGCGAAGATCAAGGGCGAGAAGACGGTCATCGCGGCCTACATGGGCGACGGCGCGACCAGCGAGGGAGACTTCCACGTCGCGCTCAACTTCGCCGGCGTCTTCAAGTCGCCGGTGGTGTTCATCTGCCAGAACAACCACTGGGCCATCAGCGTCCCGACCAGCAAGCAGACGGCGTCGGAGAGCATCGCCATCAAGGCGCAGGGCTACGGCATGCCGGGCATCAAGGTCGACGGCAACGACGCGGTGGCGGTCTATCGCGCGGTGAAAACCGCGGTCGATCGCGCGCGCGCGGGCGAGGGGCCGTCGCTCATCGAGTGCGAGACGTATCGAATCGGCGCGCACAGCTCGAGCGACGACCCGACCCGCTACCGCGACGAGCGCGAGGTCGAGGCGTGGAAGAAGCGCGACCCGATCGATGCGCTGCGCGAGAAGCTCATCGCCAGCGGGCAGTGGGACGCCGCGCGCGACGAGGCGCTCAAGGCCGAGCTGCTCGTTGAAGTGAACGCGGCCATCGACGAGGCGGAGCGCAAGCCGGACCCGCCGCGCGATGGGCTCTTCGACGACGTCTATCAAGAGATGCCGTGGCACCTGCGCGAGCAGCGCGAGGAGCTGCTGGCGGCGCCGCCGGTGCCTCGCCCGGACGCCAAGCAGATCGCCGGAAAGTAGATGCCGCAGCGCGCGCTGCACGTCCGCAAGCTCGGCCTCGTCGAGTACGAGGACGGGCTCGCCATGCAGAAGCTGCTGGCGGCGGCGCGCGGCGCGGGCGCCGGTGCGGACACGCTGCTCCTGCTCGAGCACCCGCGCGTGATCACGCTGGGGCGCGCGGCGAAGGCCGGCAACGTGCTCTGGAGCGCGGCGCAGCTGGAGGCGCGCGGCTTCTCGCTCGTCGAGACCGACCGCGGCGGCGACGTCACGTACCACGGGCCCGGACAGCTGGTCGGCTACCCGATCCTCGACCTGAAGCCGGACCGCAAAGACGTTCGCCGCTACGTGACCAGCGTCGAGGAGCTGATGATCCGCACCGCGCGCGACTCCGGCATCACCGCCGAGCGCGTGCCGGGCCGCCCCGGCATCTGGGTGCACCGCGCGCCCGCGGAAGGCGGGCTGCCTCGCCTGGGCGACGAGTGGGAAAAGCTCGGCGCCATCGGCGTGCACCTCTCGCGCTGGATCACCACGCACGGCTTCGCCTTCAACGTGAGCACGCAGCTCGACGACTTCCGCGCCATCGTGCCGTGCGGGATCCAGGACGCGGGCGTCTGCTCGCTCGAATCGCTCGGCGCGCCGGCGGCGATGTCCGCGGTCGAAGAGCGCGCGGCGCAGCACGGCGCGGCAGTCTGGGAGAGCGAGCCGTTCGAGATCCCCATCGAGCTCGAGACCATCTCGCTGACCATCGTCCGCGAAGGCCTGCACGGCGACGAGCTGCTCCTCTTGCGCCGCGTCCCCGAGCGCGGCGGCTTCTGGCAGACGCTCACCGGCAAGCGCGAACGCAACGAGGCCGCGCTCGCCGCCGCCGCCCGCGAACTCTACGAAGAGACCGGCTTCGCCCCCGCGCTCGACGAGATCCGCGAGCTGAACTACGCGCACTCCTTCGCGCTCGATCCGTCGCTGATGCCAGGCGCTGCGCCAGGCGCGGGAAGTTCCAGCGATGCTCTAGACAGCGCCCAGCGCGACTCTCCGCGCGCACCCATCTTCTGCCGCGAGACCGCCTTCGCCCTGCGCGTCGAGCCGTCCGCCGAACCGCGACTCGAACCGCGCGAGCACGACGCCCACCGCTGGGCCTCGCTCGAGGACGCACTGCCCCTCTTGCCCTTCGCCGGCCTGCGCCGCGCCGCCCGCCTCGCCCTCGAGCAGCTCGCCGCACGCTGACGACCACGCGTCCGCTTTGATCGGTCCCAACCCGCGGGGTCCGAGCGTGCGCCACCCGCCACTGCCCTCACGCCGCCGACCACTCGTCTGCTTCTCGACCGGACCGCAGCCGCGAGACTTCGCGCGCGCCGCCATCCACCGCCATCACGCCGCCGCCTACGCGTTTAGTCTTGAGCGGTGACAAGCCGCGGGGTGCCGGTGGGGGCAGCCGCGCGCAGTTGCGCAGGCGGACATGGAATGAACGGGCCCGCCCGAGTGCGCCGAGCACCTGTCCGAGCACGGCTGCCCCCACCGGACCCCGAGGCGCGCCTGTCTACAGCTCGATGACCAAGCCTTCCGTGGCCGCAAACGTGCGCTTGTGAATCGCCCGCGCCAGCCTCGCGAGCTTCTCGACACCCGCGTCATCACGCTCGGGCGCGTGGTGGAAGAGGGCGAGCTGCTTCACCCCCGCGCGCTCCGCGATCCCCGCGCCCACCTCGTACGTCGAGTGGCCCCAGCCCTTCTTCGAGCGCGCGCCCGGCTCGTCGTACTCGGCGGGCGTGTACTGCGCGTCGAAGATCATCAAGTCCGCGTCCCGCGCCAGCTCGACCAGCCGCTCGTCGGCGTCGGTGCCGTGCTCGAAGTCGGTGGCGTAGACGAGCGTGCGCCCGCCGCACTCGAGGCGAAAGCCGAGCGAGCCGCCCGGGTGGCAGAGCTCGGCCGCGCGCACCGTGGCCGGGCCGACGGCCGCGGTGCCCCCGTTGTGCAGCGGCACGAAGCGCAGGCGCGCGTTGAACGCGCCCAGGTCGACGGGGAAGTACGGGTCGACCATCTGGCCGCTCAGGATCTGCCGCACGTCCTTGCCCTTGCGGGTGGCGCCGTAGAGCGTCAGCTCGCTGCGGCCGTCGTACGCGGGCGCGAAGAAGGGCAGGCCGGCGATGTGATCCCAGTGGTAGTGCGAGACGAAGAGGCTGGCGCGCACCGCGCCTTCGCGCACGAGCGCCTGGCCGAGCGCGCGCAGGCCGGTGCCGCAGTCGAAGATGATCGTCTCGCCGCCGCAGCGGACCTCGACACACGAGGTATTGCCGCCGACCTTCGCGGTGTGCGGACCGGAGCTGGCGAGGCTGCCGCGCACGCCCCAGAAGCGGACCTGCATCGCGCCGTTCGCCTTCGCGCGCGAGGCGGGCTTCGAGGCTTGTGGCGCGCGCGCGGGCTTCTTGCGCGCAGCCGCGGGCGCGGGCTTGCCCGGCGCGCGAGACACCGTTTTCCCGCGCGCCGTCTTCTTCAAGCAGGCTCCCCACGTTTTTGCGGCGCATCGCTGGCGCCGGGCGCGAGCGAGACCAGCTCGATGAGATGGCCGGTCCGCTCCCGCTTGGTGCGCAGGTAGCCGAGGTTGTGCGGGTTGGTCGCGGTCGGCTGCGCGACGCGCGCGCGCACTTGGATGCCGTGCGCGGCGAGCCCTTCGAGCTTGAGCGGATTGTTGGTGATGAGGTCGATCGACCGCGGCCCGAGCGCCTTCAAGATGGCCGCCGCCACGTCGTAGCTGCGCAGATCGTCGGCGAAGCCGAGCTTGCGGTTCGCTTCGTACGTGTCGGCGCCCTGCGCCTGCAGCGCATACGCGCGGATCTTGTTGCCCAGCCCGATGCCGCGGCCCTCCTGCCGCAGATAGACGACCACGCCGCGCCCGGCCGCCGCGATCGCCTCGAGCGCGCTGTCGAGCTGCTCGCTGCAGTCGCACTTCAAGCTGCCCAGCACCTCGCTGGTCAGGCACTCGCTGTGCACGCGCGCGAGAACGCCCTCGGCGCCCGCGATCTCGCCCGCCACCGCCGCGATGTGCTCGGCGCCGCTCTCTTCGCGAAAGACGATCATCCGCAGCGGCCCGTGGCGCGTGGGCACCATCGCCTCGGAATAGAGCGTGACGATCGCGTCGTTCTGCGGGACGGCGTGGAGAAGAGCGCGGGCTTCGGGGGCCAAGGATCCGTCCAGTCTCCGCCCGCGGAAAGTTCCGCGTGGACAGGAGCTCACGAGATGATTGAAGCGGACCCGCTCCCTGTCAAATTGTGGGAGCTCGCCGCCGCTGCGACAACAGCCGTTAGAGGCCTCGCTGCGGCGATCGATTCGGCCCGGCGCGCGCGGCGCGCGCGAGCGGCGAGCGCGACAGACGGCGTTGACCTGGGGGGGGCGCAGAGCTAGGCACTCCCTCGCAGGCCGCCGCGCGAAAGCGCGCAGGAGAACGATTCGATGCACCAGCTCGAGGTCGAGTACAGCTTCGCCGCCGCGCACCGCCTGCCGCGCCATCCGGGCAAGTGCAAGAACATGCACGGGCACAACTACAAGATGAAGGTGGTGCTGCGCGGCGTGCCGCAGCCGGAGCAGGGGCTGGTCATCGACTTCGGCGACGTCGATCAGGTCGTGCAGGCGCGCGTGCTCGCGCTCGCCGACCACAAGACGCTCAACGATTTTCTCGAGAACCCGACCGCGGAGAACATCGCCAGCTGGCTCTGGGAGCGGCTCAGCGGTCACTTGCCGGGGCTCTTCGAAGTGCGGCTCTGGGAGATCCCCACCGCCTGCGTCGTCTATCGCGGGCCGAACGGATTTGCGCCGTGAGCGTGGGGAAGCCGGACCTCTCGGCGATGTCCGCGGCGATCGAGCAGCTGTTGCGCGCGAGCGGCGCCGAGCTCGACGCGGAGACGAAGGAGACGCCCGCGCGCGTCGCCAAGGCCTGGGCCGAGGATCTGCTCGACGGCTACGCGCGCGATCCTGTCGCGCTGCTGCGCAGCTCGCTGGTGCCTGCGCCGCGCAAGGGTGAGCTGGTGATCGCTTCGCAGCTCGACTTCCACGGGATGTGCCCGCACCACCTGCTGCCGTACCAGGGCACCGCCGCGGTCGGGTATGTCGCCGATGCGCACCTGGTCGGGTTCGGCAAGATCGCCGAGGCGCTCGAGGCGCTCTCGCATCGGCTCATCCTCCAAGAATCTCTCGTGGTGCGGCTCTGCGATGCGATCGGCGAGGCGCTCGCGCCGCTCGGCGCCGGCGTCGTCATCTCGGCGGAGCACGGCTGCATGCAGGTGCGCGGGCCCAAGCAGCGGCGCAGCCGCATCACCGTCGAGTCCTGGTCGGGCGTGTTCGAGCGCGAGCCTGAGCTGCGCGCGCGGCTCGCGCGGCGGGCCGAGGGCTAGCGATGTCTGCCGCCGCGCAATCCGGGCTTGGGCTCGCGGGCAAGGTGGTCGCGATCACCGGCGCCTCGCGGGGGATCGGCCTCGCCTGCGCCGAGCGGTTCGCATCCCACGGCGCGCGGCTCGCCCTCTGCGCGTCGCGCTCAGTGCCCGCGCTGCCTGCCGGCGTCGAAGGCTTCGGCGCGCGCTGCGACGTCTCGGACGCGAGCGCGGTCGCCCACTTCTTCGCCGAGGTCGAGCGCCGCCTGGGCTCGGTCGACGTGCTGGTGATCAACGCCGGCGCCCTCGAGCGCGCGCCGCTCGAGGCATTTTCCGAAGCGCAGTGGGACCGCGTGCTCGACGTGAACTTGAAGGGCGCGTTCCTCTGCGCGCGCGCGGTCTGGCCGCAGATGCTCGCCAAGAAGCGCGGCCGGGTGGTCGCCATCGGCTCGATCAGCGGAACGCTCGGCACGCCGCAGGCCGCAGCCTACAACGCGAGCAAGTGGGGCCTCACCGGCTTCATCAAGTCGATCGCCGAGGAGGGCCGCGAGGCGAACCTCTTCTGCGCCAGCGTGCTGCCCGGCTCGGTCGACACCGAGATGCTCAGGCAGACGCCGTTCCCTGCGCAGATGACCGCGGCGGACGTCGCGCGCACCGTGCTCTTTCTTTCGAGCGACGCGCCCTTCGCGATGACCGGCGCGGCCGTCGAGATGTTCGGCTAGCCCCCCAAGGCCCCATGCCCAAAGCCCCGAGCCCCGCGTTTGATCTGATCGCCTCGCTGCAGCGCGAGCTCCCCGCAGGCGCGCAGGTGATCGCGCCGGGCGAGCGCGCGGCCAACTACGAGAAGGACGAGAGCGGGCTCGGCCGCTTCCTGCCGCAGGCGGTGGTGGTCGCGCGCGACGTCGCCGAAGTGCAGTCGGTGATGCGCTTCTCGCAGGCGCACCAAGTGCCGGTGGTCCCGCGCGGAGCCGGCTCGGGCAAGAGCGGCGGCGCGCTCGCGTCGTCGGGCGGCATCGTGCTCTCGCTGGAGAAGCTCAACCGCATCCTCGAGGTCAGCCGCGCGGACATGGTCGCGGTGGTCGAGCCGGGCGTCATCCTCGAGACGCTACAGAGCGCGGTCGAAGAGCAGGGGCTGTTCTATCCGCCCGATCCCAACTCGCAGGCGATCTGCTCCATCGGCGGAAATCTCGCGCACAACGCGGGCGGGCCGCGCGCGCTCAAGTACGGAGTCACCCGCGACTACGTGCTCGGCGTCGAGGCGGTGCTCCCCGGCGGCGAGCTGATCCGCGCCGGCCACCGCAGCTGGAAGGGCGTCGCCGGCTACGACGTCACGCAGCTGCTCGTCGGCAGCGAAGGAACGCTCGCGGTCATCGTCCGCGCGACGCTCAAGCTGCTGCCGCTGCCGCGCCGGGTGGAGACGCTGCTCGCGCTCTTTCCCTCGGAGGATCACGCCGCGCGCGCCGTCCAAGCGATCTTCGGCGCGGGCCTCTTGCCGCGCGCCTGCGAGCTGCTCGACGCGACGGTGATGGAAGCGGTGAGCCCGCGCGCGCCGTTCAAGTTTCCCGCGGGCGTCGGCGGCGCGCTGCTCCTCGAGCACGACGGCCACGGCGACGGCGTCGCGGAAGAGCTGGCCGCCTCGGGCGAGCTGTGCGCGAAGGAGGGCGCGCTCGAGGTGCTCGCCGCGCAGGACGCGGCCCAGCGCAAGAAGCTCTGGGAGACGCGCCGGATGATCTCGGTCGCGCTCACGTCGATCCGGCCGCACAAGATCAGCGAGGACGTCGCGGTGCCGCGCAGCCAGATCGTCGAGCTGATCAACGCCGTGCGCGAGATCGGCAAGCGCCACGCGATCCCCACCGCCTGCTACGGCCACGCCGGCGATGGCAACCTGCACGTGAACCTGCTCTTCGGCTCGCTCGAGGAGCGCGAGAAGAGCCATGCGGCCGTGGAAGAGGTGATGGACGCCGCGCTCCGTTTGGGCGGAACCATCACCGGCGAGCACGGCGTGGGCCTCGCGAAAAAGAAGTTCCTCGCCCGCGAGCAGAGCGCGCCGCTGCTCGCGCTGCAGAAGCGGATGAAGGCCGCCTTCGATCCCGGCGGCCTGCTCAATCCGGGGAAGATCTTTCCGGATTAGAGGGAACCACTGCGGTTCCCCTCCCTTTGCGGCGCAACCGTTCCTCGAAGAGCGATCCGATCACGCATCGCGCTGGGGCGCTAAGCGTGCTTCAGCGCGATCATCTCAATCTCGACGCGCGAGCCCTTGGGCAGCGCCGCGACCTGGATGGTCGAGCGCGCCGGGGGCGCCTCGCCGAACCGCTTGCCGTAGATCTCGTTCATCACCGCGAAGTCGCCCAGGTCGATGAGGAACACGTTCGTCTTGATCACGTCGGCGAACGTGCAGCCCGCGGCCTTCAGCACCGCCTCGAGGTTGAGCATCACCCGCTCCGCCTGCTCGCGGATGCCTCCCTCGACCAGCGCCTGCGTCTTCGGATCGATGGGGATCTGGCCGCTGGTGAAGAGCAACGAGCCGATCGCGATCGCCTGCGAGTAGGGGCCGATCGCGGCCGGGGCATCGGGGGTCGAGATGACGTGTTTCATGCCGATATCGTCGCACGAGTCGCCGCTTCGCGCGCCTCTCGCCGTTCTGCTTCTGTCGGGTGACAAGCCGCGCGGTGCCGGCGGGGGCGGCCGCGCGAGTTCCGCAGTCGACTCCTCCGACGTGCTCCTGATCCACTTTCTGCGTCAGGGCGAGGACCTGTCCGAGCCCGGCCGCCCCCGCCGGACCGCGCGGCGCACGATCAAACGCGCTCGACGACGTGAACGCCGGGGATGTTGCCGATCGCGCGGATCGCTTCGTTCAGCTGCTTGGCGTCGGTGACTTCGATCTCGAACGTGCTGACCGCGCCGCGCTTGTCGGGCGTCGCGCGCGCGTCGGCGTGCACGATGTTCACGCCCACGTCGGCGAACGTCTCGGACATCTTCGCGAGCAGGCCCTTCTTGTCGTCGCTCTTGATGCGCAGGTGCACCGAGCGCTTGAAGTCGCCGCGCACGTCCCACGTCACTTCGACGCGCCGCTCGAGGTCCGACTCCATCGCCTTCTTGCAGCCGCGCACGTGCACGGTGACGCCGCGGCCGCGGGTGATGAAGCCGGTGATCGGATCTCCCGGCACCGGCGCGCAGCACTTGCCGTAGCGGACCAGCACGTCGTCGATGCCGCCGATGCGCACGCCGCCGGTGGTGCGCGTGCGCTGCGCCACCCGCTTGAACAGCTCGGTGAGCCGGCCCGCGGGATTGGCCGAGGTGGCCTCCGCCGGGTGCGGCTCGGCCTTCTTCTCGGCGAGCTTCTCGGGCGGGACCACCTTCTGCAGCACGTTCATCGGCGAGAGCTTGCCGTAGCCGACCGCGCTGACCAGGTCGTCGGCGCGCGCGTGGCCCATGTCGTTCGCGTGCTTCAGGAACTCGGACGATTTGTAGAACTTCGAGAAGTTGAGATCGAACCGCTTGAACTCGCGGTCGAGCAGATCGCGGCCGATGTCGAGGCTCTTCTCGCGCTGCTGCTGCTTGATGAAGGCGCGGATGCGCGCCTGCGCGCGGCTGGTCTTGACGAACGAGAGCCAATCCTTGTTCGGCCGGATATTCGGATTGGTCAATATCTCGACGCTATCGCCGTTCTTCAGCTTGTATCGCAGCGGGACGATCTTGCCCGCGACCTTCGCGCCGGCGCAGTGCGAGCCGACCTCCGAGTGGATCGCATAAGCGAGATCGATCGGAGTCGAGCCATACGGCAGACTCTTCACATCGCCCTTCGGCGTGAAGACGAACACTTCATCGCTGAAGAGATCGACTTTGACCGTGTCGAGGAACTCGCGTGGATCCTTGAGCTCGGTCTGCCACTCCATCAATTGACGGAGCCAGGCAAACTCCTTCTCATCCTTCGCCGCGCGACCTTCTTTATAAGCCCAGTGCGCGGCGATGCCTTCCTCGGCGATGCGGTGCATCTCCTCGGTGCGCATCTGGATCTCGATGCGCTCGCCCGACGGTCCAATCACGGTGGTATGCAGCGATTGATATCGATTGGGCTTGGGTATCGCGATGTAATCCTTGAAGCGGCCGGGCACCGGCTTCCAGAGCGAGTGAATCAACCCCAGCGCTTCATAACAAGCGGGCACCGACTGCAATATCAAGCGGAACGCGACCAGATCGTGCAGCTCGGAAAAAGCGATCTGGCTCTTCGACATCTTCCGCCAGATTGAATAGAGGTGCTTGGGGCGCCCGTCGACGCGCGAAGTGAGCCCCGCCTCCTTCAATTTGACTTGCAGGAGCGCGACCACTTCATCGATGAACTTCTGCCGGTCCTTCTGCGACTGCGCGACCTCACCTTCAATCGCCGCATATTCAGCCGGCTTGAGATACTTGAAGGCGAGATCCTCCAATTCGATTTTAATCCACTGGATACCGAGCCGGTGCGCGAGCGGCGCGTAGATATCCAGCGTCTCCTGGGCAATGCGCTTCTGCGACTCGGGCTTCATATGCTCGAGCGTGCGCATGTTGTGCGTGCGGTCGGCGAGCTTGACCAGGATGACGCGGATGTCCTTCGCCATCGCGACCAGCATCTTGCGAAGGTTCTCCGCCTGCTTCTCCTCGTGCGTCGCCTGCGCCAGCGGCACGTTGGAGAGCTTGGTCACGCCCTCGACGAGATCGAGCACGCCCTGTCCGAACAGATCGCGGATCTCCTCGGGCTTGGCGAGCGTGTCCTCGATGGTGTCGTGGAGCAGCCCGGCGACGATGCTCGCTTCGTCGAGCTTGAGCTCCGCGAGCAGGCCGGCCACTTCGAGCGGATGGATCAGGTACGGCTCGCCCGACTTGCGAATCTGCCCTTGGTGGACCTTGGCGGAGTAGACGTACGCCTTCTTGATCAGATCCAGATCCGCCTCGGGGCGGTAGCTGGCGACGCGCTCGAGGATGTCGTTGAGGCGGATCATTGCGGGCGGACTGCCGAGCGTAACGGAGAGTTGGCGCGCCGCGCAATGAGTTTGCGCGGGAATCGGTGAAGGGCCCGGGAACACTTGCGAAGGCTCGCCTCCAGTCCGTAGAGTTCGCCGCCGTTGCTGTCCACTTAAGACGCGCGCCGCGGGATGGGCGCGCCACGAGATTCGAAATGTTCTGTCCGAACTGCGGCGTGGAGAACCAAGACAACGCGGTCGAGTGCCGCCGCTGCCGCGCTCCTTTCACCGCGGAGCCGCTCGACGAAGGGCACGTCGAACCGCCCGCGGACGCGCACGAGAGCCTCGCCGCCGACGCGCCGGCCGGGGAGAGCAACGACGCGGGCGCCATCTGCGGGCGCTGCGGGACGTTCAATGAGCCGGGCGTGGAGCGCTGCACCAACTGCGGCTACCCGCTGGCGCACGCCCACGCGGACGAGCACGGCCACGAGGCGGCGCGCGAGGAGCACGCGCCCGCGCACGACGAGCCAGCGCTCGCGCACGATGACCAGGCCGGGCACGACGACATCACCCCCGCCGAGGGGAATCCGTCGCTCTCCGACGAGGTCTCGGCGCTGGCGATCTCCCCCGAGGACGCGCGCGAAGCGCACGAGGACGCGACCCCCGCCGAGGGCCACGCAGCTGTCGCGCAGGAGCCCGCGCCTGCGCCGGAGCCGGTCCGCGCCAGAGCGCCCGCAGCGCCCGCCCCGTCGATCCCGGCCGCGCCGGCTGCGAGCGCGGAGAAGATCTGCGCGAGCTGCAACACGCCGAACCTGCCCAACGCGAAGTTCTGCGCCGAGTGCGGAACGCCCTTCGCGAAGAGGGCCCCGGCTCCCGCGCCAGCGCCCGCTCCGATCCCGACGCCAGCGCCCGCGTCCGCCGCCGCGATCCCCGCGGTGGAGACGCCAGCCAACGAGCCGTCGCACGCCGAGCCCGCCTACGTGGAGACGCAGCACGAGGAGCACAACGACGAGCCCACGCACGCCGAGCCGATCCACGACGAGCTGGTCGATCAGGATCAGGCCGAAGCGCACGAGCACACTGCAGAGCACGCGCCCGCCGCGGTCGAGCCCGAGGAGCCCCTCGACCCGCTCTCGGCGCACGAGTCGGGCGAGGACGCGCCCGCCGAGGAGGATCCGTACGCGGTCTTCGAGGAGCAGAAGACCGACCCGAGCCAGCGCAAGGCCCGCCCGCGCGCGGCCGAGCAAACGGCCGAGCACGCGCCGATCGAGGCGGCCGCCCCGGAGCATGGCGAGGAGCACGCGGAGGAGTACGAGCACGCCGAGGCGCCGGCCGCGCACGAGGAGCACGAGCAGGCCGGTGCGTACGGTGCTCCCGCCGAAGAGGAGGGGCTCTCCGTTTCTATCGAGGCGATGCAGCCGCTCGAGGGCGAGGCGCAAGGTGAGGCCGCGCCTGAGACGCTCCCCGAAGAGCAGTACGAGGCGAGCGCGGAGCCCGCCGCGGAAGGGGCGGCGGCGCAAGCCGAAGAGCCGGTTTACGAAGAGGCCGCGCCGGCCGCGGAGGAGCCGGCCTATGAAGAGCCGCCCGCCGAGCCGCCCTATTCGGTGCAGCTGGTCGTCGAGAAGGGCGAGCTGGCCGGCACAGCGTTCCATCTGGCCGCCCTGGAGAACAGCATCGGCGGCGCGGGCGCGGCCATCGAGATGCAGGACGACGTCTACCTCGCGCCGCACCACGCGACCGTCTACTTCGACGAGCACCGGCTGCTGCTGCGCGACGAGGGCGCGGTGAACGGCGTGTTCATCAAGCTGCGCGACGCGGTGCCGCTCGAGCCGGGCGATCAGTTCATCGCTGGCGAGCGGCTGCTGCGCTTCGACGGAATGGTCGAGCTGCCGGCGCCCGAGGAGATCGAGCCGCCGTTCCAGGGCTCGCCGCGCCCGCAGGGGCAGGCGGTGCGCGTGGTCGAGCTGCTCTCGGGCGGCAAGCCGGGCCGCAGCTGCCATCGCGCCGGGCCGGTGATCGCGGTCGGCAAGAGCGGCTGCGACATGAACTTCCCGTCCGACACGCTGCTGGCGGCGCGGCATGCGGAGATCCACCTCGACGACAACGGCGCGGCCTCGCTGGTCGATCTCGGCGCGGGCGAGGCGGGCGTGCTGCTGCGCTTGCAGCACGGCGCTGCCATCGAGCTGCAGGCGGGCGACGTGCTGCAGCTCGGCGCGCAGACCCTCCGCGTCGAGCTGGCCTGACTTAGCGCCCGGCCGCTCGGGACGCGCCGGGCGCCGCCGGGAGCGTCGACTCGATCAGCCTGACCTGCGCCGCGTAGGCGGCCGGGTCGAGCTGCGCCGCCCGATCGTACTGGGCGCGCGCGCCGAGGGGCTGCGTGTTGAGGTAGAGCCCGCCCAGATCGTAGTGGGCGCGCGCGTTTTCGGGATCGAGCTGCACCGCCTGCTCGAGGCGCGCGCGCGCCGAGGCGGGATCTCCCTCGTGCTGGAGCCGCTGCGCCTGCTCGACCAGCGCCGCTGCCCGCTCTCGCGCGCCGAGAACCGAGGCGGGCGTTATCGAATTCGATAATTTCGATAATCGGGCCGGCGCGGGATGGCGCGGGCGCGGGTGCAGAGCGAGCGCCGCGGCTGCCGCGAGCACCAGCCCGGCGCTGGCGGCGATCGCCATGGGGAGCCGCGAGCGCGCGGGCGGCGTCGGGGGCTGCGCGGGCCGGCTCTCGTGCAGCGTCTGCGTCACCACTTCGCTCGGCAGCGCCGGCGGCCGCGCGCGCACGGGCGGCGGGTCCGACGGCCTGGGCGCCGGCGTGCCGAAGGCGATCGTCTCCGCCGCCTCCGGCTCTTGTGCCAGCCGGTCCGGGGGAGCCGCGCGCAGCCGGTCCGCGCCAGGCGCGGGGTTCGCGCGCGGGGTCGGAGTCGCCGGGCCCCGAAGAGCCGCCGCCGCTGCGCTCTGCGGCAGCTCGAGCAGCAACCGGCGAAACTCGCTCGCGCTCTGCGGCCGCCGCGCCGGCTCCTTCTCGAGCGCGCGCAGGATGAGCTTCTCCATCCCTTCGCTGATCTGCGCGTGCGGCGCGCGCTGGCGGGGCGGCTGCGGCCGGTCGTTCACATGCCGCGTGAGCACCTCCATCGAGTTCTGCCCTTCGAAGGGCAGCTCGCAGGTGGTGAGCTGGTAGAGGATCACGCCGACCGCGTAGAGATCGCAGCGGGCGTCGAGCGCGCTGCCGGTCGCCTGCTCGGGGGCCATGTACTGCGGCGTTCCGCAGACCACGTCGGTGCGGGTGAGGCCGGGCAGGTCGGCGTCGAGGATCTTGGCGATGCCGAAGTCGAGCACCTTCACGATCTCGTCCGCGCCGGGCCCGCCCGGCGCGACCATGATGTTCTCGGGCTTCAAGTCGCGGTGGATCACGCTGCGCGCGTGCGCCTCCGAGAGCGCGGCGAGCACCTGCGCGACCAGGTGGACGATGCGCGCCTCGGACAGCGGCCCCTCATCGCGCGCCACCAGGCGCAGGTCCTTGCCCTGCACGTACTCCATCGCGATGTAGAGCGTGCCGTCCTCGCCGGTCCGCCCGAAGTCGAGCACCTCGATCGTGTTCGGGTGGTTGAGCCGGCTCGCCGCCTGCGCTTCACGCTCGAAGCGGCCGACCAGCGTCGGGTCCTCGAGCAGCGCCGGCTTGAGCACCTTGAGGCAGACGTCCTTGCCGAGCGCGAGGTGGCGCGCCCTGTAGACCTTGCCCATCCCGCCCTGGCCGATGAGCGCCTCGATGCGAAAGCGGCCGGCGACCTCGGCGCCGAGGAGCGGGTCCTTCGCGCGAGGTTGCGGTGGTCGCAGGCCGGCGCAGGCGGGGCAGGGAAGGCCGGGCTGCGCGGGCAGCGGCGATTGGCAGCGAGGGCAGTTCACAAAGGTCCGCAACGATCGCACAGCTCGCCGCGGTCGCCATCGGCCGGCCGGTCGCGCAGGAGCAAATGCCTCTGTGCAATTGACCGCACCGGATCACCAGCATAAAAACGGTGCGCCATGGATTGCCCCAAATGCGGTGCGTTCAACGAGAACCCGGTCGGCTCCTGCCTCTCTTGCGGAGCGACGCTGCCTGATGCCGAGGACGCGCGGCCTACGGCAGCTCCCAAGACCCCCGCGCGGGCGGTCGGAGGGGCGCGTCTCGCCTCGAGCAGCACGCCGCCCAAACAGTGTCCGAGCTGCAGCACGCTGAACGCCGCGGCGTTCAAGTTCTGCGCGCGCTGCGGCACGCCGCTCAACGCCACCGGCACGCCGCACAAGCCACCGCCGGCTGCGCCCGCCAAGCCCGCGCCCAAGGCGGCGCCCGTTGCCGCTGCCAAGCCCGCGCCCGCCGCGGCCAGGCCCGCCGCCCCCGCGGGCAAGCCGGCTGCGCGCCCCGCGCCGCCTCCGCCTTCTCGCGCTCCCGCGCGGCCCGCGCCCGCACCGCGCCCCCGCGCCCGCGTCAGCGCCATCGCGCGCGACGGCTCGACCTCCGCCGACTTCGTGCTCACCCGCGACGAGACGCGCGTCGGCAGCGCGGTCGCCGACGGCGAGGTCAAGCTCGACAAGGACCCGTTCATCGGCGCGGTGCACGCGACCTTCCAGTTCGAGGACAGCCAGCTCACCGTCCGCGACGGGGGCACGCACAACGGCGTCTTCCTCTGGGTCAAGGAGCGCGAGCTCGAGTCCGGAGCCGAGCTGCGCATGGGCCGCCAGCGCCTGCGCATCGAGTGGCAGCCGGACGAGCCGGAGGAGGCGTTCGAGCAGCCGCTCTTCGGCAGCCCGAACCCTGGCTACACTGCGCGCGCCGTGCAGCTGCTCGAGGGCGGCGGCGACGGCGACGTCTATCCGCTCAAGGCCGGCGACAACCTGGTCGGCCGCGGCTCGGGCGACGTGAGCTTCCCGAGCGACGGATACGTCTCCAGCCGCCACGCGGTCATCTCGGTCGACGACAGCGCGATCCGCGTCAAGGATCTCGGCTCGGCGAACGGCACGTTCGTGCGCATCTCCGGCTCGGCGCCGCTGACCAGCGGAGACCTGCTGCTGGTCGGCGAGCAGATCCTCCGCATCGATCCCGCCTGATCCCCCGGCGCGAGAGCGCCTCCAGCCTGCGCGCGCAAAGACGACTGCGCGCGGTCCCGAGCATCCGGGCCGCGCGCAGCTTGCGTTTGCGGTAGATGTGTTGTGTGCAAACGACCTCGCCGCGCGGCCGGGAGTGCTCGCGGCCGCGCGGCGCCCGAGCCCGCGCGACTACCCCGCGCAGAGCTCGAGAATCTGATCCTTCACGCGCGCGCGAAACCGCTCGAGGCGCATGGTGACCGCGCTCTTGCCCACGCCCATCCGCTGCGCGATCTCGCGGGCCGACAGCGTGCCGTCGAGATAGAAGAGCTGCACGGTCTCCTTCTCCGGACCTTCGCGCAGGCCGTCGATGACCTGGCGGACCGCGCGCAGCGCCGCTTCGCGCTCGAGCTGATCCGAGGCCGCCGGGACCGCGTCGCCAGCCAGCAGCGATTCGCGCGTGGCCTCTTCGGCCGCCTTGCGGTGCGTGCCGCGCGAGGTCAGGTAGCTGCGGGCGCGGTTGCGGGCGATGGTGAAGAGCCACGCGGAGAAGCGCTCGGCGTCCTTGAGCGTCGGCAGCGCGCGGAAGGCGCGGACGAAGGCCTCCTGCACCACGTCCTCGGCCTCATCGGAGTCGAGGTCGCTGAACGAAGCGGTGATGCGCGAGACCGCGGCGCGGTACTTGCCGTAGAGCTCCTCCTCTGCCCGCCGCCCCGCGAGCCCGCCGGCGAGCGCGCGAGCCACCAGCTGCTGGTCGGTCGCGTGGTCGTCGGTGACGAGCGTCAACACGGGAAGCTGGCGGATCGCGGCTTCGGTTGAGGTGCCTTGCAGCGTCGTCTTGGTCGAGTGGATGTGGGCCATGCCACGGAACTCTGCACCCGCCATGCCCACCATGGTGATTTGTATAACTAATTGATATTATATGTATTTAAAAACAGCGACAAACATGTCTCGGCTGGGTCTACGCGACATTGAAGTCGTTATCGCGATGCATCAAAAACCGGTCCTGATTCCATCTGTACTGGAATGAGGCACGGTTCGTTCGGAGTGCCAGAATGGGTCGAAATGGCGGTTTTCCGAACGCCATGACAATTGCGCCAACCACGCCGATCGATGAGTCTCCCGCGCCATGGATGCCCATCCCAACGCCGAACCTCTCGCGTCCGAGCCGCCCTTCGTTGCGCCAGAGGTCGCGCCGCTGGGCCCCATCGACGGCAAGGCGCTGGAGGCGCTCGGCTGGCCCGTGCTCGTCGACGCGCTCGCGTCCCGCGCGCGGACCCCGATGGGGCGCGCGCTCTGCCTGGCGCTCGCGCCGGGCGTCGATGCGCGCGAGGCGGCGGTTCGTCTGGCGCGCGTCGAGGAGGCTCGCCTGTTGCGCCGGCTCGATCGCGAAGTGCCGCTCGCCGACGCGCTCGACGTGCGGGCCGCGCTGGGCCGGGCTGCGCGCGAAGGGACGCTCGAGCCGGCCGAGCTGCTGCAGATCGCGCGGCTCATCCGCGCCGCCGCGGCCGCGCGCCGCTTCCTCTATACGCAGGCCGATCGCGCGCCCCTGCACTTCGCCTGGGCCGAGACGCTCACCGATCTGACGCCGCTCGCCGACGAGCTGAGCGGTGCGTTCGATGCGGCCGGCAAGCTCCTCGACGAAGCGAGCCCGCTGCTCGCCGAGCTGCGCGCGCGGGTCAGCGGCCTGCACCGATCGATCAAGTCGCGCCTCGACGGCATGCTCGAGAGCGGCGACATCGTCGGCATGCTGCGCGACAGCTACTACTCCGTGCGCGGCGATCGCTACGTGCTGCCCGTGCGCGCGGAGCACAAGAGCCACCTTCCCGGCATCGTGCACAACGCGAGCGGCAGCGGGCAGACGCTCTTCATCGAGCCGCAGGAGCTGGTCGAGCTGGGCAACCAGCTGACCATCGCGGAGGCCTCGGCGCTCGAGGAGGAGCAGCGCATTCTCGCCGAGCTGTCCAGCGCGGCGGGCCGGCGCGCGGCCGAGCTGTCGCGCGATGTGGAGACGCTGGGCAGGATGGACGAGGTGGCCGCGGCCGCGCGGCTCGCCGACGATCTGGGCGCGAGCACGCCGGTGCTCACCGCGAGCGAGCCGGGCGCCGATCGCTCGAGCGCCGCGCGCGGAGGGCAGGCCGGGCTGTTCCGCTTGCGCGGGCTGCGCCACCCGCTGCTCGTCCTGCAGCAGCAGGCCCGCGCGCTCGCCGATCCGTCGCGCAAAGTGAACGTGATCGCGAATGATGTCGAGCTGGCTGGCCGCGCGCGCGCGCTCATCGTCAGCGGGCCGAACGCGGGCGGCAAGACGGTGACCATCACCGCGGTCGGTCTCTCGGCGCTGATGGCGCGCGCGGGGCTGCCCATCCCGGCCGCGAGCGGTTCGGAGCTGGCGCTCTACCAACAAGTGCTGACCGCGATCGGCGACGAGGGGGACCTCTCGCGCGACCTCTCGACGTTCACCGCGCACCTCGCCGCGCTCAACCGCATCTTGCAAAAGGCCGCGCCGGGCACGCTGGTGCTCATCGACGAGATGGCCGCCGACACCGACCCGCGCGAGGGAGCCGCCATCGCGGTGGCCGCGCTCGAGCAGCTGGTGGCGGCGGGTGCGCAGGTGCTCATCACCACGCACCTCGAGGAGCTCAAGGCGCTCGGCCTCACCGACCCGCGCTTTTCCTCGGCGAGCGTTGGCTTCGACGTGAACAAGCTCGCGCCGACGTACCAGCTGGCGCTGGGCGCGGCGGGCGCTTCGTCGGCGATCGAGATCGCGCGGCGGGTCGGCCTGCCGGAGGCGCTCTGCGAGCGGGCGCGCGAGATCCTGGGCGGCGGCAGCTCGGCCATCGCGCAGGCGCTGGAGAAGCTCGAGCGCGAGCAGGCGCAGCTGCAGGCGGCGCGCGCGGCGGCCGAGTCGGAGCGGGCCGAGCTGGAGAAATCGCGGCTGCTGTTCGATCGCGAGCGGCGCGCGCTCAAGGCGCTGGAGAAGGCCACCCGCGAGGGCGCGCGCGACCTGCTCATCGAGGATCTCGAGCAGCGGCGGCAGCAGGCGGCTGATCTGATCGCCTCGCTGCAGGCCGCGCCCGGCATGGCCGATGCGGTGCGCGCCGAGCAGTCGCTCAAGGCGATGGCGGCCGAGGAGACGGCGCGAGGCGAGCGGGCGCGCGCCGAGGCGGAGCTGCTCGCCGAAGAGGAGGCGCGCGCATCGCAGAGCGGGAAGTCCGCGCCCGGCGCGGCTGCGCTGCGATCGGGCGGTCTGCAGCCGGGCGGTGCCGACGAGCCCAAGCTGGTTCCCGGCGCGAGCGTGCGCCACGCGCGGCTCGGCAGCGAAGGGCAGATCGTCGAGATGCTGGGCGCGCAGGCGCTGGTGCAGATGGGCTCCTTGCGCATCAAGGTCGATCTCGATGAGCTGCTCCCGCTCGCCCGCAAGGCGCGCGCACACGACGCGCAGTTCAAGAAGACCAAGGCCGAGCGGCTCGAGCGCGGCGCGGCGGCGAAGGCGGTGCCGCTCGTGGCGCGGCAGACGGTGATCGACGTGCGCGGCCAGCGCGTCGACGAGGCGATCCGCTCGCTCGAAGAGGCGCTCGACGGACATTTGCGCGCGGGAGTCGAGGAGGTGCAGGTGCTGCATGGCCACGGCTCGGGCGCGCTCAAGAGCGCGGTGCGCGAGCACCTCGCGCGCAGCCCCTACGTGAAGAAGGTGCGCGCCGCGCTCCCTCACGAGGGCGGCGACCAGGTAACGGTGGTCGAGCTCGCCGGAAGCTAGCGCTCGCGAAATCGTTGCAACACCAATGATTTGTGTAGCAACGATCTCCGGCCGCTCCCGCCCGCTAGCGCAGGCGGCCGGTCTCCCGCGCGAGCGACATCAGATTCTTCACCATCGAGCGGATCTGCGCGTCGTTCTCCAGCTCGCCGCCCAGCTTCCACGGCAGGCGCCAGGTCCAGTTGTGCGGCCCGACCGTGCCCGGCGTGTTCATCCGATCGGACCAGCCGAGCGCGTCGGTGATGGGGATGAGCAGCGCGTCCGACGACGAGACGTAGGCGAGGCGCAGGAAGGCGTCGCGGGTGCGGGCGGTGAAGCGCACCGCGTCCATCCCCTCGAGGCCGCGCAGCTCGGGCTGGCTCAGCTGCTTGTGGCGCGCCCAGTCGGGCAGCGTCTCCCACCAGGTCGACATCGCTTCGCTGTCGTGCGTGCCGGTCACGCAGAGCGAGATGCTAGGGAAGCGGCGCACGTCGCGCGGCTGTCCGTCGTCGTTCTCCCAGCGGAGCACCTTGGTGCCAGGCAGGCCCAAGCGCGTCAGCGAGCTGCGCACGAAGTTCGGCACCGTGCCGAGATCCTCGGCGAGCACCTCGGCGCGCTGGCCGAGCAGCGAGAGGATCCGCTCGCCCTGCTGCAGCTCGCGCGGCTCTTCGGGCGGCACGAAGAAGGCGGGCGCGCGGCGGCCGTTGACGAGCAGCGGACGCGCGTAGGTGCGGTAGAGGCCGACCACGTGATCGACCCGGAACGCGTCGTAGAGCTCGGCGGCGCGAGCGGCCCGGGGCCCAAGCCACGGGTCACCGGCGGCGCGCATCTCGTCCCAGCGCGGGACCGGCAGGCCCCAGTCCTGGCCGTCGGCGCTGTAGGCGTCGGGCGGCACGCCCACCGTCGCGTCGAAGCGGAAGAAGCGCTGCAGCTCCCAGACCTCGGCGGAGTCCTCGGCGCACATGAAGGGCAGGTCGCCAACCATCTTCACGCCCATCGCGTTGCACTCGGCGCGCGCCTTTTTCCACTGCGCGTCGGCGAGCCACTGGATCCAGACGAGCTCTTCGATCTTGCCCGCGAGCGACTCCCGCGCGTGCTGCAGCGCGGCCGGCTCGCGCATGCGCAGCGCGGGCTCCCAGTCGCGCCAGCTCTTCTCGCGCTGGTCGTGCAGCGCGCGGTAGAGCGCGAACTCCTCGAGCCACACCCGGTTGCGCGCGCGGAACGCGGCGAAGTCGCGCGCGCGCTCGCCGCCGCCCGCCTGCTCGCCGCTCTTGAACTTCGCGAACGCGCGCGAGAGCGCGGCCAGCTTGACTTTGCGCACGCTGGAGAAGTCGACGCGCGGCGCGAGCCGGTGCGCCTCGAGCGCGGCCCGCTCTTCCTTCGTGAGCGACTCGTCGCCGCCGTGCTCGGGGACCTGGCCGAGATCGATGTAGACCGGCTCGAGCGCGTTCGAGCTGCCCGCGGCATACGGGCTGTCCTGCCCGGGCGAGACTTCATTGAGCGGCAAGAGCTGCCACAGCGAGCAGCCGGCGCTGCGCAACAGCCGCGCGATGGCGGGCGCGTCGGCGAACGAGGCGAGCTCGCCGCGCGGCCCTCGCGCCGACGAGAGCGGGAGGAGAAGTCCTGCGCGCCGACCGAGCGTGTATCGAGCCACGAGCGTTCCTTTTTATGGAGCTTGCGAGGGGCGGCACCGGCCGCTGCGGGCGCATCCTGAGCACTGCGTCCACGGCAGACGCAAGCGGAAGCTTCGTGCTATGGCCGGGCCATGAGCAAAGCCGCCACCGTCAACCACGGCACGATCATCCACTTCGCGGGCGCGCATCATCTCTTCCCCGTCTCGAAGAAGAGCGACCCCGCGCAGATCCGGCTGACCAGCAACGAGTCGATCGCGGAAGACGATGTCCGCATCGGCTGGGACACCTTCTTCCGCGTCTTCATCGACGGCGGGATGGTTTTTGTCCACGACGAGGCGGAGGGCCGCCCCGTGAAGCGCTCTGAGGCCGAGGCCGCTCTCCGCTCTTAGGCAGCTGCGGCGGCGTCGGGCGGGCGGCGGCGATCAGGTCCTGCTCGCGCAGCCAGCGCTGCTCGCCCGTCTCGTTGCGCGGCGGCGGGCTCGACTTCGCTGGCGTGTGACCGCCGTGGCGCGCCGGCTGCGGCTCGCCGCGACCCTGCAGCTCGCGCCGCTTGGGGAAGCTGCGCGGATCGATCGCCGGCTTGCCGCCGTGCCGCTTGCCCGCGTGGCTTGCGTCCGCGCCTGGCGCGGCCGGGCGGTGCTTCGACGGCCCGCGCTCGTCCTTCGCGTGCTGCGCGCGCTGCTTGCCGAAGGTGCGCTCGTCGTCGGTCTGCGCGCTGTGCTCCTGGCCCGGCCGCTGCTTGCCCCACGCCGGCGCGCCGCCGGCGAGCCGCGGCGGGATGCGCTCGCCGCCGCGCGCGGGCGCGGGCGCGTGGTGCGGCTTGATCGCGTTCCACTTTCCATGCTGGACGCGCGCGCCGCGCTCCTCGCGCTCGACCTTCGGCTGCTCCGGCTCGCCCACGATGGCGAAGTTGATCCGCCGCCGCGACGGCTCCGCAGACGCGACGCGGATCTGCACCACGTCGCCGAGCGCCCAGCTCTTGCCCGAGCTGCCCATGGTGATCCGCTGCAGCTCGGTGTCGAGGCGCAGCCCCTGGCCGAGCGTCTCCGCCGGCACCAGGCCTTCGACCGCGGGCGAGTCGAGCACGCAGAAGAGCCCGAGGTCCGAGACGCCGGTGACGGTGGCGCGGAACTCCTCGCCCACGTGCTGCTGCATGAACGACGCGGAGTAGAACGAGACGACATCGCGCTCGGCGCGCATGGCGGCCCGCTCGCGCTCCGAGCACTGCGCGCCGATGCCGGCGAGCTGCGCCTCTTCTTCGTCGTGCTGCGCGGCGCTCTGCTTCTTGCCGCCGCGCGCCCAGTGCTTCCAGAGCAGCCGGTGCACGGTCAGGTCGGGATAGCGCCGGATCGGCGAAGTGAAGTGCAGGTACGTCGGCGCGGCGAGGCCGTAGTGGCCGATGTCATCGGGCGCGTAGATCGCCTGCATCATCGAGCGCAACAGCAGCTGCGTGAGCGCGCGCTGCGCCGGGTGGCCCTCGAGCTGCTTGAGCAGATCGCCGAGCGCCGACGGGGTGAGCCGCGAGGGCAGCTTGAACCCATGCGCGCCCGCGAGCGCGCCGAACGCGACCAGCTTGTCCGCGTCGGGCTGATCGTGCACGCGGTAGAGCGTGGGCAGGTGCTGCTGCGAGAAGAAGCGCGCGACGCCCTCGTTGGCCGCGAGCATGAACTCCTCGACCAGCCGGTGCGCGTCGTTGCGCGGCCGCGAGACGATCTCGGTGACCTCGCCCTTCTCATCGAGGACGATCTTCGCCTCGGGCAGGTCGAAGTCGAGCGCGCCGCGGCCGAAGCGCACCGCGGTCATCTTCTTCGCCAGCTCGCCGGCGACCTGGAGATCGTGCACCCGTGCAGCAATTCGCTCCTCGTCCGGCCTCTCGCCCGCGAGCACCGCCGCGACCTGCTCGTAGGTGAGCCGCGCGTGGCTGCGCATCACCGCCGGGTAGAGCTCGGCCGAGCCGGGCTTGCCGTGCTCGTCGAGCTGCAGATCGCAGACCATGCAGAGCCGCTCGACATCGGGGTTGAGCGAGCAGATGCCGTTGGAGAGCTCCTCGGGGAGCATCGGCAGCACGGTGCCGGGGAAGTAGACCGAGGTGGCGCGGCGCAGGGCCTCGCGATCGATCGGGCCGTCCTCTGGCACGTAGCTGGCGACGTCGGCGATGGCGACCACCAGCCGGTAGCCGCTGCCCTTGCGCTCGACGAAGACGGCGTCGTCGAAGTCGCGCGCGTCGGCGCCGTCGATGGTGACCAGCGGCAGCGCGCGCAGGTCGCGGCGGCCTTGGTGATCTTCTGGCCGCACGTGATCGGGCACGCTCTCCGCCGCGCTCTGCACTGCTGCGTCGAACTCATCAGAGAAGCCCTGCGCGTAGGCGGCGGAGAGGATCTCGAAGCGCGCTTCGCCGCGCGCGCCGAGCGGGCCGATCATCTCGCCGCGCATCGGCGCGTGGCCGTAGCCGCCGCTCTCCTTCGCTTCGCGGCGGATGCGCACCTTGACCAGCGCGCCGTCCTGCAGCGCCGGATCGCGCGGCACGAAGATGGGGCCGGCCATGCGGCGATCGTGCGGCTCGACCAGCGCCTCCTTGCCGCGCAGCCGGTAGGTGCCGATGGCGAGCTGGCGGCGCGCCTCGACGATCTGCACCACTTCGCCGACGGTGCGCCCGTCGCGGCCCGGCGCGGTCTTCACGCGCACGATGTCGCCGTCGATCGCGTCCGCGGTCTGGCCGGGCGGAATGAAGACATCCTCGTCGCGGCTCGAGCCGCCGAGCAGCGGCGAGACGAAACCGTAGCCTTCGGCCTTCAAGTGGATGAGACCGACCACCTCGCCCGAGCGAGGACGCGGCGCCGGCGCGGGCTTCTTCTCGCGCGCCTCGCCCCAGGCCGCGGCGCCGCGGGGAGCGACCCGCGTCTGCGAGGCCTGCGCGGCCCGTCGCAAGCGGACTCCCTCGGCGAGCGCGGCGGGGACCTTGGCGGCGGTGGTCTTCACTCCATCGCGCGCCTGCCGGCCGGCCTCTTTGTGCGCCGGCGTGTCGCGGACAGAGGCGTGGGGATGCATGCGCTTGGACGGCGCGCCCGGCTCCGCGATCACCGGCTTGTGGACGGGTGCGTGCGGAGCTGCGTGAGCTGGCGCGTGCGGAGCCGCGTGAGCGGGCGAGTGCGAAGCCGCGTGAGCGGGCGCGTGCGGAGCCGCGTGAGCGGGCGCGTGCGGAGCCGCGTGAGCGGGAGCATGCGGAGTTGTATGAGCGGGCGCGTGCGGAGCTGCGTGAGCGGGCGCGTGCGGCGCTGCGTGAGCGGGAGCATGCGGAGTTGTATGAGCGGGCGCGTGCGGAGCCGCCTGCGGCTTGCCATGCGCGGCCGGCTGCCCGCGCTGCCGGGCGGCCTCCTTCACACGCGGCGGCACCAGCGGCTGACGCCCGCGCGACCTCTCTTTGCGCGGCGCGTGGGCTTGTGGCGCGGCCGCGCTCGAGGCGCCGGGGCCCCCTGCGATCCGGTAGCGCTGCCCGTCGAAGAGCGCGCTGCCGTCTTCGACCAGCGCGCGCAGCGTGCCGCGCAGCTTGGGCTTGCGGCCCCCGCTCTCGGGCATCTGCTCAGTCAGTTGTTTGAGGGTGAGACCCGAGGGAGCGCTCTTGAGCGCTGCGAGCAGGGCCTCTGCTTCGATTACGTCACGATGATTTGAGTTCAAACGATCTCTTCTTGTTGGCCCGCATTGTGGGGCCGGGAACTGCGGTCAGCTTTTCTTTGTATCAGGTTTGGACCGGGCGTCGTGCGCGCTGCCTCCGCACGAACCCTTCTTGCTCTCGCAGGTGAAGCCGGGAATGGCTCCTTTGAGGAACTGCTGCAGCGACGAGACCAGCTCGGGCGGCATTTGCGCCGCCAGCGTCTCCCGCGCGATCACCGTGGTCTTCTTGTAGGTGCGCACGAAGGTGATGCACGGCATGCACTTCGAGAGGTGCTGCTCGAGGGCGTCGGCGCGTGCGCGAGGCAGGGAGCCGTCGAGGTAGTCGCCGAGCAGGGAGACGCACTCGGAGCACTGTTCAATCACGTCGCCCACTGCGTCCGCCTCGTTGTTGCGCGGCCACCATGGCCTCGCTGCCCACCAGAAACCCACCCTCGTCCAGATGCGCCCGGGCAGTGCCGGATTCGGACGGGCTCTGTTTCGTGTCGAGAATCTTGCACTATCCGCCGAAAAAGTCGCCCAGTTGCTCGCGCAGCGCAAGCCGGGCCCGGTGCAAGCGGCTTTTCACCGCAGGCACGGTCAGCTCGAGCGCGTCGGCGATCTCTTCGTTGGAGAGCCCGTCGACGTCCTTCAAGAGAAAGACGGTGCGGTAGTCGTCGGGCAGCGTCTTGACCGCCGCATCGATGTGCTCGCCCAACTCGCGCGAGAGCAGCTTGTCGTCGGCGCGCTGAGACCAGTCGCTGTGCGGCGGCTCTTCGTGCTGGCCGTCGGCGGTGAACTTCGGGCCCGCCGGCTCGGCCGGTTGATCGGACACGGCGTCGGGCGCGCGGCGCTTGCGGCGCAGGCGCATCAGCGCGCTGTTGGCGGCGATGCGGTAGAGCCAGCTGGAGAACTGCGCCTCGCCGCGGAAGAGCGGCAGCTTCTGCCACGCGTTGAGGAAGGCCTCCTGCAGGATCTCCTGCGCGTCGGCCTCGCTCTGCGTCATGCGCAGCGCGAGCCGGTAGAGCTGGCGCTGGTGGCGCGCGACCAGGATGGAGAACGCCTGCGCGTCGCCCTTCTGCGCAAGCAGCACCAACTCCGCGTCGGGCGGATGGCCGTCGGCCGGCGCGAGCGGCTCGGTCTCCGCGGGCTGCGGGCCGGATGTGTTGGATGGGGCGTCCATGAGGGGGCGCGCGGAAGCTAAGTCACGCAGAGGCGCAGCGCAAGGGGACCTGCCGCGAAAGTGCGGCGCAAGCTACGGCGCGCCCGGCAGGCCCGGACGCGCGTAGACCACGATCTGCGGTGTCTCCTCGAGGTAGAGGCCGGTCGCCGGGCGGGTGGTGCGGAACGCGTTCCAGGTCTCCGGCTCGCGATCGCGGAACTCGCGGTGCCACTGCAGCACCGCGTACTCGGCGTCTCCGGGCCCGCCCGCGTAGCGCAGATCGCGGCGCAGCAGGTTCATCAGCTGGTAGGCGTGGAAGCTCTCGCCGTTCACTTCGTGGAAGAAGATGCGCGCGCCCATCGGCGCGTGCGCGTTGATCCACGGCAGCACCGCGGTGACGTTGCCCGACCAGTACTGGCGCTGCATGCCCAGGCTCGCTGCGCCCGGCTCGTCGCCGGCCAACTCGCCATAGGCCGAGGTGCCGTAGGGATGCACGCGCGCGATCTGCGCGAGGCCTGGCGCGAGCGCGAACGCCGCCGCCAGCACCAGCGCGACGCGCGGACGCAGCCTGGGAAACGCCGCCGACGCATCGCGGGCGAGCTCGACCAGGAGCTGCCCGGCCTCGGGCGCAAGCAGCGCGGGAACCACCAGCCAGTGTTTGATGCCGCCGAAGATGGGCGTGGTCCGCAGCATGAACGGCAACAGGCTCGCGCCCGCGATGCCCAGCTCGAGCAGCGCCACCGGCGAGATCGTGCGTCGCGCGAACCGCCAGAGCAGGCGCAGCGCGGCCGCGAACAAGAGCGCCACAGTGGTGATCGGCAGCGTCAGCGCGAGCAGCGCGATCGGATAGCTGATCGGGAAGGGCGGCTGGCGCAGCAGATCGCCCAGGTACCACCACGAGTAGTGGACGTGGTTCAGGTGGAACGAGATCCAGTCGTTCAGGTGGCGGAGCGTGCCGTGCCAGAGCAGCGGCCAGACGGCGACGAGCACCACCGGCCCGAGCAAAATCCACGGCAGCGTCTTCAACGCGCGCAACCGGAGCGCGCCCGGCAAGAGCAGCGCGTGGATGAACAGCACCGGCGGGAGGAACCAGGCGTTGTGCTTGGTGGCGAGCGCGCAGCCGAACACCAGGCCGAACGCCAGCCCGCGCAGCCACGGCCGCTTCGGCTCGCCGTCGACCAGGCCGAGCGCGCGGGCCCACGCGAGCGCGACCGCGACGAAGAGCGCGCAGATGGGGATGTCGAAGCAGGCGAGGTGGCCGTGGAAGAACGTGCGCTCCGCGCACCAGAAGAGCAGCGGCGCGAGCACGCCGGCCGCGCGCGAGCGGGTGAAGCCGAGCCGCGCGAGGCAGACCGAAAGGATGCCGCCGAAGACCCACGCGGGCATCCGCCACGCGGTGGTGTCGCCGAGCAGGCCGAGCCAGCGGCTGAAGACGAGGTGCGACGCCGCGAAGCACATCTTCGCGAGCGCGGGGTGCTCGGAGTTGATGCGGAAGAAGCGCTCGGTGGCGGCCGCGCCCATCGCCGTGAGCGGCGCCTTGAGGAAGAGGCGGATCCACTCCTCGTAGCTCGAGGCGGCGGAGAAGTAGTAGCCCTCGTCGCGGGTGAAGCCGACCGGGGCCTGCGTTGCGAAGAGCGCGAGGAAGGTGGCGATGCCGAGGATTCGCGACAGCGCGCGATCGCCCAGGCGGCTCTCGGGAGACGCCGCGGCCGAAGCGTCCGCCGAGGCCGAAGAGATCGTTGGTGTCGCAACTGTTGGTGCCGCAATGATTGGTGCCGCAACCGATTCGGCGGCGGCCGCCTTCGCCGCGCTCTTCTTCTCGCCCCGGCCGGCCTTGGGCCCCTTGGTTCCGTTCGCGCTCATCGGGTGGTCCAGGCGGCGACGCAGATGTTCGGGCGGAACGGGCCGGGCGCCCAGGCGCGGAGCTCCAGCTGCAGCGGGCCGCTCGCGCCCGACGGCACGTCGGCGCCGAGCCACGCTGGGAGCGGGTCGACCGTGCGCGGCAGGACGACCTCGCCCAGCTTGCGGTCGCTCGCGAACGCTTCCACGCGGATGGGCGTGACCTGCGAGTCGTAGGCCCGCTCGCCGACGATGCCTGCGCGCAGGTGCAGCGCGGTGCCCGCGTCGCCGGTGAGCACCAGCCGCGATGGGTCTCTCTCGCCGCCGACCGGCATCACGCGGCAGGCGTGCGAGACATACTGAACTTCGTGCCACTCGCGCGGCTGGTTCGCGAAGGCCAGGTCGCTCGCGAGCGGGGGCGCGTGCAGGTCCCAGCCGGTCAGCGTGAGCGGGCCGAAGTGCAGCGCGGCCGCTTGGGGCGTGGCTCCGCGCGCGCGCAGCTCTTCTTCGGCGTGCGCGAAGTTCGCGTGCGGCGAGCCCGGCAGCGCGAGCAGCCAGAGCGTCTGCGCGCCCACGTAGTCAGCGTGCGCCAGATCCTCCTCCGCGAGCACGGGACCCACGTCGACGTAGAGCCGCGCCTGCTCGAGCCAGGGCGGCCAGATCTGCACCGCGTCGCCCGCCCGCGCGTGACCGCGAAGGAACGCCGCCGCCTCCCCGTAGTCACCCGCCGAGGGCAAGCGCGACGAGAGCGTCAGGTCGAAGGCGAGCGCGCCGATGGAGAGCAGCGCGAGCGCGCCGAACGCGAGCGCACCACGCTGCTGGCCCAGGGGAAGCACCGGGCGCTAGCCCTGGCCCAGCTTGATCTTCTTCTCGCTCTTCTCGCGGCAGAAGAGGCAGAGCGCGACCTCGGGATACTGGAGGAAGCCTGGCGCCCAGCCCGGGTGCATCGCGCAGCGCGGGTCGAAGCAGTGGTGCAGATCCCAGAGGTGGCCGACGTAGTGCGCGGCCCGCTTGGCGAGCCCCGCCTCGAGCGTGAGTTGCCCCTTGCCGCCCAGCTGCGCGGACGTCACCACGCAGCGGCCGCCGCCCTGCTGCGCGAACCCGTCGGTCGGGCCCTTGCCCATCGGGCCGATCGGGCCGCCGATGGGCGCGGTCATCAAGTAGAGCAGCTTGTCGTCGGCGTAGAGCTCGGTGTCGTCGTCGACCTGATCGAGCAGCTTGGGCCCGTCGTAGGCGTCCTGGTCGGCGGTGAAGGCGCTCTTCGGCAGCTTCGCCTCGCCCTGCAGCTCGCAGCCCATGCCGTACGCCGCGTGGATGCGGCGCTGCGCGTGGTCGAGGACGTCGGGGGGAAATTCGCCCAGCGTGACGATGCGGATCATGACTTGCCCTTCTTCTTCGCAGGCGACTTGCTCTTGGCGGCCTTGTCCTTCGGGCTCGCCTTGCCCGCGGGTCTGGCGGGCTTCACGGGCTTGGCGCTTTGGGCGGCAGGCTTGGCCGCTTTCTTCTCCGCGCTCTTGGCCGCGGGCCTGGCCGTCTTCGGCTTCTCCGCGCTCTTGGCGGCCGCCTTGGCCGGCGCGGCCTTGGCGGGCTTGCTCGCCTTGGGCCTGGCGCCGCTCTTGACCAGCTTGAGCTTGCGGCCGTCCTCGTCCTCGTCGCGGTCCTCGTCCTTTTCGCTCTCAGCCGCGGCGGGCGCGGCCTCGGGCTCTTCTGCGGTCTCCTCGTCGTCGTCGAAGCCGAGGTCGTCTTCGCCCGCCGCGCGCAGCGGCTTGATCGGCACGATCGGCGCGAGCAGCTTGAGCTCGACTCCCTTGCGCTTCATGCCCGGCGGCGGGAAGAGAGCGTAGTCGAGGTTGTCCTCGGCGGTGTGCATCGGGATGCCGCACGCCGCGGCGATCTCGCCGAGCAGCAGGTGGCGCGCGGAGTCGTAGAGCTCGCGCTCCTTCTGCGGCAGCGGGCGCACGCGCGTCAGCGAGTGCAGGCCCTTCAAGACCTCGGCGGTGCCGAAGAGGCCGCCGCCCGTCATCTTGTCCGCGTTCTCGCGGTGGCGGACCTTCCAGTCGAGCTGCGGGTCGTCGTTGGGCGACGCGAGGTAGTCGAAGACCTCGTCGATGATCTCGGGCGTGGCCACCTTGCGCAGGCCGATGCCCATCACTTTCGCGCGCGGCACCATCACCGTCGCGCCATCCTCCTCGCGCTTGAGCAGCACCATCTCCAGCGAGTGGCCTGCGGCAATCTGCTTCACCTCGACTCCAGTGATCCGGCAGATACCTTGGTTCGGATAGACGACGCGATCGCCGGTGCGCAGCGAGCCGTCGCCGATCTGGATTTCGTTCCCCTGAGTGGTCATCGGGCGTGGTGCCTACACCGCACTTCCCAGGCGGTCAATTGCGTGGGGGCACCTCGCAGGCTATGACGCGCCGCACAGAGACTTGACGGGCGCGTTTGCGCGCCAACAGAGGAGCCGCAAGATGGCCGATTCGAACGCAGAGCTCTCCGATCTCGAGCGCGCCCAGCGCCGCGGAGGTGGATTCTTCTTCACGCCGGTCGGGGGCCGGCCCATCACCACGCCAGAGATGTTCTCCGCCGAGCAGCGCGAGTTCTTCCGCACCGGCGCCGAGTTCAACGCCAAGGAGGTCGATCCGAAGATCGACGCGCTGGAGAAGAAGGACAACGCGCTCTTGCGCTCGCTGGTCGGCCGCGCGGGCGAGCTGGGCCTGCTCTCCGTCGACGTGCCCGAGCAGTACGAGGGGCTGGGCCTCGACAAGACGACGTCGATGCTGGTCGCCGAATCGCAGAGCCACTACGGCTCGTGGACGACCACCTTCGGCGCGCACACCGGCATCGGTACCTTGCCCATCGTCTACTTCGGCACCGAGGCGCAGAAGGCGAAGTACCTGCCCGATCTGGCGAGCGGCCGCAAAGTGGCCGCCTACGCGCTCTCCGAGGCGGGGAGCGGCTCGGACGCGCTCGGCGCGCGCACGGTGGCGAAGCTGTCGGCCGACGGGACGCACTACGTCGTCAACGGCGGCAAGATGTGGATCACCAACGGCGGGTTCGCCGACGTCTACATCGTCTTTCTCAAGATCGACGGCGACAAGTTCTCCGCGCTGATCATCGAGCGCGGCACGCCCGGCTTCACCGTCGGCCGCGAGGAGCACAAGCTCGGCATCCGTGGCTCGTCGACGACCCCGCTCATCTTCGAGGACGCGCGCGTGCCGGCCGAAAATCTCCTCGGCGAGATCGGCAAGGGCCACAAGATCGCCTTCAACATCCTCAACGTGGGCCGGCTCAAGCTGGCCGCGTTCGCCATCGGCGGGATGAAGGTCGCGCTCGACAAGGGCATCGCCTACGCAGCGGAGCGCAAGCAGTTCGGCAAGGCGATCGCGTCGTTCGGGCTCATCCGCGAGAAGCTCGCCCGCAGCGCCGCGCAAATCTACGCGATCGAATCGATGACCTACCGCGCGAGCGGCCTCATCGACGACGCGATCCACGCGAGCGGCGCCCACAGCGGCGGCGGCGCTCACAGCGGAGAGATGTACGCCATCGAGGAGTACGCGCTCGAGGCCTCGATGATGAAGGTCGCCGGCTCGGAGTGGCTCTTCCAGATCGTCGACGAGGTGCTGCAGATCCACGGCGGCAACGGCTTCGTCGAGGACTACCCGATCGAGCGCGCCTACCGCGACAACCGCGTCAACCGCATCTTCGAGGGCACCAACGAGATCAACCGGCTGCTCATCCCCGGCACGTTCTTCAAGCGGGCGATGAAGGGCGAGCTGCCGCTGCTCGACGCGACCACCGACATCGACGCGGAGATCGAGAACCCGGAGCTGTTGCCCAAGACGACCGGTCGTCTTGCCGCGGAGGTCCGCGGCGCGGAGATGGCGAAGAAGCAGTTCCTCTTCGTCGCCCGCGCGGCGGCGATGCTGGGGCCCGAGCTGGAGACGCGCCAGGAAGTGCTGGCGGCGCTCGCCGACGTGGCCATCGAGGCGTACGCAATGGACTCGATGCTCGGCCGCACGCTGGCGCAGAAGGCCGACGAGCCGCACGCGGCGCTGCGCGATGCGCTCTGCCGCTTCTTCTGCATGGAGAGCCGCGAGCGGGCAATCACCCGCGCGAGAGCGGCGCTCTCGTCGCTGTTCGGCGAGGCGGAGATCGGTGAGCAGATGGCGAAGCTCGAGAAGCTGCACCGCTACACGCCGGTGAACGCGGCGTCGGTGCGCGAGCCGATCACCGAGGCGCTCCTGGCCAAGGGCACCTACCCGCTGACCTACTAGCTCGCACTCGATCGAATTCGATCGCACTCCTGGGGGCGCGCATGCCGACGCTCGATCCGCACAGCCACACCGATCTCGCGCAGGGCCAGGTGCGCGCGCTGCAGCTCGACTGGAAGGTCGACTTCGCGGCGCGCGTGCTCGAGGGGGAAGCGACGCTGCTGCTCTCCGAACGGTCGCGCGGCGGGCCGCTCGATCTCGATTCGCGCGGCCTGGCGATCGAGTCGATCCGGGCCGCGCCCGAGGTCGACGAGAGCGTGCCAGGCCGCGCCCAGAGCGGCTTCGCGCAAACGGGCGCGCACCTCTCCTACGAGCTGCACGCGGCGCTGCCCGGCTCGGCGTGGATGGGCGAGCGGCTGCGCGTCGAGGTGCCGCCGGGGGCGCGCGGCGTGGTGATCCGCTACCGGACCTCACCCGGCGCGAGCGCGCTGCAGTGGCTCGAGCCCGCGCAGACGGCGGGCGGCGTGCACCCGTTCCTCTTCTCGCAGTGCCAGGCGATCCACGCCCGCTCGCTCGCGCCGCTGCAGGACTCGCCGCGCGCGCGCATCACCTACCAAGCGCGACTGCATGTGCCGCGCGCGCTGCTCTCGCGGATGGCCGCGCGCGCGCTCGGCCGCGAGCCGTCCCGCTTCGGCGCCGATTGGGCCTGCGATCGCTTCGAGATGCCGCAGGCGATCCCGCCGTACCTGCTCGCGCTCGCGGTCGGCGATCTGGCCGAGCGCGCGCTGAGCGATCGCACCTCGGTGGTCGCCGAGCCGTCGCAGCTCGACGCGGCCGCCTGGGAGTTCGCCGAGGTCGCGTCGATGATGAGCGCGGCGGAGAAGCTGTTCGGACCCTATGCGTGGGAGCGGTTCGACCTGCTGCTGATGCCGCCCTCGTTTCCCTACGGCGGCATGGAGAATCCGCGGCTGACGTTCCTGACGCCCTCGCTGCTCGCGGGCGATCGCTCGCTCGCCAACGTGGTCGCGCACGAGCTGGCGCACGCGTGGACGGGCAACCTGGTCACCAACGCCGACGCGAACCACTTCTGGTTGAACGAGGGCTTCACCGTCTACGCCGAGCGGCGCATCCTCGAGGCGCTCGAGGGGCGCGAGGCCTCCGAGCTGCACGCCGCCATCGGCCGGCACGATCTCGAAGCGGCGCTCGTCCGATTCGCCAAGACGCCCGAGCTGACGCGGCTACGCAACGATCTCGCCGGCACCGACCCGGACGAGGCCTTCTCGCAGGTGCCCTACGAGAAGGGCTACCTGCTCCTGCGCGCGCTCGAGGCGAGCGAGGGCCGCGAGAAGTTCGATCGCTTCTTGCTCGCCTGGATCCAGCGCCATTCCTTCCAGAGCGTGACCACCGACGCGTTTCTCGCGCTCGTGCGCGAGCTGCTCCCGGGCGCCGATCAGCGCGTGCCGCTGCTCGACTGGATCGACGGAACAGGCCTGCCGAAGAGCGCGCCCTCGCCGAGCTCCGCTCGCTGGGGCGAGCTCAAGCAGCAGGCCGCGGCGCTGCTGCAGGGCGCGCTGCCTTCGCGCGAAGAGGCGGCCGGCTTCACGCCGCCCGAGCTGCTGCTCTTCCTGCAGTCGATCCCCGCGGGCACCAGCGCGCAGACCTGCACGCAGCTCGATGCGCTCTTTGCGCTGCGCGAGAAGAAGAGCGCCGAGCTGCGCTGCGCGTTTCTCTCCGCGGCGGTGACCGCGGGCATGCCAGGCGCGGCCGAGCGCGCGCGCGAACTCTTGCTCTCGATCGGCCGGATGAAGTTCCTCCGCCCGCTCTACGGCGCGCTGGTGGCCCGCGAGCAGACGCGCGAGTTTGCCCGCGCGCTCTTCGTCGAGGCGGCCCCGCGCTACCACCCGATCGCGCGCGCGGTGCTCGCCCCGCACTTCGAGTAGCGCAGAGCCGCGCGGGCAGCGCCGCGGCTCACTTCGCGATCGAGCCCATCATCGCGGCGGGGTAGCGCGTGCCCGCCGCCGCTCCCTGCGGCGCAATCGCGTCGATGCGCCGCAGCTCGGCCGGCGCAAGCTGCACCGCCTCGGCGCCTACGTTCTCCTCGAGATACTTGCGCCGTTTGGTGCCGGGGATGGGCACGATGTCCTCGCCCTGCGCCGCTACCCAGGCGAGCGCGAGATGCGAGGCGGTGCAGCCCTTCTCCTGCGCCATTTCGGTAATTTTGGTAACCAATTCCAAATTTTTGGTAAAGTTGTCTCCCTGGAACCGCGGGCTCTGCCGCCGGTAGTCGTCGGCGGCCAGGTCGTCGAAGCGGCGGATCTGCCCGGTGAGGAAGCCGCGCCCGAGCGGGCTGTAGGCGACGAAACCCACGCCCAGCTTGCGGCAGGCGGCGAGCACCCCGTCTTCCGGGTCGCGGCTCCAGAGCGAATATTCGCTCTGCAGCGCCGCGATCGGATGGACCTTGACCGCGCGCGCGAGGTTCTCCGGGCCCACCTCGGAGAGGCCGAGGTGGCGCACCTTGCCGGCCTTCACCAACTCGGCCATGGCGCCCACCGTCTCCTCGATGGGCGTCTTCGGATCGAGCCGGTGCAGATAATAGAGATCGATGTGATCGGTGCGCAGACGCTTCAAGCTTGCGTCGATCGAGCGGCGCGCGTTGGCGGGCGAGCCGTCCATCACCCGCCTGGTCGAATCGTTGGGGTCGCGGGTGATGCCAAACTTGGTGGCGAGCTGCACCTGGCCGCGCCTGCCCTCGAGGAAGCGGCCGAGCAGCTCCTCATTCGCGTACGGCCCGTACATCTCGGCGGTGTCGAAGAACGTCACGCCCAGCTCCAGCGCGCGGGCGAGCGTGGCCAGCGACTCCTGCTCGTCGCGGCCGCTGTAGAAGTCGCTCATCCCCATGCAGCCGAGGCCTTGAGCGGAGACGGTGAGGCCGCTGTTTCCGAGTGTGCGCGTGCGCATGTGGGCTCCTGGTGAAGGGATGTTCGCGCGGATCGCTCCGGATCGGGCGCACGAGATTCCTAACGCCGAAGCGCCGGCTCCCCATTCGCAAAGATCCACTTTCCGCGCCCAGCGCGGACGCAGGTCCGAGCCCGGCCGCTCCCCACCGGGCCCGGCAGCGCGCTCGCTACGGCGCGCCGAGCACGTAGACCGAGAGCGTCCCCGGCACGATGCTGCCGCGCTTCTGCTCCGGCGCGGGCGGTCCCATCTGCGCGGTGACCGTCAGCGCGTGCCCGCTCTTCGAATCGTACGCGATGGTGCGAGCGCCCTTCTTGGTGTTGAGCGTCTCCAGCCGCTGCGGCGCGCCGGCGGCGTCGAAGCCGATGACGCTGACCGTGCCCTCGCCGTTGGAGGCGTAGGCGAGCCCGCGCGCGTCGTCGAAGGCGACGCCGTCGGTGCCTTCGCCGATGGGCGCCGAGCCGAGCACCTTGCCGCTCGCCGCGTCGACTGCGACCGCGACGTGATTCTGGCAGACGGCGATGAGCCGTCCGTGCGCCGCGTCAGCAGCGAGCCCGCTCGGCTCCTCGCAGGGCGCGAGCGGCCAGCGCGCGGCGAGCTTCATCGCCAGCGGATCGATCTGCGCCAATTCGGAACTGTCCTCGAGGTTCACGTAGAGCTTGCCGTCGAGCGCGGCGGCGAACTCGGGCTTGCTGCCGAGCGGGATGCGGCCGACCACGGTGAAGCTGAACGGATCGATCACCACCGCCTCGTGGTCGCCGCCGAGCAGCGCGAAGACGCGGCCGCTCTTCGGCTCGTAGGCGATGGCGTCGGGCCGCTTGCCCACCGCGAGCTTGCCGTCGGGCAGCAGCGTCTTGGTGTCGAAGCGCAGCACCGTTCCGTCGCGGCCGCTGGTTGCGAACGCCTTGCCGAGCGAGGGCACCACCGCGACGCCGTGCGCGCCGTCGACGCCCGCGATCGAGGCGAGCCTGGCGAACGTGTCGAGATCGATCGCTTCGATCACCGACGAGTGCGCGAGGTAGAGCCGGCGCGCGTCGGCGTCGACCGAGAGGTAGTCCCAGAAGCCCTCGCCGCCGATGAGGTGCTCGCTGAGCAGCGACAGGCGCGGCTTTGCGCTCGCGGCGCCCATGGCCGCGTCCTTCGAGTCGCTCTTGGCTTGGGCGGAACCGGCCGGCGCGGCGGCGCTCGACGAGGGCGTCGCGCAGGCGGTGGCGAGCAGGCCCGCGGCGCCGAGCGCGGCCAGCGGACGGACGACGCGCGAGGGGGCAAGGCGGGAGAGCAGGGTGCGCACGGTGTGAGCCTTTCGTCAGATCGTCGAGCGCGCATCTATCGCGCGCGCTGCTTTGCGAAAAGCCCACCGGCGCTCGATGAGCGCCTTCTCACCATGGGCTCAGTCGGCGCTCATTCCCCGGCCACCGCCGCGCCGCCTGGCGCTACTCGCCGCCCGAGGGCGTGTACTCGCGCGCGAGGTTCTCGAAGCGGGTGAACTCGTGGAGGAACGCGATGGCCGCCGTGCCGATCGGGCCGTTGCGCTGCTTGCCGATGATCACCTCGGCGACGCCCTTCACGTTCTCGTTGTCCTTCTCGTAGACCTCCTCGCGGTAGAGGAAGCAGATGGTGTCGGCGTCCTGCTCGATGGCGCCCGACTCGCGCAGGTCGCTCATGATCGGCCGCTTGTCGGGCCGCTTCTCCAAGCTTCGGTTGAGCTGGCTGAGCGCGATGACCGGCAGCTTGAGCTCCTTGGCGAGACCCTTCAGCGAGCGCGAGATCTCGCTGATCTGCTGCTCGCGCGACTCGATGCGCTCGTTGCCCTTCATCAGCTGCAGGTAGTCGATGATGATGAGGCCCAGCGGCGCCTCGGTGTTCAGCAGCTTGGCCGCGAGCCGCCGGCACTTCGCGCGCAGGTCGAGCGCGGTCAGGCCGGGCGAGTCGTCGATGTGCATCGTCGTCTCGGCGAGCTGGCCGGCCGCGTGCGCCAGCTTGGGCCAGTCGCTCTCGATGAGCCGGCCCGTGCGCAGCCGCTGCGCGTCGACGCGCGCTTCGCTGGAGAGCATGCGCATCACCAGCTGCACCGAGGGCATCTCCAGCGAGAACATCGCGACGCCGATCTTCTTCGCGTTGAAGCGCGCGCGGATGGCGGCGTGCGCGGCGATGTTCAGACAGAACGCCGTCTTTCCCATCGAGGGGCGGGCCGCGAGGATCACCAAATCTCCGGGCTGGAACCCGGACGTCATGCGATCGAGATCCGCGAAGCCGGTGGAGATGCCGGTGATCTCCTCCTGCCGCGCGTAGAGGCTCTCGATCTGCTTGAAGGCATCCTTGACGATGGTCTGCACCGCGACGAAGCCGGTCTGGTTTTGCTGCTCGGTGATCGCGAAGATGCGGCGCTGGGCGTCGTCGAGAAAGTCGCCGACCTCGCCCTGCTGCTCGAAGCCCTGCGCGGCGATGGCCTGTCCCGCCTCGATCATCCGGCGCGCGACCGCCTTCTCGCGGACGATGCGCGCGTACCAGGCCACGTTGGTGGTGACCGGGACCACCTTGTCGAGCAGGTCGATGAAGTCGTCGCCGCCGATCGACGCGAACACGCCCTGCTGCGTGAGCGCGTCCTTCAGCGTGACGCGATCGATCGGCTCGCTCTTCTTGGCGAGCGTCGACATCGCCTCGAACACCTTGCGGTGCGCCTCGCGATAGAAGTCTTCGGCCTTGCAAATCTCCTGCACGTCGTCGAAGGCGGAGCTGTCGAGGAGGATTCCGCCCAGCACGCTGCGCTCGGCGTCGAGGTTTTGCGGGGGAATGCGGCCCACCGGCGCGGGGCGGGATTCACTGTCCTGGCTCACGTGCAACCTCCTCGACGGCGCAGAGAGAGATCCATCGATCGCGGCTTCGACCCAAGAGAAAAGCGCGCTCGCATCGAACCGGGGCGTCAGTTGGAGTAGAATCGATCCAATGCCTGATGACGAGCGGCCGAAGCGAACGAAGAGCTGGAGCGAGATCGACAAGCAGCGCGACAAGAGCGGCTCGCGCAGGACGGGCGATCGCGAGCGCGAGTCGTTCGAGAAGACCACCGGCTACAGCAAGTACAAGGCGAACCTGGACCGGCTGTTCTCCGGCGGCGTCGAGCTGCCCGAGCACATGCGCGAGGCGGCCGATCCGAGCGGCGAGGGCGCCATCCGCGATGAGGCGCGCAAGAAGCTGTTCGCCATCGAGGACGGCAAGCTGTTCAACACGGCGGCGACCGAGTTCTTGAAGACGCACGCGCTGCCCGACGATCCGCGCCTGCTCGATCGGCTGCTCTCGCACCCCGACGAGGACGTGGTCGAGCAGTCGCTCACCCGCCTCGAGGCGCTGCACAAGGCGGGCACGCTCAAGGCGCCGCCCGCGCTCAAGCAGCGGCTCGCCACCGTCGAGGTCGACAGCGGCATCCCCAGCGTGCGGCGCCGCGCCACCGAGCTGCGCAAGTCGCTGCGCTAGGCGGCTAGCTCTCGGGCTTGATCCCCAAGAAGGTCATCAGGTCGAACGGCTCCTCGACGGCGCGGTTGTCGCCGGAGCCCTTCCAGCTGCGCGAGCGGCCGCAGTTCGCGCAGTAGCAGATGTCGCGGCCGCCGATGTTCGCGCTGCGCAAGGACCAGGTCTCCTCGGCGTACTCGTCGCACGTCTCGCACGCCTGCACGCGGTCGGACGGCTTGAAGCCGCGCGTCTTGAGGACCTTGCGGATGGCGGCGGCGTGCTCGAGCCAGGGCGGCAGCGGCGGACGTTTGGGACCCATGCGGCGACGATAGCACGCGCTTGCGGCAAGGCTTTCGCGAGATGGTTTGTGTACCAACGATCGACGTGCGCGCTCGGCGTCGGCGTCCGCCCTCAGCGCTCTTCCGGCGCGCGCTCGCCTTCGCGCTCCTCGCGCGCGAGCACGAAGGCGCCCTTGCTCTTGTCGTAGACGTAGGTGCTCACCGTGACCGCGTCGTCGCCCTCCGCTTCGCGGATGCGGATGGTGCCCGGCCGCGCGTCGACCTGCGCGCGGTAGAGGTCGTGCTTGTCGAGCAGGTCGACCGCCTTGCCGGCGCGGATGGTCTTGACCACCACCTCGCTGGTGCTCTGGCCGCAGCTCGGGCAGGAGAGCTCGACCAGCACGTCGGGGTCGCTGTCGCCGGTCACGTCGCGCGTCTCGACGCGGGTGATGCGCTGCAGATCGTTGTCCTCTTCGTCGCCGCTGGTCCGCTCCCAGAGCGGCTTCCAGCGCCGCTTGAGCGAGCCCGGCGCGCCGGGCGGGTCGAGCTTGAACAGGCCGACGTAGCTGCGCTGCGTGGACCAGGCGGGCCCGCTCTCGCCGAGCGACTCCTGCGCGGCGGTGAGGCTGGTGCCCCAGACCATGGCGTAGGCCTGCGACTCGTAGTCGAGGCGGCGCGCCATGCGGATGCGCATGCCGGGGAACGGCTTGGGGCGCAGCGTGGAGAGCTCGCCGGAGAGCGCGCGCGGCTTGCGCTCGAGCACGATCGCCACCGCGCGCGAGGGCTGCGCGAGCGGGCCGGCCGCCTCCAGCGTGGCCCGGTGCTCGGCGTCCTCCCACTGCAGCGTGAAGATCTTGGTGTCGTGCTCGCGGCGCAGCTGCTCGAGCGCCGGCGCGCCCCAGCCGCGGGTCAGCTGGAACTCCAGGTCCGCGAGCGGCGGCGCCAGCTGCGGATCGAACGTCAGCCGCAGCGCGAGCAGATCGCCGCCCGGCCGCGTGTCGTCCCAGGCCAGGTTGAGCTTGGAGATCTTCTCGTCGTTGGCTGGCAGCGCGCACTCGGCGTGGCCGGTCGGGTCGTTGAGCTGCGCCGCGCAGCTCTTGAGCTCGGGCAGGAGCGCGAGCTGCGAGAGCGGCTGATCGATGTCGAAGCGGCCGAAGCGCGCGACCAGCGGCGCAGGCTGCGGCGGCTTGATCGGCGCGGTGGGGCCGCTCGGGCCGGTCGGCGCCGCCGCCCCGCCGCTGCCGTTCGCGCCAGTGGCGCCGATCGAAGGTGCGCCGCTCTGCGGAAGGCTCGCCGCGCCGCTCGCTCCCGCCGGACCGCTCTGGCCAGGCGCCGCGGTGGCGTCCGCGCTTGCGGTGGGCGTGCTCTTGCCCGTCTGCAGCCGCGCCGACTTGCCCTGCGCACGCGCGCCGCCCGCCGCGGCGAGCAGCATCGCGCAGAGGAGAAATTGGCGTGGCGTGCTCATGATCATCCGCTGTCCGGCTCCTCGACCGCTGCGTTTCTCGCTTCAGGCAGCGAACCATCGCGCAGCCGCCGTTCTTCCACCAGCACTCAATCGCGCGCGCGGCCGCTGCCGCAAATGCAAAGGCGGCGCGAGGCGATCTTCTCGCTCCGCGCCGCCTCTGGAACTTCTCCGGTCGAACCCCGCGTGCTTTCGCCGCGGCGTTCTCGCGAGCTACTCGGCCGAGATGGAGACCTTGAGCTTGGCGACGACTTCCGGGTGCAGCTTGACCTCGACCTCGTGGTGCCCGAGCTCCTTGAGCGGCTCGTGGAGGTGGATCTGCTTGCGGTCGATCTCGTAGCCCTTCGACGCGAGCTGCTCGTGGATGTCCTTGCTCGTCACCGAGCCGAACATCTTCTTCTCCTCGCCCACCTTGCGGGTGAACGAGAGCTCGATCGCCGACAGCTTCGCCGCCTGCGCCGTCATGTTGGTGCGGTGCTTGGCCGCGCGCGCGAGGATGCCCGACTTCTCGTGCTCCATCTGGCGCACGTTCTTCTCCGTCGCGAGCACCGCGTGGGCGTTCGGGAGGAGAAAGTTGCGGCCGTAGCCGGTCTTCACGTCGACCAGCGATCCGGCCTTGCCGAGATGCTCCATGTCCTTGGTGAGAATGACTTTCATGGGCGCGATCCTTTAGGCGTTCTGCATGACGGTGTAGGGGAGCAGCGCGACGTTGCGGGCCCGCTTGATGGCGGTCGCGACCTCGCGCTGGTGCAGGGCGCAGTTGCCCGAGATGCGGCGGGGGACGATCTTGCCGCGCTCGGTGATGAAGTACTTCAGCTCGCCGTTGTTCTTGTAGTCGATCTTGGCGTTCTTGTCGGCGCAGTAGCGGCACACCTTGCGCCGCGAGAAGCCGCGTCCACCGCGCTCTTCGCCGCCGCGATCACCGCGATCGCCGCGATCACCACGGTCGCCGCCGCGGTCGCTGCCGCCGCTGCTCTTGCCGCCAAATCCGCCGCCGCTCTTCTTGAATCCGTCGTTCATGGTCGTCTCCGAAAGTGGGGGCGGAACTATTCAGCCTCGACGCCGTCGGGCGCCTCGTCCACAGCCACGCGCTCTTCACCGAAGCTGCGCTCGCCGAACGAACGCTCGCCGCCGAACTCGTGGCCGGTGCGCTCCGGCGCCTCGGGATCGCCCGGGAGCTTCACGTCCGCTTCGACCGCGCGGGTCGCCGCTTCGACGTTCTCGGCGATCTTCACCGACTGGTACTTGAGCACGTCGTCGGTCATGCGCAGGTTGCGCTCGAACTCGGCCACCGACTTCGAGTCGCCGAGGAACTGGACCTGGATGAAGATCGCGCGCGGGTGCTTCTTCACCTCGAACGCGGTCTTCTTCTTGCCCATGTTGGTGACCTTGATCACCTTGCCGCCGTCGCGGTGCACGACGCCGCGCATGCGCTCGACGACCTTGTCGACCAGGTCGTCGGCCAGGTCGGGCCGCATCAGGAAGATGGTCTCGTACTCGCGCAGCCGGACGCCGGGCGCGTGCACCGGAGCGGCCGCTGCCGTCGATGCTGGGGTGGTTGCTTCAGACATGATGACCTCGTGGGTTGTAGCTGCCTTTGCGAGGCAGCGAGGCTTGCGACTTCAGTGGGACAGCAACTACTTTCGGTAATTCTCTTATCGAAACTTCGCTAACGACTTATCGAATCTTTCATCGAGTCTACTTGGCCTTCGTCTCGGCCGGCCGGGCCGCTTGCGGCTTGATGTTGAAGCGGTTCATCGCCTTCTTCGGTCCTTCTGCCAGGGCGCAGAGCGCGGCTTGCGCCGCCTGGCTCAGCAGTCCCTCCGGTCCCTCCAGCGCCTTCTCCTCTTCCGGGGAGAAGTTCGAGAGGACCCAATCCGCCGGGTCCCACTGCGCGGGCGGCCTGCCCACTCCGACGCGCACCCGGATGAAATCGCCGTCGCCGAGGTGCTGGCGCAGGCTCTTCAATCCGTTGTGCCCGCCGTCGCCTCCGCCGATCTTCACCCCGATGCGCCCGAACTCGAAGTCGAGCTCGTCGTGGATGACCACGATGGCGCTCTGGGGAACCCGGAAGAAGCGGGCTGCGGGTCCGGCTGCCTCTCCGCTCGCGTTCATGAAGGTCTGCGGTTGCAGGACCATCACGCTCTCGCGGTGGTGGCGGCCGGTGCCGAACAGCGCGTCCCAGCGGCTCTGATCGACCTGGGCACCGCAGAGCCGGGCCACCTCGTCGGCGGCCCGGAACCCCACGTTGTGCCGGGTGCGCGCGTACTTCGCGCCCGGATTGCCGAGGCCGACGACGAGCTGCATCGACTACTTCTTCGCGCCCTTCGCGGCGGCCGGAGCGGCCTTGCCGTCCGCGGCAGCGGCCGGAGCGGCCTTGCCGTCGGCGGCCTTCGGCGCCGGCTTGCCGTCGGCGCCCACAGCGGCGGCCTCGGCGCCCGGGACCGCGGCGGTCTCGACCTTCGCCTCTTCCTTCTCCGGGATGGCGACGACCGCGATGGTCGCAGTGCCGTCGACGCGGAACTTCACGCCCGCGGGCGGCTTGACGTCGGAGACGTGGAGCGACTCAGCGATGCCGAGCGCGGAGACGTCGACCTCGATCTTCTCGGGGATGATGCCGGGGAGGCACTCGACGAGGATGGTGCGCGCGACCTGCTGGAGGATGCCGCCGTCCGCCGCGCCCGCCGGCTTGCCGATGAGGACGACCGGGACCGGCACGGTCACGTCGTGATCCATGCGCACGTCGAGGAAGTCGGCGTGGAGGACCGCGCCGTTGAGCGGGTCCTTCTCGTAATCCTTGAAGAGCACGGTGCGGTTGTTGCCGCCTTCGATGACCAGCTCGATGACCGTGTTGAACTTGCGGGGCGTCGCGATCGCCTTCTTGAGCAGCAGCGGGTCGATGGCGATGTGCACCGGCTTGTCGTGCTTGCTGTAGCAGACGGCCGGGATGAGGCCCTTGAAGCGGAGCTGGCGCGCGGGACCCTTGCCAGAGAGCGTGCGGAGGGACGCGGGGAGTTTCGAGGTTTCAGTCGACGTCGACATCTTGTGTGCTCCTAAGGACCGATGAAGCCACCGTCGCGGCGGGCTGCCGCGGCATGGGGATGGTGGCCCTCGGGGAGTGGTTCTGCCCGAAAGGGCGGCGTGACTAGCACGGGCTCCGATCGAAAGGCAAGCGGTGGGGATCTCATCGGCCGCGGACCCGCTCCTCTTTTCCGTGCTCGCGGCTCGGCGCCCGCAGGGGCACCTCAAGCGGCTGCGCGCGGCAAGATGAGGAGCGGGCTACCGCCGGCCTCTCGGGCCCACTGTCGCTGGCCGCTCGTGCGCCCGTGGCTTCTCACGCGTGGGCATCGCGGCAGCCTACTGTGGTTCGCCCCGCGCGCGTGTCGCTCGTCACAGCAGCGGTTCGCGTCGCGCGCTATGCAGCCTGCGCGCGGGTGCTCCTGGCCCGCTTCCTCTGGAAGGCAATTCGATGCTCCGCACACTCGCCTCCTCCGCGCTGCTGCTCGCGCTCGCTCTCTTTTCCCTCCCGGCGCACGCCGACGAGCTGGGCGTGCTGGTCAGCCAGCTCAAGCCGGCCGTGGTCCATCTGGAGATGCGCTCCGCCGACGGCAAGGCGAGCGCGACCGGCTTTCTCCTCTCGCCCGACGGGATGATCGCGACCAACAACCACGTCATCCGCGACGAGGAGCAGATCACCGCGATCTTCGAGGACGGCAGCCGCCACGAGGTGCTCGGCTGGCTCGCGCGCGACGAGTCGCTCGACCTGGCGATCGTAAAAATCGCCGGCGGCCCGTATCCGGTGCTGCGCCTGGGCTCGGCGGCGAAGCTCGCGCAGGGCACGCCGGTCGCCATCCTCGGCGGGCCGCTCGGCTTCTCGTTCTCGTTCAGCGAAGGCATCGTCTCCGCGGTGCGCCCCGACGGCCTGCCTGCCGAGATGAAGAAGGACGCCGAGTGGGCGCCGCCCTCGTCGCTCTTGCAGGTCACCGCCGACGTCGCGCACGGCTCGAGCGGCTCGCCGGTGGTCACCGCCGATGGCACGGTGGTCGGTGTCGCGCAGAGCATGATGCCCGAGGGCAACGTAAACTTCGCCGTGTTCGCCGAGCGGGTCGAGGAGATGCGCGCGGGCATTCACGCCGGCGCGCCGGTGCACCCGTTCTCCGACGAGAGCGTGCTGCGCAACCTGCTCATCTCCGCGCTGCTGGTGGGCGGCGCGGCCGGGCTGTTCAATCTCTCGATGCGCCGCAAGGCGCGCCGGCAGCAGGCGGCGCGGCAGCGGGCCTTCCGCGCGTAGCTACTCGCCCGTGCGCGGCTGCGGGTAGCTCTTGTCGGGATCGAGCGGGGCCGCGTAGGCGCCGCTCCAGTTCTGCGCGAAGAACTTCTCCAGCCGCGGAGGCACCGCGCCGCCCTCGACGATGAGGCCGACGTTGCGCGTCTTGGTGAAGTAGTCCTTCTCCCAGTTGTTCGTCCCCACCCAGGCGCTCTGGCCGTCGACGACGAGATACTTCGCGTGCGCCACCCGCGCGAACGGCAGGTAGCCGCTCGCCAGCTCGGGGACGGTGAAGACGCGCACGTCGATGCCGCGTGTCTTCCCCTCGGGGCGCCAGCGCGAGAGCTCCTGCAGCGGCTCCACCGTGCCCTTGCGCAGGCTCCAGTGCGAGACGAGCAGGCTCACCTCGACGCCGCGGGACGCGGCCCGCTTGAGCGCCTCCTCCAGCTCGGGGAACTCGCCGCGGCCGTGCGCGCGGTAGGTCAGCACCTGCACGCGCACCGACGCGCGGGCGCCGTCGATCAGCGCGACCATCGCGGGCAGGTCCCATCGCGCCTCGTCAGGCAAGTAGCCTTGCGGGCTCGCCACCAGCGTGAGCTTCGCGCCGTCGCCCGTGCCCGCCGCGGTGGGAAACGCGTAGGCCGGCCGCGGCGCGGCGCGCGCGCTCTTGTCGGCGCCGCCCGCGAGCTTCCAGTCGGTCTCGAAGACGTCCTCGAGCGCGCGCACCGCCTCTGGCGCGCGGAACCGCAGGCCCACCTCCTGGATGTGCGAGAGCGAGCGCCAGTCGAAGTTCTGGCTGCCCTCGTACGCCTCGGCGCTCGCGCTGCCCGCATCGACGACGAAGAACTTGGCGTGCTGCACGCCGCCCGCGAGGTGGCGATAGTCGATCTGCTGCACCGCGATGTCCGGCAGCGCGGCCAGCTTGCGCAGCGTCTCCGGATAGGTCGAGGCCATCTTCGCGTCGGCGAGCAGCCGCACCTTCACGCCGCGCGCGGCCGCCGCCTCGAGCGCGAGCAGCGTCGGCTCCAGGCTCTTGCCCGGCTCGTCGGCGACATAGAACTGCTCGACGTCGATGCGCTCCCGCGCGCGAGAGAACATCTGCGGCCAGACCTCCCGCGCCTCGCGCAGGTCGGCGTGATCGAGCGTGCTCTCGACCGGTGAAGACTCGACCAGCTCGAGCGGCGAATCGAACGCGGCCGCATCGGTGGGCGAGAGCGCGGGCGGCGCCGCGGGCGCGGGCTCTGCTGCGCGGGGCGCAGGCGGACGCGCGGGCGAGCTGGCGCAAGCGAGGCAGAGCGCGAGCAGCGCAGGGAGCGCGCGCGAGGAGCAGATCGGTTCGGAGCGTTTCATGGCGCGGCAGCAAGCCACACAGGCGCCACCGCTGTCATTGCGACCTTCGTTCGCCGCGCGCGATTCTGCGCGGCTACGCGCGGCCGATCGGCTGGTTCACCCGCAGCAGGCTCTTGCCCTGCTCGGTGTGGCGCGAGCTGAGCACGCGGTGCCCCTCGTGCGTCGGCACCGCTTCATACGCGGCGACCTCCATCGTGAAGTAGCCGGAGCCCTTGGTCAGCTCGCGCAGCTCGGCCGCGTAGGTGCGCAGCTCCGCCTGCGGCGCGCGCGCGTAGAGCAGCGTGCCCTTCGACGACGGCTCCATCCCGGTGATGCGGCCGCGGCGCGCGGTGAGGTCCGCGATGATGGTGCCGATCAGCGCGTCGGGCACCACCACCTCCAGGCGCATGATCGGCTCGAGCAGGATCAGCTTCACCCGCGAGAGCGCGCTCTTGACCGCCATGGAGGCGGCGCAGCGGAACGCGTGGTCGCTCGAGTCGATGGCGTGGAATGCGCCGCCGACGATGCGCACCTGCACATCGACCAGCGGGAAGCGGCCGAGCGGCCCGTGCAGCGCCGCCTCGCGGATGCCCGCTTCGATGGCCGGCTCGAACCGCTTGGGCACCACGCCCAGCGGCAGCGCGTCGTGGATCTGGATGCCGGCGCCGCGCGGCAGCGGCGACAGCTCGAGCGACACTTCCCCAAATTGCAGCCGACCGCTGCGCTGGCGCTTGTAGCGGCCGCGCCCCTGCGAGCTCTGCGCGATCGTCTCGTGGTAGGCGGGCAGCGGCAGCTCGGGGTGCACGTCGGCGTTGAACTTGCGCTTGAGCTTCTCGACCGCCACCTCGACGTGGACCTGGCCCATTCCCTTCAGCAGCGTCTCGCCGGTCTCCACGTCGTGCACCAGCTCGAGCGACGGGTCCTCCTCGAGGAGCTTGCGCAACGCCGCGTTCACCTCCACCTCGTGCTCGCGATCGATCTTGAGCGCGTAGGCGATGGCCCGCCGCGGCCGGCCGAGCAGGTCGAAGAGCAGCGGCGCCTCGGGTGCGCAGAGCACGTCGCCGACGCGCACGTCCTTCAAGTGGAGCATGCCGACGATCTCGCCCGCGGCCGCGCTCGGCACGTCGACCGCGCGGCTGCCATCGATGTGGAAGAGGTTCTCCACCGTCTCGGTACCGCCGGTGCGCATGTTGACGAGCTGGCTCCCCGGCTTCACCTGGCCGGCGAAGATGCGCAGCGCGGTCAGGTGTCCGAGCTCGTCGCGCACGGTGTGGCGGAAGGCGAGCAGCGTCGCGGGCGCCTCCGCGGTGGCGGGTCGCTCGAGCGGCTTGCCGTTGCTGGTGCCCGCGATGTAGCGCCGCGAGAGCGGGTTCGGCAAGTAGTCGACCATCGCCTGCGCCACGTCGCGCACGCCCACGCCGGGCCGCGCCGCGCAGGCGACCACCGGCAAAAAGCGCCGGCCCAGCACCGCCTCGGCGATGGCGCGCCGCAGCCGCTCCTCACCCGGCTCCTGGCCGTCGAGATACTTCTCCAGCAGCAGATCGTCGGTCTCCGCGACCGCCTCGATCAGCCGCGCGCGCAGCCGCCGCGCTTCGCCGAGCAGCTCCGCGGGAACCTCCTCGTCGATGAAGCCGCCGAAGCGGCCGTCGGCGCGCCGCGCGTAGACGTGCGCGCGCATCGAGACCAGATCGACCACGCCGGTGAACGACGCGCCCAGGCCGATGGGCAGCTGCAGCGCGATCGGGTTGGCGTTGAGCGCCTTCTCGAGGTCGTCGAGCGCGCGCATGAACGAGGCCTGGTCGCGATCGAGCTTGTTCACGCAGGCGAGCAGCGGCAGCGCGCGCTCCGCCGCCATGGCCCACTGGCGCTCCGTTTGTCGCTTGACGCCGGACACCGCAGAGACGAGAAGGAGCCCGCCTTCGCTCACGGCCATCGAGCGATCGGCGTCGGTCAGGAAGTCCGAGAACCCGGCCGTGTCGAGCAGGTTCAAGAGGACCCCCTCGTGCTCGGCGAAGGTGATGTGGGTCGCGACCGTGAAGTTGCGCTTGGTCTCCTCGGGCTCCGCGTCGAGATGGCTGGTCGACCCATCCTTGCTGGCACGCGAGGGGGCGTTGTGGCGCAAGAGCGCCTCGGTCAGAGCGGTCTTGCCCGCTCCGTCGTGGGCGATGATGGCGACGTTGCGGATCTGCTTGGGGTCGAGCATGGGCTCCCTGCGGTCCTGTTCTAGCGGCGGACCTTAGCAGGCAATGCGGTCCGCCGACCCGTGGCAAACGAGCGCTGGCGACGGCCCGTCCTGCCCGGCACGCGAACGAGACGATCCTTCCGGAGACGGCATGAAGACGAGCTCTGCACCCCAGCATCCGGCGCGTTTGTCCATCTTGACGGCGGCCGTGGTTCTGTGGCTGGCCGCGCCGGCCGCGCTGCGCGCGCAGGAGACCCCGCCGTCGATCACGCTGGGCGTGCACCAGCCGCTCGCCTTGCCGCTCCTCCAGGACGACCCGACCGCCATCGATGGCAACCCGGCGACGCTCGGGTTCGCGGGCGGCTTCCACCTCGATCTGACCACGCAGTCGGACGCGGTCGGCACGCGCGTCGCGAATGGCGCCTACGCCTCGGTGGGCAGCTCGAGCCACGCCGAGTGGGGCATCAACATCGCCTATGGATACGAAGGGATCGAGCCGCAGGCGGCCTGCGACTACGCGCATCCTTGCGACACCCGCTCGTCGTGGGCGCTGGCGCTGCGCGCCGGCTGGTTCGCGCTGGGCGCGCAGGTGCACAGCTTCTCCAGCCGCGAGAACGCGGGCCTCGACGGGCTCGTCTCGTGGGACGTCGGCGCGAGCGTACGGCCGCTCTCCTGGCTCGCGCTCGGGGGCGCGGTCTTCGACGCGAACGCGCCGCGCATCGCCAGCTCGGCGCTCCCGGTGCGCTACCAGGCCTCGCTCGCCGCGCGCCCGTTTGGCACCGACCGGCTCACGCTGGAGCTCGATGCCAACGTCACCTCGTGCAGCGGCACGCCCGCGTTCTGGAGCGCCAGCGCGCCGCGGGCGTGCGGCGCCGGCAGCCCCGACCTGCGCGCCTCGATCGAGCTGCGCGCGCTCGACGGCCTGCGCCTGTTGGGCGCGGTCCAGCGCACGCCCGGCGACGACCGCTGGATCGCCGAGATGGGCCTCGCCTTCGACCTGGGCAACTTCGGCGTGCGCTTCGCCGGCACCGGCGCGCGCGGCTACAGCTATCTCTCGGCCAACGCGCACTTGAGCAGCGAGCGCTACGCGCAGGCGGGCTTTCTCTCCGCGCTCACCGACGCCGCGCTCGAGCTCAACCTGACCGCGGCGCTCGAGCGCAAGCGCCCCGATCCGATCGCGCTGCTCTTCGGCGAGGCGCCGCCCGATCCGCTCACGCGCACCATCGAGACGCTGCGCCGCCTGCGCCGCGACCCGCGCCTGCGCGCGCTGGTGCTCACCGTGAACGGCCTGAACACCAGCCTCGCCGGCGCCGAAGAGCTGCGCCACGAGATCGCCGCGCTGCGGGCCTCCGGCAAGAAGGTCGTTTTCCTGCTGGAAAACGGCGGCGACCTCGAATACTATCTAGCGTCGTCAGCCGATCGGGTGTTCGCGACCCCGCAGGCGATTCTGGATATCAACGGTTTTTCCGCGACGGTGTTCTTCGCCGCCGCGGGCCTCGACAAGCTGGGCGTGAAGGCGGAGTTCTTCCGCGTGGGCGCGTACAAGAACGCGCCGGATCTCTTCACCCGCAGCGACATGTCGGCCGAGCAGCGCGAGGTCGAAACCTCCCTCTTGGGCGACATCGTTTCCCGGTACGCGAAGGCGGTCGCCGAGGAGCGCGGGGTCGATGAAGTGAAGTTTCGCGGGCTGCTCGACCAGGGGATCCTGGCGCCGCAGGAGGCGGTGGACGCGAAGCTGCTCGATGGTCTCGTCTACGAGGATCAGCTCGAAGGCGAGGTGGAGAAGCTGATCGGCCGGCGGGCGCGGCTGCAGGCCGTCTCGACCGACCCGATCGACCGGCGCGAGGTGCGCTGGGGCGGTCGGCCCAAGATCGTCCTCATCCGTGTCGAGGGCGAGATCGGGATGGAGGACCAGGCGCAGACCTTGTTCACCGGGTCCTCGCAGGGCGCGCGCAGCATCGCGAAACGGATTCGCGAGGCCGCGGATGATTCGGGAACGGCGGCGATCGTGGTCCGGATCGACTCGCCCGGTGGTGATGGAAATGCCTCGGACATGATCTGGCGCGAGCTGGTCCGGGCGCGAAGGGAGAAGGGCAAGCCGGTGGTGGTGAGCATGGGCGAATACGCCGCGAGCGGCGGGTACTACGTGGCGGCGGCTGGCGACGCCATCTGGGCGGAGCCGTCGACGATCACCGGCTCCATCGGCGTGTTCGCCGGCCACTTCGACGCGAGCGAGCTGCTCGCCAAGCTGGGCGTCGCCGCCGAGACGGTGAAGACGAACCCGAGCGCCGACCTCGAGATGCCCACCCGCGCGCTCACGCCGAAGGAGCGGGCGCGGATGCAGCGGCTGGTCGATGGCTTCTACAAGGAGTTCGTCGCCAAGGTCGCCGACGGGCGGCACCTCTCGGTCGAAGAGGTCGACGCGATCGCGCGCGGCCGCGTCTGGAGCGGCTCGCAAGCGAAGGCGCGCGGCCTGGTCGATCGGCTGGGCGGCCTCGCCGACGCCATCCAGGACGCCAAGGCGCGCGCGCATCTCTCCGCCGAGGCTGACATCGATCTCGACGATCTCCGCAACGTGGGCGACAGCGGCGAGGCCGGCCGCGGGATGCAGACGGCGCTGCGGGCGATGGGGCTCGAGCACTTCCTGAGCGCGCTGGGCATGCCGCTGCCGTCGCTGCCACCGGCGCTCGACGGCGTGCTGCAGGGCGGGCTGCGCTCCCTCGACGCGCTCGGCTCGCCGAACACGGTGCGGGCGCGGCTGCCGTACTCGATCGACGTTCACTAGGAAGGCAAAGCGTGGAGAGATCGCAGAGCCAGATGAACGAAGTGCGCGTCGCCGACAAGCCGGTGGCGCTGCTCCTCGTCGAGCTGCTCCGGCAGCGGCTCTCCGGCGTGCTCACGCTGCGCGAAGGCACGGCCCACCGCGCGCTCTACCTCCAGGGCGGGCTGGTGCGCTTCGCCGAGGGCAGCGTGCTGCGCGAGCTGGCGGGGCCCGCGCAGGTGGCGGCGGGGCTCATCAAGCAGGCCTCGTTCGATCGCGCGCACGCGCTGGCGCGGCAGCAGAACCTCGCGCTGCACGAGGCGCTGGCGTCGGCGCGGGTGCTCACGCCTGACCTGCTCAAGACCGCGCTCAAGCAGCAGACGCTCGAGGTCTCGCTGGGCGCGCTCTCGATGAGCGAGGGCGTGCACGCCTTCTCGCCGCGGCCGCTCGACGGGCCGGGCGCGCCGCCGGACATGCGCACCTCGCCGGTCGCGCTCATCCTCGAGTGGGCCCGCCGCGGCCCGCGGCCCGCCCAGCAGATGCGCGCGTTTCTTGAGGAGCGCGCGCAGCTTCGCGTCTCGCGCAGCCCGGAGCTCGAGAAGGAGCTCTTCGCGCTCAAGTCGCTCTGGCCGGGCGAGTCGGTCACGCCCGCGGTGGGCGCGGGGCGCACGGTGGGCGAGCTGCTCGCGCGCATCAAGGAGCCCGAG
>Ga0302196_10000264_pt1 | contig 52110 bp, 38 predicted proteins | sample II_Bog_N1_3_FD_198794 | JGI IMG/M metagenome (GOLD analysis project Ga0302196, IMG submission 198794) | Peat permafrost microbial communities from Stordalen Mire near Abisko, Sweden - II_Bog_N1_3 | ecosystem: Environmental > Terrestrial > Soil > Wetlands > Peat | place: Sweden: Abisko... | reverse complement strand
TCCGGGGTCGGAGTCGCATAGAGAACGACGGTGACGCCCTTGGTGTCTTGTTCGCCCAGGTCGCCGCCATCCTTGGCCTTGTATTGCGGCCCTTGGTGCAGCAGTTCGCCGGTGATGCGGCCGGTGAGCAGGCCCGGAATGATGGCGCCCTCGGCCGAGAGGGTGTCGTCGTAGGAGCCGGCGTTGGAATAACCGACGCTGAACTTGCCGTGGAAGTCCTCAGTCGGGTTGGCGGTGATCAGATTGACCGCGCCGCCGAAGGTGTTCTTGCCGAAATAGACGTTCTGCGGACCCTTCAGCACTTCAACCGACGAGACGTCGGCGAGCGTCACCGAGGCTGCGCCGCCGGATACATAGATGCCGTCAACGAACAGAGCGCCCGAGTTGCCGCCGATGAAGCTCGACAGATTGGTCGCCAGGCCGCGGAAGATCAGGGTGGGGAACTCACGACCGCCGCCGGAGTAACTCGCGCCTTGGCTATTGAAGGTGAAGCCGGCTTCGGCCTGCAGCGTGTTCAGGTCATGGACACCGTCCGCGGCCAGTTTCGCCGCGGTGAAATTCTGGACCGAAATTGGCACCTTGAGCAGTTTTTCAGGGCGCGCCCGCGCCGTGACCACGACTTCCGGCAGGCTATCAGTCGGCGCCGCAGCGGCCGTGCTTGGCGCCGCCTGCTGAGCGTGCGCAGACGACAGGACCGCAAGACTTGACGCGAGCGTCAGCGCGGTCGTGCCGAGCAGGTTTCTATTCTTCATTCGTAGCCCCCTCAATTGGATCGTTCTCTGTTGTTGGTCGATCATCACATGATGAAGACCGATAAATCCCGCGAATTTGCGAAGCCGATTAGCAAGCGGAAGCCTTTTGATCGATTTACTCAGGAATACTTAGGAAGCCTCCTGTTCGCTACGGCGGCATCGGATGGTTGGTCCGATTCAGGGCCGCTTGGCAGGTTTTGATGAGAACTTAATGCTGGCGATCTGGAAACGCCCTTGGCCGCTTTGACCGCCTTTCGGGCAGTTTGCCAATTTCAATGAAGTGTGGCGCCGCCTCTAGCCTGCTTAATTTCGAGCGTGAAGCACAGCCGGCGACGATCCTATTAGAATTGACTGTGATCGATCGCCAATCGCCGGCGCGAATCCTTCTAAGCTCACGCGATATCGCTCTACAAGATAAGTCATCGACAAAATAAAGCAAATTGAGACTTGCGTTTGCAATGCGACATATTCGCCTTACGATAGGCGCCGGTTCGACCTGTTGTCGTGACGGCCGGGGTGTCAGCCGGCAAAGACGGCCCTGACCGGATGATTTCAGTCCGGAGAGCTTGTCGCCGCCCGAATCGTGGACGCGGCGTTGATCCGGCGGTTTCTGCGCGTGCATGGCGAGCCAATTGCCCGCCGGGGCCCCGTGCGCTCAGGGTCGCGCGCCCTTGAGGGGCGACGATCATGGGCCCTCAAGAGGGCGCCGAACTCCATACAAAATCAACGTCGCTGACCACCGTCGCCCTCATCAACGGAGGAAGGCCCGGATCGCCTGCCCCCGATCGGCGGCGGTGATGGCGGTCAGCTGCGCGCCCGCGATCAAGCTGGCCGCGCGGGCGGCGTAGACGGCCAGCGGGTCGCGCGCCACCTCAAGCACCAGGGTCTGGGCCGGCGCGAGCGGCAGACGCTGTTCGAACGGATGGCTGAACGCGGCCTGATAGGACAGGTGGTAGGTTGGCCACACCTTCAGCACCTCGGCCGCCCGGGCGGTGACCACCGGCGGCGGCAAGGCGGCGCCGTTCTCGATCCGGTGGGCCTCGTCGCGGCGATAGTGGGGGAAATGCTGGGTGGTCTGGCTGATGAACTCCCACACCCAGGCCAAATGCGCGCCGCTCGCCTCCGGCGTGATCGGCGGCGCGTAGCGGGCCAGGAACTCAGCGCGTTGCGCCGCCGGGAACAGGCCGACGCCGTCCAGCACGAGACGGCGCACGCGGGTGGGATGGGCGATGGCCAGCTCGCAGATCACCTGGGCGCCGGTATGATGGCCATAGAGGTCGACCTGGGCCAGGTCCAGATGATCGATCACCGCCAGCAAACCCTCGGCGTAGAAGTCGATCGAGGTCGGCCCGGCCGGCGGCGGGTCGGACTCGCCATTGCCCATCATGTCAGGGGCCACCACCCGTCGGTCGGCGGCCAGATCGGCGATCAGGGGCGCGAGGCCCGCGGATGAGCCGGGCCCCCCGTGCGCCAGGATCAGCGGCGTCGATCCAGGCGCCGCCTGCCCGGCCTGACGATAGTGGATCAGGCCGTATCGGGTGCGTGCAAAGGCGCGATCGATGTTCGGCGCGCTCACGCCGGGTCCTGGTCCCGGTTCAGCACTTCGAGATCCTCGCTGATCACGCGAAACAGCCGGCGGATATAGCCGTCGCGCCAGGCCTCGCGCTGGTCCTCGGCCTCTGGCGCTGGGGCGAAAGCTTCGACCGCGGCCACCGACGGCGCGGCGCCCTGGTCGGCCAGCCGCTCATGGGTGTCGAGCCGATCGCGGATCGCCGCGACCTCCGACACCAGGGCCAGCAGCACGGCCATCACCCGGTCCACGTCGCCGGTGTTGAAATAGGTCAGCCGGTCCGGGCCGGTGGCCTTACGCGGACGGGCGCCGGTCGGCTCCTTGCTCATGCGTTCATTCCAAGCGCGCCTGGATTGATCCGACCCTGGGGATCGACCAAGGTCTTCAGCCCGTTCAGCAAGGCGCGGGCCGTGGGCTTTCGGCTCTCCATGAAGCGATAGGTCTTGCCGATCTGCAGGTGGGCGCAGCCCTGGTCCATCCAGAATTGGGTCAGGTCCAGGCGGAGTTTGCGGATCACCGCCGCGGTCTCCGGCTCGGCCTCAAGCACCGGAAGTTTGGCCAGATAGCTCGGCGCGATAATCCGCTCATGGTAGGCCTCGCGGGCGTCGGGCCAATAGATCATTGGCTCCAACAGGATGGCGGTGGTGGAGATGGCGAACAGCACATAACCCCATTCGATCCCGTGCGTCTCCAGCAGGTCGGCGCGCGCCTCGAAGAAGGCGTGCAGACCCTCGGTCACCGCGGCGATCTTGGAGTGGGGCGCGATGCCATGGCTGGGCGCCCAACGTTCGCCCTTGGGTCCCAGAATATCGTTAGGTGGCAGGAACGGGGCGCCGCGCACCGCGCGCGGCACGGTGGCCTCGACTTCCCGGCCCTTGACCAGGGCGATGGAGCGGATCTCGCCGAGCGCGACCTCGAGTTCGGCCTCGCTGCGGCCGTCGACGGCGATGTTCATCGCATATTCGACGTCCTGCAGCGACTTGCGGCCGGCGACGGCCATGCGAACGGCGTCCTTCATGCCGGACATCAGGGTCTTGCCGGCCTTGATCACCCCGACCACCCGCTGCACGTCGCGGCTGAGGTCGGCGTCCCACAGCCGCATGTTCCAGATATAGGGGTCGGCGCCGAAGCATTCGGCGGCCAGTCCACGCCGGCCGACCTCGGACATCGCCGCCAGGAGGTCGCCATACGAGCCGAAGGTGAAGGAGATGAAGGCCGAATGGGCCGGATCGCGCATCAGCCGCAAGGTGGCCCGCGCCTTGAACCCGAACGCGCCGGCGTCATGCAGAAACAGGCCGGTCAGGTCGGGGCCATAGTTTCGGAAGAAGGGGCCCGACTGCTCGCCGCCGCCCGATCCCGTAGTCACCACCGAGCCGTCGGCCAGCACCACATCCAGTCCCAGCACCGACTCGGCCGTGGTGCCGAACTGGGTGGAGCCGAGAAAGATGCTGCCTTGCGACAGCGCGCCGCCGACCGTGGAGCGATAGCCGGACATCGGCCCGAAATAGGGGGTCCGCAGACCCAGCGGCTTGAGCGCCTCGTAGAGCGACTTCCAGCTGGCCCCGCATTCGACGTGCACATACATGTCGGTCGGGTTGATCTCGACGATGCGATCAAGCCGCTGCATGTCGATGATCACCGAGCCGGCCCGCGCCGGGAGGAAGCCGCTGGTATAGGACAGGCCGCCGCCGCGAGGGATCACTGTCGCGCCGCTGGCTGTGCAAAGGCGCACCGCCTCCGCCAAGGCCTCCACGGTCGCCGGACGGATCACCAGGGCGGCGTCGAAGTCGGCGCGGCGATAGACGTCGGTCGAATAGAAGGCCAGCTCGGCGGGATCCTCAATAACGTTTTCGGCGCCGAGCAACGCGACGAGCGCCTCGATCGGCAGATCCTTCGATCGCGCAGCCGTCATTTGGCCCATGTGATAACCCTGATTATTGCGAAAAGCGGCGGCTGATTATCGACGCTGGGCGCCGCGATAGCCGACAAAGGCGAGCTGTTCGGACATGTAGGCGGCGTCAACCGGCTGCAGGAACACGTCCTGCGCGGCGAAGCCCGCGTCGACGCAGGCGGCGACCCAGTCCAGTGTGCCGCTGCCCCGTTCGAACGGCTCGTTATTATGATGGCTGTTCCATTCGGCCATGAACTCCTGGAAGGGGTCCGTCGGCCAGCCGACCAGGTCGTTGTGGATCTGTACGCCGCCAGGGGCCAGCAGCCGGTGGCACTCGTGGATGATCTGGCGGGTCAGCTTCTGCGGAATCTCGTGCAGCATCAGGTTGGACAGCACCAGATCGAAATGCCCGTCCGGGAAGTTGGTGTGGGCGGCGTTCTGCTGCGAATAGTGGACTGCGACGCCCATGGCCTCGGCGCGGGCGTGGGCGTAGCGCAGCATCGGCGCGCCCAGGTCGACGGCGTAGATTTCGGCGCCGGGGAAGGCCTCCGCCAGCGGCAGGGTCGACATGCCCGAGCTGCAGCCCATGTCGAGGATCCGCCGCGGCTTCAGGTCGGGGAACCGCTGTTTGACGCAGTTGATCGTCGCCCAGCCGAGCAGGTCGTTGCGCTCGCCCAGGCCGCCATAGGCGTAGACATAGACGCCGCGGTCATAGACGGCGCCGGCCAGCAGATCGTCGGCGTCGATTTCATGGTGAAAGCTGCCTGGCATCACGTGGATGTCGACCTTGGTGTAGTAGTCCGGCAGCTCAAGATCCGGATCAAGGGTCAGGCTGCCGCCGGCGGACGGTACGGACCGGGCCGCGTCCTTCAACGCCGGCATCTGACGCTCGACGCTCTCGCCGACGGTGTCCCAGAGCAGTTCCTGGGTGGCGCGGTTAAGCAGGGAGAAGGCGCGATAGAAGGGGTCGGCGTCCATCGCCGCCTTGACCTCACGATAGGTGGCGGGCGCGCGGCCCTGGGCCTTCTCGAACGCGGGCTTGGCCCGGCGGTTGTAGGCCAGCGCGTTGCCGGCGTAGAGGTCGGTGATCAGGTAACGACGCATCGCCGCGAGAAACGCCTCGCGACCCTGTTCGTCCGCTGTCGGGCGGGACAGTACAGCGTGCTGATATTGCGGCGTCATGGTCCCTCCAGGCTTGCCGATACGAGACTAACGGCTTTCCCCGGACGGACATCCGCCCCCCGTCCGTCGTCCGGAATGCGGTCAGACGCTGATCGGCGACTGGGTCGCAGCCAGGCGACGCTCAACCCTTGATCGCCAACCAGTCGCCGGGCGGCTTCAGCGCCACGGCGATCGACTTGACCTCGGTATAGGCCTCGATCCCGTCGCGACCGTTCTCCCGACCCCAGCCCGACTGGCGATAGCCGCCCACCGGCAGGTCGGCCCCGCCGACATGGTGGCCGTTGACCCACACCTGGCCCGCGCGGATCAGCTGGGCGAGGCGATGGGCCTTGCTGACGTCGCGGGTCCAGACGCTGGCCGCCAGGCCATAGCGGGTGTCGTTGGCCAGGGCCGCGACCGCCTCCAGGTCCTCATCGGCGAAGCTCATCACGCTCAGCACCGGCCCGAAGATCTCCTCGGCGACGATCGGCATCGACGGATCGGCATGGCTGAACACGGTCGGGCGGATGAAATAGCCGCGCGCGTGCGCCCGTCCGCCGCCGGCGACCAGCCGCGCGCCGGCCTCGACCCCCGCGGCGATATAGCCGGACACGCGCTCGAACTGGATCTGGGAGACCACCGGACCGATCTGCGCCTGCGGATCAAAGCCGGAGCCGACCCGGATCGCGTCAGCGCGCGCGCCGATGGCGGCCACGACCTTGTCATGCAAGGACTCGTGCACGATCAGCCGCGAGCCGGCCATGCAGGACTGGCCGGCGTTGAAGAAGATCCCGGTGGTCGCGCCCCGGATGACGTCGTCGACATCGGCGTCGGCCAGCACGACCATCGGCGACTTGCCGCCCAGCTCCAGCGTCACCCGCTTCAGGTCGCCGGCGGCGGCGCGCACGATCTTGCGCCCCACCTCGGTCGAGCCGGTGAAGGCGATCTTGTCGATGTCCGGATGGACCGACAGGGCGGCGCCGGCGACCTCGCCGATCCCGGTCAGGATATTGACCACGCCCGGCGGAAAGCCGGCTTCGCCGATCAGCTCGCCCAGGCGCAGGGCGGTCAGCGGCGTCTCCTCGGCCGGCTTGAGCACCACCGTGCAGCCGGCGGCCAGGGCCGGGGCCAGCTTCATCACCGCCATGATCAGCGGGAAGTTCCAGGGGATGATCTGGGCGACCACCCCGATCGGCTCGCGCACCGTGAAGGCCTGGTAGTCGCCCGGATCGCCGATCTGGGTGCTGATCCCGTTCAGCTTGGTGCACCAGCCGGCGAAATAGCGCAGCAGCTCGGAGGCCACCGGCAGGTCGACCGCGCGCGTGTCGCGCATCGGCTTGCCGTTATCCAGCGTCTCCAGCTCGGCCAGTTCATCGGCGTTGGCCAGCAACAGGTCGGACAGCGCCCAGATCAGCTTGGCCCGGCTGGCCCCGCTCATCCGCCGCCAGGGGCCGGTCTCGAAGGCGCGGCGCGCGGCGGCGACCGCCCGATCCACGTCGACCTCATCGGCCGCGGCGACCGAGGCGATCTGTTCCTCCGTCGCCGGATCGAACACGGCGATGGTCCCGCCGGCGGCCGGGGCCACCCATTCGCCGTCGATCAGCAGCCGGTGGTCGCGCCGCAGGAAGGCGGCGACCTTGTCGGTCGGAGTGTGGCGGAATTGGGTGTCAGACATGGAGAGGCGCCGTGCTGGGGTCATAGTCGAAGAGGACCGGCCGCTGAGAGGGCGACTGCGACAGGTGGGTATGGTCGGGATCGCTGGCCTGGATGATCTGGCCCTGCAGGATCGACTGGCTGCGTACCGCCTCGACCCGCTCAAGACGGGCCTTATGGAAGGCGGCGAAGGCGACGTCGTGGTCCGCGGCGGCGCTCAACACGCGTGCTAGCATCACCCCATCCTCAATGGCCAGCGCGGCGCCCAGGCCGAGAAAGGGCAGGATCGGATGGGCGGCGTCGCCGATCAACAGCACGCGGCCCTGGCTCCAGCGTTCAAGCGGCGGGCGCACGAACAGGCCCCACTTGATCAGAGTCTCCGGCGGCGCCAGCTCGATCAGCCCAATCACGTCGGGATGGAAGGCCTCGAAGGCTTGGGCGAACTCCGCCACCTTGGCCCGGATGTTCCATCCCTCGTCTGGCCAAGCCTCGGTGCGGGCGATGCCGACCACATTGAGCAGGCCGCCTTGGCGTAGCAGGTAGCGGTTGAACACCCGCGCGGGACCGACATAGACCACCGCGCCGCCGTCGCCGAGGAAGGGCTCGGCCTGTTCGCGCGGCACCAGGCAGCGATAGGCGATCTGCCCGGCGAACTGCGGCGGGGTGTCATCGAAAAGGGCCCGGCGGACGCTGGAGCGGCTGCCGTCGGCGCCCAGCAACAGGTCGGCCCGCGCCTCGCCGCCGTCGGCGAAATGGGCGGTGACGCCGCTGGCGTCCTGCTCGACGCCGGTCAGACGCTGGCCGGTGACGACGGCCTGCGGATCGTTCGCCCGCACCCCGGCCAGCAGGATGGCGTGTAGGTCGGCGCGGTGGATATGCCGCGAGGTGGTGAAGCCTTGGTCCGGCGGCGGGGTGCGTTGAAAGCGCCCGGTCAGGAGCTCTGCGGTCCGGTAGTGGACGAAGGCGATGTCCGGGATCGGACCCGAGGCTTCCAGCAGCGCCGGCCCCAAACCCAATGAGGCCAGGGCCTGGCCAGAGCCGGCGCTTAGGCTGATGCCGGCGCCGACCTCGCCGAGCGCCGGGGCCTGTTCATAGACCCGCACGCGCCATCCGTGGCGCTGCAGCGCCAGGGCGGCGGTCAAACCGCCCAAGCCCGCGCCGACGACGATGACGGAGCCCTCAGGTTGGGTCATGGGCGCGCGCCTAGATTGTGCTGAGATTGCGTTGAACCAACCCTCATCCGCTCATCCCCGCGAAGGCGGGGATCAAGAGCCCCACCCAGGGCGCGCGCCGCCCTGGTTCCCCAGCTTTGCGGGGATGAACGGAATTTATTAAATGATTCAAGATGATCTCAACCTATTTGTCGGTTACGGATCAAGGTCGCAGACCAGTCCTCAATAAGGTTGACCTCATCCCAGCGCTACGCGCACGGGGAGGCAATACCCCCTCATTCCGCCGCCAGCGGCAGATGGGTCCATTGCGGCTGGCGCGGGGCCGGCAGGCCGGTCTCGGCTTGGCAGTCAATCCGAAGCTGGTCGATCGAGGGGCCATAGTTGAACAGGGCGGTCTCCGCGCCGCGCGCGGCGGTCAGGCGCTCGCGCAACGCCGCGGTCGCGGCCGCATCGATCACGCCGTCTTCATTGGCGACCACGCCATAGGCCAGGGCTCCCTTCGGCGTGACCAGACCGCGCACGATCTCCAGCCCGACGATGGCCGGATCACGCGCCAGGGGATCGCCCCAGCCGCCGCCGCCCCAGGTGATGAAGTGCAGCATGTCGCCGGCCTCGACCGGGATATCCTCACGCTTGTTGCCGACCACGGTCTGGGAGCCGTCGGTCTTCTCCAGGATCTTGCGCGCCCGCGCCCCGGGCGCCCCGCCATTGACGCCCCAGGGATGGGTGAACCAGCGGTCGTCGTGGATGGCGATCAGCCCCGGCTCCAGGAAGCGATAGGACATCAGGATGCCATTGCCGCCCCGGTGCAGGCCAGCGCCGCCGGAATCGGGCACCGTCTCATAGCGCTCGATCCGCAGCGGAAAATACCGCTCGAGGAATTCGTTGGGCACATTGGTGAAGTTGGGCCACAGCGAGTGGCCGTCCGGCCCGTCGCCCAGCGGCCGGCCGGGAATGCCGCCAAAGCCGATCTGGAACAGCTGGAACCACTGACCCGCCTGGTCGCGGCCTGAATAGAACAGGTGCGGTGAGGACGAGAAGCCGGCGGCGTTGAGGAACTGCGGCGTCTTCTGACCCAGGAGGCCGCCGAGGATATCGAACAGACGCCCCAACGCATGGGTGCGGCCTGACAGCGCCGCCGGAAACTTCGGCTTGAGCAGCGAGCCGTCCGGGATGCGGATGTCGATCAGGTCGTAATAGCCGTCGTTGAACAGGATCTGCGGGTCGAAGACCATGATCATGTAGATGCCGAAGAACATCCGCATCATGTTCTCGTTCAGCAGGAAGTTGATCGAGCCATGGCTCTGCGGGTCGGTGCCGGCGAAATCGAGCACCACCTTGCCGTTCTCGCGCCACATGCTGCAGCGGATCTTGTAGGGGCCATAGCCCAGGCCGTCGTCGCAGACATAGTCCTCGAAGCTCACCGGCGCCTCGCCGATCGAGCTTTCGATCAGCGCCTTCATCGCCCGGTGATTGCGGGCCAGCAACTCCTCGGTGGCCGAGACGAACACGTCGTCGCCGAAACGCTCGCACATCTCGATCACCCGGCGCGAGGCGACGCGGCAGGCGGCGATCAGGGCGTTGAGGTCGGCCTTGCACCATTCCGGGGTGCGGACCTGGTGCATGATCAGCTTGATCAGATCCTCGTTATAGACGCCCTTCTTCCAGATCTTCACCGGCGGGATGCGAACCCCCTCCTCGAAGATCGAATGGGCGTCGATCGGCATCGAGCCGGCGACCTTGCCGCCGATGTCGGACTGGTGGCCGAACATCGAGGTGTAGGCGACCAGCCGGCCGTCCTTGAACACCGGCAGCAGCACCAGCCAGTCGTTGGAGTGGCTGATCGCGCCCTGCACCGAATAGGGGTCGGACAGGAAGATCATGTCGCCCTCCTCGACCGTGCCGTCATAGCCGTCGAGGAATGGGCCGATATAGGAGCCGAACTGGCCGACGATCATCCGGCCCAGGTGGTCAGCGATCAGCGGAAAGGCGTCGCCCTGTTCGCGGATGCCCGGCGACATGGCGGTCCGCACCAGGGTGGTGTCCATCTCGACCCTGGCGTTGCGCAGGGCGTTCTCGATGATGTCGAGGGTGACCGGGTCGATTTCCACCTTGGCGAAGGGGGCGTCGTTGGTCTGGATGATTTGAGCGCGCATGGCGGTGTCCTCGTCAGACCGGGGTGATCAGGATGTTGCCGTGGGGATCGACCGTCCCCACGTGGCGGGTTTCGATCAAGGTGGTGGAATCCATCTCGATCACGATCGCCGGGCCGGGGATCACGTCGCCCGCCTCCAGCCGCGCGCGCTCATAGATCACCGCCGCCTGCTGGGCGCCGTCCATCCACAGGGTGTGGTCGCGCAGCTTGGCCTGCAGCGGATCGCCGTCGCCGACGGGCAGCCGGTGGGAGGGCAGCTCGACCACCGGGCCCAGGGCCGTGGCGCGTAGATTCACCAGCTCGTGCTCGGCGTCCATGTTGAAGGTGAACAGGCGGCGATGCTCGTCATCGAAACGCCGGGTCAGGGCCGCCAGCCCGCCGCCGGACAGCTCGGCCAGGGTGATGGCCATCGGCACTTCGAAGGCCTGTCCGACATAGCGCACGTCGATCTCGAAGGCGGTGGTGACGTCGTCCTGGGCGATGCCGTCGGCGATCAGGTCGGCGCGCACCTGGGCCTCCATCTCGCCGAGCAGGCCCAGCACCTCCTCGGCGCTGGTCGCCGACAGGCGCTTGGACAGCGAGCGCGCGGTCTCTGTCCGCATCCGGGTGGTGGCGTCGCCCAGGGCGCAGAGCACGCCGGGCGAGACCGGCGAGACCGCCGGATAGCTGCCCATCAGCCGGGCGACGGCGTTGACGTGCAGCGGACCGGCGCCGCCAAAGCCCATCAGGGCGAAGGCGCGGGGATCGTAGCCCTGCTGCACGGAGATCATCCGCAGGGCCCCGAACATGTTCTCGTTGACGATGTCGATGATGCCGCGGGCGGCCTGCATCAGGCCGATGCCCAGCTTGTCGGCGATGGTCTGCACCGCCGCCTCGGCGCCGGCGCGATCCAGCTTGAAGCTGCCGCCCAGCAGGTTCTCGGGCAGATAGCCGAGCACCACATTGGCGTCGGTTACGGTGGGCTGGGTTCCGCCCTTACCATAGGCGGCGGGACCCGGCACGGCGCCGGCTGATTGCGGGCCCACCCGCAGGGCGCGGGTCAGTTCGGGCACATAGGCGATCGAGCCGCCGCCGGCGCCGACGGTCTTGACGTCGAGCGACGAGGCGCGGACCGACAGGTGGCCGACCTCGGTGGTGCGCGTGCGGCGCGGCTCGCCATGCTCGATCAGCGCCACGTCGGTGGAGGTGCCGCCGACGTCGAGGGTCAGGATATTGTGCAGGCCGGCGTTCTTGGCCACCCACAACGCGCCGGTCACACCCCCGGCGGGGCCGGACATCAGCAGCGAGACCGGATGCTCCTCCGACTTGGCCGCTGACATCAGGCCGCCGTCCGAGCGCAGCAGCGACAGGCTGCCGGTCATCTTCAGGTCTTCCAGCCGGCCGCGCAGATTTCGCACATAGCGGCCGACCACCGGCCGCACCGCCGCATTGGCCACCGTGGTCAGGGTGCGCTCATATTCCTGCATCTCCGGCAGCACTTCGTGCGACAGCGACAGCGGCACGTCGGGCAGGATCTCGCGCGCCAGCCGGGCCACGGCCAGTTCGTGCGCGCCGTTCAGATAGGCGTTGATCAGGGCGATGGTCAGGGCCTCGACCCCGCGCGCCTTCAGCCGCTCCAGCTGCTTGCGGATGTCGGCCTCGTCGATCGGGCGCACCTCGTGGCCCTGGGCGTCCATGCGGCCCTTGACCTCGACGGTGTCCTCCAGCTTGGCCAGGGGCTCCGGCTTGGGCCACACGATCCAGCCGGCCAGGCCGCCGGGCACGAAGCTGCGGGCGATCTGCATGATCTGCCGATAGCCTTCGGTGGTGACCAGGCCGACCCGCGCGCCCTTGCCCTCGAGCACGGCGTTGGTGGCCACAGTGGTTCCGTGCAGGAACACGCCGATATCGCTGGGCGAGATGTCGACCGCCGCGCAAAGGGTCTCGACTCCGTTCAAGATGCCTTCGGAGCTGTCGTGCGGGGTCGAGGGCGTCTTGTGGCGCCAGAAGCCTCCTGTCACGTCATCCAGCAACAGCAGGTCGGTGAACGTGCCGCCCACATCGACACCCAACCTATAACCCATACCCGGCTTCCTTCCGCCCAGACGCGCTCGGGCCGCGCGGCGCGCTGACCCGCAAAAACCCTAGGCGTGAAGTCACGGTGGCGGCAGGCGGCAAATCCGAGGTGTCCGATCTATGGACAAAACGGCGGAGGCCGCAGGGCCCTGGCCAGGGCGTCCCGACTGTCGCGGCGCGCCTGCTCGGCGACCGCCGCCTCGGGAACGAAATCAAAGGCGTGGAAGCCGCCCGGATAGACGTGCAGCTCGACCGGCACCCCGGCCCGGGTCAGGCGCAGAGCGTAGTCAAGGTCTTCGTCCAGGAACAGGTCCAGGGCCCCGGTGGAGATGAAGGCTGGCGGCAGCCCGGACAGATCCCGCGCCCGCGCCGCCGCCGCATAGGGCGACACCTGCGGCCCGCCGAGCGTCTCGCCGAGCAGGGCGCTCCAGCCGAACCGGTTGTTGTGCGGCGTCCACAGGAACTCGCCGGCGAACGGATGCGGCGCGGATGTGACGCAGGTGCGGTCGTCGATCATCGGATAGATCAGATGCTGGAAGGCCAGCCTTGGGCCGCCGCGATCACGGGCTAGCAGGGCGAGGGCCGCGGCCAGGCCCCCGCCGGCGCTCTCGCCCATCACCCCCAGTCGCGCGGCGTCGATATTGAGCGCCTCGGCCTGCGCGGCGATCCAGGTCAAGGCGGCGTAGCAATCCTCGATCCCGCCGGGAAACGGCGTCTCCGGCGCCAGCCGGTAGTCGACTGAGACGATGCAGCAGTCCAGGGCCGCGGCCAGCACCCGGTGCTGCGGCGCGTCGGCCGAGGGCGCGCCCATCACATAACCGCCGCCGTGCATATGCAGGATGCAGGGCCAAGGACCGGGCGTCACCAGGGGGCGGCAGAGGCTGATCAGCACGTCAGGCGCGCCGGGCGGGCCGGCGATCCGTCGCTCGACGACCTCGGCCGCCGCCTCGGCCCCGGCGTAGATCGGGGCGGGTTGACGCGCGCCTTCGCGGACGGCCGGCAGATTGTCCATCGAGAGAACCAGCGCCGGGAAGCGGTCCAGCAGGCTCAGCAATTGCGGATCGACCAGGTGACGCGAGGGGCGGTTCAACAGCGTCGGGCCTCCCTGTCCAATTCAGCGCGAGCCGCTCAGCGTTCAAATGGCGCGACGAAGTCGGCGACCATCGCCGCCCAGCGCGCGGGCTCGTTCATCATCTGAATGCCGGTGTAGTCCGAGAACACTTCATATTTGAAATCGGGCCTCAGCTTGGCCAACCGCAGGTCCAGGTCATGGATCTGGTCATGGGCGTCGGTGAGGATCAAGGTTGGCGCGCGGATGGCCTTGGCGTCGTCGGTCATGTCGTAATGATAGACCGCCCAGTGGCCGACGTCGGGTCCCATCATGAACAGGGACAGCGCCATCCAGGTGCGGCTTCGCATGTTGGCGGCGGTGTTCGGATGCGGATCACCCTTGATGTCCCATGTGAACAGCCGGTTGAGCTGGCTGCCGTCCGGCAGCGGGGTGCGGTCATAATCACCCTTGGCGAGGGCGGCCTCGGACTCGGCCTGCGTGAAATACGGATTGCCGTGCAGGATCACCGCGACCACCCGGTCGGGATGATGGGCGGCGAACGACGCGGCGATCAGCGAGCCGGTGTGATGGCCGACCACGATCACCTGCCGGACGTGCAACGCGTCGAGCACCGGGACCAGGTTCTCGGCGAAGCCGCCGATGGTGGTGTTAGGCGGCGCCGGATCGGACATGCCATAGCCGGGGGTGTCGACGGCGATCGAGCGGTAGCCGAGCTTGGCCAGCTCGTCCTGGATCTCGGCGAATTCGACCATCGACATCCAGGCCTGGTGGATCAGCAGCAGCGGAACCTTGGTGGCGCGGGGCCCGATGTCGCGATAGCTGACCTGACCCATCGGGGTGGTCACATAGCCCTTGCCGCCCTTCATCACCCCGGCGCCGATCCAGGAGTCGTCGGCATGGGCCATCGAGGCGCACAGGCTCGCCGCCAACATAAGAGCAAGTGCGGTCAAGAGCTTCGCCGGTCCGCGCAGGATCACGCGCAGTCCGTCCGTTTGTTCGCCCATGAAGTCTCTCCTGATCGAGCGCGATCAGGCTAGGATGAATGGCGCAGGGCGCGTGGCCCAAAGCCGCTGCGTCCGAGATATGGACGCGGTCTCGGCGGGGCTAAGCCTGAGGCTGCAAGAATTCCAGCCGCACGCCGTCCGTCGCTTGCACGGCGAGCACGCGGCACGCGCCGTAGGGCGGCAGGTTCAGGCTCGAGGGCGTGGCGGCGACGCCGTGCGCCGAGAGCCTGCGGGTGAGGGCGTCGAGATCCGGGGTCAGGTGCCTCAGGGCGGCGACGCCCAGGTTGGGCGGATGGGCGACGGCGGCATAGTCGCGCCCAAGCGCCTGCGGGATCGAGATCAATTCGATCGTGCCGTCCTTGGCCGCCGCGCCGGCGAAGCCGACGATCTCGACCGGCGCGCTGGCCGCGAAACTCCAGGGCATGCCCATCACGTTGGGTCCGCCGCTGCCGACCACGTGACTTGACGAGATCGGCCTTAAGCCAAGCGTTTCGCCAAAGAAGGCCTTGGCCGCGGCCATGTCCCGGACCGTGACGGCCGCATTGCCGACCCGACCCCAGCGCTTCAGTTCCGGCCAACCCTGCAGCGGCGGCGCCAGGCGCTGGATGAACGACAATCGCACGCCGTCGGGGCTGGAGGGGGCCCACTGGATGACCTCGACGCCGTAGGTCTTGTAACGCACCGGCTCGGATGGCGCGCGCCAGCCTCGGGCGTGCAGGGCGCTGCGGGTCGATTCGATATCGATCACCCGAACGTCGAGCGCTTGGACCCCGCCAGACTCCCAGGCCTGATCGTCGGGCCTGATCATCTGCTGCGGCGCGCCGGTCACCTTCACCAGCCGAATATAGCCGTTTTGCGTGCCGATATCGCGCATCAGCGCCTGCTCCGTGCGGGCGCCGGGCGGCAGGGCCCAGAGGGCGTTCAGCGCATCGTCGGCGGGGCCGCGCCAGGCGCACTCCCAGCCGCCGACCACGGTCAAGGTCTCGATCCAGGGTCCCAGGTCGGGCGTGATCACCACCGCTTCGCGCCAGCCGTCGAGCCCCGGCGGGGCGGCCGCCGCCGACTGGGGCTGGGATTGGGCATGGGCCAAGGCTCGCGGCAGGGACAGGGACAGCCCCGCCGCGAGCATCAAACGTCGCGAGGGATGCGCGACGCTCAATCGACCAACTGGCCCCCGTCAACGGCGAGAAGCGCCCCGGTGACGAAGCTGTTTTCCGGATCGAGCAGGAAACCCACCGCCTGGGCCACGTCGGTGGTCTGGCCGATGCGGCCGATCGGATGCTGCTTGACCAGCATGTCGAGGAGGGCCTGCGGATCCTGGCCTTCGCGCAGATTGCCCCAGAGCATCGGCGTGTCGATCGCGCCAGGCAGCACCGCGTTGACCCGCACCCCGAACTTGCCGCCGGCCTTGGCCGCCAGGCGGGTCAAGGCCAGCACCGCGGCCTTGGAGACGCAATAGGCCCCGCCGTCGCTGAGCATGATGTGGGCCAGGCCCGACGAGAAGTTGACGATCGAGCCGCCGCCGGTCTTGGCCATGGCCTTGATAGCGAACCGGCAGCCCATGAACGAGCCGTCGAGATTGATGTCCATGTGGTGGCGCCACTGGGCCAGGGTCATGTCCTCGAACGGAATGCCGGGGGTGAACACCCCGGCGATATTGACCAGACCGTTCAGCGCGCCGTGCTTGGCGACCACGCCCTCGATCACCTGTTCCCAGTCCTGCTCGCTGGCCACGTTCAGCGGGATGAATTCCGTCCCCTCCGGCAGGCTGTCGGGGGTGCGGCCAAAATCGGTGACCACCACGCGCGCGCCCTTGGCCAGCAGGTGGCGGGTGACCTCACCGCCAATGCCGCCCAGGCCGCCGGTGATCAGGATGGTTTGGTGTTGAAAGGCCATGTCGAACCCCCAGCGGACGACCGCCACCATGGCGACGTTGCCGATGTTAAACAAATGGTACCATGCTGAGGGCGATTTCGTCGCTGGCGCGGGTCGCGTCCGCGATCCGGACAGACCGGCATGGGGCGTGGCCCGACCTGACGATGCGACTAAGTCTTATCGGATACGGAGTCCGCGCCCCTTTGAACACCATCAGCCCTGTTGAGCCGGATCTCGTGTCAGAATCCAGGACCCCGCCGCGTCGGCCGCTGACCCAGCCCGCGCCGATCTCGATCTCCACCTTGACCGGGTTCAGCCTGGGCATGATCGGCGACCGGATCTTCCGCGATGCGCCGGCGCTGCTGCTGCTGCTGTTCATGACCGATTACCTGGCGGTTCCGCCGGCCCTGGCGGGGGTGGCGCTGTTCCTGCCCAAGCTGGTGATCATGTTCGTCGATCCGATGGTCGGCGCCCTGTCCGACCGGCTGAACACCCCCTGGGGCCGCCGCCGTCCGCTGATGCTGATCGGCGGCCTGTTGGCCAGTCTGAGCATCGTGCTGTTCTTCCACGTGCCGCGCTTCGGATTCGCCCTGCCGCAGGCGGTCTATATGAGCGCCATGGTGCTGATCGGCTTCACCGGCTATTCGCTCTATTCGGTGCCGTATCTGAGCATGGCCTCGGAGATGGCCTCAAGCGACGACGAGCGTCGCAAGATCATGTCCTGGCGCGTGGTGTTCATGGCCGTGGGCCTGTCGATCAGCGCCTATGCCGGCGGCTTCATGCAGGCCGTTGGCGGCGGCGTGCATGGCTACGGGATCATGTCATGGGTCTATGGCGGGATCTGTCTGGTCAGCATGCTGGCCACCGTCGTCGCAACCGGCAAGGTGACCACGGCGCCAGGCGACCTTGAGCGCCTCAGCCTGCGGGCGCAGTTCCGCATCGTGGCCGGCAACGCCCGATACCTGCGCTTGATCACGCTGAATTTCGCCCAGAAGCTCGCCGAAGGCGTCGGCTATGGCTCCTTCGCCTATTTCTGCATCTATGTGGTGCATCAACAGTTGTCGGCGATCGGGCTGGTCGTCTTGTCCAGCATGGCCGGCCAGATCCTGATTCAGCCCCTGTGGCTCAAGGCCAGCCGGCGCTGGTCGCCGCCGACCCTCTATACGGTCGGCGTGCTGGGCTGGTGCCTCAACCTGATGCTGTGGCTGTTGATGAAGGACCAATCGCCGTTGTGGCTGATTCCGCTGGGTCTGCAGGCGGGCGCCGCGGCCGGAGGCTTCTTGATGGTCACCCTGGGCATGCTGTCCAACGCCATGGCCGCCGACGCGGCCGAGACAGGCGTCAATCGCGAAGGCGTCTATAGCGGGGTCTGGCTGGCGGTGGAGAAGCTGGCCTTCGCCATGGGCGGCACGCTGGTCGTCGGCCTGTCCCTCGGCGCCTTCGGTTTCGTGCAGAGCGCCAACGGCCTAAGGGTGGTCCAGACGCCGACGGCCATATTGGGCATCGCGGTCACCTACTGCGGCATCAACATGGTGATCTATCTGGCCAGCATCCTGGCGGTGCGGCGGATCGGCAAGGCGGGGTAGGGCTGCCCGGGAAAGCTTGCTCAAACCCTATGCCGCTCATCCCCGAGAGGCGGGGATGAGCGGACCTTATAGCGAATTCAAGGACCTCTTCACTCCGCCCTAAACCGACGGCGCCCGCCCCAGCAGCGCCCGGGCGGCCTCGACCACCGGGGCGTCGACCATCGCGCCGTCGAAGGCGACCACCGCGCGGCCGTCGGCGACCGCGGCGTCCCAGGCGGCGAGCAACCGCAGGGCCCGCTCCCGCTCGCCCGCCGTCGGCGCGAAGGCGGCGTTGACGATCGGAACCTGGGCCGGATGAATGCACAGCACCCCGGTCAGGCCGATCGATCGGGCGTCGCGCGCGGCCTGCTCGTATCGGTCGAGGTCGCGGAACTCGGCCAGCGAATAGGGCAGGCCAAGGCCGGCGACGCCCGCGGCGGCGGCGTGCAGGGCGATCAGCTTGCAGGGCAGGTCCAGACTGGCGGGCGAGGGCGGCGCACCGAGGGCGACGGCGAAATCCTCCCCGCCCAGGGCTAGGCCCACGATCCGATCGGCGGCGGCGATCTGGGCGGCGGCCAGCAGCGCGGCCGGGCTTTCGATCAGGGCCAGCAGCCCGATGGCGCCGACCTGGATGGCGCGCGCGGGCTCTAGCGCCGCCACACGGGCGGACAGGGCGTCCAGCGCCGCCCGACCTTCGGTCTTGGGAACCATCAGGGCGCGGACGCCCGGACGAACCGCCGCCTCCAGATCCGCGTCGGGCGCGTCGGCGTTGATCCGCACCAGCACCTCGATCCCAGCCTGGCGCAAGACCTCGATCATGGCAGGCAGGGCGGCGCGCGCCTGGGGCTTGGCCGACGCGGCGACGCTGTCCTCCAGATCGAGGATCACCGCGTCGGGGGCGCAGCGCGCGGCCTTGTCGGCTAGACGCGGCTGATCGCCGGGCACGAACAGCAGCGAGCGCCACCGGGTCCGGACGTTCATCGGGTGACGCTGGCCTCCATGCACAGCTGGCCGCGGGCGTCCTCGCTCCACAGCCGCGCGCCGCTCTCGGTTTGGCGGCCCTTCAACTGAAACGGCGCGCCGTCGAACAACGGCCGCTGCGCCCGGCAGGAAAAGCCGCGCACCGGTCCGCCGCCCTCCCGGCGCAGATAGAGGTCGAGCAGCAGCATCGCCTGCATCGGCCCGTGGACCACCAGGCCCGGATAGGCCTCGACGTCGCGGGCGTAGTCGCGATCATAGTGGATGCGGTGGGCGTTGAAGGTCAGGGCCGAGAAGCGAAACAGCATGGCCGGGTCGGGCATGACCGCGCGCGCATAGTCGAACGGCTCCGACGCGGGCGCGGCGATGCGGCCGGCCGAGCTCGGGGCGCTCGCCTCGTCCGCCGCCGGCCGATAGATGATGTCCTGCCGCTCGCGGATCGCCAGATCGGCGCCGACGAAGATTTCATTGAGCAGGCTGACCCTGACGAAGTCGCCGGACCCGCCCGACTTCAGCGCCACGTCGGCCACGCTCGCGCACCGGCGCAGGGTCGCGCCCAGCGGCGCCGGCCGCAGAAACTCGACCTTGGAGCCGGCCCACATGCGCCGGGGCAAGGGCACTGGCGGGATCAGGCCGCCGCGCGGCGGGTGGCCGTCAGGAGTCAGCTGCGACTGCAGGGCGATCGGCAGGAAGCACAGCCAGTGGCCCAGCGGCGGCAGCTCGTCCGCCGGCCAGGGCGGGGTGCGGTGATCGAGCCAGGCGGCCAGGGCCGCAAAGCGCGACGGCTCGGCGACGTCGACCTGCTCCTCGCTGCGACCGATCCAGCCGCGCAGATGCTCGATGTCGAGGGCGCTGGCGGGCGGAGCGGCGGCGTCGGTCATGGTCAGAACGACTTGGGCAGGCCCAGCACGTGGGTCGCGACGTGGCTGAGGATCAGGTTGGTCGAGATCGGCGCCACCTGATAGAGCCGGGTCTCGCGGAACTTGCGCTCGATGTCGTACTCCTCGGCGAAGCCGAAGCCACCGTGGATCTGCAGGCACTGGTCGGCCGCGTACCAGGAGGCCTCCGACGCCAGCAGCTTGGCCATGTTGGCCTCCGTGCCGCAAGGCTCGCCGGCCTCGAACAAGGCGGTGGCGTGATCGACCATCAGGCTGGCGGCGGAGACCTGGACATGGGCGCGGGCGATGGGAAACTGCACCCCCTGGTTCTGGCCGATGGCGCGGCCGAACACCTGGCGATCCCTGGCGTAGGCGGCGGCGCGGTCGATAAAGAAGCGGCCGTCGCCGATACATTCGGAGGCGATCAGGATGCGCTCGGCGTTCATTCCGTCAAGGATGTAGTGGAAGCCCTTGCCCTGCTCGCCGACCAGGTTCTCGGCCGGGATCGACAGGTCGTCGAAGAACAGCTCGGTGGTGGCGTGATTGATCATGGTGCGGATCGGCCGGATGGTCAGGCCGTTGCCGACCGCCTCGCGCATGTCGACCAGGAACACGCTCATGCCGTCAGAGGACCGTTTGACCTGATCGCGCGGGGTGGTGCGGCAGAGCAGGACCATCAGGTCGGAATATTCGGCGCGCGAGATCCAGATCTTCTGGCCGTTGACGATATAGCGATCGCCATCGCGGCGGGCGAAGGTGTTGATGCGGGTGGTGTCGGTGCCGGCGCCCGGCTCGGTGACCCCGAAGGCCTGCAGGCGGATCTCGCCCGAGGCCACGCCGGGCAGATAGCGCTCCTTCTGCTCCGGCGAGCCATGCCGCAGCACGCAGCCCATGGTGTAGATCTGCGCGTGGCAGGCGCCGCCGTTGCCGCCGGAGCGGTGGATCTCCTCCAGCACCGCCGTCGCCGCGCCCAGGCCCAGGCCCGAACCGCCGTATTCCTCGGGAATCAGCACCGACAGGAACCCCGCCTCGGTCAGGGCGGTGACGAACTCGGTCGGATAGATCCGGTCCCGGTCCAGCGCGCGCCAGTATTCGCCAGGGAAACGCGCGCACAGCTTGCGCACCGCGTCTCTGATTTCGGGATGGCTTTCAGTAGGCATGCGCGTCAACCGGTCTGCGGATAGGCGCCACGCGGATCGCGGTGGCGAGGGTTCAACAACGGGGTTGCGAGGCGCAATTCAATCCCAGCGCCGGGCCATGTGCGACATGCGGGCGCCTGGGCCCCTCCTTCTCCCGCAAGGGGAGAAGGACGGCTTTCGCGCCCAACCCTTCGACCAAGCGTGACGCCGTCCGGCCGCGGGCTTGCGAGGGTATGTCCCTCAGGCTCGCCTGGGACGCAGACGAAGGTCCGTCACCAAAATCCATGGCCAGCCCCTCGCGCCGGCCCGGGCCTGGGTCAAGGACGGCCCCTCTTCGGGGCCGCCGCGCAGCGGCTTGTCCTTGAGGCAGGGCCGGGCCGGCGCGATCGTTGGGGTGTGGATTGGGGGCGCCAATGTCTTCGTGTGTCGTCCTTACCCCGCTCACCCCGCCCCCAACGCCTCCTTCTTCTCCTCCAGCGCCAACCACTCCTCCTCAGCCGCGGCCAGCGTCTTTCGCGCTGCGTCCAGCGCGACCATCAGCCGGTCAAACCCCTTCGGATCGCGACCATAAAGCCCCGGGTCCTCCAGGCGCCGCTCATCCGCCGCGATCTGCGCCGTGAGGCGGGGAACCAAACCCTCCAGCTCCTCCAGCCGGCGCTGGTCCTTGTAGGTCAGCTTGGCCAGCCGCCGTTCGGGCGCCGCCGCGACCGCCTTGGCGCCGCCCCGCGCAACCGCGGCGCTGTGCAGGTTGCGGCCGAAGAAGTCGGGGTTCTGGGTGAGGAAGTCCTTCCAACCGCCCGGCGTCTCGGCCACGCCGCCGGCGCCGTTGAGGGCGATGGTCGAGGTGGCCAGGCGATCGACGAAATCGCGGTCGTGGCTGACCAGGATCAGGGTGCCGTCATAGTCGGCCAGCACCTCTTCCAACAGGTCGAGAGTGTCCATGTCCAGGTCGTTGGTCGGCTCGTCGAGCACCAGCAGGTTGGCCGGCTGGGCCAGGGCGATGGCCAGCAAGAGGCGGTTGCGCTCGCCGCCGGACAGGCTGCCGACTGGCTGGCGCAGCTGCTTGTCCTGAAACAGAAAGTCGCGGGCGTAGGCGGCGACGTGGCGCGGGCGGCCCTGGACCATCACCTGATCGCCGCCATGCGGGGTGAGGCTGTCCCACAGGGTGGTCTCGGATTTCAGGGCCGCGCGCGACTGGTCGACATAGGCCACGGCCAGGCCCGCGCCCAGCTTGACCTCGCCCTCATCCGGCGGGATCTCGCCCAGCAGCAGCTTAACAAGGGTGGTCTTGCCGGCGCCGTTGGGGCCGACCACGGCGATGCGGTCGCCGCGCTGGATGCGGGTGGAGAAGCCCTTGAGCAGCACCCGCTCCCCATAGGCCTTGCTGATCTGTTTGGCCTCGGCCACCCGCGCGCCGGAGGATGCGCCGGCCTCCAGGGTGATGGTCATGGTTCCGGCGCGGTCGCGCAGCAGCTCGGCCTTTTGCGCGCGCATGGCCTCCAGGGCGCGGGCGCGGCCCTCGTTGCGGGTGCGCTGGGCGGTGATCGAGCGATAGAAGGTGTAGGTCTCGCGCTCGATGGCCTTGGACAGGCGGCGCAGGGCCTCGGCCTGTTCGTCGGCGATCTTCGATGACCACTCGTCGAAGTTGGAGAAGCCCTTGTCCAGGCGCCAGATGCGGCGGTCCTCCAGCCAGAAGCAGCGCTGGGTGACGCTTTCCAGGAAGGCGCGGTCGTGGCTGACGATCAGGGCGGCGCAGCGGCTGGCGCGCAGGGCCGCCTCCAGGGTCTGGATGGCGAAAATGTCCAGGTGGTTGGTCGGCTCGTCCAGCAGCAGCACGTCGGGGCGCTCGGCGAAGGCGCGGGCCAGGGCGGCGCGGCGGGCCTCGCCGCCGGACAGGCCGCTGGTTCCGCGCGCGGGGTTGAGGTCGAAGTCCTGCAGCCGCGCCTCGGCCTCATAGGCCTCGGCCCCGCCGGCGGTGGCGAAGTCGAGCAGACTGGCGCCGCTGATCGCCGGCTCCTGGGCCAGGAACACCACCTTGGCGGCGGGGCTGACGAAGCGGCCGCCGGCGTCGGGCTCGATCTGGCCGGCGAGGATGCGCAGCAGGGTCGACTTGCCGGCGCCGTTGCGGCCGACCAGGCAGGCGCGCACGCCCGGCTCCAGGGCCAGGTCGACGCCGTCGAACAGCTGGCGATCGCCGTCGGCCAGGCGCACGTCTTTCAGGGCGATCATCGGGGGGCGGGCGCTCACTGGGGGTCGCTTTCGGTCTGCTCGGAGCGGGGGGCGTGACCGCCGCGCCGGGGCGGGGCTGCGTCCTTCGCCGCCTGGCCGAAATCGGCGGACAGGTCGCCATAGAAGGCGGCGCGGCGGTCGTCGGCCTGGCCGGTGTCGGGCTCGATCCGGGCTTGGTCGGCCGGCGCGCGATCGGGCGGCGCGTCTTGATCCGCTTGATAGATGGACCCGGCCGCCTCGTCCTCAGCCACCGGCGAACCAGAGGCGGCGTTGGCGGTTTGCGCGCCCGCGCCTGGGCCAGCGGCGCCGGCGTCGCCCAGCCAGGGGAAGTCGCGCGGCGGCAGGGTCTGATGCGCGGTCAGCATCATCTGGCGCCAGATCTGCGCCGGCAGAAAGCCGCCGGTGACCTTGTTCATCGGCCGGTCGTCGTCATTGCCGACCCAGACGCCGCACACCCAGTCGGGGGTGAAGCCGACGAACCACGCGTCGCGCCAGTTCTGGGTGGTGCCGGTCTTGCCGGCCGCGGGGCGGCCGAAAGCGGCGCGCATGCCGGTGCCATGGGTCAGAACACCCTCCATCATCCGCACCATGATGGCGGCGTTGGCGGTGTCATAGACCAGAACGCCGCCGGTGGGGACATGGCTGAACAGCACCCCGCCGCGCGTGGTCGATATCTGCTCGATCAGATAGGGATCGCGGCGCTGGCCGGCCTGCTGGAACACCTGATAGCCGCTGGTCAGCTCCAGCAGATTGACCTCATAGGCCCCCAGGGCGATCGACAGGTTGGGGTCGGCCGGGATGTCCTTCAGGCCAAAGCGGTGGGCCAGTTCGGCGATGGTCTTGCCGCCGACCTCATTGGCCAGGCGCACGGCGATGGTGTTGATCGAGTGGGCCAGGGCCTCGGCCACGGTCGTCGGGCCGCTGTAGCCACCCTCATAGTTGGTCGGCGACCAGGGGCCGAAGCGCACCGGCGCGTCATTGCGGATGTCGGTGGGCCGCACGCCATGCTCGACCGCGGCGGCGTAGACGAAGGGCTTGAATGACGAGCCGGGCTGGCGCTGGGCCTGGGTGGCGCGATTGAAGGCTGACAGCCGGTGATCAGCGCCGCCGACCAGGGCGCGGATCGCCCCGTCCGGGCCGAGCAGCACCAGGGCGCCCTGGCGCGCGCCGGCGGCGACGCCGTCCCCGGCCAGGGTCTGGCGCACCAGGGACTGGGCGGTGGCCTGCAGGGTCGGATCGATGCTCAGCCGCACCACCAGGTCCGGCGCCTGGGCGCCGGCGATCTGCACCGCCTGGGCGGCGGCCATGTCCAGCACATAGCCATAGTCGCCCTCGCCCGGCGCCTCGGGGGCCAGCTGGGGCGGCGCATTGATGGCGGCCTGTTCCTGCTGGGTGGTGATCCAGCCCTCGGCCCGCATATTGGCCAGAACCAGGCGCGAGCGGGCCAGGGCCGCGGTCATGTCGTTGGTCAGGGCCAGCCGGGTCGGGGCCTTGGGCAGGGCGGCGAGCAAGGCGGCCTGGGAAAGGGTCAGGGCCGAGGCCGGCTTGCCGAAATAGGTCTGGGCCGCGGCGTCCAGGCCATAGGCGTTGTCGCCGAAGAAGATGCGGTTGAGATAGAGCTCCAGCACCTCGTCCTTGCTCATCTCGTCTTCGATGCGCTGGGCGACCACCGCCTCCTGCAGCTTGCGCGTCAAGGTCTGGCTGGGTGACAGGAACAGGGTCTTGGCCAGCTGCTGGGTCAGGGTCGAGCCGCCCTGGACGGTGCGGCCGGCGCGCCAGTTGACCCAGGCCGCGCGGGCCAGGCCGCGCAGGTCGACGGGGCCGTGCTGATAGAAGCGCCGGTCCTCGGCGGCCATGAAGGCGCGGGGCACATAGGCGGGCAGCTCGGCGACGCGCACCCAGTGGCCGTGCTTGGCCCCGCGCTGGGCGATCACCGCGCCGGTGGCGTCCTCGAAGGTCATGCCCGGCGCTTCATTGACCACCATCAGGGCGCTGCGCTCCGGGATCGCCGGCACGCTGGGCAGGAAGACGACGAACACCCAGACGGTCGCGGCGGTCAGCACCAACAGCAGGCCGGCGCCCAGGGCGGCAAGGGCGCTGATCAGCACCCGGCGACCGATGCGGCGGCGGTGGCGCGGTGGCTTGGGCGGTTGGTAGGGTTTGGGCGGGACCGCAGGCGCGGAACGGCCGGTGGAGTCGGCGGCATCTAGTGAGCGCAGGCTCTGGGCTGGAATCCTGGACAGTCCGACCCGCGGCGGACGGGGTTTAGTGACCGGCGGCGGTGGGGGCGCGGTCTTGGCGGTTGTTCGGCTCAGCGCAGGCCAGGACCAACGCCTCCAGAACGGCGGACGGCGCGGCGCCGGATCGGCGGCGTCGGCGGCGCCAGCGCTCTCCCGCGGCGGCGCTTTGCTCGGCGATGCAGGCGGCAAGATCCAGTCGTTCACGAAACCGCGCCTCGCCGCTCGACCAAAGCTATCGCTTCCACAACGCCGGGACCGCGCAAAAACGGCGCCCGTTCGGACAATTTGCTCTAAAGGTCTTCCTATGAGCGCCCCCGTTAAACCAGCAAAACCCTTTTGGGAGGTGAAAAGCCTCGCGGAAATGAGCGCGGCTGAGTGGGAGAGCCTGTGCGACGGCTGCGGCCTTTGTTGTCTGATCCGGTTCGAGGACGAGGACACTGGCGAGATCATCCCCACGCGGGTCTCCTGCCGGCTGTTCGACGGCGCGGCCTGCCGCTGTTCGGACTACGCCAATCGCAAGGCTCACGTGCCCGACTGCATCAAGCTGACGCCTGGCAATATCGAGGCCTTGGAGTGGATGCCGAAGAGCTGCGCCTATCGTAGGCTGTACGAAGGACGCGGTCTGGCCTCGTGGCATCCCCTTATCAGCGGCGATCCGGAAAGCGTGCATCGGGCGGGGGTCAGCATCCGCGGCCAGACCATTTCCGAGGCGACGCTGGACGATCCCGACGACGCGGTCGACTTTGAGGCCCCTGATCTCTTGGCCGAACGCGGGGTCGAGCGAAACCGGCGGCGCTGAATGTGATATTTTTGTCACATTTGCCCTTGCGCCGCCAACCGAACAGCTTAAGTGAGGGCTTTCTCATGAACGGCAGGCAGGCCCGATTTGGCGCAAGATCCCTATAAGGAGCTCGGCGTAGCCCGTACGGCGACGGCGGACGAGGTCCGCCGCGCCTTCCGCAAGCTGGCTAAACAACTGCACCCCGACCAGAACCCCGGCGACAAGGCCTCCGAGGAGCGGTTCAAGCGGGTCAGCGCCGCTTTTGATATCCTGGGCGACGTCGACAAGCGCAAGAAGTTCGACGCCGGCGAGATCGACAATGACGGGCGCGAGGCGCAGCGCGGCTTCGCCGGCGATCCGTTCGGACGCGGAGGGGCGCGGCCGGGTGGGTTCGAGGGCGGCTTCAACAGCGGCCCATTCGGCGGGGCGCAGTTCGAGGGCATCGACCTCAATGACATCCTGGGCGGGGTTTTCGGCGCCGGCGGCGGCCCGCGCGGTGGCCGGGGCGGGTTCGGCGGCCCGACCAAGGGCGCCGACGTCAAGGCGCGCCTGGACATCGACCTGGAGGAGGCGATCAGCGGCGGGCCCAAGCGCATCGCCTTCTCCGACGGCCGCACGCTCGATGTGACCATCCCCAAGGGCGCGGTCGAGGGCCAGGTGCTGCGCCTGCGCGGACAGGGCGCTCCGGGGGCCGCGGGCGCGGGCGACGCCTTGATCGAGCTATCGATCCGACCGCATCCGGTGTTTCGCCGCGAGGGCGAGGTTTTGGTCATGGACCTGCCGATCTCGGTGCCCGATGCGGTGCTGGGGGCCAAGGTCGAGGCGCCGACGCCGGAAGGACCGGTGACCCTGACCGTGCCCAAGGGCTCCAATTCCGGCGCCACGCTTAGGCTCAAGGGGCGCGGCGCCCCGCTGGCCAGCGGCGGACGCGGCGACCTGTTGGCCCGGCTGCAGATCATGCTGCCCGATCCGCCGGACGCTGAGCTGGAAAAGTTCGCCGAAAAATGGCGCAAGGAGCGGCCCTATGCGCCGCGACGCAAGGGGTAGCGGCGGGCCGCTCCTTCTCGCACAAGGCGGGAAGGGTGATAGGGTTCGGGCTGTTCAGCGGCCATTCAGCGCCGGGGGCATAGGGATCGGCCATGGGCGGACGCATCGCGCAACTGCTGACCTTGACCTGTCTGGCGCTGACCGCGCCGGTCGGGTTGGCGCACGCCCAGAGTCATAAGGATCCGCCTGCCGACGCTCAGGCCGACTCGCTGGGCGCCGACTGGGGTCCGCAGCAGGACGAGGCCCGTGAAGGCGTGCGCCAAGGCAGGTTCGTGCCCCTGTCCAAGGTGATCGCCCAGATCGAGCGCCGAACGCGCGGACGCACCCTTGACGCCGGCCTGGAGCAGGCGGGCGGGCGGCCCGTCTATCGGGTGCGCTGGGCCGCCTCGGACGGCCGGCGCATCGACTATATCGTCGACGCCCAAACCGGCGCCATTCTCAGCCCCAATTAGGAGATAGAGACCCCCCTCATGCGTATTCTGCTCGCCGAAGACGATCCCGATCTGTCGCGCCAGCTCAAGCAGGCCCTGGCCGACGCCGACTATGCGGTCGATCACGCCCCCGATGGCGAGGAGGCGCATTTTCTCGGCGACACCGAGCCCTATGATGCGGTGATCCTCGACCTGGGTCTTCCCAAGATCGATGGAGTCTCGGTGCTGGAGCGCTGGCGGCGCGACGGCAAGTCGACGCCGGTTTTGATTCTGACCGCCCGCGGCGCGTGGAGCGAGAAGGTCGCCGGCTTCGACGCCGGCGCCGACGACTATCTGACCAAGCCGTTCCACACCGAAGAGCTGCTCGCCCGGCTGCGCGCCCTGCTGCGCCGGTCAGCCGGCCATGCGGCGGCGACTCTGAGCTGCGGCGGGGTGCGGCTCGATCCCCGCGCCGCCCGCGCCTCGGTCAATGGCGAGCCGCTGAGGCTGACCTCGTTGGAATACCGGCTGCTACACTATCTGATGATGCACCAGGGCCGGGTGATCGGCCGCACTGAACTGGTCGAGCACCTCTATGACCAGGACTTTGACCGCGATTCCAACACGATCGAGGTGTTCGTCGGCCGGCTTCGCAAGAAGATCGGACCCGACAGGATCGAGACCGTTCGCGGCCTCGGCTACCGTCTGATCCCCCTGGCGGGCGAGGCGGCCGAGTCTTGAGCCGGCGGCGGACATGAAACTGAGCCTTCCTTGGGGGGCGCAGGCGGCCGCAGCGCCGAGCGAGCCGTCGCGCCCGTCTGGTTGGATCGGCGCCGCCTTGGCCCGGTTCGGCGGCGCGCGAGCGTCCACGCCGTCCCTGGCTTTGCGGCTGGTGCTGCTGGCGGCGGCGCTCAGCCTGGGGACCCTGGGCGTGACCGGCCTCGCCCAAATCTCGCTTTTCCACCAAGAGGTGATCAGCCGGTTCGACGACGACCTGTCAGACATGGCGGACGGTCTCTACGCCAACACCACCATCGACGATCAGGGACAGGTCGCCGCTCCGCCCCTGACAGATTCGCGCACCACCCGGGCCTATTCCGGAAAGTATTGGCAGATCGCCGAGCCGGGTCTCGATGGGCGGATCTATTGGCTGCAGCGCTCGCGCTCGCTTTGGGACAATTCGCTGGATGGGCCCGCCGACGGGGCCAAGGCGCTGGAGGCCGCGCCGGGCAAACGCCTGTTCTACGACACCACAGGGCCGGTGAAGGAGCCCCTGCGGGCGGTGGCCATCGAGGGCCTGCTGCCTGGGCGTTCGCAGCCGGTGATCTTCATGGCGGCTGAGGACTCCACCGCGCTGGAATCCGATTCCCAGCGTTTCGCCCTGGAAACCACGGCGGTGCTCTGCCTTCTGGGCCTGGGGCTGATCGTCGGGGTGCTGATCCAGGTGCGGGTCGGCCTGCAGCCGCTGTTCGCGCTGCGGCGTGAGGTCGCAGCCGTCCGGACCGGCCGGACCGAGCGGATCGGGGCGACCTATCCGAGCGAATTGCAGCCCTTGGCGGAGGAGCTTAACGCCCTGGTGGCCCATGACCAGGAGGTGGTTGAGCGTCAGCGCACCCACGTGGGCAACTTGGCCCACGCCTTGAAAACCCCGCTGTCGGTGATGCTGTCCGAAGCCGAGCGGCACGCGGGTCCGTTAGCCACTGTGGTCAACCATCAGGCGCAACTGATGCGCGAACAGGTCGACCATCACCTGCGCCGCGCCCGCGCCGCCGCTCGCACCCAGGGCTTTCGCGAACGCACGCCGCTGGAGCCGTTGATGGACGAGCTGGCGATCACCCTTGAGCGGATATTTCAGGACCGTGGTGTGGAGATCGACTGGCGCGCGCCCGAGGACCTGGTGTTTCCCGGCGAGCGACAGGACCTGTTGGAGATCATCGGCAACGTGCTTGAAAATGCGTGCAAATATGGGGCAGGCCGGGTGCGGGCGGTGGCCCGGGCGAGCGCGGAGGACCGCATGACCGTGACGATCGCGGACAATGGGCCCGGCCTTGAGGAGCCAGATCGCGTCGACGTGCTGCGACGGGGCGCGCGGCTGGACGAATCGGCCCCTGGGTCGGGCCTTGGCCTGTCGATCGTCGACGAACTGGCGCGCGCCTATGGCGGCTCGATTCAACTGGGCCGGTCCAGCCTCGGCGGCCTGGAGGTGGTGATCGATCTGCCGCGGGCGGAGAATTAACCGCCTTCGGGAAACCTTAACTTCAGTTGAGCATAGTGTCGCCAAATCATTGGGGCGCCGCAGAGCTAGATGTCCACCAGTCTGTCCGAGAGCCAAGAGACCGTCCTGCGCACGATCTTCAGCTCGGCGCCGGACACCGCCATCACCAATCTCGAATGCGCCTTGGCCGGCGAGGTTGAACGCGGCGGCGCTATGGCCTCGGTCCACGCCCTGGTCGCCGCCGAAGCCGGCGGTCGGCGGATCCGTGGCCTGGTCTTCCACCCAATGACCGCCCTGTGCCGCCCGACCGAGGCCGGGGTCTCTCGCTTTCCGCAACACACCCTGAGCCGGCTGTGGAACGCCCTGCGGTCGGCCAGCCCTGAGGGCGTCCGCGCCGCCGAGGGCATCGGCCCGATCGAGATCGACGAAGACCGGGTCCACGCCAACGAAATCTGCGACTCCCTGTGCCGGCTGGCGGCCCAGGGGCTGCGCGGCGGCCAGCCGCCCTATGACAGCGCCAAGGCTCTGCTCGAGAGCGCCTCGCCAGGCGGCGCCGAGCTGTTCGCCAAATTTCTCGACCTTTCGCCGCTCGCCCGCCGCGCCCTGACCAAGCTGCCCGACTGGATGGGGCGGTTGACCGAGGAGCGGTCGGTCGAGATCAGGCTGGCCTATAGCGACGCGGTTGACATCGCCGAGGACGCCGGGCCTCGGCTCCTGGACATTCTCGTCGCCCACATGCCCGAGCCTTGGCGGGTGCTGCACCTGATCTGCGCGGTGATGTGCCGCCCGACCGACCGGTTCGCCGCCTCGTCCGAGATCGCCCGCTTCGGCGAGATGGTGATGGACGATATCGATCAGCGGCTGAACTGGTTCCGCGCCTTTGACACAGACACAGGGCGCGCGATGGGGATGACCGCCGCCGAGACCTTGCGAATCGCCTCGAACGAGATCGACGAACTCGAAACCTCGATTGATCTGAGCCGCGACGGCGTCTGGGGCGCGCGCATCGGCAAGCAGAAAATGACCCTGGCCCAGCTGGCCGAACAGCGTCTGGCCAAGATCGACAAGGCGTTGGACGCCGCCCTGCCGGTGTCGCTGGTCAAGTTCGGCAAGGGTCTGCGCGGCTTTCCCAACCTCAACAACGATCCCCAGCCCCTGGCGATCAAGCGGGCGGAATGCCTGCTGACCTTCTTTGACAAGTCCCGCGCCGCGGCCAATCAGGCCGGCTATGGCTCCGCCCGCACCAAGGCTGGCGAGCGGCTTGACGCGCGGCTGGAGCAATATGTCGAAGACCTGCTCGACATGCTGCGGGCCGATGACGTGCAACATATCGAGCGAGTGCGCGCCTATCTGGACGCCGCCGCGACGCTGATCGGCGCCGCACGCGGGGAAAAGGCGGCGCAGATCGTCCGCCGCCGCGCCGCCGCCTAAGCCTTAGGGTCGTTCTGCACCCTCGCCCCATGGGTCGATATACGCTAAGCCCCGGCCATGATCGTTCTTTGGATCGCCGCCGCCCTGATGTCCGCCGCCTGCGCCGGCTTGATCATCAGCCGCGCCGCGGCCGCCCGCGCCGTCGCCGGTGGGGCGTTCGAGGATCCGGCGCTCGCCGTCTATCGCCGTCAGCTGGTTGAAGTCGACGACCTCGCCGAGCGGGGATTGATCGCGCCCGATGAGGTGCGCTCGGCCCACGCCGAGGCGGCGCGACGGCTGTTGTCGGCCGCGGACTCCGTCCGCGCCGCTTGGGGCGCGGCGCCCGGCGGCGGGCGCATCGTGCTGGCGGTTGCGGCCCTGGCCCCGCTGGCGGCGCTTGGATTTTATCTGCGGATCGGATCGCCGAACGATCCCGACCAGCCCTATGCGAAGCGGGTGGCGGCCTGGAGCCAAGGCGATCCGGCCGCGCTGGACGCAGCCCAGATGGCGGCGGTGTTGCAGTCGATCATCGCCAAGCGGCCCGGCCAGGTCGAACCGCTGATCTATCTCGCCCATGCCCAGGCCGATACCGGCGACCTGTTCTCGGCCGAGCAGACCCTGGATCGGGCGCTTAAGCTGGCGCCGAACCGGCCTGATCTTTGGGGCTATGACGGCGAGCTGCTGGCCGAGGACGGCGGCGCCGACCTGTTGACCGACGATGCCCGGGCGGCGCTTGGCAAGGCCCTGGCCCTGGCGCCCAAGGCGGCGGAGCCGCGCTATTTGCTCGGTCGCGACCGCATCGCCGCCGGCGATGTCGACGGCGGCTTGGCGATGTGGCGGGGGCTGGAGGATGATCTGAGCCCGCAGGCCCCGCAGCGCCCGATCCTGGCTCAGGAAATCGCCATTGTCGCCCAGACCCGGGCCTTGCCGGCGCCGGAGTCCCAGACTCCCGGCGGGGATCAGCAGGCCTTCATCCGCCAGATGGTCGCAGCCCTGGCGGCGCGGCTGGCCAGCCGCCCGGACGACCCGGCCGGCTGGGCGCGGCTGGTACGCTCCTATGGCGTGCTGGGCGACGCGCCGCGGCGCGCGGCGGCGCTGGCCCAGGCGCGGGTTTTGTTCAAGGACCGGCCCAAAGACCTGGCCCTGGTCGAGGCCGAAGCCTCGGTGCGGCCATGACTTGGCTGCCCAAATCGCGCAAGGCGCGTCGCCGGCTGCTGGTGGTGGCGATCGCCGCCCCGATCCTGGCCGGGTCGGCGACCTTGGCCTTCTATGGCCTGGGAAGTTCGGTCTCGTTCTTCTATTCGCCATCCCAGGCTGCGGCGGCCCACGTCCCCGCCGGTCGCACGATCGAGCTCGGCGGCCTGGTGGCCAAGGGCAGTTTGGTCAAGCGTCCGGACGGCCAGATCGACTTCGTCATCGCCGACCATCTGGCGCAAAGCAAGGTCAGCTTCCACGGCGAGCTGCCCGACCTGTTTCGCGAGGGCCAGGGGGTGGTGACCAAGGGCGCCTATGGCGACGACGGGGTGTTCCTGGCCAGCCAGGTCCTGGCCAAGCACGACGAGAAATACATGCCGCGTGAGGTCACCGCGGCGCTGAAGGCCTCCGGCGAGTGGCGCGGCGGCGCACAGGGCCAGGGCGCACAGGGCCAGGGCGCGCAAGTCCAGGGCGCGCAAGTCCAGGGGGGGGGCGCGCAGCCATGATCGCCGAGTTCGGCTCGTTCTGCCTGCTGCTGGCCCTGGCGCTTTCGGCCGCTCAGGTCGGGCTTTCGGTCGCGGGTCGGCTGCGCGGATCGGCGGTGTTGGCCGGGGCCGGCGAGGGCGCGGCGGCGGCGGCCTTCGCGGCGATGGCCGCAGCGTTCGGCTGCCTGATGAGCGCCTTTATCCGCTCGGACTTCTCGGTCTCCAACGTGGCGGCCAATTCCCACACCGCCAAGCCGCTGCTCTACAAAATCGCCGGGGTCTGGGGCAGCCACGAAGGCTCGATGATGCTGTGGTGCCTGGCCCTGACCGGGTTCGGCGCGGCGGTGGCGCTGAGCGGACGCGGCCTGCCGGGACGGCTGAAGGCGGTGACAGTGGCGACCCAGGGAACGCTCGGTCTGCTGTTCATCGGCTACACGGCGTTCGCCTCCAATCCGCTGTTGCGGCTCGCCAATCCGCCGGTCGAGGGCGCCTCGCTCAACCCGATCCTGCAAGACCCGTTCCTGGCCATCCATCCGCCGTTTCTCTATTCCGGCTATGTCGGCCTGTCGGTGGTGTTCTCCCTGGCGGTGGCCGGCCTGATCGAGGGGCGCACCGATGCGGCCTGGGCCCGCTGGGTGCGGCCCTGGACCCTCGCGGCCTGGAGCCTGCTGACCGTCGGCATCATGCTGGGCTCGTTCTGGGCCTATTACGAGCTGGGCTGGGGCGGCTGGTGGTTCTGGGACCCGGTGGAGAACGCCAGCTTCATGCCCTGGGTGGCGGCCACCGCCCTCCTCCATTCGGCGGTGGTGACCGAGAAGCGCGGCGCCTTGGCCGGCTGGACCATGTTCCTGGCGCTGCTGGCGTTCACCTTCTCGATGCTGGGGGCCTTTCTGGTGCGCTCGGGGGTGCTGACCTCGGTGCACGCCTTCGCCGTCGATCCGACCCGCGGGACGCTGTTGCTGATCATCCTGGGCGTCACCGCCGGCGCCGGATTCGCGCTGTTCGCCTGGCGCGCGCCGCAGCTGCCGCCGGGCGGGCTGTTCAGCTCGATCAGCCGCGAGGGCGCCCTGGTGCTCAACAACCTGTTCCTGTCGGCGGGCGTGGCCACGGTGCTGCTGGGCACGCTGTTTCCGCTGATCAAGCAGGCGATCAGCGGCGAGGCGATCTCGGTTGGGCCGGCCTATTACAACTGGACCTTCGTACTGCTCACCAGCCTGGTGCTGCTGATCCTGCCGATCGGCATCCTGCTGGCCTGGAAGCGCGGGGATCTGGCCGGCGCGCTCAAACGGACCCGGCTGGCGGCGGCCCTGGCCCTGATCGGAGGCGGGCTGGTGTTCGCCGCCTTCGCGCCGCACCGGCTGCTGGCCGGCGGCGGCGCGGCGCTGGGCCTTTGGCTGATCGCCGGCTCGGCGGTCGAGCTTGGCGAAAGGGTCCGCCTGGGCCGCGCGCCGTTCGCTGAGTCGCTGCGCCGGCTGGTGCGGCTGCCGCGCGGCAGCCTGGGCATGACCCTGGCCCATGTCGGGGTCGGGGTGTTCATCATCGGCGCGGCCTGCGAGACCGCCTTCCATGTCGAGGACGCCGAGGTGCTGTCAATTGGCGACAGCCTGACGGCGGGCGGCTACAGCGTCAGGCTGGATGGGTTGAGCCAGGCGCAGGGACCGAACTATCTGGCCGAGCGGGGCGCGGTCACCGTCACCCGCGCAGGACGGGTTATCTGTCAAGCAGCGCCGGAGCGGCGACGCTATACGCCGGGCGGCCAGATCACCTCCAAGGTCGCCCTGTGCCTGCGCGATCTCGGCGACGTCTATCTGGTGATGGGCGAGCAACGGCCTGGACCGCACGGCGCGCCCGGCTGGCTGATCCGCGCCTATTGGAACCCGCTCTCGCGGCTGATCTTCATCGGTCCGCTGATGATGGGCCTGGGCGGGGTGCTGTCACTGTCGGACCGTCGGTTGCGTCTGGGCCTGCCGCGCCGGGCCGCGCAGGCGGCGGAGGCGGCGCGATGAGGCTGGGGCGCCCCGGTCTCGGCGAGCGCGCGGCCCTGGCCGTGATCGCCCTGCTGGCCTTGGTCGGCGCGGCGGCCGATCCGTGGGACCGGCTCGGCGATCCCGCGAAGGAGGCCCATGCGCGGGCCCTGTTCGTGCAGGTGCGCTGCATCGTCTGCCAGAACGAATCGATCGACGATTCGGAGGCGCCGCTGGCTCACGACCTGCGCCAGTCGATCCGCCAGCAGGTGGCTGAGGGACGCAGCGACGGTCAGATCCGCGACTTCCTGGTGGCGCGCTATGGCGAGTTCATCCTGATGAAGCCGCGTTTCTCGCTGAGCAACAGCCCCCTGTGGCTGACCCCGTTCGCTATCGTCTTGATCGGGGTCGCGGTTTTGGTCTGGCGGGCGGGGCGGGGGCCGCCGACGCCGGAGGTTGCGTCGCTGACGCCGGAAGAACAGGCGCGGCTGCGGGCCTTGGACGCCCCCTGACCCAAGGCCAGGCTTGCGCGGGGCGGCGGCGGTGCGAAAATGTCGCCGCGAGGCGGCAAATGCGTGCGAGGCCATTGGCGTCAGAGCGTGCGCCCCCTAGTTTGGACGTGACTCTGCGCTGACTCACCCGGCGCGAGTGGCGAGGATTTAGCAACAGATGGCTTCCAAGAAGACCGGCATCATCATCGGAATCGCGGCGGCGGGCGTCGCGGCCGCGGCCCTGGCGGGAGGCGGCCTGCGCTGGTCGCCGCCGTTCAGCGGCGGTGACAGCCATTTCCTGTCCCTGACGCGGATTTCGACCGGCACCATCTTCTCGCCGCCGCCCGGCGGCCCCCTGTCCTTCGCCGACATTTTCGAGAAGGTCTCGCCGGCGGTGGTGCAGATCGAGGTGACGTCGCACATCGACCCTCGGCATGTGCCGGCCGGTCCCGGCCTGCCGTTCTCAGCCCCGCCCGACAATGGCGGCGGCGACGATAGCGGGGGCGACGACAGCGGCGGCGACAGCAAGGGCGGCAAGGGCAAGGGGCCCAAGGCCGAGTCGGCCGGCTCCGGCTTCTTCATCTCCGCTGATGGCTACATCACCACCAACAACCACGTGGTCGAGAACGCCGACGAGATCGAGGTCACCTTGAAAGACGGCCGCAAGCTGCCGGCCAAGATCATCGGCCGCGACGAGGCCACGGACCTGGCGGTGATCAAGGTCGACGGCGGCGGTACCGCCTTCCCGTTCGTCGATTTCGAGAATTCGGCCAAGCCGCGGGTCGGCGACTGGGTGCTGGCGGTGGGCAATCCATTCGGCCTGGGCGGCACCGCCACGGCCGGGATCGTCTCAGCCTATGGCCGTGACCTCGGCGACAGCTTCGTCGACTTCATCCAGATCGACGCCCCGATCAACCGGGGCAATTCCGGGGGGCCGACGTTTGACATCTATGGCCGGGTGATCGGGGTCAATTCGGCGATCTTTTCGCCGTCGGGAGGCTCGGTGGGCATCGGCTTCGCCATCCCCGCCGACGTGGCCGACGCGATCACCAAGCAACTGATCGCCGGCGGCAAGGTCACCCGCGGCTATCTGGGCGCCACGATCCAGAACGTCACCCCCGACATCGCCGAAAGTCTCGGCATGGGCGCTCAGAAGGGCGCCCTGGTCGCCGAGCTCAGCCCAGGCGGTCCCGCCCAGAAGGCTGGCGTCCAGTCCGGCGACGTGATCGTCGCGCTGAACGATCATCCGGTCGGCAGCTCGATCGAGCTGACCCGGCTCGTGGGCCAGACCCACAGCGGCGATATCATCCACCTGAAGATTCTGCGCGACGGCAAGCCAACCGTGATCGACGTGCGCTCGGGCGTGCGGCCTTCGGAAACCCAACTGGCTGAAAACGCCGCCGGCGGCGAGGACAGTCAGGCCAACCCAGAAGGCGCTTCCGGCAAGGCCTCGGTCGTGCTGGGCCTGACCCTGGCGCCGCTGGACGCCGCCGCCCGCGCTAAGCTCGGCCTGGCGCCGGAGATCAAGGGCGCGCTGGTCACCGCGGTCAACAGCGCCTCCGATGCGGCCGACAAGGGCCTGCACCCCGGCGACCTGGTCGTCCATGCGGGTGATCGCCCGATCGACAGCCCGGCCGACCTCGTCAAGGCCGTGGCCGAAGCTCGCCACGACGCCAAGAAGGAGGGGCGCACCCTGATCCTGCTCGGCGTGCGGCGCGAAGGTCACACCCTGTTCGTGCCGATCAAGCTGGACGATAACTAGCGTCGTCGCCGCCGTGGGATCTCGCCCGCGGCGGGGAACGAACGGGCACGAGGGGCGGAGCGGCGGTGCGGATCCTGATCGTCGAGGATGATGTCCAGGCTGGCGCGACCATGGCGCGCGGCTTGTCCGAAGCGGGTCACGAGGTCGCGCACGCCGTCGACGGCGAGGTCGGGCTGGAAAGCGCGACGGCGGGCGGCTTCGACGTGCTGGTGGTTGATCGGATGATGCCCAAGCTCGACGGCCTGGCGCTGGTCGAGGCCCTGCGTCGCCGGGGCGTGCTGACCCCGGTGCTGTTCCTCTCGGCGCTCGGTGAGATCGAGGATCGGGTGACCGGTCTGCGCGCGGGCGGTGACGACTATCTGGTCAAGCCCTACGCCTTCGCCGAACTGATCGCGCGGATCGAGGTGCTGGCCCGGCGGCGGGACGGGGGCGGGGCGCCGACTGTGTTGCGGGTCGGCGACCTGGAGATGGACCTGATCGCCCGCTCTGTGCGCCGTGAGGGCCGGGCGATCGATCTGCAGCCGCGGGAGTTTCAGCTGCTGGAGTTCCTGATGCGCCACGCCGACCATGCGGTGACCCGCACCATGTTGCTCGAACAGGTCTGGCGCTATCATTTCGATCCGCAGACGAACGTGATCGACGTGCACATTTCACGCCTGCGCGCCAAGCTCGACAAGGGTTTTGATCACCCGATGCTGCAGACCGTGCGCGGCGCCGGATACCGGCTGGAGGCCTAGGTCATCGACGCCAAGACCTCCCTCTTTGAACTGGGATAGGCCCGACCATGCGCGCGCCCGCCCTGTTTCGGACCACGACCTTCCGACTGACCCTCTTGTTTCTGGCCCTGTTTTCGACGGCGGCGGCGGCCTTCCTGGCCTATCTCTATCTGATGACGGCGGCTGAGGTGTCGCGGATCGCCGACGCCGAGATCAGCCGTCAGGTGCGCGATCTGGATGGCGTCTATCAACATGGCGGCGCGGCGGCGGTGCGCCAGGTGATGATCGAGCGCACGGACGTCGACCAGCCCTTCCTCTATCTGCTGCTTGACAAGGATGGGCGCCGGATCTGGGGCACCTTCGAGGGCCTAACGATCGGGCCGGACACGCACGACATCGTCTGGACACGCGTTCGGGTGGACCAATCTGTTCGGGGCGACACCGCTGGGCTCAGGCTGGCGCGGGGCGAGCGCCAGCGACTGAGCGGCGGCGAGACGTTGTTCGTCGGCGATGACCTGCATGGGGTCGACGCCTACGTGTTGAAGATCGCGCACGCGCTATGGGGCGCGGGGGTGATGGTGGTGATCCTGGGCCTGACCGGGGGAATTCTGGTCAGCCGCAACGTTGATCGCGCCCTGGCCGCGCTCAACGCGGTGATCGCCGCGGTGCGCGGCGGCGCCTTGGACGCGCGCGTCGCCCTGCGCGGCGCTGACGATGAGTTCGACGATTTCGCCTCCGGGCTGAATGACATGCTTGATCGGCTGGAGCGGTCGATCGCTAGCCTGCGTCATGCCGGCGACGCCATCGCCCATGATTTGCGCTCGCCGCTCTCGAGGCTGCGTAGTCGGTTGGAGCTGGCCTTGATCGAGGCCGAAGCCGGCAAGGGCGACGCGCGCCAGGCCCTGGTCCAGGCGTTGGACGACGCCGACGGCCTGCTACGGACCTGCGCCGCCGTGCTGGCGATTTCGCGGTTGCAGACGGCGGGGCCGGCGCCTGATCAAACGCTGTTCGATCCGAGCGCCCTGGCCGCCGAGGTCGCCGAGCTCTATCAGCCGGCCTTTGAGGAGCGGGGACTGGCGTTCCAGACCGAGCTCGGGGCTGGTCTGATCGCGCGCGGCGACCGGGAGTTCCTGGCCCAGGCCTTGGCCAATCTCCTGGATAACGCCGTGAAATATACGCCGCCGGGCGGGGCGGTGATGCTGCGCGCGCGGCGGCGATCAAGCGGGGAGATCGAGCTGTCGGTGACCGACACCGGCCCCGGCGTGCCGGCGGACCAGCGGGCGCGGGTGGTGGAGCGGTTCGTGCGGCTGGAGAACAGCCGCAATCAACCCGGCGCCGGCCTGGGCCTTTCGCTGGTCGCCGCGGTGGCGCAGGCGCATGACGGCCGGCTGGAACTTGATGACGGTCCTGGACGGTTTGAGGGACTTGGACCCGGCCTGACGGCGGCGCTGGTCTTGCCGAGGGCGACCTGAGCATGACCGCTTCGACCGATGCGCCCCTGGTCAATCTGTTAGCGCCCTGCGGCCCGGTGCTGGACGCCGCCGCCGCCGACCGCGTCTTCGACCTGTTATCCGCTGCGGCCGCCGCGCAAGGGTGGGCTGAGGTCTTGGCGCTGGCCGAGCCCGCACTGCGGCCGGTGTTCGCCGCCGCGCCCTACCTGGCGAGCCTGGCGCGACTGGCGCCGGAACGGCTGGCGGTGATCCTGTCGCAGCCCCCTCAAAGACGGTTGGAGGATATCCTGGCGCGGACGGCGGCGATCCCCGGCGACGAGCCGCTGGACCAGGCCCCGCGGCGGCTGCGCCGGTTGAAAGCCGAGACCCATCTGCTCACCGCCCTGGCCGATCTGGGCGGGGCGTGGGACCTGGACGCCGTCACTCTGGCCCTGACCAGGTTCGCCGACGCGGCGCTGAACGCAGCCCTCCGGGTCGCCGCCCTGAGCGAGATCGCCCAGGGGCGGCTGCTGGCCCCGCCCGATCAGAGCCGAGGGCCGGTCCCAGGCCTGTTCTGCGTGGCCATGGGAAAGCACGGCGCCTTCGAGCTCAACTATTCCAGCGACATCGACTTCACCGTTTTCTTCGATCCAGACCTCCTACCGCATGCGCCGCAGGCCGAGCCCCTGGCCCTGGCGGTGCGGCTGACCCAGAGGGTGGCCGAGCTGCTGCAGAACCGAACCGCCGACGGCTATGTGTTCCGGGTCGACCTGAGGCTGCGTCCAGATCCGTCCTCGACGCCGGTGGCGGCGCCGATCGCGGCGGCGATGGATTATTATGAGAGCGTCGGCCAGAACTGGGAGCGGGCCGCGCACATCAAGGCGCGCGTCGCCGCCGGCGACCTGACCGCCGGGGCCGCCTTCCTGGCCGAGCTGCAGCCGTTTATCTGGCGACGTAACCTGGACTTTGCGGCCATCGCCGACATCCAGGCGATCAAGCGCCAGATTCACGTGCACAAGGTCGACGAGCGGATGACCGCCAAGGGCGCGGACCTGAAGCTTGGCCATGGCGGCATTCGCGAGATCGAGTTCTATGTCCAGACCCAGCAGCTGATCCTGGGCGGCCGCGACGGGAACCTGCGGTCTCCCCGCACGCTGGACGCGCTGGCGGCCCTGGTGCGGGCCGGTCATGTCTCCGCCGAGACCGGCGCGCAGCTGACCGCAGCCTACCAGACCCTGCGGGCCCTGGAGCACCGCGCTCAAATGGTCGGCGATCACCAGACCCATCTGCTGCCGGAAAACGACGCCGAGCGCCGACGCATCGCCGCGCTCGCCGGCGAAGCCGATCTGCGCCGTTTCGACGCCGGCGTCGGACGGCTGCTGCGCGAGGTCAACGCCCGCTATGGCGAGCTGTTCGCCGATGACCAGGACCTGGCCTCAAGGTTCGGCAGCCTGGTGTTCACCGGGGTCGAGGACGATCCGGAGACGCTGAAGACCTTGCATCGCATGGGCTTTTCCGAGCCAACCCGGATCATCGCCACCGTTCGCAGCTGGCATCACGGCAAGATTCCCGCCACCCGCACCGAGCGCGGCCGCGAGCTGTTCACTCAGCTGACCCCGCGTCTGCTGGAAGCGGCGCGGGTCACCGGCGCGCCGGACGTGGCCTTTTCCCGGTTCGCCGACTTCTTCACGGCGCTCAGCGCCGGGGTGCAGGTGCAGTCGTTGTTCCTCGCCCAACCCAAGCTGTTCCAGCTGGTGGTGGAGGTGATGACCTTCGCGCCGCGCCTGGCTGCAAGGCTGGCGCGCAGCCCCGCAGCCCTTGACGCCCTGCTCGATCACGACTTTTTCCAGCCCATTGATCCGGGCGAACAGGCCGCGGCGGTGGAGGCGGCGATCGAGGCCAGCGCCGGGACGGGCGCGCCGGCCTTTGAGGCGGCGATGGACGCGGTGCGCCGGGTGCATCGCGAGCAGATGTTCCGCGTCGGGGTGCAGGTGATCAGCGGCGAGGCCGCCGCCGACGAGGCTGGCGCCGCCTTCGCCAACCTGGCGGACGCCTGCATCCGGTCGCTGGCCGTCTGTGCGCTCGCGGAGACCACGCGGTTAGGCGGCGAGTTCGACGGCGAAGTGGCGGTCGTGGCCCTGGGGCGATGCGGCTCGCGTGAGATGACCGCCGGCTCTGATCTCGACCTGATGACGGTCTATCAGGCGGGCGAGCCGCACGCCGCATCGGGCCTGAAGGGCTGGAGCGCCGAAACCTTTTATGCCCGGTTCACCCAGCGGCTGATCGCCGCCCTGTCGGCGCCGACGGCGGAGGGCGGGCTCTATCAGGTCGACATGCGGCTGCGCCCGTCCGGCGCGGCCGGGCCGGTGGCGGTCAGCACGGCGGCCTTCGCGCACTACTATGCGGGAGAAGCCGAGACCTGGGAGTTCCTGGCCCTGACCCGCGCTCGGGTGGCCTGGGCGTCAAGCCCTGAGTTCGCCCGCGAGGTGTCGGGCGCGATCGAGGCGGCCCTGCGCCAGCCGCGAGATCCCGCCAAGGCCGCCAGGGACGTGCGGGAGATGCGACAGCTGATGGCGCGCGAGCATCCGCCGTCGGGTCTGTGGGACCTGAAGCGTGCGCCTGGCGGCCTGATCGACATCGAATTTGTCGCCCAGTACCTGCAGATCGCCGACGCCCCAGGCGGCGGACCGCTGCGTACCCACACCGGCGAGGCGCTGGCCGCCTTGGCCCAGGCAGGCGTCGCTGACCCCGCCGGCCTGGCCGCCCTGCGCGAAGCCTGGACGCTGCAACAGGACTTGTCCCAGCTGTTGCGCGTGGCGCTGGGCGCCGGCGCCGATCCGACTGTCGAGCCCAAGGGCCTGCTCAAACGCCTGGCCCGTGTCGGCGGCGCGCGCGGGTTCGCGGCGCTCGAGACCAAACTGACGCGGCAGCGGGCGGCGGCGCGGCGGATTTATCAGGCGGTGTTGGGACGGTGAGCAAGCGCCTATAGTATAGGCTGTGGTGGATGTTGACCGTGGTTTCGCCTCCCATGGGCGCAGCGCGGGGGAGGCGTTCGGTCACCAGGCCTCACCGACCCGCTCAACGAAACTGATGCGAGTCTTGGCCGATGGAGGTGTGGTGGTTTCTGCTACGCCACGGCGCTGGCTGCCGTCGCCGCGCCCTGGCGAACGGGCAGGGTGACGCTGACGGTGGTGCCTTCGCCGGGGGTTGAGACCATGGTCAGTTCGCCGGCGTGCAGCTCGACCAGGGACTTGGTCAAGGCCAGGCCCAGGCCGGTGCCCTGCTGGGTCTTGGAGTGCTGGCTCTCGATCTGCTCGAAGGGCCGGGCCAGGCGCTTGAGGTCGTCTTCCGAAATGCCGATGCCGGTGTCGGTGACGTCGATCCGCAGCCGGTCGCCGGACACATGGCGGCGCACCTGGGCGGTGACGCTGACCCGGCCGCCATGGGGGGTGAACTTCAGGGCGTTGGACAACAGGTTGAGCAGCACCTGCTTGAGCGCGCGGTAGTCGGCCTCGATCTCGGGCAGGTCGTGCAGGTCGACGTCCAGGATCAGGCCCGAGGTCTCGGCGCGGTTACGCACCAGGCGCACCGCGTCCTCGACCACGTCCTCGATGTTCAAAGGCTCGAAGCTCAGGTTCATCTTGCCGGCCTCGATCTTGGACATGTCGAGGATGTCGTTGATCAGGGCCAGCAGATGCTGTCCGGAGGAGAGGATGTCGCCAGCGTATTCCTTGTAACGACGATCCCCGAGCGGGCCGAACATCTCGCCGACCATGATCTCGGAAAAGCCGTTGATGGCGTTGAGCGGGGTGCGTAGCTCATGGCTCATATTGGCCAGGAACTCGCTCTTGGCGGTGTTGGCGCCCTCGGCGCGGAGCTTTTCGGCCTCATATTTGCGAGCGATCTCCGCCAATTGGTCCTGACTTTGCTCGAGGTTTTCGACCGCCTCCTGCAGCTGAGCCTCATTGGCGCGGCGGGCCTCGTCCTGCAGCTTGATCGCGGTGATGTCGGCCGCGGTCATCACCCGACCGCCCTCGGCCGTGCGTCGCTCCGAGATCTGCAGCCAGCGGCCGTTGTCCATCTCCGCCTCGCGCACCCCGGGGCCGGCTTCCGGGGCTGCGTGCTCCTGCTTGATCGCCAGCCGCATGTATCGCATCACCGCCTCATAGGCGGCGCCTGGCTGGACCAGGGCGGCGTCGAGCGAGAAAAACGCGCGGAAGGCCTGGTTGCACATCAACAGCCGCCCGCCCCGATCCCATAGCACGAAGGCTTCGGAGACGTTGTTGATCGCATCGCGCAATCGCACCTCGGCGGCCTGGGCGCGGGCCTGGGTCATGCGCTCGGTGGTCACGTCCAGCATCACGCCCATGATCCGACGATAGCCCTGGGCGCCGGCCTCGCCTGAGGTCTGACCGCGGGCGTCGATCCAGATCGACTTGCCCTGGACGCCGGGCACGCGGAATGAAACGTCGAAGGCGCCATAGGTGCGGGCGGCGGTGAGCGCCTGGCGCACGCGGTCGCGATGCTCGGCGGCGATGCGCTCGAGGATCTGATCGCCAGGGGCGGTGCCGCCGCCGCCCCAGCCAAGTATCGCACCGGTGATGTCGGACATGAATACGGTGTCCTGATCCAGGTCCCATTCCCAGATGCCGCAACGCGCCGCCTCGACCGCCATGCGGAACCGCCGTTCGCTCTCGGCGAAGGCGCGCTGGGCGGTCTCGGACTTGCGGATCTGGATGATCAGCAGCAGGGCCAGGCCGCAGCCGATGGACAGGGGGGCGAGGACGGCGAACAGATCGCCCAGCAGATCATGGCCGGGGACGGCGGCCTTGCCCGGCGGCAGCGCCATGACCGCGATCAGCTGACCGTCGGCGACCGGGGCGGCGGCCAGATCGACCACCCGACCGTCCGGCAGGGCGCCGGAGGTGACGCCACGCGCGGTCAGGTCGGCGGGGGTGATCTTGAGGGCGTCCTCAAGGGTCGCCGCCCGCAGGGGCTCGCCAGCGGCCTTGTCGGTGATGATGGCGCCGCCTGGGGTGGCCAGGAAGGCCGCGGCGCCGGTGTCCGGCTCGGGAAGGTCGTGGGCCAAGTCGATCGCGGCGACCAGCGACAGGCGGCCCTGGGCGGTGGCGATGCTGCGCGCCGCATAGACGCCGTTCGCCCCGCGTCCCACATGGCCGATCCACAGGGTGTGGCCGGAGGCGCCGGCCGCCTGGGCGGCGGCGGCCCAGTCCAGGGCCCCGCCATCGCCCGCCAGCGCCATGACCCCGTCAGGGCCGACGACGGCGACCGCGCGCGCGGTGGGCTTGTCGGCGGCGAGCGCCGCCTCGGCGGCGTCGATGGGCGCGCTGGGCAGGCGGGCCAACATGGCGCCCGCCGCCGACAAGGCGGCGTCGGTTCGGTTGATCGCGCCGCCGGCCTGGGCGGCGATGGCCTCGGCTGGCGCGGTCGGATCGCTCCTGCGGCCAGCCTCGCCGCCGCCCGCCGAGCGATGCTCGACCCGAGTGACAGAGAACACCGTGTAGACCGCCAACATCAGCAGGGCCGACAACACCGCGATTCGCAGATAGACGGCCGTTTGGGTGGTAGGCTTGACCGGTGCAGACGCCGTGGCGCGCGGCCGGGCGGCGGAGGCGGGTGAGACCAGGGTCGGGCCGATCTCGGAGTCCAGGCGCGCCTGGGCGGCGCTTCGAGGGCGCGCGCTTCCAGCGCCCGACGGACGCCGCTTCTCCCCGATCGTAGCCCTACCGAGCGCCAATGAGCCCCGTCCTTCGCGCGAGTCAGTTTCACCAGCAGCTTAGGCGCCGCAGTTGAATCGAGTCACGCCGCCGACGCCCGTCCCGCCCGCGACGCGATGACCCTGATTCGCTCAGGTTTAGCTGATTCAGGCTAGGGCGCGGCTTACCAATTCGTAGACATTCTTCGACAATCCGCCGGTCTCGGCGATCCGGTGCAGCTGCGCCCGCATCAGCTCGCCCAGATGGGGCGCGTAGCGCCGCCAGCCGCCCAGGGGCTCGACCAGACGGGCGGCGGTCATCGGGTTGAAACCGTCGACCATCAGGATCTGATCGGCGAGGAAGCGGTAGCCATCGCCGGAGGGGTCATGGAATCGCGCCGGATTGGCGCTGGCGAAGCTCTGCACCAGGGCGCGCAGGCGGTTGGGGTTGCGGGGATCGAAATCAGGATGGGCGGTCAGGCCGAGCACCCGGCCGAGCACGTCCTCGGCCGGGCTGCGGGCCTGGACGGCGAACCACTTGTCGATCACCTGGGGCTCGCTTTTCCAACGCTGATAAAAATCGGCCAGGGCCAGGTCGAACGGCTCGCCGCCGACTTGCATCAGGGCGGACAGGCCGCCCATCGAGTCGGTCATGTTGGCGCTGGCCCGGTAATGACCTTCGGCGCGCTCGATATTGACCACGCTCGGATCGGCGATCAGCAGCTCCAGCGCCGCGTTACGCAGGGCCCGGCGCCCGGCGCTCTCGGCGGAGGCGGAAAACTCGCCGGCCTCCTGCAGCACGCCATGCAACTGACGCAGGCGGTCGCGCAGGTGGACGGCCATCCGCGCGCGCAGGGCCTGCCGACTCTCATGGATCACCGCCGGGTCCGCCGCCTCGATCACCACCGCCAGATCCGACTCGCTGGGCAGGGCGAGCAGCAGGGCCTTGAACGCCGGCTCGGACGACTGGTCGGTGAGGGCGCGGCCGACGGCCTCGGCGTAGCGCTCCTCGCCCACCTCGTCCGGGGTCCCGGCGACCCGGGCCAGGATCAGGTCGCGGGCTAGCTCCTGGCCGGCTTCCCAGCGATTGAACAGGTCCGGATCGGCGGCCAGCAGCACGTAGCGGTCCTTGGCCGGGGAGTCGGTGGTCAGCCGCACCGGGGCCGAGAAGCCGCGCAGGGGCGAGAGCACCGGCGCACGGGTCACCCCACCCAGGGTGACGGTCAGGGCGGCCTCGTTCAGCACGATCACCGCCTCGGGTCCGGCGTCGCCCTCGCCGGGGACGTGGAAGCTCTGCGGTCGGCCCTCGTCGTCGAGCAGGCCCAGGGCCACGGGTATCGGCAAGGGGTGTTTGTCCGGCTGGCCCGGCGTCGGCGCCGTCGACTGGGAGAGCGTCAGGCGAAGCGTTTGCGCCGCCTCGTCATAGACGCTCTCGATCGACACCTGCGGGGTGCCGGCCTGTTCGTACCAGCCGAAGAAGCTGGTCAGGTCGCGGCCGGAAGCGTCGGCGAAGCATTTGACGAAGGTCTCGACCGTGGTGGCGTGCCCGTCCCAGCGTTCGAAATAGAGGTCCATCCCGGCGCGGAAGCTGTCAGGCCCGAGCAGGGTCTTGAGCATGCGGATGACCTCCGCGCCCTTCTCATAGATGGTCGCGGTGTAGAAGTTGTCGATCTTCAGATAGCTGGAGGGCCGCACCGGATGGGCGAGGGGGCCGGCGTCCTCGGGAAACTGGCGGGCGCGCAGGGACTTGACGTCCTTGATCCGCTGCACGGCGTGGCCGCGCATGTCGCCGGAGAAGCTCTGATCGCGGAACACGGTCAGGCCCTCCTTCAGGCACAGCTGGAACCAGTCGCGGCAGGTGATCCGGTCGCCGGTCCAGTTGTGGAAATATTCGTGGGCCACCACGCCCTCAATCCGCTCATAGTCGAGGTCGGTGGCCGTCTCGGCGTCGGCGAGCAGCAGCGAGGCGTTGAAGATGTTCAGCCCCTTATTCTCCATCGCCCCGAAATTGAAGTCGCGCACGGCGACGATCATGAACAGATCCAGATCATATTCGCGGCCGAAGCTCTCCTCATCCCACTTCATTGAGCGCTTCAGCGCGTCCATGGCGTAGAGGGCGCGCGGGGCCATGCCGGTGTCGACATAGATGCGCAGCTCGACCTTGCGCCCGCTCATGGTGATCAGGCTGTCGGCCAGTTCGTCCAGCTCGCCGGCCACCAGCGCGAACAGATAGCAGGGCTTGGGGAAGGGATCGTTCCACACCGCATAGTGCCGACCGCCCTCCAGCACGCCACTCTCGACCAGGTTGCCGTTGGACAATAGGCGCGGATAGGCGGCTCTGTCGGCCTCGATGCGTACCGTGTAGCGGGCCAGCACGTCGGGGCGGTCGGCAAACCAGGTGATCTTGCGGAAACCCTCGGCCTCGCACTGGGTGCAGAAGCGGCCGGAGGACATGTAGAGCCCTTCCAGGGCGGTGTTGCCGGCCGGATCGATCTCGACCTCGGTCTCCAGCACGAAGGCGGCGGGGACGACGGCGATGGTCAGGTCCTCGGGGGTGATGACGTAGGCGTCCGGCGCCAGCGCCTCGCCGTCGATGGCCACCGACACCGGTTTGAGCCGCACGCCGTCTAGCCGCAGGGGTTCTGCGTGCTTGCCATTGCGGCGGATAGTCAGCCTGGCCCTGACCCGGCTCGCCGTGGGGGCGAGGGCGAAGTCCAGATGGACCTCGTCGATCAGATAGGCGGGCGGGCGATAATCGGTGAGCCGGATCGGCTGGGGGGTGTCGGTGCGCATGTCCGCCATTTAGCCACGGCGCGCCCGCGGCGCCAGCAATGTCCTGAGAGCGGCGTCAGGTTCTGGACTCCGCCCGGTGTTCTTGCCGCCTGCGTCACCTAGGCTCGCCGCACCAATCCGAACTCCCGCGCATAGGCGGTGGTCAGCTCCGCGTTGGCGTCTCCAGCGGCGGCCTGCAGCTTGGGGAACAGGTCGCCCTCCTCCTCGTCCTTGGCGTGGTGCAGCACGGCGGTGCGTAGGGCCTGAACCTTTTGCAGCCAATCGTCGGTCCCCTTGGGCGCGAGGCCCAGGTCGGCGTTGATCACCTTGGCGTGGGCCTGCTCAATGTAGAGCTGGTCGGAGGCCGGGGTCATGCCGTATCGAGCCAGGGCCGGATAGAGCACATTCTCCTCGGCCACCGAATGGGCGGTGAGCAGATAGGCCAGCCGGGCGTGCAGTTGGCCGCGTTCGGCGGCCTGGTCGTTGTGGGTGGCGACGATGCGGTCGAGCACGCCGCCGATCAGGGCGTGATGCTGCTTGACCATGTCCAGCCACGAGCCGCCGACGGCGGCTGTCTCGGCCACGGCCTGGCGCAGCGACGCCGCGGCGGCGAGGCCGACAAGGCCGGCCCACATTCCGCGCCTGGATAGTGTGAACTGCCCCATCGCCGATCTCCCAAATTGGTTTGGGAGACAACGTGACGGTTTGGCCAAGGTTCCGGTGGTCTAGGCCTCTGGCAGGGCGGCCGCGAGGGAGGCGTGCTCATCGCGCAGGGCGCTATCGACCGCTGCGGCGCGCTGGGCCAGCCCCAGGACGGAGGCGGGAACGTCGTCGGGCGAATCCTCGGCCAGGGCGACCAGCTCCCGCGCCAGGGCCAGCAGCCGCGGGGCGGCGACGATCAGGCGGGCCTGGAATTCGATCTTGCGCGGGTCGCGGTCATATTCGGCGCCGGGCGTGCGCCAGCCGCCCCAGTCGGCGGCGTCGGTGACCACCACCGGAAAGGTGCCGGGAAACGGGTGGTGACCGCAATCTTCCGGCGCTTGCCACTTATTGCGTGCGCGCATCAGCCGCCAGCCCTCCGCGGGCATAGCCGAATCTGCAGCCTGATCCTCGGCGGCCAATTCCTCGGCCAGGAACTCGCGACCAAGGCCGACGTCATAGGTGATGCGTACCGGCTCGGCGAAACCCTTGGCCCAGATGGGCACGATCTTGTCGATCACCGCCCAGGTGCCGACGGTCTCAACCCAGACCTTCTGATTGCGGTGGAATAGGGCCTTGGCCATGCGCGCTCGACATCCTTTCGATCAATGCAAGGCTTTGATCTTGCCGATCAAGCATTGATGGACGGTCAATTTGAGCGGGAAAAAACGCCGCGTCGCCCCTTCTGGACGCTTTGGCGAATTGAGCGGCAAAGCCCTTCCCCCGTCGTGGGGGAAGGGTTGTCGATGGCGTTTAGGCCTTGGCGTCGTGTTCGGCCTTGCGGGCTTCGTGGTCAGCCTTGTCGATGGCTTCGCCGGTCTTGCGCTGGACCGTGCCCACGGTCTTTTCAGCCACGCCGGAGGCTTCCTTGATGTGATCGCCGGAGACCTTGCCGATGGCTTCCTTGACCGAGCCTTTGACTTCCTTGGCCGCGCCGTCGATGCGGTTCTTGTCCATGATCGTTCTCCCGAACTGAAGGCGGCGGGTCGCCGTCGGAAGGCTAACGCCGCAAGCGCGGCATTGTTTCCGATAGATTGCGACGTTCGGGTTCGTTAGAACCGGCGCTAATCCTCCCCAACCGATTTCGAAAGCCGAAGCCCGCGCATGGCCCAACAGTTCATTTTCCAGATGCAGGGCCTGACCAAGGCCTATCCCGGCGGCAAGAAGGTGTTCGAGAACATCTGGCTGTCGTTCTATTCCGACGCCAAGATCGGGGTCGTCGGGGTCAACGGCTCGGGCAAGTCGACCCTTTTGAAGATCATGGCCGGCATCGACAAGGAGTTCAGCGGCGAGGCCAAGGCCGCCGAGGGCGTCAAGATGGGCTACCTCGAGCAGGAGCCGCACCTCGACCCCGCCCTCGACGTCTGGGGCAATGTGATCGCCTGGTGCGAGGAGAAGAAGGTCTTCGATCGCTACAACGAAGTCGCCACCCTGATGGGCGAGGACTATACCGATGAGCTGATGGAGGAGATGAACGCCCTCCAGGAAAAGATCGACGCCGGCGATCTGTGGGACATCGACAGCAAGATCGAGATGGCCATGGACGCCCTGCGCTGTCCGCCCAACGACTCGCCGGTCGACAAGCTGTCGGGGGGTGAGCGGCGGCGCATCGCGCTCGCCCGCCTGCTGCTCTCCAAGCCCGACATGCTGCTGCTCGACGAGCCGACCAACCACCTGGACGCCGAGTCGGTGGCCTGGCTGCAGCATCACCTGGAGGTGTTTCCCGGCTGCGTGATCCTGGTGACCCACGACCGCTATTTCCTCGACCAGGTGACCAAGTGGACGCTGGAGCTCGATCGCGGCAAGGGCGTGCCCTATGAGGGCAACTATTCCGGCTGGCTGGAGCAGAAGCAGAAGCGGGTGGTGCAGGAGCAGAGCGAGAGCGAGGCTCGCCAGCGCGCCCTGACCCGCGAGCTCGAATGGGTCCGCTCCGGCGCCAAGGCCCGCCAGGCCAAGTCCAAGGCTCGCCTGGCCGCCTATGACGACATGGTCCGCGCCCAGGAGAACAGCCGCCAGGCGCAGAACTTCGCCACCATCCAGATCCCGCCCGGCCCGCGGCTGGGCAATATGGTGCTGGAGGCCGAGGGGCTGGAGAAGGAATATGGCGACAAGGTGCTGTTCAAGGATCTGTCGTTCAAGCTGCCGCCCAACGGCATCGTGGGCGTGATCGGCCCCAACGGCGCCGGCAAGTCGACCCTGTTCAAGCTGATCACCGGGGTGGAGAAACCCGACAGCGGCTCGATCCGCCTGGGCGAGACGGTCAAGCTGGCCTATGTCGACCAGAGCCGCGACAGCCTCGATCCGGCCAAGACCGTCTGGCAGGAGATTTCCGGCGGCACCGACGTGATGAAGGTCGGGACCCGCGAGATCAACAGCCGCTCCTACGTGGGCGGCTTCAACTTCAAGGGCGGCGACCAGCAGAAGAAGGTCGGGCTGCTGTCGGGCGGGGAGCGCAACCGCGTCCACCTGGCCAAGACCCTGGCCTCCGGCGGCAACGTCATCCTGCTCGATGAGCCGACCAACGACCTGGACATCGAGACCCTGCAGGCGTTGGAGGAGGCGCTGGAGGACTTCGCCGGTTGCGCGGTGATCATCAGCCACGACCGCTGGTTCCTCGACCGGCTGGCCACCCACATATTGGCCTTCGAAGGCGACAGCCACATCGAATGGTTCGAGGGCAACTTCGAAGCCTACGAAGAGGACAAGAAGCGGCGGCTCGGGGCCGACAGCTTGATCCCGCGGCGGATCAAGTTTCAGAAATTTGGGCGGTAGGGCGGGGATCCGACGCCAGTGAAGCTTAGGCTCGAGACCATCGGCCGGTATCGCTGGAAACGCCGTCGACTGTCGATCATTGTCGCCGGCCTGTTGTCCCTGTTTTGCGTCGGCGCCATCGCCCCAACCGCGTGGGCCGACGAACCCGCGGCCGCGCAAGCCCCGGACAAGGCGGTCTATACGGCGTTCAATCCGACCCCGAACGATCTGGAGCGCGCCTTCTGCACCGATCGGCCGACCAAATCGACCGGCGCCTGTACGGTCGATGCGGGTCATTTTCAGCTTGAAACGGATCTGATCAACCTAACGATCGATCGGTCGGGCGGCCAAGACGTCAACACCGTGCTTTTCACCAATCCAACCCTGAAATTTGGCCTCACCAACAGCATCGATATCGAGGCCAACCTGGCGCCCTATGAACGCGTCGAAACCCGCGACCGGACCACCGGCGCCAGCACGCACGCTGGAGGCGTTGGCGACCTCTATCTTCGCGCTAAGCTCAATCTGGCGGGCGACGACGCGGGCGATTTCGCGTTGGCCGTCAGTCCGTTCATCAAGGCGCCGACCGCGGCGCGTGGGCTCGGTAATGGCGCGGTGGAGGAAGGCCTGGTTGCGCCGATGTCGTGGAACCTGCCGCAGAACTGGTCCTTGACCGTCGATCCGGAGGCCGACGCGCTGAAGAATTCGGCCGACGGCGGTCGTCACCTCAATCTCTCGGGATTGGTCAGCCTCAGCCGACCGCTCGACAAGGCCTTGACCCTGTCGCTGGAGCTTTGGTCGGACCTGGAGTTCGATCCGCGCAGGACTGTGCGGCAATACTCCTTTGACCTCGGCGCCGCCTGGATTTCACCACGGCA
>Ga0302196_10000263_pt1 | contig 52151 bp, 42 predicted proteins | sample II_Bog_N1_3_FD_198794 | JGI IMG/M metagenome (GOLD analysis project Ga0302196, IMG submission 198794) | Peat permafrost microbial communities from Stordalen Mire near Abisko, Sweden - II_Bog_N1_3 | ecosystem: Environmental > Terrestrial > Soil > Wetlands > Peat | place: Sweden: Abisko... | reverse complement strand
AAAGCTCTGCCTAAACCACGTGATTTCTAGATTGATGCCCCGGCGCAGCAGCCGGACCCAATGAGCTAGATGTTGTGGTCGCCTGACACATCTACATAAGCGTCCTCGCGGGCCCTGCCCAGCTGGTCGGCACCTACGTGTCTCCGGCCGCCCTCAATCCCACGAGTTCCTACTCGTTCTCGCCGGGCACAACTATCCTCGCCACCCCCGACACCGGCTTGTTTTCGGAAACCCTCACGTGGTCCTACCAGCTTGCCCCGAACGGTCAACTGATCAGCCGGGGACAGGCGGAAACCAAGATCTTCACGCCCGAGCCGGCTTCCCTGGCCATGCTCGGTGCCGGCCTGATCGGGCTTGGCTTGGTGCGTCGCTCCAGGCGGGCAGCCTGATCACGCGATAAGACCAACGGGAAGGCCGGGCAATGTTGCCCGGCTTCCTATCGCGGCAGATGTTGAACCTCGCGCATCAACCGCCGAGCGCGATCGTCACCGGCATGCCCTGGCGCAACCCGTCATCGGGCGCGGTGATGCGGATGCGCAGGCGATAGACCAGCTGGGAGCGCAACTCCGGCGTTTCCACCGTCTTGGGGGTGAACTCGGCGACCGGCGAGAGGTAGCCGATCCGCCCGGCATACTCATGCCCGCCATCGGTACGCACCCGCACCTCGCGGCCGGGCGCGGCCAGGCCGAGCAACGGCTCCGGCACGAAGGCGCGCACCCAGACCTCGCCGGCGATCGCCATGGAATAGACCGGCGCGGAGGGCAGCACCACCGTGCCCGGCTCGATCACCCGCGTCATCACCACGCCGTCGGCCGGCGCGGTCAGGCGGGTGCGCGACAGCCCCTCGGCGGCCAGCGCCACCGCCGCCTCGCTCTCGCGCAGCGCCGCGCGCGCCGCCTCGATCTGTTCGGCGCGCGGCCCGGCCACCGCGGCGGCCAGCGCGGCACGCGCCAGCGCCAGTTGCGCCCGCCCGGCATCCAGCACCATGCGGGCATCGTCGTAGGACTGGCGCGAGGTGGCATTGCGCTGCACCAGATCCGCCTGCCGGGCGAACGACGCCTGCGCATGCGCCAAATTCGCCTCCGCCGAGGCGACCGTGGCGCGCGCCTGGTCGATGTCCTCCACCCGGGTGCCGGCCAGCAGCAAGGCCAGATTGGCGCGCGCCTCGTCGCGCCGGGCCAGGGCCAGGTCGCGCAGGCTGCGGGCGGTGGCGTCGTCCAGTTCGCCGACGAGATCGCCGGCATGCACCGCGTCGCCCTCACGCCGGGCCAGCGTGGTTACCCGCCCCTCGGTGTTGAACGCCAGGTCCACCTGGCGGATCTCGACATTGCCGTAGAGGGTGCCCGGCGCGGGAACGGCGGTGACAATACGCACCACCAGCCAGACGATGCCGGCGACCGCCGCCAGGGCCAGGATCACAACTGCCGCCCGCTTCAGCGTCACATCAATCCCCGTGCTGAAAAACACGTATGGCCGCGGAAAGCTCCGCGCACCTTGACCTGCATCAAGCCCCCCTGCCGCCGGCTTTGTCCTGCGGCCGGAGGAAACCGAAGCCGACGAAGCTAAAAAGGCTTCTTGTCAGTGTGGACGGCGTGCGCGGCGGGTGCGGCGCGGACGGCCTGAACCGGCGGTGCCGCATGCGGCGCGACGCCGGAAGCAACGCCGGCCGGCGGCGGGCCGGGATGAAAGCCCGGCGCGGCGGCACCCGGATGGAATGCGGGGGAAACGACAGCAGGACGGACGAACCCACCGGGATGCCCGCCCGGTGCCGGACCACCATGAACGGGCATGCCGCCCGGAGCGGCCGGATGCACCCCGCCGGCAACCATGCCCCCGGCATGCCCCACCGCCACGTGGTCATTGCCGCGCAGCCCGCGGCCTTCCGGATGGAAGTGCTCCAGATGCGCGCGATAGCCGTCCGGTGCGCCATGCCATTGATGCCCGTGGTCGTAGTAACCCCAGCCGGCGGCGCCGGCGAAGACGAGAAACACCGTCTCCCCGGCGATGACCGCCGTCGGCACGCCCCCGACATAGGCGATGCCGTCGGCGCCATTATCACCGGCGACGGCGGCGCAGCACCCGGCCTGCGGCACCGGCGAAGTCGCCGCCACAGCCAGGTCCGCCGGCGGGTGCAGCCAGGTGCCCCGCCGGTTGTCCAGCGCCTCGCGCTGCTGCACCCGATAGGCGTCCGGCGCCTCGGCGGAAACCACCGCGGCGCCGTTCACCAGCGCGACCTTGGCGATATCCGTCCCGTCGTTCAGCAGGCAGATGTAATTCCCCGGGACGGCCTGCGGCTGGCAGGTCAGGGCGTCGCCATGCGTGGCGATATAGCCCTGCAACTGGGCCGCATAGGGCGGGCCGAGACCTTGCAGCCCGTCAAGCACATAGGTTTGCCCTTCGGCCACCAGGGTCGCGGTGTTCTTCACCGCCGGGTGTTTCACCAGCCCGGGCGGCGGCGGCAGATCCGACCACAGCCCGCGCCGCGCCGCCTGCGCCGCGGCTTCCTGCTCGCGGTACGACGCGGGCGCGTCGTCCCTGGCGCGGGCCGCACCGTTGAGCAGGGCGACCTCCGCCACGTCGGTGCCGTCCGGCAGCAGGCAGACGAAATCGGTGCCGTCGGCCGCGTGGCAGGTCAGGTGGTTGCCGCTCGATGCCAGGAACCCCTCCAGACCCCGGGCCGCCTCTCCCGGAAGGCCGATGATGCCGTGCAGGGTGAATGTCTGGTCGGCGGCGGCCAGCGTGGCGGTGTCGATCACCCTGGGATGGTCGAGGCTGACCGGCGCCGGCGCCGGGGCAGGGGCCTGGGCGGGCGCCAATATGCCGGCGGATGGCAGCGGGTCGGGACTCGGGATAGCTTCCTGCACGTTGTCGCCCGGCACAACCTCGCTTGGCGGCGCGGCGAGGGGCAGGCCAGTGAAAGGCTTGGGCGCCGTACCCGACATGCCCGCGCCGGGCGGCTCGTCCACCCCGGAGGGTTGCGCCCGGGCGGTGCCGGACGCGACGAAACCGCTCGCCCCCAGCAGGCAGCCCCCTAAAAACAGGCCCGGCAGCGACCGCGATGGGCGACCCGTCGGCATCGCGGCGTCCTCTCCGCAAATGGGGCAGGCCGGCTAAGGCCGCGTGGGTGTCACCCAGCCAGCCGGCGCACCCGAATTCGCGCCGCTCGGCGTGGCCTGCAACGTGGCCAGCAGGCGAGGGGAGGGGCTGCCGTCAGCCGGCAGGCCGTTCGCCTGCTGGAATCCGGCTATCGCCGCGCGCGTCCTCGGGCCGATATAGCCGTCCGCCGAATCGCGCAGGTAACCCAGCCGGATCAGTTCGGACTGGGTCGCGCGGACCAGCGGGTCCGGCGCGCTGACCAGCCCCAGGGCCGACGCCGGCGCGCTGCCACCGGACACACTGCCACCCGGGGCGCTGTTGTAGTTGACGATCGGCGCGAAGCCCGGCACCTGATGGCCCTTCGCATACATGCACTGGGAAAAGGCGTTATCGTACTGCTGCTGGATGCTGTACTGCGCGCCGGTGCTGGCGTTGGCGCCGTACAGAGCGCCGCCGCCGGCCCCGGTGGCCGCACCGATCGCCGCCCCGGCCCCGGCATTGCCCGCCGCCCCGCCAATCGCCGCCCCCAGGCCGGCCCCCAGCACCGTGGTCAGCACCGCGCCACCGGCGGCGCGCTGATTGGCGGACTCCGCCTGGCCCCTGACCTGTTCCTCGGCAAAATACTTGCAGCCGGCCAGATCAGCCTGAAACACCTCGAAGCTCCTGCCGGGTCCGGGCATCACCTGCACCGTCGGGCCCATCGGGGTCGCCGCGCAGCCCGCCAGCATCACCAGGATTGCGGCGGAAACGACGACCTGCCGGGGGGCAGCATGGCGAGCAACCATAACGGGAATCTCCACTCGAACTCTTGCGTCTGGAAAATGGTAAATGCCCCGGCGGACCGGCGCAAGCATGCCGGGTCCCATCACATCTTATTGCAACTGCTGCTCCTCACCGCCATGGTCAGGTCAACATGGAAGGATCGCGGCCATTGATTGACGGAGCGTCAGCACCGCGCGGGTCCAGGGCCGCACCCGGGCGGCGCGCCACGTGTTGACCGCTCCGCCCGCATCCGCTTGAGTTCCCGCCCCCTTCGGCCGGGAGCACGCTGCATGGGTCTGATCCGCGATGGCATCGCCGCGCTGGAGGACAGCCCGATCGCCGATGTCTGGCGCCTGGGCCTGGACGTGCCCGGCCTCATCGGCCTGTGCGGCGGCGAGCCCGACATGCCGACCCCGCCCTTCATCTGCGAAGCCGCCGGCAAGGCGCTGGCCGACGGCCGAACCTTCTACGCGCCCGAACGCGGCATCCCCGAGCTGCGCCAGGCCCTGGCCGGCTACCACCAGCGCCTCTATGGCCTGGAGATTCCCGACCAGCGCATCACCGTCACGCAATCCGGCATGAACGCGGTGATGCTGGTGGCGCAGGCCATGGTGCAGCCGGGCGACAACGTGGTGGCGGTCACGCCGTGCTGGCCGAACATATTGCGCGCCATGCAGATCAACGGGGCGATGATCCGCCAGGCCCCGCTCAGCCGCGGCGAAACGGGCTGGAGTCTCGATCCCGGCCGCGTGCTTGAACTTTGCGACCAGCGCACCCGCGTCATCTGCATCGCCTCCCCGGGCAACCCGACCGGCTGGTTGCTGCGCCGCGAGCAGGCCGCGGTGCTGCTGGACCATGCCCGCCAGCACAACATCGCGCTGCTGTCCGACGAAGTGTACCACCGCATCGTCTATGACGGGAACGCGGCGTTCTCGCTGCTGCAGATCGCCCAGCCCGGTGACCCGGTGTTCGTGATCAACAGCTTCTCCAAGTCCTGGGCGATGACCGGCTGGCGCATCGGCTGGATGATCCATCCCGACGGCCTCGCGCCGGCGATGGAGAAGCTGATCCGGTTCAACACCTCGGGCGGCCAGCCGTTCCTGCAATATGGCGCCATCGCCGCGCTGCGCGAGGGCGAGGAGTTCGTGTCGTATTTCGTCGAGCGCTGCCGCCGTGGCCGCGATGTGGTGAACGAGCGGCTGGCCCGCATGAAGCGCATCCACAACATCCCCGGCAACGCCGGCTTCTGCGCGATGTTCGAAATCAGCGGCGTCATGGACACGCTGACATTCTGCCGGCGCGCGGTGACGGAAGCGGGGATCGGCCTGGCCCCCGGCATCGCCTTCGGCCGCGGCGCCGAGCGGATGGTGCGGCTGTGCTACGCCAGGGCCCCCGAACTGCTGCACAGCGCCATGGACCGGCTGGAGCCGTTCGTCTCGGACTACCGGGCGTGAGCCACCGGCCCTGGCGCCGCGCCCCCCTCCAGCCGCCCGGCCCCGTCAGCCGACCATCACCGCCTTGATGTCCCCGGTGCGGGACAGCACCTGCATCCCCGCCATCGGCCCCGCCCCTTGCAGGCGCACGTCGATGCGGGCGTCGCCGATCGCCAGGTTGCGCAGAATCACACGCTCGGCGAAGGCCGGCAGCACCGGGTCGTCGAAGCGCACCGCGCGCGCCGCCGGATCGAAGGCGATGCCCAGGCAGGCGGCCAGCAGCCCCAGCGGCGCCACCGCCGCCCAGGCCTGCGGCGAGCAGGCCACCGGGTAGAAGGTCGGCCCCTGGCCACGCCGGCGCGAGAAGCCGCAGAACAGCTCCGGCAGGCGGCGCAGGTCGATATGCGCGCTGGCGTCGAACAGCGCCTGCAGGATGCGCGCCGCCTCGATGCGGAACCCGTAGCGGGCCATGCCCATCCCGATCAGCGCATTGTCGTGCGGCCATACCGAGCCGTTATGATACGATATCGGGTTGTAGCGCGGCTCCCCCATCGCCACCGTGCGTACCCCCCAGCCGGAGAAGCCGGCCGCATCCATCAGGGTGGCCGCCAGCACGGCGGCCCGCTCGGTGGACGGCACACCGCACATCAGCAGGTGCCCGGCATTGGAGGTGCGCACCCGGCAGGGCCGCTTCTCACCGTCCAGCGCCAGCGCATAGGTGCCGAGGTCCTCGCACCAGAACGACGCCTCGATGCCCTGGCGCAGCCGCGCGGCCTGCGCCTCCAGCCCGGTGGCGCGCCCCGGCTCGCCCAGCGCCCGCGCCATCCGCGCCGCCGCCAGCCGGGCGGCATAGGCGTAGCCCTGCACCTCGACCAGCGCGATCGGGCCGGTGGCCATGCTGCCGTCGGCGTGGAACACCGAATCGTGGCTGTCCTTCCAGCCCTGGTTGGCCAGCCCGTTGCCGCCCATGCGGAAATATTCGATGAACCCGTCGCCGTCGCGGTCGCCGTACTGGTCCATCCAGTCCAGCGCGGCAACAATGTGCGGCCACAGCCGGCGCAGGGTGACCAGGTCGGCGGTGCGCTCCAGATAGGCGCCGGCGAGCATGACGAACAGCGGGGTGGAATCCACGCTGCCGTAGTAACGGCGGAACGGCACCTCGCCGAGTTCCGCCATCTCGCCGTAGCGCACCTCGTGCAGAATCTTGCCCGGCTCGGCGTCCGCCGCCGGATTGACCGTCTGCGCCTGGTTGGCCGCCAGGTGCAACAGCACGCCGCGGGCGATGGCGGGGTCCATCCACAGCACCATCAGGGCGGTCAGCAGCGCGTCCCGGCCGAAGGCGGCGCTGAACCATGGAATGCCGGCATAGGGGAAAGGCCCCTCCGGCGTGTCGGTGACCAGCATGGTCAGGTCGGACACCGCGCGCCGCACCGCTTCGTTGAATATCTCATTGGAGGTGTTGATCGAGGCCGCCCGCCCGGCCGACCGGCGCAGCGCCCGGCGGGATTCCTGCAGGCAATCGACATATTCCTTCACCACCGGCCGCTCCGGCGGCGACGCAAGGTTGCAGGCAATCTCCAGAAAGAACACGCCGCGACCGCCCGGCGGCAGGTCCATGGAGAATTGCGCCCGCGCGCCTTCCAGGCGGGTCGGCGCGGGATCGAAGCGGATGGTGGTGGTGCGCCGGCGCTGGTCCAGCCCGGTATAGGCGAACACCACCCCATCCATCGCCAGCGCCGGCGGATGGTGCCGCCCGCGCTGCCCGCGCGCCGTGCCGCGCACCTCGAACAGGTCGGCGAAGTCGGCGGCGAAGTGCAGATCGAGCGTTACCGTGCGGGCGACATCGGCGAAGCTGCGGACCAGGATGCGCTCCCGCAAGGTCGCCTGCCACAGATAGGTCGAGCGGCGGATGTGCAACTGGTCATGATCCATCACCAGCCTGCCGCCCTCGAACAGATCGGGATTGGTCAGATCGCTGGTCAGCGTGGCGCTGTCATCACGCAGGGTTGAGCTGAGCAGCATCGGCCGGCAGCCCTCCAGCAGCAGGACGAACAGCGACAGATACCGCGTGTCGCGGTGATACAGCCCCTGGGTGCCGCTCCCGCCCGGGGTCATGTTGCCGTTGCGGTCCAGCACCGCGAAGGTGTCGCCGTGTTTCAGCGTGCGCGGCCGCGTCTCCTGGGTGCTGGCGGTCGCCGGAATGAGGTACGAGTCGGTGGGGGCGGCGATGTTCACTGCGAGTCCTGCTGAGGGAATGGCCCTCAGACTGGGCCCGCCGCGCCACCCCGGTAACCCGTGCCGGCTTCACGCTGTCGTGAGGCGGGAAAATCCCGGGCTGGCGTCCCGTCAGCCCGCCAGCGCCGCCCGCACCGCCGCCAGCGCCTCGTCCGCCCGGCTGCCGTCCGGGCCGCCGGCCTGCGCCATGTCCGCCCGCCCGCCGCCGCCCTTGCCGCCCACCGCCGCCGCGGCCACCCGCACCAGTTCCACCGCGCTGAACCGGCCGGTCAACTCGGGCGAAACACCCACCACCACGCTGGCGCGGCCCTCGTTGGTGGAGACCAGCGCCACCACGCCTTCGCCGATCTGCTTGCCGATCGCCTCGGCGATGCCCTTGAGGTCGCGCGCCGGCACGTCGCCGAGGTTGCGGACGGCCAGCTTCACGCCGCCGATCTCCTCGACATCCGCGGCCCCGCCGCCGCCGGTCGCCAGCTTCTTCTGCAACTCGGCCACCTGCCGCTCCAGCCGCCGCCGCTCCTCGAGCAGCGCCGCCACGCGGTCGGGCACGTCGGCCGGGGCGATCCGCAACGCCGCCGCCACCTCGGCCAGGCGGCGGTCGTTCTCCGCCACCAGCGCCAGCGCGGCCTCTCCGGTCACCGCCTCCACCCGGCGCACCCCCGCGCTGACGGCGCTTTCGCCGACGATGCGGAACAGGCCGATATCGCCGGTGCGCCGCACATGGGTGCCGCCGCACAGCTCCACCGACCAGGTTTTTCCCTCGCCCTCCGGGCCGGCCTCGTCCGCGCCGCCCATCCCCACCACGCGGACCTCGTCGCCGTATTTCTCGCCGAACAGCGCCATCGCGCCCTCGGCGACCGCGGCATCCGGGGTCATCAGGCGGGTGGTTACCTCGGTGTTCTGGCGCACCTTGGCGTTCACCTGGTCCTCGACCCAGGCGAGGTCGTCGCGGCCGATCGCGGTGGGCTGGCTGACGTCGAAGCGCAGCCGGTCCGGGCCGTTCATGCTGCCCTTCTGCGCCACATGGCTGCCCAGCCGGCGGCGCAGCGCCTCATGCAGCAGATGGGTGGCGCTGTGATGGGCGCGGATGGCGGTGCGCCTTGCGTGGTCCACTTCGGCCAGCACCGCGCCGCCGACCACCGCCGCGCCCTCCTCCACCCGCCCGAGATGCACGAACAGGGCGCCCAGCTTCTTCTGGGTGTCGGTCACCGCAATCCGCAGCCCGGCGGCGCTGATCACCCCGGTATCGCCCACCTGGCCGCCGCTCTCGGCATAGAACGGCGTCTGGTTCAGCAGCACGGCGACGTCCGTGCCGGCCTCGGCGCGCTCCACCGGCTGCCCGCCCACCACCAGGGCGACGATCGATCCCTCGGCCTTCTCGGTGGAGTAGCCGAGGAACTCGCTGGCGCCGACACGCTCGCGCAGTTCGAACCACACCCGGTCGGTGGCGGCCTCGCCGGAGCCGGCCCAGGCGGCGCGGGCGCGCTTCTTCTGCTCCGCCATGGCGGCCTCGAACCCGGCCACGTCCACCCCGCGCCCCTGCTCGCGCAGCGCGTCCTGGGTGAGGTCCAGCGGGAAGCCGAACGTGTCGTACAGCTTGAACGCCACCTCGCCGGCCAGGGTACCGCCCTCGCCCAGCAGCGCGCTTTCCTCGGCCAGCAGCCCCAGGCCGCGCTCCAGCATGGCCTTGAAGCGGGTTTCCTCCAGCTTGAGGGTCTCCTCGATCAGTTGCTCGGCGCGCACCAGTTCGCCGTAGGCGGCGCCCATCTGGCGCACCAGCGCCGGCACCAGGCGCCACATCACCGGCTCGCGCGCGCCCATCATGTGGGCGTGGCGCATGGCCCGGCGCATGATCCGCCGCAGCACGTAGCCGCGCCCCTCGTTGCCGGGCAGCACCCCGTCGGCGATCAGGAAGGCGGTGCTGCGCAGATGGTCGGCGATCACCCGGTGGCTGACCTTGTGCGGCCCGTCCGGGTCCTGGCCGGTGGCCTCGGCGCTGGCGAGAATGAGCGCGCGCAGCGTGTCGGTGTCGTAATTGTCGTGCTTGCCTTGCAGGATGGCGGCGAGCCGCTCCAGCCCCATGCCGGTGTCGATCGAGGGCCGCGGCAGCGGCGCGCGCACGCCGGGCGGCCCTTCCTCATACTGCATGAACACGAGATTCCAGATCTCGACGAAGCGGTCGCCCTCGGCATCCGGGCTGCCGGGCGGACCGCCCGGGATGGTGGGGCCGTGGTCGTAGAAGATTTCGCTGCACGGGCCGCAGGGGCCGGTGTCACCCATGCGCCAGAAATTGTCGCTGCTGTCGATGCGGATGATCCGCTCCTCGGGCAACCCGGCGATTTTGCGCCACAGCACCGCCGCGTCGTCGTCGTCGCTGAACACCGTCACCGTCAGCCGGTCCGCCGGCAGGGCGAAATCCTTGGTCACCAGCGTCCAGGCGTGCAGGATCGCCTGTTCCTTGAAATAGTCGCCGAAGGAGAAATTTCCCAGCATCTCGAAGAAGGTGTGGTGCCGGGCGGTGTAGCCGACATTGTCCAGGTCGTTGTGCTTGCCGCCAGCGCGCACGCATTTCTGCGCGGTGGTGGCGCGGGCATAGGGGCGCTTCTCCTGGCCGGTGAAGACGTTCTTGAACTGCACCATGCCGCTGTTGGTGAACAGCAGGGTGGGGTCGTTGCGCGGCACCAGTGGGCTGCTCTCCACCACCGCGTGGCCGTGGCGGGCGAAGTAGTCCAGGAAGGTCGCGCGGATGTCGTTGCTCGATGCCATGGGGCCGTTCGGTCCTGACGCGGATGGAGTGCGTCCGGGTCAAGTAGCGCAGCGCCCTGCCGGAGTCACGCCGTGGCGCAACCCCGTCCGGCGGGCCGGCCCGCTCCATGGCTGGCGGGCATGCCCGCGGGGCGCTAAACCAAGTGGATCCAGACGAGGAGTTCACGCCATGTCCCCGTGTCCCCGCCTGTTGGCAGCCCTGCCCGTGCTGCTGGGCGTCGCGCTGCTGGTGCAGGGCTGCCAGAACGACGCCCCCCCGCCGCCACCGCCGCCGGCTGTCGCGGACCTGACCAATGCCGGGATCGACGCGCTGCGCCGCCGCGATTGGAGCACGGCTGTCGCGAAACTCGTGCCGGCGGCCAACCAGGGCGACACGCGCGCGCAGGTGACGCTGGGAATCCTGTATTTCACCGGCCTCGGGGTTCAACGCGACTTCGCCGACGCGGCCCACTGGTTCACCCCGGCGGCCGAAAAGGGCGATCCGGTCGCCGAGTACAATCTCGGGTTGTTGAACGACCTCGGCGGCACCGGCGTGTTGCAGGACCATGCGGCGGCGGTGCGTTATTACCAGCTTGCCGCCCAACAGGGCCATGCGGAGGCGCAGTACCGTCTCGGCCTGCTGTATGAGGACGGCAGAGGGGTGCCGCAGGATTTCGCCCGTGCCTTGGCGTTGTTTCGCCAGGCCGGCGCGGGCGGCTATGCGCCGGCCATGACCGCGACCGGCGTGCTGTACGCACAGGGCCGTGGGGTGGCGCAGGACGACCGCCAGGCCCTGCTGTGGTTCAACCGCGCCGCGGACGCCGGCGATTCCGACGCGATGGAGCGTATCGGCGACGCCTATAATCAGGGGCTGGGGGTGCCGCAGAACCACGCGCGGGCGCGTGAATGGCTTCAGCGCGCCGCGGCGGCGGGCAACGAGATGGCGGCACGGCGGCTGTCCATGCCGCAGACAAGCGAGTAGGGCCGCGCGGACCGTCGCCGATCAGAACAAATATCCCGTGCCCTGGCGCACGCGATGATCCGGAACAGGCGGGTCGAATCAACCGGCTGCTGGCGCCGCCTCAATCCCGGCAGGCAGCGCCAGTTTCACCTCCCCGGTCCATTTCCGGCGCCGCTCGACACGCCATCACATGATTCGCCTCTGCATTGCAGAGACATTCCCGGTCAGTTTTGGGAGTTAATCCGCGCCCATTTCTTCCAGGCACCTCGATATCTCTGGCTTTTCCGTCACCAGCCCAAGCTCAGACGCCCGCACTTGCTGCTCGATCCATTTATATGTCCGCTCAAGCCCCTGGCGCAGCGGTCGTGACGGTGCCCAGTTCAGCTTTTCGCGGATCAGGCGGTTGTCCGAATTGCGGCCGCGCACCCCGGTCGGCCCGGCGATGTGGCGCTTGCCGATCGGCTTGCCCGCAATGCTGGCAACCATTTCAATGAGCTGATCGATAGTCACGATTTCATCGGAACCAATGTTCACTGGGCCTTCGAAGGATGAACGGTTCAGCCGCAACACACCTTCCAGGCATTCGTCGATGTAAAGAAATGATCTTGTTTGCCTGCCATCCCCCCAAATCTCGATCCCGTCGCCCGGCCGTGCCAGGGCAACCTTGCGGCAGAACGCGGCGGGTGCCTTTTCCTTGCCGCCCTGCCACGTGCCTTCGGGACCAAAGATGTTATGGAAACGCGCGATGCGGTTCCGCATGCCATAGTTGCGGTTATAGGCAAGATAAAGTCGTTCGCTGAACAGTTTTTCCCAGCCATATTCGCTGTCCGGGGCGGCCGGATACGCACTGTTTTCGGCGCAGTTGGGATTGTCCGGGTCTTCCTGGTTGTACGCCGGGTACATGCATGCCGAAGACGAATAGAAAAGACCGGCAATATTGCGTTGCCTGCATACTTCAAGCATGTTGAGATTGATAATGGCCGAGTTGTGCATGACGGCGGCATCATGAACACCCGTGAAAATATAGCCGGCCCCCCCCATGTCGGCGGCGAGTTGGTACACCTCGTCGAACCGGCGGTCGACAATCTCCCGGCACGTATACGGATCGCGCAGATCGGCGATCACGAAATCATCCGCTACGGTCTCGGCGTGTTCATGGAATTTGATGTCGGCGCCGCGAACCCAGTAACCTTCCCGTTTCAGCCTTTTTACCAGGTGACCGCCGATGAAGCCACCGGCTCCGCAAACAAGCGCTGTCTTCACTTCACGGCCCCTACATATCTGAACACGGTTGCATTCTCAGCAAAATGCCGCCGCATCTGTAATCGGAGGCGATTAACATTCCGTTTCTTTTGACTCACGGCGGCGGGCCGGACGAAACTCGGCGCGGCTCGGCGATGAACAACATCGCCGGCAGCGCGGCCACAACCGCTGACGACGGTTTCGCGTCGCCGTTTGTCCGGCGATGGCCAGCTTGCCATTCCCGTGCCGCGCCGCTACCTGCAAGGAACCTGCCGAGGAGACCCCGCATGCGTTCATTTGTTGCCGTGGCCGCCCTGCTGCTGGCCGCCCCCGCGGCGGGGGCGCAGACCGTCACGGTGGAGCAGCCCTGGGCACGCGCCACCGCGCCACAGGCCCAGGCCGGCGCCGTCTATGCCACGCTCACCGCCGCCACGGCGGACAGGCTGACCGGCGCCAGCACCCCGGTCGCCGCCAGCGTCCAGGTGCATGAGAACATCCACGACAACGGCGTGGTGCGCATGCGCGAGCTGGAGGGCGGCCTGCCGCTGGAACCTGGCAAGCCGGTAACGCTCGCTCCCGGCGGCTACCACCTGATGCTGATCGGGCTGAAGCAGCAGTTGAAGCCGGGCGACAGTTTCCCGCTCACCCTCAGCTTCGCCAACGAACCGCCGGTGACGGTGACCGTGCCGGTGGCCGCCGCCGGCGCGGCTGCTGCCGTGCCGATGGACCACATGCACATGCATTGACGCCGCGCCCCCGGGAAGGCCAGGGCCACCGCCCCGGCGGGCTAATCCTCGTCGCTGGTCCGGCGGGTCAGCACCTCGCGCTTGCCCACATGGTTGGCCGGGCCGACGATGCCTTCCTTCTCCATCTGCTCGATCAGCCGTGCCGCGCGGTTGTAGCCGATCTGCAGATGGCGCTGGATGAAGCTGGTGCTCGCCTTGCCTTCCCGCGACACCACCGCCACCGCCTGGTCGAACAGCCCTTTCTCCCCATCGCTCGCCCCGGCGATGCCCGACATGGCCAGGCCGTTGCCATCGTCCTCCTGCGCCTCGGTGACTTCCTCCACATACAGCGGCTCGCCCTGCTCGCGCAGGAACGCCACGATTTCCTCCACCTCGCCGTCGGTCACGAACGGGCCGTGCACGCGGGTGATGCGGCCGCCGCCGGCCATGTAGAGCATGTCGCCCTGGCCCAGCAGTTGCTCCGACCCCTGTTCGCCCAGGATGGTCCGGCTGTCGAACTTGCTGATCACCTGGAAACTGATGCGTGTCGGGAAATTGGCCTTGATGGTGCCGGTGATCACGTCCACCGAGGGGCGCTGGGTGGCCATGACCACGTGGATGCCGGCGGCGCGCGCCATCTGGGCCAGCCGCTGCACCGCCGCCTCGATCTCCTTGCCGGCCACCATCATCAGGTCGGCCATCTCGTCGATCACCACCACGATGAAGGGCAGCTTTTCCAGCGCCAGCGCCACCTCGTCGAAGATCGGCTTGCCGGTTTCCGGGTCGAAGCCGGTCTGCACCCGCCGCGTCACCACCTCGCCGCGCGCCTGCGCCTCGGCCACCCGGTCGTTGTAGCCGCCGATATTGCGCACGCCGAGCTGGCTCATCGACCGGTAGCGCCGCTCCATCTCGCGCACCGTCCATTTCAGCGCCACCACCGCCTTGCGCGGCTCGGTCACCACCGGCGCCATCAAATGCGGAATGCCGTCGTAAACCGACAGTTCCAGCATTTTCGGGTCGATCAGGATCAGCCGGCACTGGTCGGGCGACATGCGGTACAGCAGCGACAGGATCATGGCGTTGATGCCGACCGACTTGCCCGAGCCGGTGGTGCCGGCCACCAGCAGATGCGGCATGCGGGCGAGGTCGGCGATGATCGGGCCGCCGCTGATGTCCTTGCCGAGCGCCAGCGCCAGCCGCCCCTGCTGGCGTTCCCATGCCTCGCTTTTGAGCAGTTCGCTCAGATACACGGTCTCACGCTTGCTGTTCGGCACCTCGATGCCGATCACGTTGCGCCCCGGCACGGTGGCGATGCGCACGGCGGTCACCGACAGGCTGCGGGCGATGTCGTCGGCCAGGCCGATCACCCGGGCGCTGCGGATGCCCGGGGCCGGCTCCAGCTCGTACAGCGTCACCACCGGCCCCGGCCGGATCTCGACGATCTGCCCCTGCACGCCGTAGTCGGCCAGCACCGACTCGAGCAGGCGGGCATTGGCCTGCAACGCCTCCTCGGATGGGGCGCCGATGGCGGCGCGGGCCGGCGCCGGCTTGAGCAGGCCGAGCGGCGGGAAGCGCCAGCCGCCTTCCAGCGGCAGGGCCTCCTGACGCGCCGGCGCGGTGGACTGCTTCGCCGGCGGGGTGAATTTCGCCTTCCCCGCCGCCGGCGCCGGTGGCACGGCGAGGCGCGGCTCGCGGCGCGCCGCGTCCGGCGGCGGCTCCGGCGGCGACTCCGGCAGCTGTGGGGCGGCGGCGCGCGGCGGGCGGGTGCCGTTGATCCGCTCCAGCAGCGACAGCCCGGCGCCGCCGGCCCGGCCCAGGACCCGGCCGAGCAGACCGGCCAGTGTCCGTCCGCCCTGCGCCGACCGCGCCACCGCCTGCCCGGCGACGCGCCATTCCCCGGCGGTCAGGCCAAGCGCCAGCACCACCAGCATCACCGCCAGCACCGCCGCCAGCGCCCAGACCAGCGCCGGCCCCACCGGCCCGATCAGTTCCGCCCCGGCGGCCAGCGCGTCCGCCTTCAGCACCACGCCGGCGGCCCCGCCCGGGCCGGCCACGGTTGGCCAGGCGATGGCGATGCCGTGCGGCCCGGGAACCGAGGCCAGCACCGCCGCGCCCACCGGCAGCGCGCCCAGCAGGGCCGCCAGCCGCAGCGGCAGGTTGCCCAGCCCGCGATGCGAGCCGAGCCGCCAGGCCCAGGCCAGCAGCGTCACCCCGGGCAGCACCCCCGCCAGGCCAAAACCTTGCAGCAGCAAATCGGCCACCAGCGCGCCCGGCCCGCCGGCGAGGTTATGCGCCGCCCGGGCGGTGGCGGTGTTCAATGAAGGGTCGCGGGGGTCGTAGCAGGCCAGCGCCACCAGCAGCGCGAGGCCGGCCAGCGCCAGGAACACCGCGAAAAGTTCCGCCAGCCGGCGGTGGACCAGCGTACGCACCGCCTCGGAGGCGAACCCCCCCGACGGTCGGCGGCCCTGAACGGCAACAGCCATGCGTCAACCCCCGCTTCGCGGCCGACTCTGCCGCCGGAACGGAAGCATACCGCATAAGCCGCTGACGGCAGAAGCGTGGGCTGAAAAAAGAAAACCCTCCCCCGCGCCGCGGGAGAGGGTTGTCCGTGGCCGTCCGCAAAGAATTACCCGAGTTGCTCGCCGTGCAAGACCACGTCGAGACCCTCGCGCTCCTCCTCCTGGGTCACCCGCAGGCCGAACACCGCGCCCACCACCAGCAGGATCACCAGGGTGGCCACCGCCGTGTAGGCGATGGTGGCGCCGACCGCGATCGCCTGGGTCTGCACCTGTGCCAGTCCGCCGATGGTCACCCCCAGCGGATGGTCCTTGTCGGCGGTCAGCGGCCCGTAGGCGAACCAGCCGGTGAGCAATGCGCCGATGATGCCGCCGATGCCGTGCACGCCGAAGGCGTCCAGGCTGTCGTCATAGCCCAGCAGGTGCTTCAGCCAGGTGGACGCCCAGTAGCAGCCCACGCCGGCCGCGGCCCCGATGGCCAGCGACCCGCCGGGCAGCACGAAGCCGGAAGCCGGGGTGATCGCCACCAGCCCGGCCACCGCGCCGGAAACCGCGCCGAGCACCGAAGGCTTGCCCTTGGTGGCCCACTCGGCCGCCGCCCAGGACAGCGCCGCCGCCGCGGTGGCGATCTGGGTCACCGTCATGGCCATGCCGGCGCGCCCGTTGGCCGCGGTCGCCGAGCCGGCGTTGAAGCCGAACCAGCCCACCCACAGCAGCGAGGCGCCGATCACCGCGAACGCCAGATTGTATGGCGCCATGTTGTCGGTGCCGTAGCCCAGCCGCTTGCCCAGCACCAGCGCGCACACCAGCCCGGCCACGCCGGCATTGATATGCACCACGGTGCCGCCGGCGAAGTCGGCCACGCCGATGCCGTTCAGCCAGCCGGTCGGCGCCCACACCCAGTGGGCGATCGGCGAATAGACGAACAGCGACCACAGCACGATGAAGGCGCACAGCGAGGAGAATTTCAGCCGGTCGGCGAAGGCGCCGGCGATCAGCGCCGGGGTGATGATGGCAAAGGTCATCTGGAACATCATGAACACGCTCTCGGGGATCGTGTTCGTGACGGCGCCGTCGGTGCCGGCGCCCAGGATGAACGGCTTGTCCCAGTTCTCGGCCAGGCCGTTGAGCATGACGCGGGAGAAGTCGCCGAAATAGGCGTTGCCGTTGGTGAAGGCGATGCTGTAGCCGGCGACCGTCCACACCACCGTCACCAGGCAGGTGATGATGAAGGATTGCATCATGGTGGCGAGCACGTTTTTCTTGCGCACCATGCCGGCGTAGAACAGCGCCAGACCGGGAATGGTCATCAGCAGCACCAGCGCGGTGCTGCTCAGCATCCAGGCGGTATCGCCGGAATCCAGCTTCGGCGCGTCATCGGCGAAGGCCGGAAAAGTACACAGCAGTAGCGGTAGCGCCCAACAGGCGCGCTGCAACAACGTTTTCATACGGGTCTTATCCTTGGTTACAACGCGTCGGTGTTGGTTTCTCCGGTGCGGATGCGCACCGCCCGGTCAACGTCGAGGACGAAGATCTTGCCGTCGCCGATCTTGCCGGTATGCGCGGACTTGACGATGGCATCGATGATCGCGTCGGCGAGGTCGTCGGGCACCACCACTTCGATCTTCACCTTGGGCAGGAAGTTCACGTGGTATTCGGCGCCGCGGTAAATCTCGGTCTGCCCCTTCTGCCGGCCGAAGCCTTTCACTTCGGATACGGTGAGCCCCTGCACGCCCAGCGGCGTCAGCGCCTCGCGCACGTCGTCGAGCTTGAACGGCTTGATGATGGCCATGATCAGCTTCATTTCGCAGCCTGCTCCGGTTGACTGTGGGAAGTCCCCAATCAAGAATCGTGCCGCGCGATTCCATCAGGCATTTGCCCGGCCCGGTGCCAGTCCGGCGGACATGGCTGCCCAATTCGCAGGCAGAGTCTTGCATTCGCGCGCAGGAGCGCCTCCTTTTTCCCGCGCCCGCATGGCGGGCAGGCGGACGGAGAGAACCGGATGAGCGAAACCCGCGACGTCGATGTGTGCATCCTGGGCGCCGGCCCGGTGGGCGGCACGCTGGCCTGCCGCCTGGGCGAGGCCGGGCTGCGCGCCGCCATCATCGACCGCGCCGCGCTGCCGCCGATGGAGCACCCCGATTTCGACGGCCGCGCCTATGCCATCGCCGCCGGCCCGCGCCGGGTGCTGGCCGAGGCCGGGCTGTGGGACCGGCTGCCCTTCAGGCCCGGCCCGATTCTCGACATCCGTGTCACCGACGGGCAGGTCGGCCGGCCCGCGTCCAGGCTGTTCCTGCATTTCGACAGCCGCGACGTGGCCACCGCCGCCGACCCGGACCTGCCGGGTGGGGCGTTCGGCTGGATGGTGGAGGCGCGCGGCCTGCGGGTGGCGATCAACGCCCGGCTGCACGAACTGCCCGACGTGTCGGTGTTCGCCCCCGCGACCGCCCGGGTGGAGCGGCGCGAGGCGGGGGCGCTGGTGCATGTGGCGGGCGGGCCGGTGTTGTCGTGCCGCCTGGTGGTGGCCGCCGAAGGCCGTGCCTCGCCGCTGCGCACCGAGGCCGGGATTGCGGTGACCCGCCTGCCTTATGGGCAGAACGGCATCGTCTTCGCCATCGCCCATGAGCGCCCGCATGACGGATCGGCGCTTGAGCATTTCCTCCCCGGCGGCCCGTTTGCCCAGTTGCCCCTGGCGCCGAACGAGGCGGCCGAGCATGTCTCCGCCATCGTCTGGACCGAGCGCGACGCCATGACCGCGCGGGTGATGGCGCTGGACGACGCAGCCTTCATCCGCGAGGCGGCGCGGCGCCTGGGCGACCATCTGGGCGCCATCCGCCTGCTCGGGCGGCGCTGGTGCTATCCGCTCTCGGCGATGATCGCGCAACGCTATATCGACACCCGGCTGGCGCTGGCCGGCGATGCGGCGCACGGGGTGCACCCGATCGCCGGGCAGGGGCTGAACCTGGGGTTCCGCGATATTTCCCTGCTCGGTGATCTCGTGGTGGCGGCGCTGGGGCGTGGCGAGGACCCCGGCGCGCCGGCCTTGCTGCGCCGCTACCAGGCGGAACGTCGGCCTGACAACCTGCTCATGCTGGCGGCGACCGACGCGCTGGACCGGCTGTTCAGCAACGATCTTTTCCCGGTCCGTCTGGCCCGCGATCTGGGGATCGCCGCGGTGCACCGGATTCCGCCGCTGAAGCGGCTGTTCATGCGGCAGGCGATGGGGGCGCTGATGGCGTGAGGCGTGAGGTGGCCGGGGAAGGGAGCATACGGATCCGTGGGTGGACCCGATCGCCTCTCGGCTGGTTTTTCCGTTGTCGTGGTCGGCCATCCATGTGGCCACCCCACGGACCCTTATGCTCCCCGGCCAGGACCGACGGCGTCCCGGTCCGGTTGCGTCATGTTTCTTCAGGGCGGGGGGACGTTGCAGGTTTCGCCGGCGGCGTTGAGCAGCACCGGCGAACTGTCGCTGGCCGTCGCGCCGGATCGTCCGTGGGTCCGGGCTTCGATGGTCACCTGCCTGGCCGGGAACGGCTGCGGGTCGAATTGCAGATGGAATGGCGGGGCGGACGCCTCGCCGACCGGCTGACCGTCCACCAAAAACTCGACGCGGTCGGGCGCGCCGGCGCCGTCGCTGGCAACCGCGGCAAGGGTCACCGGGCGGTCAACCCGGGCGCAAGGCAGCGGTGAGGTCAGCACCACCTGCGGCGAGGTCGATGCCGCGGCGGCCTGGGTCCGCCGAGGGAGGAGCATGGCCAGAAGGTCGCCACGGATGCCGGGTTCGATGCTGGTCGAACTCCCCGGGTCAATGGCCGGGGTGAACCTGTCCCCCTGATAGAGTTCCCAGATCCAGACGGCGGCATAATCGGCCGACCCCTCATCGACCGCCCGCACCATCTGATGCAGGAACGGCGAAGCCTTGTCGTCGCCGAACTCACCGAGGAACAGCTTCTTGCCCAGACGGTGCGCGGTTTGTCCCGCCGTCCGCACCATCTCGGCCAAAGGGCGTTTGTAGTCGCGCTGGGCTTTCGGATAGAGATGGATACTGAGAATGTCGAAGTCCTTCTGGCTGTCGCTGAAGGCGCGATTGAATTCCTCGACGCTGTCCGCGGTCCAGTCCGGTCCGCCTTTCGACCATTCCGGGCGATGGGCGAGGTGCAAGGCATTCGGGCGCGTCATGGCATAGCCGGAGGAGATGGGCCGGCCAGGGTCGGCCCGGCGGATCACCGCGGTCATGTCGTGGGCGAAGCCATCCAGATCGGCCGTGGTAACGTTGCCGAACGGCGCACAGCGTTGCGGTTCGGTGGCGTGGGATTCATGACAGCGTTTGACCATGTCGAGGTCAACGACAAGGTTGAACTCGTTGGTGAGTTCATAGAACAGCACGGTGGGGCGGTTGCGGTAGCGCGAGACGAACTCGGTGATGTAGCGTTCGGCGAGCGCGCGACTCCTGGATCGCGGTTTGGTGATGAAGTCCGTCGTTGTCTCCCCGGCCATGGCGGCAAACTGGATGTAGTTCCAGATCAACGTCGGCACCAGACGCATCCTTGCCTGATCCAGGTCGTCGAACGCGGCGTCGATGCCACGCCAGAAGGCGGCCGGATCGGACTGCCAGAGCGGCAGCAAATCCTTTCCTGGATTACCAGGCACGATCGGATAGAATCCCGACGCACTGGTCCGCAGGAACCTGAAGCCGGCATCCCGGGCGTCCAGAATGCCCTTGCGGCCCATCGCGCGGGTGACCTTTACATAGGCGGGCGAACCATTTCCGCTGCTGGCATAACCCAGGTAATCCAGCAGCAGGTCGTATTTGTTGGCTCCCATCATCCCCTCGGCGCCGGCGGCCGACGGCAGCGCCAGCAAGGCGGTCACGATGCCGGCGACGACGCCGCCGACCACGCGGTTCCAGCTGCGACGCAACGACGCCATGCCCGTATTCCCGATCATTGCTGGCTGCTTGCGGCAGGGTAGCGCATCCGCGGTTTGCCGCGCCAGCTTCCATGCCGTGTTCTCGGGTCGCGGCGCCGGTCGGCCGGCCCGGACCCGCGACCCGACGATTTCGTTGCAATTGCAATTCAGGCGCGCCACGATACGGCGGAAAGCGGGGCGACGATGGCGGAGAATGACAGCCTGCTCGGCAAGACCGGCGATGCCCTCCAGGGGTGGTTCCGCACATTCATGATGGTGCTGCGCGACCGGCGCGCCCTGCTGACCGAGGCCCCCGCCCGGCGCGACCCGCCGCTCTCGCCCACCGCCTTCATGCTCGGGGGCGCGGCGGCGGTCTATGTGGTGCAGAACGTGGTCGCCCCGAAGGCGCCGGATATGGAACTGCCGCCGGCCATCTCGCTGCTGCACCAGGCCGTTTCGGCGATGGGGAACATCACGTCGGTCGCCGTGGTGGTGGGCGCGGTGATCTCGGCCAGCGTCATCTGGGCGCTGTTCCGGATATTCCGTCTGAAGCTGAGCTGGCAGGCGGCGATGCGGCAGGCCTCCTACAATACCGGCGCTCAATGCGTCACCTTGCTTGGCTTCGCCGTTCCCGAGCTGATCATGCGCGTCACCGGCCACCCGGCCAGCGTCGTGGTGTCGCTCGCCGGCATGCTCGGATGGCTGCTCGGCTATCTGCTGTTGCTTGGCTGGGTATTCCGCCAGTACGCCGACGAGTGCCGGGTCCGCAAGCTGCGCGCGTTGCCACCGTTTCTGCTGGCCATGCTGCCGCTATGGGCGCTGGCCGCCGTGGTTGTCGATGCCGGACCAGAAACATGGGTGGCTGGGGTGTATTTCATGGCGCCCGCGATCGAGCCGGGCGACCTTGTTCATGTGGACCGCTGGATTCTCGCCGGGCGCGACCCGCGGCCGGGCGAGGTGGTGACGATACGCGCCAGGGATGCCGGGCACCCCTGGGTGCCGTTCGGTGGGGCCGTCCAGACGGCACTGCATCCGTTCTCCGCCCGCGTGATCGCCGTGCCGGGCGACGCGGTCGCCGCGCGGGAGGGGGACCTGATCGTCAACGGCGAGGCTTTGCCCCGCGAGAAACTGCGGCTCCGTCCGCACGACGCGGCGGATGGCGTGTCGCGCTTCCGCCAGCGGATCGGCGAGCGCAGCTTCGTGGTCGTTTTCGGTCCGCTGGAAGCCCCGAAGCCGTGCCTGGCCGAGACACCGACCGAGCTTCCCCCGGACAGCTTCCTGCTGGCGTGGGACCAGCGTCTCGACGGCAATTTATTTTGCGCCCTGTTCCCGCGCACCCGGTTCACCGGGCTGATCGACTGGAACCTTCGCTCGAATACGCAGCCGTAGGGTCGCCGGTGCGGCCGATGTTACCCTAGACCAACACGTGCAGAAGAATCGCCGCGGCCTGGGCCACGTTCAGGCTCTGCACCCAACCCGAGCCGGGGATGCGCACGGCACGGCGGCAAGCCGCCTCGACCGGGGCGGAAACGCCGCGCTCCTCGGCGCCGAGCACCAGCGCCACCGGGCGGTCGCGCGGCAGGGTTGCGGGCGGCACCGCCTCGGGCGCCAGCGAGGCGGCGACGCTGCGGTAATGCGGCGCCAGTGCCGCCAGTGTCCGCGCCAGGTCGCGGCTGCGCCAGACGGAAAGGAATTCCAGGCCGCCCTCGGCGGTGCGGTAGGCGGCGTCGGACGGCAGGGCGGCGCCGGGCACGTCATGCAGAAGCAGGCCGCGCACGCCGAAAAACGCCGCGCTGCGGGCGATCGCGCCGAGATTATGCGGGTTGCCCACGCCGTCCAGCACCAGCAGGAACGGCAGGCGCGGCGGCGCCAGCGGATCGAAAAACTCCACCGCACGGGGCCTGGCGACCACCGCGACGCCGCCGTGGTGCGGCGTTCCCGCCACCCGGGCCAGTTCGTCGGCCGGCACCATCCGGTAGGGGCGGCGGGAAGCCGCCAGCGTCGCGCACCAGGGGCCGGCCAGTTCGCGCCGCTCGGACAGATAAAACAGGCGCAGCGCGTCGTCGGGACGGCGGGCGAACAGCGCCGCGACGGCATTCACGCCACAGATCGTGTCGGGTTTCATGAGCGTGGCATAGCATCCCCGCATGGACATCCCGATTCTGTTCCGCGACCCGCGTTTCGTCGTGCTCGACAAGCCGGCCGGGCTGCCCGTGCATGCCGGCCCGCGCGGCGGCGCGAGCGTGGAGGATTGTTTCCCGCTGCTGTCGCGCCGGCGCGACGGGCCGTGGCTGGCGCACCGCCTGGATACCGACACCTCGGGCTGCCTGGTGGTGGCGCTGCGGCGCGCGGCGCTGCACGCGGCGCAGCAAGCCTTCGCGGCGGGGCGGGCGGACAAGACCTACTGGGCGGTGGTGCGCGGCGCCCCGGCGGGGGAGGCCGGGGTGGTCGATCTTCCGTTGCGCCGGCACAGCGACCGGCAGGGCTGGCGTATGCTGACCGGGCCGGGCGGCCAGGCAGCCGTCTCGGCATGGCGGCTGCTCGGGCGGGAGGAGGAGCTGTCATGGCTGGAGGTGCGGCCCCGCACCGGGCGCACCCACCAGGTGCGGGCGCATTGCGCCGCGCTGGGCTGCCCGGTGCTGGGTGACCCCATCTATGGCGGTGACGGCGGCGCAGGCCGGTTGCATTTGCTGGCGCGCGCGATCGCCCTGCCGCTCGACCCGCCGGTGACGGCGGTGGCGCCGGTGCCGCCGCATATGCGCGCGGCGCTGGCCGCCTGCGGCTGGCGCGCGACATGAGGCCGCCGCCCGCCCATCCTTACCGGCCGATCTCGGCGAGATGCGCCGCCAGCATGGAAGCCGGGCAGGGCGAGTCCGCGCCGACCAGTTCCGGCCACGATCCCACCCGTGGCAAGCGGCCGGGATTGCGTCGCACCAGTTCGGTCTTCACGAAGGGAAAGCCGAACAGGCATACCAGCGGTCGCCACAGATGGTGCACGGGGTTCAGCGGCCGGGCCGGCAGGGCGGGGGCAAGCGGGCCGGCCGGGACATGTTCGGGGAGCAGATGCGCCAGCCCTTCGGCCGGCCGCGCCGTCACCGCCGCGACCAGCCGGCGGTATCCGAACAGGGCGGCCACGCGAAAACCCTGGCGCTGCATATGCCGGCTCAGCCCGATTTCGCAGCGCTGCACGATCATCCATTTGGAGGATGAAAGCGGCGCCCGGCCGAGGAAGGCCAGCGTCTCGCCGACCGCCGTCCGGCCGCGCGCGAGCAGGAAGTAGCTTTGCAGATGGGCGCCGCCCTGGCGGCTGTCGGTGAGGCCGAACAGCCCATCGCCGCCGGTCCGCAGGGCGGCAAATACCGGCTCGAGCGGGCGAATGGGTCCAAGCACTGAGTCGTTGGTGAGCAGCAGTTCCCCGGCGTCCGGCCAGCGCCGCGCCACGAGGTCCGCGAGCGCCCGCCAGGCGCCGAAATCCAGCCCGTGGTTGCGCCGCTGGACGGCCAGGGTGGCGACTTGCAAAACCTGTGCCCAGCCGGTCGCGTCGATGCGGGGCGACATCGTCACGAACAGGATTGAAAATCCGCACTCCCGGTAGGCGCGCAGCTGCCGCAGCACCATGGCGCTGACCCGCCCCGAGGCGGAATAATGCGCATAGAGCGCAATGCGCGGGCTTGCCTGCCCGGCCGGCACGCCGTCCTCGATCCGCAGGATGCCGTCATCGGGCGAGCCGAACCCGCTTCGCGCGAGATCCACCGCGCTGCCCCAGGCGACCTCGCAGCCCACCAACAGGACACGGCGCAGGAAGCGGAGCCATCCCTGCAAACCGAGGCCGTGCCACAGCCGCGACAGGCCGGGCTGGCCGAAGTCCAGGTCGGACAACGGCATCGTCGCCGGGCATGGCTCATGCCGCATGGCCGGGGTGGACGCCATCGCTGCCGGCGCGGTTCGGCCGGCCACGCCGTCAGACCCGTGGGCTGGTTGCGCCAGATCCATGGAGTGCCCTAGCACAACCGCACGAACATCGCTGAGCGCTCAGTTTGCCATCCCATGCCTTGCACGGGAACACGACCCGGCGCCCACCGCAACCGCGCCGGCATCCACCGGTCAGGCCGGGGGGCCGGCCAAAGGGCGCGGGGTGTGGATGGCGGTGATCGTGCGGGTCAATGCGTCCCGCCAGTCCGGCAGCCGGACCCCGAACACGGCGTCCAGTTTGCGGCAGTCGAGCCGCGAATCGGCGGGCCGGCGGGCGGGGGTGGGAAAATCGGCGGTGGTGATGGGGTCCACCGGCGGCTGCCGGCCGCCGAAACGGGCGCTCTCGGCGATGGCCGCGCTGGCGAGGCCGTGCCAGGTGGTTTCGCCGGCGCCGGCGGCGTGGAAGATGCCGCCATAGGCCGGGTGCCAGCCCGTGGAGGCAATCCGGCCGGCGATGGCGAGGATGGCGGCGGCCAGGTCGGGCGCGGCGGTCGGGCAGCCAAGCTGGTCGGCGACCACGCGCAGGCGCTCATGCTTGCCGGCCAGGTTCAGCATGGTCAGGACGAAGTTGCGTCCCCGCCCGGCGTACACCCAGGAGGTGCGCAGGATGATGGCGCGTGGGCAGCCGGCCAGCACGGCCTGCTCGCCGGCCAGTTTGGAAGCGCCATAGACGCCGGTCGGGTTGGTCGGGTCGTTTTCGGCGTAGGGGGCGCCTTTCAGCCCGTCGAACACGTAGTCGGTGGAGATGTGGATCAGCGGCACGCCGGCGCCGGCGCACCAGGCGGCCAGCAGGCCCGGGCCGTCGCGGTTGGCGCGCAGCGCCGCTTCGGGTTCGGATTCGGCGCGGTCCACGGCGGTGTAGGCGGCGGCGTTGATCACCAGCGATGGCGCGGCGGCCTTCAGCGTCGGCAGGATGGTCTCGGGGCGGTCGAAGTCGAAGCCCGGCCGGCCGATCCGCAGCAGCGGCAGGCCACCGGCGGCTTCCGCCAGCGCGCTGGCCACTTGGCCGCCGCCGCCGGTCACCAGCACCGGACCCCGCGCGTTGCTCATTCCCCCGAATTCTCCCTGATCCTGGCCGGTTCCGGTTCAGATACGGAACCAGGGTTCGCAGTCGGCCAGGCGCGGCAGTTTCCTGTCCTTGTCGGAGAGCACCGCCGCGTCCGGTGCCACCGGCCAGGGCAGCGCGAGGTCAGGATCGTTCCATATCACCCCGCGCTCGGTGCCGGGGTCGTAACCGGCGGTGACCTTGTAGATCACCTCGGTGTCGGGTTCGAGGGTGCAGAAGCCGTGCAGGAAGCCGCCGGGCACCCATATCTGCGCCCAGTTGGCGGCGCTGAGTTCCACGGCGACGTGACGGCCGAAGCTGGGCGAGCCATGCCGGATGTCCACGGCGACGTCCCAGATGGCGCCCCTGACCACCCGCACCAGCTTGCCTTGCACGCTCGGCGAAACCTGGCAGTGCAGGCCGCGCACCACCCCGGCCTGGGCCGAATGGCTGTGGTTGTCCTGCACGAAGCACGCGGAAATGCCCGCCTCGGCAAGGCGCCCGGCGTTGTAGGTTTCCGAGAAGAAGCCGCGGGCGTCGCCATGGCGGGGCGGGGTGATGAGCAGGATTTCGGGGATGGCGAGGCGTTCGATACTTGTGGCGGACATCAGACCCCCTCGGCGACGGCGAGTTCGGCGAGCACCCGGCCGAGTTCGGTCTTGCCGAGGGCGCGGGCGTGCTGGCGCAGCCGGTCGGCGTCGATCCAGCCCATGCGGTAGGCCACTTCCTCCGGGCAGCCGACCAGCATGCCCTGGCGGGACTGGATGGTCTGCACGAAGGTGGCGGCCTGCAACAGTGAATCCGGGGTGCCGGCGTCCAGCCAGGCGCAGCCGCGGCCGAGGCGTTCGACCTTCAGCGAGCCTTCCTCCAGGTACATGCGGTTGAGGTCGGTGATCTCCAGCTCGCCGCGGGCGGACGGCTTTACCCGGGCGGCCATGTCGGTGACCCGCGCGTCGTAGAAATACAGCCCGATGACCGCCCAGTTGGATGGCGGGGCGGCCGGCTTTTCGACGATTTCCAGTGCCCGGCCGGCGGCGTTCATGCTGACCACGCCGTAGCGCTCGGGGTCGCGCACCTGGTAGGCGAACACGGTGGCGCCGCTGGTGCGGCCGGCGGCGGCGCGCAGCAGCACCGAAAGCTGGTCGGCGAAGATCAGGTTGTCGCCCAGCGCCAGCGCGCAGGGCTGGCCGGCGATCCAGTCGCGGCCGATATGGAAAGCCTGCGCCAGCCCTTCCGGGCGCGGCTGCTCGGCATAGCTGAAGCGCACGCCGATGCCCGCGCCGTCGCCCAGCAGGCGGCGGAACTGCGGCAGATCCTCCGGGGTGGAGATCACCAGGATGTCACGGATGCCGGCCAGCATCAGCACCGTGAGGGGATAGTAGATCATCGGCTTGTCGTACACCGGCAGCAATTGCTTGGAGGCGGCCAGCGTCATCGGGTGCAGGCGGGTGCCCGACCCGCCCGCCAGCAGGATGCCCTTGTTCATGCCGCGCTCCTCGTGCCGTGGCCGAGCCGCTGGCCGGCATAGCTGGCGGCGCGGATGCGTTCCCACCAGGCGCGGTTGGCCAGGTACCAGTCGATGGTGCGGCCCAGGCCGTGGTCGAAATCATGGGCGGCGCGCCAGTCCAGCGCGCGCTCGCTGGCGGACGGATCGATTTCGTAGCGGAAATCATGGCCGGGCCGGTCGGTGACATAGGTGATCAGCCGCTCCCGTGGTCCGGCCGGGTCCGGCAGGCGGGCATCCAGCGCCGCGCAGATGCCGCGCACCACCTGCAGGTTGGTGCGCGGCTGGCGGGCGGAGAGCGCGTAGGTGGCGCCGGGTTCGCCGCGTTCGAGCACCCGCACCAGCGCTTCGGCATGGTCGTCCACGAAAATCCAGTCGCGCATGTTCGAGCCGTCGCCATAGATCGGCAGCGGCTTGCCCTCCAGCGCGTTGAGGGTGACCAGGGGGATCAGTTTCTCCGGGAATTGCCAGGGGCCGTAGTTGTTGGCGGTGTTGCTGACCATTGTGGGCAGGCCGTAGGTGTGGTGCCAGGCGCGCACCAGATGGTCGGAGGCGGCCTTGCTGGCGGAATAAGGGCTGCGCGGGTCGTAGGGCGTGGTTTCGGTGAACGGTGGGTCACCGGGGCCGAGCGCGCCGAATACCTCGTCGGTCGAGATATGATGGAAGCGGAACGCCGCGCGGCGGGGCGCCGGCAGGCCGGCCCAGTATTCGCGCGCCGCGTCCAGCAGCGTGTAGGTGCCAACGATATTGGTCTGCACGAACGGGCCGGGGCCGTCGATCGAGCGGTCCACATGCGTCTCGGCCGCCAGATGCATGACCGCATCCGGCTGCCAGGTGGCGAAAACCTGCCGCATGGCGGCGTGGTCGGCGACATCGGCGCGCACCAAAGTGTGGCGCGGATCGCCCGCCGCCGCTTCCAGCGCGTCCTCCGACGCCGCGTAGGTCATTTTGTCCACATTTACCACCGTGTGGCCGGTGGACCGCATCATGTGGCGCAGGACGGCGGAACCGATGAACCCGCATCCGCCCGTGAGCAGCACCCGCATCCGCAACCCCGCTTCGCTTGCCGGAGAAGCACATAGCCTGCCGGCGCCGCGGCTGCACGGGCGAATCCGTGGCCTGGGCGCCGCCGCCGCCATGGTTGCCGCATCGCCGCATGTTCCGTATGAAAGCCGGATGCGCGGCGCGCATGGCCTGAGAGTTTGTGAATGCATGCCCGCTGCCCTCCGAACCCGCCGGAACAGCGCAATGGTATCAGTGGGCGTTCATCCACAGCTTCGATTGCTTGACGGGCTCTGAAATGGGCCGCGGCGATCGGGGGGCACGACCCATGCCGGCCGACGGAGCGTGAAGCCGCTATGCCGACCTCGCTGATGAACGACCTGGAGCAGGCGCACCGGTTGCTCTGCTCGCCTTTCATCAGCGAGGATCTGTTCCGGCATGCGCTTGGCGGTGGCCGTGCCGACATATCGCGGGTGGCCGCCTACCTGCACATGCCGGTACGGCAGCGGCCGGCGCTGTCATGGTATTTCGACCCGGCCTATTATCTGGTCGCCAATCCCGACATCGCCGCCGCCGGCGTCGACCCGTTGCTGCATTTCATCGACGCCGGGATCGGCCAGCTGCGATCGCCGCATCCGCTGGTTGATCTGCGCTACATTGTCGGCCAGGACGCCCTGGCGCTGGGTGAGCCGCCGCGGATCGAGGCGCTGGTGGCGTTGCTGGAAGGCGACCTGGCGAGTCCGAGCCCGTATTTCGATCCCCAGCACTACCGCGAGCAGAGCGCCGGCGAGGCGCCTGGCAACGCCCTGCTGCGCCACTTGCTGCACCACGGGCTGCTTGCCGGCCGGACGCCGAACCCCTTCATCGACCCGGCCTGGTATGCCGATCGCTACCCGGACGTGCCCGGCGAGCCCTATCCGGCGCTGCGCCATTTCGTCACCCAGGGGGATATCGAGGGGCGGGCCGCCGGGCCGGCCTTCGATGGCGCGCTGTACCGGGCCCGCTACCCGGACGTGGCCGAATCCGCCTTCCCGCCGCTGTGCCACTACCTCATGCATGGCCGCCGGGAGGGAAGGCAGGCCGCGATGGAGCGCCAGGCGCCGCCGGCGCGCCCCGGGGCCGCCCTGGCGGTCGGGGCGGCGCAGCCGATCGACGCGGAGGAACTGGCCGGCAGCTATGCCGGGATGCGGGCAAGGGTCGAGGCGGCACGGCAGATGCGCAAGGATGCGGTGAAGGTGACGCCGCCGGCGCTGGCGAAATGCCCGTCGCCGGCGCGCGCCATCGGCCGCCTGAAGCTGCCCGAGACGCCGGCGCCGCGCCTGTCCGTGCTGGTGCCGGTGTTCAACGAACTGGACGTGACCGTGGAATGCCTGCTGTCGCTCCAGCGGGCCAGGCCGGGCGTCGCCTTCGAGGTGGTGGTGGCGGACGACGCCTCCACCGATCCGGAAGTGGCGTTGCTGGGCGGCGTGGCCAACCTGGTTTATCTGCGCCAGCCGGCGAATGTCGGCTTTCTGGGCAACTGCAACGCGGCGTTTGTCCGCTGCCGTGGCGAGTTCGTGCTGCTGCTCAACAACGACACCCAGGTGACACAAGGTGCGATCGAGCGGCTGGTGGCGGCGCTGGACGCCGATCCGGCGGTGGCGGCGGTCGGGCCGAAGATCATCTATCCCAACGGGCGCCTGCAGGAGGCGGGCTGCTTTCTGCGGCCAAACGGCGAGAGCGGCATGGTCGGGCTGCATGGCGACCCCGACGACGGCAGCTACCGCTTCGACCGCGACGTCGCCTATTGCTCGGGGGCGGCGCTGATGTTCCGCCGGGCGCTGGCCGGCGAGACACTGTTCGAGGAGGCATACCGGCCCGCTTATTGCGAGGATGCGGATCTGTGCCTGCGCTTCATCTCGGCCGGGCACCGGGTGCGCTACATCAGCGGCGCCGTGGTGGTGCACCATCTGAGTGTTTCCACCAATCGCGGTTCGGCCACCCGCAAGCTGCGCATGATCAGCCGCAACCAGCAGATTCTGACCGAACGCTGGGGCGGCCTGCTGCGGCGGATGGACGCCGTGCGGGTGCTGGCCTTCTACCTGCCGCAGTTCCACCCGACTCCCGAGAACGATCTGTGGTGGGGGGCCGGATTTACCGAATGGACCAACGTGGTGAAGGCGCGGCCGAGCTATGCCGGGCATTACCAGCCGCATCTTCCCGCCGATCTGGGGTTCTACGATTTGCGCCTGCCGGAGGCATTGACCCGGCAGGCGCTGCTGGCGCGCCGTTACGGAATCGAGGGGTTCTGCGTCTATTACTACAATCTGGGCGGCCGCCGGGTGCTGTCCCGGCCGGTTCAGACCGTGCTGGCCAATCCCGCCATCCCGTTCCGCTGGTGCCTGTGCTGGGCCAATGAAAACTGGACCAGGAACTGGGACGGCGGCGAGCGCGAAATCCTGCTGGAGCAGAGCTACGACGCGGCAACGCTGGCGTCGGTGATCGCCGACGCGGTGGCGCAGGCCGCCGACCCCCGCTACATCCGGGTGAACCGGCGACCGCTGTTCCTGGTGTACCGGCCGCTGCTGCTGCCCGACGCGCCGGCATTCGCGCAACAATGCCGGGCCGCGTTCGCCGCCGCCGGCTGGCCTGGGGTGCAGCTGGTGTATGTGGAGAGCATGGAGGCGGTGGACCGCGCGGTCAGCCCCGCCGATCTGGGATTCGATGCCTGCGTCGAGTTTCCGCCGCATGGCCGCGGCGTGCCGGCCGCCAGTTCCGCCACCATCGTCAAGGAGGGCTGGAGCGGTTACCGCTATGATTATCCCGAGACGGTGCTGGCCTTCCTGCAACGCGAAAGCGTGCCGTACCCGCGCTACCCCGCGGTTTTCCCGAACTGGGACAACACGCCGCGCCAACCTTTGCGCGGCGCCAGCTTCGATGGCGTCAGCCCGGAGGTGTTCCGCGTCTATGCCGAGGAAAAGATCGAGGAGGTGCGGCAGTTCCTGATGGGCGAGGAGCGGCTGCTGTTCGTCAATGCCTGGAACGAATGGGCCGAGGGGACGCATCTGGAGCCGGACCGGCAGCACGGCCATCGCTGGCTGGAGGCGCTGCGCGACGCCCTCGCGGCGAAGGCGTGGACATGAAGCGGCCTGCCGTGTTCCCGGCGTCGCTGGACGACATGCCGCTCACCCTGATCGGCCACCCTTTCGCGCCGATCGGCATGGGCGAGCAGTTGCGCAGCCATGTGCGGGCCTGCGACGCGCTGCGCCTGCATCATCGGGTGTTCGACATCTTCCGCTACGCCCAGCGCAGCGACCCGGCGCATGTGCGCCTGGCCGGCGATCTGGAGCGCGGCGATCCGCCCGGCGGCATCCGCATTTTCCACATCAACGGCGACGAGGTGGAGCGGGTGATCGAGGCGTTCGAGGCGCGCGGTGGCCGCTTCGCCGACGGCACCAACATCATCGTGCCGGCCTGGGAGCTGCCGGAATATCCCGCCCCCTGGGCCCTGCAACTGCGCCGCTTCGACGAAATCTGGGCGCTGTCGCGATTCATCCAGGCGAGCCTGGCCGCCGCCGGGCTGGACAGCCACTGGATCGGCCAGGCGGTGGAACTGCCAGGCGGGGCGAATCTGCCACGGCGGCATTTCGGCATCCGCGAATCCGCCTTCGTGCTGCTGAATTTCTTCGACCTGTCATCGTGGTCCCGCCGCAAGAATCCCGAGGCGGTGCTGGCGCTGCTGGAGCGCATCCGCCGCGACGACCCGTTCCGCGACGTGCAACTGGTGCTGAAGGTGAAGGACGGCGAGCGCGCCGCCGGGGATTGGGCGGCGACCATGGCCGGCCATCCGCAGGTGAAGGTGATCGACAGGCCGCTCGACACCGCCGGGGTGCGCGGCCTGATGGCGGCCTGCGACTGCTTCGTGTCGCTGCACCGCGCCGAGGGGTTCGGGCGCGGACTGGGTGAGGCGATGGCGCTGGGCCGGCTGGCCATGGGCACCGGCTGGTCGGGCAATGTCGATTTCATGACCGAAGCCAACGCGCTGCTGGTCGGCCACCGCCTGGTGCAGCTGCGGCCCGACGAGTACCCGCACTGGCAAGGCCAGCACTGGGCCGATCCGGACATCGAGCATGCCTGGCGCTTGCTGAAGCCGGTGCTGGACGATCCTGACCGCGGCGCGGCGATGGCCCGGCAGGGACAGGCGGACGTGCTGCGCACGCATGGCAACCGGGCGGTGGGGCTGCGCATCCTGGACCGCCTGGAGCATATTTCCGCCACCCCGCCCCGGGCGCGCATTCCCGGGGCGATTTCGACCGGCACCAGGCGCGTCGGGCGAAAGACGCCGTCCTGAACGGCGGCGCTCGCTGCTGCGACCGCCCGGCGAACGGGATGGACGTTCGATGTCCGTCAGCGGTCCACATATACCTGAACAAGGCGGCCATCCTTGCTGGCAACGCCATTCCAACCGGAATGAACCGGCGTCTGCTCGGGATGGCTGGTCAGGGTGGGATTGAGCTCGGGATGGGGATTGGCCGGGGACGGATAGGTCGAGCTCAGGATGACATCCGTGTAGCCCTGAGCACGCAGCTGGCCGGCCAGTTGCGCCTGGCTGTCCACCGCGGCGACGGTGATGTGCACGGTGGGCACCCGCGACAGCACGTCATCCGCATGGGCAACCCGGCTGGCCAGCAGCGGCAGGCCGAGGGAGCCCAGGCCGGCGGCGAGCAACGAAAGGGACATTAAACGCATCACAGGTCTCCTTGCTGTTTGATGGTCCGACGATCGGCAGCATGGCGCGTCCAGGTCATTCCGTTTAAGCAAAAGAAAGGCCGGTTGTTGACGCCATGTCGTAAACAACCATCCATTTGGCGGCAGCACGGACATTCTGGATACTTACGAAAACAACAAGTGGACAGGCGGCATCGCTGACTGTCTCAACGTGCGTGTACTGTCCTGGAATTCAACGGCGCCGCCCGCCCTATCCCGGCGAGTTGATCGGCGGATACAGGGAGCGGGGTGGTTGCTTCCGGCCGCCCTTCCCGTTACGGAGAATCAACGAGGCTTGAGTGAACCCATCCTTCCGGTTCCCCTTCGCCGACCTGGAGCCAACCGCCGGGAGCCTGGGCGAACACCCGCAGCACGGCCCCTCGCGGGGCGACGCGGACAAGCTGGCTGCCACTGACCGGGGCGTTTCGGATATTCCCGGCCTGTCGCATGGTGACGGTTCCGCCCGAAGCCGGCGCCGCGACCGGCTCCGCCGGCGTACCGGCAGCGGGGGCGGGCGCCGGCGCCAGGACGAACTGCCCGGCCGGTTGGCCATGGGGGGTCCTGGCGGGCTGGGTGCCGCCAATCTGGTCGGGCAGGTCACTCGGCAACGGCGGCAGCGGCGGGATGACCTGGCGATTGCCGACCTGCCGGGGGCCGCCGTTCTCGCCGCAGCGCGAGGTCATCTCGATATACATGCGCGTCGCCTCGGAGGTCGAGTTGGCGACGAACTGGTCGATATCGAATGCCGGCATCCCGGCATCCGGGCGCCGCGCGTAGGTCACCACCGAGACGAAGGGGATGAACGGCTGGTCGTCCCGGCCCGTCGGGTTGACCTGGCCGCAGACGGCGACGACGCGGGCGTCGGCCTGCTGGTAGACCTGCACGCCACGGAACTGGATCGCCGCGGGAGAGCGCAAGACGGAACTGACCTGCTCCTCGGCGACCCTGCGGGCATGGGCGACCGTGTCCGACGAGGCGGCCTGCGGAATTGCCGGCGGGCGCGGCTTCTCGTCGCACGCGGACAGCAGTCCGGTCCCGAGCAATCCCGCCAGCGCCATGGTCACCCATCGGCCACGGGGCGGCGCCGCGTTGTTGAGGCTGCCCATTCGCTCCAAGCCCATACTCCGCTTCCTGGCACCCGGGGAGGATGCCTTGGGCGCAAGCAAGGAAACCATGCCGACAAGCCGGGCGGGCGGAGAAGCGCTTTCCTGCGCCGGCAGGGGCACCGCCGAATCATGACAGGTTCCGGCGGGGAAGGCGAGGGGACAGCGGGCTTGCGGACGAATCGCCCCACGCCTGGACAGAAGCCGAACGGAACTGGCACAGTTGCCGGCGCCACAGCAGAGTTCGGCCGATGAACGCACTGACGGCAAGCCTGATCGTCGCCGCCATCGTCTTCGCCAGTGGCCTGGTTGGGCTGTGGCTGCATCGCCTGCTGCCCGACGAGAATTTGTCGAAGGAGACGTTGGACGTCGTCCAGTTGGGCACCGGCATGCTGTCGGTGCTGGCGTCGCTGGTCCTGGGTCTGCTGATCGCGACGGCCAAAAGTTCCTATGACACCACGGACACCGCGATCCGCAGCTATGCGACCGACCTGATCCTGCTGGACGAGACGCTGCGCGACTATGGTGACGCCGCGCTGCCGCCGCGGCGGCTGTTGCGCCGCTACACCGAGCAGATGCTGGGTGATGTCTGGCCGAAAACCGGCGGGCGCCCGTATTTGCAGGAAGACCGGACGGTCGGCGAATTGATGGAACGCGTGCGCGAGGCCATCCGTGCGTTGCAGCCGGTGGACCCGGGACAGAAATGGCTCCAGGACCAGGCGCTGGAAGTCAACATCTCATTGCTGCGTCAGCGCTGGCTGATGATTGAGCGGAGCGGCCCGAGCGTGCGGCTGGCCACCATCGCGATCCTTTTGGCCTGGGTCAGCGTTATCTTTGCCAGCTTCGGGCTGAACGCACCGCGCAACGCGACCGTGGTGACCGCCTTTCTGCTTTGTTCGCTGGCAATCGGCAGCGCGATTTTCCTGATATTGCAACTGGACAGCCCGTTCAGCGGGGTGTTGCAACTTCCGAGCCAGCCGATGGAAACCGCGTTGGCGCATATGCTGCCGGCGGGGAAATAGGCCGCCCCGCTCAGGGGATTTGCCACGGCGGCAATTGGCCGCCGTACAGCACCCGCACCTGCAACTCGCATTGCGCGATCTGCCCAGGCGGGAAGGTGTTGCCGCCGTGCAGAAGCAGGGGCGCGGTGATGCTGCGTTGCGCGTCGGTCGCCGTGGCCGCCAGGGTCTCCTGCCCGGTGGGCGCGCGCAGCACCCGCAGGCATTCCCGGTGCGGCGGGGTGAAGGACGGCATCTCGCCGATCAGCGGTGCCGACCACAGGCAGAGCCCGTCGGCCTCGGTCGCCTGCCAGACAAGGACCATCGCCATGTCCCCGGGCCGCGGATCGGTGCCGGGCAGCAGCGACGCATCCCGCCAGCCGCTGCCGTCCGGGGCGAGATACAGCATGGTCTGGAACGGCCAGTCCCTGGTGGCGTCGAGCAGCAGGCTGCTGCCGGACACCATTCGTGTCACTTCCTCGGCGGGCACCGGCGCATAGCCCGAATACGGATTGCCGGCGCACCCGGCGGTGCCCAGCAACAGGGCGAAGGCGACGTGTCTGGCGCGGGTCATGCCCTGGCTCCGATGCGGTCTGCCCGGTCAAAGTGGGGCGGCGCAGTAATGAGTGATGCTGGGGAACCGCCGGTGCGTCGCGTCGGCGGCCGACAGTTTGCGCTCCAGCGGCCCGCCGCCGAGCGTAAGTCCTTTTGAGCGGCACATAGCACCCGTGCCCGTCTGTTACCCAAACCGGCACGTTGTTACGAATGGCTATATATAAGTCCGCTGATCATTGCCGACTTCCTTGGTGAGCCCGGTGGGACTCGAACCCACGACCCCAAGATTAAAAGTCTCGTGCTCTACCGACTGAGCTACGGGCTCCACGCCGCGCCTTGAACGCCAAGCCGCGGCACCAGTCAAGCAATCGCGGCCAGGCCGCGCCGCTATTTCACGTCGGCGGCCACCCGCATGTGCACAATCCGGTCCGGACCGCTCACAATTCCGTTGCCCCCCGACCCGCGCTTGATCTTGTCCACGAATTCCATCCCCGACACAACCTGGCCCCAGATCGTGTACTGCCCGTCCAGGTTCGGCGCCGGCGCGAACATGATGTAGAACTGGCTGTCGGCGCTGTTCGGGTTGTTCGTCCGCGCCGCCCCCACCGTGCCGCGCAGGAAGCGCCGCTTGTTGGTGAACTCGGCCGGCAGGTTGCCCAGCCCGCTGCCGCCGGTGCCGCTGCCGGTCGGGTCGCCGCCCTGCGCCATGAAACCGTCGATCACGCGGTGGAACGGTGTGCCGTCGTAGAACCCTTTGCGGGCCAACTCCTTCACCCGCGCCACATGTTTCGGCGCCAGTTCGGGCAGCAACTGGATCACCACCCGGCCGTCCTTGAGGTCGAGATAGATCGTGTTCTCCGGATCGGTCTGGATCTGGGCTTCACTCATACTGCTGATCACCACACAGGGGGTTGCAAGAAGGGCCACCATCAAGGCTCGTCGCTGCATCGTCTCGCTCCGCATCGTTGCCTGTCACTTGTCGGAATCCGGCTTTCCCAGACGGGCGCGTGTCCGTTCCAGGGTCAGCGGTGGCACAAAGGTGGAAATATCGCCGCCAAGCTGCGCGATTTCCTTGACGAAGCGCGACTGGATGAACTGGTGCCGTTCGCTCGCCATCAGAAAAACGGTCTCGATCGAGGGGTCCAGGCGGAAATTCATCCCCGCCATGGCGAACTCATAATCGAAATCCGACACCGCGCGCAGTCCCCGCACGATCACGCTGGCGCCAACCGCCTGGGCGAAATGCATCAGCAGCCCATCGAACGGCCGCACCTCGATGGGGGTGCCGGTGCGCAGCGACACCGATGCCATCTCATCGCGCACCAGTTCCACCCGCTCCTCCAGGGTGAACAGCGGCCCCTTGCCGGAGTTCATGGCCACCCCGATCACCAGCCGGTCCAGCAGCCGCGCCGCCCGGCCGACCACGTCCAGATGCCCGTTGGTCACCGGGTCGAAAGTGCCGGGATACAGCCCCGTGCGGAAACGCGGGCGCGCCGTCTCAGACATCGTCCACCCCGCCTTCCGTGCCATCGCCATCCGGAGCCTCGCCGTCCGGGCTGGCCGGCTGGTCGTCGCCGCCATCCGTCGCGTCCTCCACCACCGGGAAAACGCTGGTCACCCGCTCGCCGGAATCCAGCCGGAACAATGTTACCCCCATCGCCGCACGGCCGGTCAGCCGCACCTGGTCGGCCGGCAGGCGGATCAGCCTTCCGGCATCGGTCACCAGCATCACGTCATCGCCCGGCCGTACCGGCAGGGTGCCGGCCACCGCGGCCCCGGTGCGGGCGGTCAGGGTGATGTTGGTAATCCCCTGCCCGCCGCGGCCCGTTACCCGGTATTCGTAGGCCGAGGAACGCTTGCCGAAGCCCTGATCGGTCACCGTCAACAGAAACTCCTCCGCCGCCTCCAGGTCAGCGACCCGCTCGGCCGACAGCGCCACCTCGCTGGCGCTCTCCTCGGTCTCGCCCGGCGCCTCGGACGCGGCGTCGTTTGCCGGCTCGGCCTCCTCGCCGGGCGCCCGCCGGCGCGCGGTCGCCAGTTTGAGGTAGGTGGCGCGCTCGTTCACATCCGCCGCCACATGGCGCAGCACGGCCAGGCTCACCACCTCGTCGCGCGGGCGCCCGCCTTCCTGCAATTTTACCCCGCGCACGCCGGAACTGTCGCGGCCGGCGAACACGCGCAGATTGTCGTCGGTGATCTGGATACGGATGCAACGGCCGCGCCTGGTGGCCAGCAGCAGGTCGTCGCCGCCCTCGCGGCAGGTCGCCACCCCGATCAGCCGGTCGCCTTCCTCATCGCCGCCGTCATCCAGCTTCATGGCGATCAGCCCGCTCGACCGCACGTTGCGGAAATCCGACAGCCGGTTGCGCCGCACGTTGCCGCGGGCGGTAGCGAATACCAGATGCAGGTTTTCCCACAGCGTCTCGTCCTGCGGCAGCGGCAGCACCGTGGTGATGTTGTCGCCGCCCAGTTCGGGCAACAGGTTCACCAGCGCCCGGCCCTTGGCGGTCGGCCCGGCTTCCGGCAGGCGCCACACCTTCTCGCGGAACGCCTTGCCGCCGGAGGAAAAGAACAGCACCCATTGGTGGGTATGCGCGTTGAAGCTGCGCGTCACGATGTCGTCGCCGCGCGTGCCGGCGGCGCTGCGCCCGCGCCCGCCGCGGTTCTGCTGGCGGAAGGTTTCCAGCGGCGTGCGCTTGATGAAGCCGTCGCGGGTGATGGTCACCACCATCTGCCCGGGCTCGATCAGGCTCTCGTCGTCCTGGTCGGACGCGGCATCGAGGATTTCGCTCATGCGCGGGCTGGCGATGGCGGCGCGCACCTTCACCAGTTCGGCGCGCAGCAGCTCCATGCGGCGCGGATGGCTGGCGATGATCTCCAGCAGGTCGGCGATCTTCGCCGCCACCTCGTCCATCTCCGCGTTGATCTTCTCGCGTTCCAGGCCGGTCAGGCGTTGCAGCCGCAGGTCCAGGATGCCGCGCGCCTGCTCGTCGGTCAGCCGCACGCTGCCGTCCTCGGCCACGAAATTGCGCACGTCCTCGATCAGCGCCAGCAGCGGCAGCACGTCGGCGGCCGGCCAGGCGCGTTCCATCAGCGCCACCCGCGCCGTCGCCGCGTCGGGGCTGGCGCGGATCAGCCGGATCACCTCGTCGATATTGGCCACCGCGATCGCCAGCCCGACCAGCAGATGCGCCCGGTCGCGCGCCTTGGCCAGATCGTGGCGCGAGCGGCGCAGGATGACGTCCTCGCGGAAGCGGATGAAGCAGAGCAGCGCGTCCTTCAGGCCCATCAGCCGGGGCCGGCCGCCATCCAGCGCCAGGAAATTCACCCCGAAGCTGGTTTGCAGCGTGGTGAAGCGGAACAACTGGTTCAGCACCACCTCGGCGGTGGCGTCGCGGCGCAATTCCACCACGATGCGCATGCCGGAGCGGTCGCTCTCGTCGCGCATGTCGCTGATGCCCTCGACCTGCTTGGCGCGCACCAGTTCGGCGATCCGCTCCAGCAGCGCGGACTTGTTGACCTGGTAGGGGATTTCGGTGACGACGATCTGCTCGCGGTCGCCGCGCGGCATCTTCTCGATGTCGGCGCGGGCGCGCAGCACGATGGAACCGCGGCCGGTTTCGAAGGCCTGGCGGATGCCGGCGCGGCCCATGATCAGCGCGCCGGTGGGGAAATCGGGCCCCGGCACGATCTTCATCAGCGCGTCCAGCCCCAGCGAGGGGTCGTCCACCAGCGCCAGCGTGGCGTCGATGATCTCGCCCGGGTTGTGGGGCGGAATATTGGTCGCCATGCCGACGGCGATGCCGCTGGCGCCGTTGATCAGCAGGTTGGGGAAGGTCGCGGGCAGCACCCGCGGCTCCTCGGCGGTTTCGTCGTAATTTGGCTGGAAATCGACGGTGTCCTTGTCGATGTCCTCCAGCATGAAGCCGGCGGCGCGGGCCAGCCGCACCTCGGTGTAACGCATGGCTGCCGGGGGGTCGCCGTCCACCGAGCCGAAATTGCCCTGCCCGTCGATCAGCGGCACCCGCATGCTGAACGACTGCGCCATGCGCACCATGGCGTCATAGATGGCGGCGTCGCCGTGCGGGTGGTACTTACCCATCACGTCGCCGACCACGCGGGCCGACTTGCGGTACGGCTTGTCCGGCGTGTAGCCGGCCTCCTGCATGGCGAACAGAATGCGCCGATGCACCGGCTTCAGCCCGTCGCGCACATCCGGCAAAGCGCGGCTGACGATGACCGACATGGCGTAATCGAGGTAGGAGCGGCGCATCTCCTCCTCGAGCATCACCGGCACCATGTCGGATGGCGGTTCGCCGGAAGGGGGGCCGCCGGATACAGGTCCGCGGCCGTCCGGGGGCGTGGGGGGGGGCGCTCCTGTGGGCGGCTCCTCGGGGGTATCGCTCAACGTCGGTCTCGATTCAGGTTCGGCTCCCGGCCCGGAAGCGGGCGGGAGGTGGCGGATGGTCTGCGGCGGCGCGGGCGGTTTCTAGCACGCCGCGCCGGCGGACGGGAGTCGCCGCGGCGGGCCGGTTCAGGAGGCAGCCTGCCAGGAACGTGAGGCGCCCGGCCGCGAATCGCTCCCATGTGATGGCGTCATGGTGGACGCACCGGCCGTGAATGACCCTTTGCCCGACGCCGCCCCCGCTTCGGTCGCCGAAAACATCGACAGGATCATCCGCGTCGATGCCGACGCCCTGGAACGCCGCTCCGGCGGCGAGGCCATGGTCGATGCGATCGGCGGCTTCGTCGGCACGCTGCGCTTCGTGGTGTTGCAGGTGCTCGCCTGCGCCGGGTGGGTGACGCTGAATTCGGTGAAGCTCCCCGGAATCGTCGCCTTCGATCCCTTTCCCTTTCCGCTGCTGTCGGCCATCGCCTCGTTCGAGGCGGTGCTGATCGCCGCCTTCGTGCTGATGAAACAGAACCGGATCAGCGGCATCGTCGCCCGGCGCGATCACCTCGATCTGCAGGTCAACCTGCGGACCGAGCGGCAGGCAACCCAGATCATCCAGATGCTCGATCGTCTGAGCGCGCATGTCGGCTTCAAGCATGACCACGACGCCGATGGCCGCGAACTCGGGCGGCACGTCGCCATCGAACATCTGGTCGATGAACTGCACCGCCGCCTGCCGGACGGGCCGGGCGGCTGAACTCACGGCCAGGGCCTGGACCGCCGCTCCGGGCCACGGGCAAAACCGATCCGTGTGAAATCAACATGGCAGCTTCACACGGTCGTGAGAACCATCTGGTAACCTGATTCGTGAAAGGCTATATCTGCTGCACCGCAGCAAAAACAGTGATGCTTCGCCGCCGTGCGCCCGGCCGATAGCCGCCGTCGCGTGCCGCGTGAAGGCAAGGCCCCATGACCCAAGCACGAGCTTTCCGTTCCGCCCGCCGCCTGGCCCCTGGGCGCCAGCCATGACCCGCACCAGCCATACCTTCGCCGATCTTGTCATCGGCCAGTCCGCCTCGATCACCCGGGTGGTGACCGCCGAGGACCTTTATGTGTTCGCCCATGTCAGCGGCAACCTGAACCCGCTGAACCTGCCGGGCAGTCCCGGCCAGAACGGGCATGATGAACATCCGGCGCCGTCCATGTGGATCGGCTCGCTGTTCTCGGCGGTGCTGGGCAACCTGCTGCCCGGGCCGGGCACGCTGTATGAGTCGCAGACCCTGCGCTTCACCGGCCGCGTCCATGTGGGCGACGCGCTGACCGTCAGCGTCGAGGTCACCGAAAAACGTCCGCCGCGGACCGTGGTGCTGGCCACCGTGGTGCGCCACGGCGACGCGGTGATCGCCGAGGGCGTGGCCGAGGTGCGCCCGCCGGCCGAGCACGCCGTGGTCGAGGATACGGCGCTGCCCGGAGTCACGGTGGCCCGCCACCGCCATGTCGAACGGCTGGTCGGGGCCTGCCGCGCTTTGGCCCCGATGCGCACCGCCGTGGTGGCGCCGGAGGAGGAGGCCGCCCTGCTCGGCGCCGTCGCCGGCGGCCATGCCGGCCTGATCGTGCCGATCCTGATCGGCGATGCGGCGCGCATCCACGCCGTCGCCCGCGCCTGCGGCGCCGACCTGTCGGGCTGCGAAATCGAGGACGCGCCGAGCCAGGATGCCGCCGCCGCCCGCGCGGTGGAAATGGTGCTGCAAGGCAACGCGGCGGCGCTGATGAAGGGCCATCTGCACACCGACACGCTGCTCAAGCACGTGGTGAAATCCAACGGCGGCCTGCGCACGGCACGCCGCATCAGCCATGTGTATGTGATGGACGCCCCCTCGCTGTCCGAACTGCTGCTGGTGACCGACGCGGCCATCAACATCGCGCCCGGCCTCGCCGAGAAGGTGGACATCGTGCAGAACGCCATCGACGTGGCTGGGCATCGCCATACCCAAGGTGGGCATCCTTGCGGCGGTCGAGACCGTGAATCCCAGGATGCAGTCCACGCTGGACGCGGCGGCGCTGTCGAAAATGTCCGAGCGCGGGCAGATTCGCGGCGGCATCGTCGATGGGCCGCTGGCCATGGACAACGCCATCAGCCTGATGGCGGCGCGCACCAAGGGGCTGACCTCGAAAGTGGCCGGCCGGGCCGACATCCTGGTGGCGCCGAATCTGGAGGCGGGCAACATCCTGGCCAAGGACCTGACCTTCGCCGCCCAGGCCGAGGGCGCCGGGCTGGTGGTCGGAGCGAAGGTGCCGGTCCTGCTGACCAGCCGGTCGGACGGTGAGTTGTCGCGGCTGTTTTCCTGCGCGGTGGCGGTGCTGTTCTCCCATTGGCAGACGACCGGGCGCAGCGCGCTGACTCCGGTGTCGCTGGCGGAGGCGGCGGATTGACCCGCCACCTCGTCACGCTGAACTCCGGCTCGTCGTCGATCAAGTTCTCGCTCTACGAGGCCGATGGCGGGCTGAACGCGCTCGCCATCGGGCTGATCGAAATGGTCGGCCCGGGCGGGCGGCTGGTGGTGCGCGACGGCGCCGGCGCCATAACGCATGAGGAGCACTGGGACGAGCCGCTTGGCCCGTCCTTCCACACCTGCGCCTTCCAGCGCGTGCTGGCCTGGCGGCAGGCCGCCTTTCCCGACATCAACGTGGTGGCGGCCGGCCATCGGGTGGTGCATGGCGGCATGAAGTTCAGCGAGCCGGTCATCATCTCCGACTCGGTGGTGGAGGAGCTGAAGGCTTTCGTGCCGCTCGCCCCCCTGCACCAGCCGCACAACCTGGCGGGCATCCGCGGCGCGCGGGAAGCGTGGCCACACCTGACCCAGGTGGCCTGTTTCGACACCGCCTTCCATTTCGGCCACGCCTTCGTCCACCAGACCTACGCCCTGCCGCGCACGCTGTACGACGAAGGTGTGCGGCGCTATGGCTTCCATGGCCTGTCCTACGAGTATATTGCGCGCCGGCTGCGCGAAATCGCCCCGCTGCTTGCCGAGGGGCGGGTGATCGCCGCGCATCTGGGCAACGGCGCCTCGATGTGCGCCATGCGCGGCGGGCGCTCGATTGCCAGCACGATGGGCTTCTCGGCGCTGGATGGGCTGCCGATGGGCACCCGCAGCGGGCAGCTTGATCCGGCGGTGGTGCTGTATCTGATCCAGCAGAAGGGCATGGAGCCGCAGGCGGTCGCGGACATGCTGTACCGGCAATCCGGGCTGCGCGGCATCTCCGGTTTCTCCAACGACATGCGCGAGTTGCTGGCCTCGGCGCGGCCCGAGGCGACGCAGGCGCTTGAGTATTTCGTCGCCCGCATCCGCCACGAAACCGGCGCGCTGGCGGCTGACCTGAAGGGGGTGGATGCCCTGACCTTCTCCGGCGGCATCGGCGAGCACGCCTGGCAGGTGCGCGAGCGGGTGCTGGAGGGGATGGAGTGGCTGGGCGTGTCGCTGGACCGCGCCGCCAACCGGGCAAACGCGCCGCAGATATCGTCGGAGCAGTCGAGGGTGAAGGTATTCATCGTGCCGGCCGATGAGGAAGGCATGATCGCGCGGCACACGCTTGATTTGCTGGAGCGGATGGGGAAGCCGAACGACTGAGGCAGGACAGGGGCAGGGGTTTTTCCTCCGCTTCCTCCGAACCGGACATGCAGATCCCCCGCCTCGAATAAGGCGCGCCATTTCCGATGCGCATGATGGCGCCGGACGTCATGTGGCGTGGAGACTCGTGCGGCGCGGATGCCGTATCGCCGGTTGAAACCCGGAGCTCCGGAAAAAACGGCTGTAATTCCAATTTCATATGGAGGGAGACTGGCGGCCGGGCCGGACCGGCGATCGCGGGCTTGACGAACTTAACGAACCAACCGCCCAAGCCGATATCGCGTACATGCCGAACGTAGCCCGCTCCCATGGTACACGGAAACCAACCGCTGCCGCTGTCTCCCGCGCGCCGGCACACCGGGGTGCCCAGGTGGACGTGCCGCCCGGCCTCTCAACCGAACAGGCACGGCGGGTGCTTGCCGCCGTCGCCAGCGGCGCGGAAGGGCGCGAGCCGCTTCCGCATTGTCAAGCTGCTGGGTCCCGATCCCACCAAACCGCCGAGTGGCTTGCACGCCGCCGAGATTTCACCGGACGAGGCGCAGGCCGCGCTACGGCTCGCCTACGCGCCCGGTGCCGAGGCCGCCGCTTCTCGGTGCGGAGGCGTCGGAACGCAGCGCTCGCCAAGATCGGCCGCGCATTTCGCTGCGTGTCAGCCGCATCTTTATGTGGCTTGGGAGGAGCGCGGGCGTGGTCGCAGGGAAGCGCGCCAATGGCGGGTCAGGGGATGAATGCCGGCCGGCTCAGGTCCGGGCGGCCGAATACGTTCGGATGTCCACTGACCACCAGCGCTACTCGACCGAGGACCAATCGGATGCGATCCGCGAATATGCGCAGCGCCGTGGTATCGAAATCGTTCGAACCTACTCGGACCACGGCAAGAGCGGCCTCAGTATCGCGGGGCGCGACGGATTGCGGAGACTGCTTGCCGACGTGCGCTCCGGCAGCGCCGATTTCACGACCATCCTGGTCTACGACGTGCGCCGCTGGGGGCGCTTCCAGGATGCCGATGAGAGTGCCTTCCAAAAGGTTGTCTGCAAGCGGGCCGGCATCACGATTCAATATTGCGCCGAGCAGTTCAAGAATGACGGCAGCCCCATCTCGACTATCGTGAAGGGTGTCAAGCGCGCGATGGCCGGCGAGTGCGGCGCAGGCGATCATCCGAGAACGCTGCCTGCGCCTTACGGACCAGGAGATGCTGGAGGCGCTGCGGCGCCTGCCAGTCGCGATTCAGCGGGCTGTTCAGGGCATACCAGCTGATCGGCTACACGCCTGACCGGGACCTCCGGTATCAGGAGGTGAACAGAGCCTTGCGGGGGTTGCACCCGGAGGTCGTTGCGAGAACAATTGATGGTATCCGGCGCGCCGGAGGAGAGGTCGGGCAGGACGCGGCAAGCGACCTGCTGACCATGGTGACAATCAGCCGCGGCGGTGCCTCGGCATCGGTGTCGACGGATGGCCGGCGGTGACACCGCCGACATAGGGCACCGCCATGCCGAGGCTGTCGCCCGGCTGGACGAAGTTCTTCATGTGGAGTGTCTCCTGAACTCGGCTTGAAGCGTGGCCGGCAGGGCGTTACATGTAATGCCCTGCTGGAGGATCAAAGGATGGGTCGTTCAGCCAATCGCAGCCGGGTCGCCGTCCACCGCGCGCGGGCGGGAGGCGATTGCGCCGCGACGCCACGCCCCGCGGTGATCGTGCGGTCCGATCTCTACAGCGCGACCGGGAGCATCGTGGTTTGCCCGCTGACGACGCGGAAACGCGATGCCACGCTCCTGCGGGTTGGCATCTCGCCGAGCGCCGGGTTGCCGTTGACAGCGCCTTGCTGGACGATGGTGGACAAGCTGACGAGCATCCGCCGTGATCGGCCAGGACGGGGATCAAAAGACTGACGCACGAGGAGATGCTCGCCCTCAACCGCGGTCTTGTCGTCTTCCTGGGCTTCGCCTGATCGCAAGCCCGGGGTGAACTAGCCGCCGCGGTAGTCGATGGCGCCAACACCGAAGTCGAAGATCACGCTGACCTCGGCGCCATCCACCCCGGACACCGGGCCGGTGGTGACCTGCGGCCCCCCGGCGCCGTTCAGCGTTCAGGTAGGGGAGCATAAGGATCTGTGGGGTGGCTTTGGCAGACCGCCGGCGCTCTCGCTGGTGGTTTCGGCCTGTCGGAATTCGCCTATCCAAGCGCCCCACAGATCCATGCTCCCGCTGTTCCGCTGCATCCTCGCCGCTCTCAGGCGGAGATTCCACTTATCGCCCCGTCCGAATTTCCCCGGCCACCTTACCGGGTCCAGGCTGCTTCCGGGGAGGAGTTGGCAACCCCACTATGGCACAATCGACAATCGTTATTAATGTTTTACATACGAGCTATCTGGGTTAAATAAGCGCGAACCGCTTCAGGCTGACAGCGTCGCTGGCGTGGTTTGCCAGGCGGCACCAGCCGCCAAAACCGCACAGGAGGTCGCCGTGCCGCGCCTGCCCAGGCTCACCGGAACCAAATCGGTTGAGTGCACCCCAAAGGATCCTCGTGATGACGCCTGAGACGTCCCACGCCGACACTTTGGTGCTGCATGGCGGTCCTTACCGCACCGATCCGGTGACCGGCGCCACGGCGGTGCCGATCTATCAGAGCACCTCCTTCGATCTGCGGAGCACCGAGCGGGCCGACCGGCTGGTCAATTTCGAGGAAATCGGCTTCGTCTACAGCCGGATCGGCAATCCGACCCTGGACGTGCTGGAGCACCGGCTGGCCGCGATCGAAGGCGGTGCCGCGGCACTGGCGGTGGCCTCGGGCCAGGCGGCCACTGCGCTCGCTGTTCTGACTCTGGTGCAGGCCGGCGACAACATCGTCACCGGCACCGATCTCTATGGCGGCAGTTGGAACTTCTTCGCCAACCGGCTGAAGCAGTACGGCATCGAGGCCCGTTTCGTCGATCCGGGCGACCCGGACGCCTTCGCCCGCGCCACCGATGGCCGCACCCGCCTCTATTTCGGCGAGACCCTGCCCAACCCAAGGCTCACCGTCTTCCCGATCGCCGAGGTTGCCCGGATCGGTCGCGGCTTCGGCATACCGCTGATCATCGACAATACCACCTCCCCCCTGCTTGCCCGCCCGATCGCCCACGGCGCGGCGATCGTGGTGCATTCCGCCACCAAGTATATCGGCGGCCATGGCACCACCCTGGGCGGTGTGATCATCGACAGCGGCCGGTTTCCCTGGGCTGATTTCCCCGACCGTCACAAGCTGCTGACCGCGCCTGATCCCTCCTACCACGGCCGCACCTGGACCGAGATCGCCAGCGCTTATGGGCCACTTGCTTACATCTTTGCCGTGCGCGCCGGATTGCTGCGCGATTTCGGCCCGGCGCTGGCACCGCAGAACGCCTTCCAACTGATCCAGGGACTGGAAACGCTGCCGTTGCGGATACGCCGCCACAGCGAGAATGCCGCCCAGGTCGCCGACTTCCTCGCCCGTCATCCGAAGGTATCGCAGGTGATCTACCCGGGCCATCAGACCGGCCCCGCCCGCGCCCGCGCCGATGCGGTGCTCTCCGGCGGCTATGGCGGCCTGGTCGGCTTCGAACTGACCGGCGGGGCCGAGGCCGGCCGCCGCTACATCGACGCGCTGCGACTGTTCTTGCATGTCGCCAACATCGGCGATGCCCACAGCCTGGCGATCCATCCGGCCTCCACCACCCACGCCCAGCTCGCGCCCGACGATCAGCTCGCCACCGGTGTCACCCCTGGTTATGTCCGCCTGTCGGTCGGCATCGAGCACATCGACGACATCCTCGCCGATATCACCCAGGCGCTCGACCAGGCCTGACGCGACGCCGCGTCGCCCGCAGGCAGAACCGCACATGCCGCTCAACCTCAGAGCCCCGCAGGCTGAAACCCGCGAACAGCGGCTCGGCACCATCACCCAGTGGAACGGCACGGCGGCGCAGCTCGCCCGCGATTCAACCGCCACCCATGGCTGTGACAAAGGCCGCGACCAAGGCGGGCGGCGCCTGTGCGAAGCCAGCACACCGTTCGCGCAGGCGTCGATGTGCGCCGAGCACATCGCCGTCACCAACGCCACCATCATCCAGGAGTCGGTGGTGGTGCAGCACGCGCCGATCGGCTGTGCCGCCAGCCAGTCCTTCACCTGCCGCTATTACCGCGACCTCGCCGCCCGGCGCGGCTGGGAGCTGGAAGATCCGAAAGCGATCTGCAGTAACCTCTCCGAACAGGACATGGTGTTCGGCGGCATCGGCAAGCTGGAGGTGGCGATCCGCGACGCCTGGTCGCGGCACCGGCCGAAGGTGATCTTCGTCGCGGTTTCATGTGCCACCGGCATCATCGGCGACGATGTCGAGGGTGCGGCGCGGGCCCTGGAAGCCGAACTGGGCGTCATCATCGTCACCCTGCACTGCGAAGGCTTCCGCTCACGGCACTGGAGCAGTGGCTGGGACGTGATCGAGCACGGCATCCTGCGCCGGCTGGTGTCGCGCGATGCCCCCCGGCAGGATGATCTGATCAACGTCATTCACCTCGGCGGCCCGGACGTGTTCAGCCCGCTGTTGGCGCCGCTCGGCCTGCGGGTCAACCTGGTGATGGGCGGCAGCACGCTGGAACGGCTGGCGGAGATGTCAGCCGCTATAGCCACTGTGACGATGTGCTTCGTGCTGTCCTACCTCGCCACCGGGCTGGAACAGGAATACGGCGTGCCGGAGATCAAGGCGCCCCTGCCCTATGGGCTCGATGCCACCGATGCCTGGCTGCGCGAGATCGCCCGCGTCACCGGCCGGGAGGACCGCGTCGAGGCGGTGATCGCCAGCGAGCGTGCTCGCATCGCGCCGGAACTGGAGCGGCTGCGGCGGGCGCTGGCCGGAAAAAAGGGGTTCGTGGCCGCCGGTGCCGCCTTCGCGCATGGGCTGATCGCCGATCTGCGCGAGCTGGGGGTGGAGGTGGACAGCGCCTTTTCCTTCCACCACGATCCGACCACCGACAGCGGCGATCCTCGCCAGGACTCTCTGACCCATCTGGTCGAAACCTGGGGTGACATCCCCCATTTCACCGTCAGCCCCGACCAGCATTTCCAGGCTCACGCGGCGCTGCAACGGGCAAGACCGGATTTCGTCATCTGCCGCCACAGCGGCAGCATCGCCGCGCTGACCGCGCGGATGGGGATTCCGGTGCTGCCGATCTTCTATTCCAATGACGGCCTCGGCTATGAGGGCCTGCTGACGATCGGCCGCGCCATCCTGCGGATTCTGCCGCGCCGGCGCTTCTGCCAGGATGTGGCGGCGCATTCACGCTTCCCCTATCAGGACTGGTGGCTGGCCCAGACCTCTCCCTACGCCCCGATCACCGGACCAGTCTGACCGGCCTGCCATGTCGCCATTTGTGCCAAACACCACCGCGACGGCGCCGACCTGTCCCGATCCGGGCAGTCTCGAACAGGTCCGTTACGCCTGCAGCCTGGGGGCGCTCGCCAGCGTCATCGCCATCCCCGGCGCGGTGCCGATCACCCATTGCGGTCCCGGCTGCGCCACCAAGCAGTTCCATGCGCTGTCGGGCCTCAACGCCTACCAAGGCGGCGAATTCCACGTTCCCAGCACCAACCTCGGCAATCGCGAGGTCATCTTCGGCGGTGCCGAGCGGCTCGATGAGCTGATCGCGGCGACGCTGCGGGTGATGAAAGCGGACCTGTTCGTGGTGCTGACCGGCTGCATTCCGGGTTTGATCGGTGACGACGTGGCGCACGTGGTCGGCCAGTACCGTCGTCGCGGCGTGCCGATCGTGCTGGCCGATACCGCCGGCTATCGCGGCAACAACTTCACCGGCCATGAGACGGTGGTGCGCGCGATCATCGATCAGTATCTCGGCGCCGACGATGGACCCCGCGAGCCGGGGCGGGTCAATGTCTGGTCGCTGCTGCCGTATCAGAATCCGTTCTGGCGCGGCGACCTTACCGAAATCCGCCGTCTGCTCGAAGGCATCGGCCTCGGGGTGAACATCCTGTTCGGACCGGCCTGCGCCGGGATCGCCGAGTGGCAGGCGATTCCCCGCGCACAGTTCAATCTGGTGCTGTCGCCCTGGCTTGGCCTCGAGATCGCGCGTCACCTCGAGGAGACTTATCGGCAGCCATTCCTGCATGTGCCCATCATTCCAATCGGCGCACGGGCGAGCAGCAGCTTTCTGCGCGAGGTCGCCGCCTTCGCCGGCCTGCCCGGCTCCCCGGTGGAGACCTTCATCGCCCGCGAGGAACGCGACTACTACCTCTACCTGCGCGATTTTTCGGCTTTCTATGCCGGCTGCGCCAGCCAGTATCGACTGCCCTCCAAACTCGTGGTGATCGGCGAGACCGCCTACAACCTGGCCGTCACCGCCTTCATGATTGACCAACTTGGTCTGGTGCCGGGGCGGCAGATCGTCACCGAAAATCCGCCGGAGGCCGTGCGCGGGCTGATCCATGATCAATACCACCGCCTCGGCGTGGAGGATGGTGAAAGCGCCGGGGTTGCCTTCGTCGAAGATGGCTACGCGGCGCACCGGCTGGTGCGCGAGACCGATTTCACCGGCCACGATCCCATCGTTTTCGGCTCCACCTGGGACGGCGAACTGGCCCGCCGGCTGGGCGCGCCGCTGGTGGAAATCGGTCATCCCGCCACCGACGAGGTGGTGTTGTCGCGCGCCTATGTCGGCTATCGCGGTGCATTGGCGCTGATTGAACGAACCTACACCACCGTGGTCCGTGCCAGCACAATGGCCTGACCGGATCACCCGTGGCCCCGTCCTCCCGAGAGAAGCAGACCCGAGATGATGAAAATCGCAATCGCCACCGGAGATGGCATCGCCGTCCGTGAACACTTCGGCAGCGCCGCCCAGTTTCAGATCTGGCAACTCGAACGCGGCGAGATGCGGCTGATCGAAACCCGCCGCAATGCACCGGCCTGCGGTGCCGGCTGGAACCCTGGTTCCGCCGATCCGATGCAGCGCTCGGTCGATCTGATCGCCGATTGCCGCGCGGTGGTGGTGGCGAGGCTCGGCGAATGCGCGATCAACCGGCTGGCCGAACGCGATATCCTTGCCTTCGAAACCGACGATCCGGTTGAGGTGGTGCTGCGCGAACTCGTGGCCGAAGAAGCGGTTCTTGCCGGGACGGCCCGGCCATGAGCGCGCTGCCACCGCGACACCCGGCACCGCCACCGGGCGCCTGCCCGGTTCAGGCGATGCGGGCAGCCGCCACCGCGCCGGTGGCGCCGGCCCTGGAGGGACGGCATCCCTGCTTCTCCACCACCGCCGAAGGCCATGCAAGCAGCGCCCGGCTGCATCTTCCGGTCAGCCCCGGCTGCAACATCGCCTGCGCCTTCTGCCGGCGGGATTTCAATCGCCGCGAACAACGGCCCGGTGTCGCCACACGTCTGCTGACGCCCGAACAGGCCGTGGCCACTGTCGAGCGGGCGCTGGCGTTGTGCCCCACCATCAGCGTGGTTGGCATCGCCGGCCCGGGCGACCCGTTGGCCACACCGCATGCGCTGGAGACGTTCCGTCTGGTCCGTTCCCGCTGGCCGGATCTGATCCTGTGCCTGTCCACCAACGGGCTGATGCTGCCCGAGCGGATCGGCGCGCTCACCGAGGCCGGCGTCGGCACCGTCACCGTCACCGTCAACGCGGTGGACCCGGCCATCCAGGCACGGATCAGTCCGAAGATTGCCTGGGAACGCCGGCGCCTCGACGGAGTGACAGCGGCGGAACGCCTGATCGCCAACCAGTTGGAGGGCATCCACCGCGCCGCGCTGGCGGGGGCGACCGTCAAGGTCAATACGGTGCTGATCCCAGGCATTAACGATCATCACATCGGCGAGGTCGCCGCGCGGGTGGCGGCGGCGGGAGCCCGGCTGATCAACGTAATCCCGTTGATTCCGCAACACGACTTCGCCCATCTGCCACCGCCCGGCCTGCTGATGCGCCATCAGGCCCGCACCGCCGCGGCACGCCATCTGCGGGTGTTTACCCATTGCCAGCGCTGCCGCGCCGATGCCTGTGGCATCCCTGGCGTGAGCGACTACACCGCCGAGCTTTACGGCGACGGAGTGAGCGCCGAGCCAACCTTCTCGCACGGGTGAGGCGTGACTTCCGGAAGGCGCGGCCGCCTGGTTCATGCTCGTTGATCGGCGGGCATGGATGGCCCGCCGATAATTTTACATAACGTAAGCGTTAGTTCAGTGCCTAAACAGCATTTTAATGTCAAATGCCCTTGACCATCGTTCCGTTTCACAGGTAGGATTCGTCCATCACGCGCCACGGACTGGCCGGACGCGCCATCCGAATGGCGACGAATAAGTGCAGCGATGCCAACAACCGTCGGTTGGGCAGTTGCCCGGCGCGTCGCCTTATGACTGCAAAGGACACTTGCGAACATGAGCGGGAAAATCGTCAAACAAATCGCCATCTATGGCAAAGGTGGCATCGGCAAATCGACCACCACCTCGAACATCAGCGCCGCCCTGGCCACCCAGGGGACGCGTATGTAGATGTGTCAGGCGACCACAACATCTAGCTCATTGGGTCCGGCTGCTGCGCCGGGGCATCAATCT
>Ga0302196_10000262_pt1 | contig 52370 bp, 41 predicted proteins | sample II_Bog_N1_3_FD_198794 | JGI IMG/M metagenome (GOLD analysis project Ga0302196, IMG submission 198794) | Peat permafrost microbial communities from Stordalen Mire near Abisko, Sweden - II_Bog_N1_3 | ecosystem: Environmental > Terrestrial > Soil > Wetlands > Peat | place: Sweden: Abisko... | reverse complement strand
CAGTGCCGCCGCCCGTTCCAGTGCCGCCGCCCGTTCCAGTGCCGCCGCCCGTTCCGGTGCCACCGCCCGTGCCAGTGCCGCCGCCCGTGCCAGTGCCGCCGCCCGTTCCAGTGCCGCCGCCCGTGCCGGTTCCCTCGCCAGAGCCTTCGCCTGATCCGTCGCCCGAACCATGCCCGGAGCCGTCGGTCGAGCCGTCGGTGGAGCCATCCGTCGAACCATCTGCAGAGCCGTCGGTCGAGCCGTCTGCGGAACCGTCCGTCGAGCCGTCTGCGGAGCCGTCCGTCGAACCATCTGCGGAGCCGTCCGTCGAACCATCTGCGGAGCCGTCGGTCGAGCCGTCTGCGGAACCGTCGGTCGAACCGGCGCCCGTGCTGTCTCCCGAGCCCGCTCCCGAACCATCGGTCGAGCCGGCACCCGTGCTGTCTCCCGAGCCGTCGGTCGAGCCTGCTCCCGTGCTGTCGCCCGAACCGTCGGTCGAGCCTGCTCCCGAGCCGTCGGTCGAGCCCGAGCCGGAGCCGTCAGCCGAGTCCGGGATGTCGAGGACGACCGTGTATTCGCCTTCCGGCACGTCGTCGATGTGCACGTGCCCGGTGATGTCCGTGACCACAGAGCGGGTACTGCCGTCGGAGAGCGTGACCGTACCGGTGATGCCTTCCATCGGCTGGCCGTCGTCGCCGCCCATGACGTCGAAGTCGATGGTGGTGAGGCGCGGCCCGTCGCCCGAGCCATTGCCGTCGGTCGAGCCGCCGCCGCAGCAGTCGCCGCAGGTGAGGAAGAACGTGTAGCCGCCCTCGGGAACGTCGTCGAGGCGGACGTGCCCGAAGGCGTCGGTGATGATGTCGATCTTGCTGCCGTCGGAGAGCTCGACGTGGCCGACCAGGCCGACCATCGGCTGGTTGGTCGCGGCGTTCAGCAGCACCACGTCGATGAAGGTGAGCGGCGGCTCGGCCTCGAGGATCTCGACGGTGTAGTTGCCCTCGTCGATCTCGTCGATGTGGACGTGCCCGTCGCTGCCCGAGGTGGTGTTGATCGGGTCCTTGCCCGGGATGTGGATCTTGATCTTCGCGTTGGGAATCGCGTTCCCATCGTCGTCCTGCAGGATGAAGTCGATGAACTGCGGCGCGGCGCCGGTCTGGTCGGCGTCGCCGCTGCCGTCGCTGCCCGCGCTGGTCGGATCGGGCTGGTCGTTGGGCGGCTGATCGTGGACGTCGTCGTTCGACGAGTCGCCCCATTTGTCGCGCGCGACGTAGAAGATGACGTTGTAGCCAGCGGCGTCGTAGTAGTGCTCGGCCTCGGTGACGACGTAGTGGCCCGAGTAGACGCCGACCTTCTTGATGTTCACCATCGCGCCGGGCTTGACGGCCGGGTCACCGCGGACCTCGACCTCGGCGGTGATGAACTCCATCTGCGCCTTGGTCAGCGTAGCGCCCGCGGCGGTGTCAGCGTGGGCTTGGTTGAGCACCTTCGCTTCGGCGAACGCGCGCTCGCCCTTCTCCGAGCCGAAGCGGACCATGTCGACGCCGGCCTTGCCGCCCGGCACCGTCCAGAACTCCTTGCCCTTGGCCGCGTTCCCCTCGAGCCCCGTCTTGCCGCTCGAGTCCCAGGCGAGGACCTTGACCTTCGAGAGCGGCTTGCGGAAGTTCGCCACCGGCAGGAACGTCTTGACCTCCTGGCCGAAGGTGAAGACGCAGTCGTCGCTGTCCGAGAGGTGCGGACGCTCGAAGTGGAGGTCGTCGCCCTCGACCCAGAGCAGGTAGCCCTCCTGCTCGGCGATGCGGCGCAGGAACGAATAGTCGCTCTCGTTGGCCTGGAAGCGGAACGCGGAGACCGGGTCGGGGCCGTCGCCCTTGCTGGTGTGCGGCGTGAGACCAGCGCCGTTGGCGATCTGCTGGACCACCGTGAACGGCGTCGCGTCGGCATACGTCTTGGTCTTGGTGCCGCGCATCAGCCGGTGCGACTTGTCCATCCCGCGCAGGACGAACACGACCGGGCCGTTGCGCTCGAGCTCGCTGCGCCAGGCGGTGACTTCCCCCTCGAAGACGGTCTTGAGCTTGCCCACTGAACCGAGGTCGATCTTGACCTTGGTGCACTCGGCGAAAGTCGGGTCGGCCTGCCACTTCAGCTGCGGGTCGGAGACGACGATCTCGAATGCGGCGGCGGCCGTTCGCGTCTGGAAGACACGAATGGCCAACACGGCGGCGGCCGCAGTCGGGTCCAGCTTCGTCCCATCGAGATAGATGGCGAAGTCTGGTTTGTAGGAAGAGTCGTCGGGCACCGGGGTGTGAACCTCGAAGCGGCCAGACTGCAGGGGAGCCCCATCTTAGCCCAGAAAGAGGTCGCCTGGAAGAGCGTTGTGTCGGCGCACGAAATCCCCAGCAAGGGAGGGAACATCGGCACCTGGAAGCCCGAACCGCGCAGGCGACGAGAGTCAGCGCGCGACCACGAAGGTGCGGAACTCGCCTTTGTGGACCGACCAGCGGATGTGCACGTCCTCGACCTCCGCGGAGGGCGGGCCACGCCGGCACCAGGCGATGAACTCGTCGACCGCGCGGCGCTCGCCCTCGACGATGGCCTCGACCGCGCCCTCGGGGAGGTTGCGGACCTCGCCGTGCAGGCCGAGCCGCATCCCCTCGGCCTGCGCGGAGGCGCGGAAAAAGACGCCCTGCACCTTGCCCATCACGATGACGACGGCGCGGACAGGCTCGCGCGAAGGATCGGCGGCGGGCGCGGGAGGGGGCGAGTTCGGTGCGTCGCTCATGGCGCCTCCAGCATGGCACGAAATGCGGCCTCGTCGACGACGCGCACGCCGAGCTCGGCCGCCTTCTTGAGCTTGCTGCCCGCGTCGGCGCCCGCGACGACCAGGTCGGTCTTGCGGCTGACCGAGCCGGCGACGCGGCCGCCTTTGCGCTCGATGGCGGCCTTCGCCTCGTCGCGGGACATCGTCTCGAGCGAGCCGGTCAGCACGATCGACTTGCCGGCGAAGGGGCCGCTCGTCGCCACCTGCTCGGCCTGCGGCTCGATCGACGCAGGCGGCGCGAGCAGCCGCTCGACCAGCGCGCGGTTCTCCGGCAGCTCGACGAAGCCACGCACCTGCGCCGCCACTTCGGGGCCCACGTCGCGCACCGACTGCAGGTCGTCCGCGGTCGCGTCGAGCAGCGCCCGCGCGCTCTGGAAGCGGATCGCCAGCGTCCGAGCGGTCGCCTCGCCGACCATGCGGATGCCGAGCGCGTAGATGAAGCGCGACAGCCGCGGCGTGCGGCTGCGCGCGAGCGCTTCGAGGAGGTTGTCGACCGACTTCTCACCCATCCGCGGCAGGCCCAGCCACTGCTCGCGGGTCAGCGCGTAGAGATCGGCGGGCGTGCGGACGAGGTTGTTCTCGACGAGCGCGGTGCAGGTCTGCTCGCCCAGGCCCTCGATGTCCATCGCGAGCCGCGAAGCGAAGTGCTGCAGCCGCCCGGCGAGCTGGCGCGGGCAGCTGGCATTGCGGCAGCGCAGCACCGCCTCGCCCTCGACGCGCGCCACCGGCTGGCCGCAGGCCGGGCAGTGGGCGGGCATCGCGAACGGCACCGAGCCGGCCGGCCGCGCCTCGAGGATCACGCTGACCACCTCGGGGATCACGTCGCCGGCGCGGCGGATGAAGACCCGGTCGCCCGCGCGCACGTCCTTGCGGTGGACCTCGTCTTCATTGTGCAGCGTCGCCAGCGAAATGGTCACACCGCCGACCACCACCGGCGTGAGCACCGCGAACGGCGTCAGCGCGCCGGTGCGGCCGACGGAGACGTCGATGCGCTCAACGGTGGTCGCCTCCTCCTCGGCGGGGAACTTCCAGGCGATCGCCCAGCGCGGCGTGCGCGAGACGGCGCCCAGGCGCGCGCGCTGCTCCTCAGAGTCGACCTTCACGACCATGCCGTCAATCTCGTACGGCAGCGCGTGGCGGCCCTCCAGCATCTTGCGGTAGGCCTCGTGCACGTCGGCGTCGCGCTCGCAGCTGGCGTTGATCGGATTGGTGCGCATCCCCAATTCGCGCAGGCGGGCGAGCTTCTCGAGGTGGCTCTTGAACGGGTGGCCGGGCGGCGGATTTCCCTCGAGCGAGCCGACCTCGCCCACGTCGTAGAAGACCGCCGAGAGCGGGCGCCGCGCGGTCTCGCGCGGGTCGAGCTGGCGCAGCGAGCCGGCCGCGGAGTTGCGCGGGTTCGCGAAGGTAGGCTCGCCCGCGGCCTCGCGCTCCGCGTTCATCGCGGCGAACTCCTGCTTCGAAATGTAGACCTCGCCGCGCGCCTCGAACAGCGGCGGCGGGTCGCCGCGCAGCGCGAGCGGGACCGACTTGATCGTGCGCAGGTTCGCCGTCACGTCCTCGCCGGTGGTGCCGTCGCCGCGGGTGGCGCCGCGCACCAGCTTGCCGTGCTCGTAGGTCAGCGTGACCGCGAGGCCGTCCATCTTCGGCTCGATCACCCAGCGCACCGGCTCGTCGCCCAGCAGCTTGTGCACGCGGCCGGCGAACTCGTCGAACTCCTCGGCAGAGAAGCAGTTGTCGAGCGACATCATCTGCCGGCGGTGCTGCACCTTCTCGAACTTCTCGCCCGGCGTAGCGCCCACCCGCTGCGTCGGCGAGTCGGGTGTGACCAGCTCGGGGTGGGCCCGCTCCAGCTCCTGCAGCTCGCGGAAGAGCCGGTCGTACTCCACGTCGGAGATCGTCGGCGCGTCGAGCACGTAGTACTGGTGGCTCGCCTGGTGCAGCGCCTGGTGGAGCTCGCGGGCGCGCTGGAGTGGGCTCGGCATGGGCAGCGCAGATTATCCAGAGTCGAGGAGCGCAGGTAGGTCTTTCCTCGGACTCGTTCGCGTGCTCGTATTGCGGGCGCGCCGGTCGCTTGCCGCGGCCGTCCAGCACTTCAAGGAGTCCCGCACATGCGCCTTTCGATCGTCGCCGCCCTGCTCTTCACCACCGCGCTCGCGCTGCCCGCCGCCGCCCAGGACATGCGCGGCAAGCTCCAGGAGGAGATCCGCATGCAGCACGAGCGGGCGCACGAGCTCCAAGCCTACGGGCAGTCCGACGAGCGAATGGCGCAGGAGTTCAACAACCAGGCGCAGCAGCTCGAGCAGCACGCGAACATGCTCGACGGGCGGGCGCGCGAGTTCCGCACCATGGCGAACGCGCAGATGTTCAACCCCCACGCGCGCGAGCAGATGATGAAGTTCGCCGAGGAGATGGACAACTACGCGCGCAGCGACCGCAACAACGTCGCCTTCCGCCGCAGGATGGCCAACGAGATGACCAACTCGGCGCGCGGCGCGTACGATTCGGCCCGCGACCACGAAGCGCGCGCGCAGCGGATCCAGGAGTTCCTCAACTCGCTCAACAGCCAGCCGCCGAACAACAACCCCTGGTAGCTCGCCATCGCATTTCGAGCCGGCTCCTCCACGCCTCTTGCGCGCCATCCGATCGAGGCGAGCAAGAGGCGGGTTGACTTGAGCCGCCTTCCGAACTAGACGCAGCTGCCTCGAACACAGCTGCACGCGCGCCGCTCGGGCTTTCCGCCCGGCGAGCAGCGCCAAGAGCACCGGCACTCCGCTGGCCCGCTCCCCCGCAAAGGCCGTGAGAATGAATCTGTCCGAACTGAAGGCGATGAAGATCACCGCCCTGGCGAAGCTGGCCAAGGAGCTCAACATCGAGATGCCGGGCGCGCTGCGACGGCAGGAGCTGATCTTCCACATCCTCCAGGCGCAGAAGAGCGACACGCTCATCGAAGCCGAGGGTGTGCTCGAGGTGCTGCCCGATGGATTTGGCTTCCTCCGCAGCCCCGACTTCTCGTTCAGCCCGGGCCCCGACGACATCTATGTCTCGCCGTCGCAGGTGCGCCGCTTCAACCTGCGCACGGGCGACATGCTGAAAGGGCAGATCCGCCAGCCCAAGGATTCAGAGCGCTACTTCGCGCTGCTGAAGATCGACCAGATCAACTTCGCCGAGCCGGTCGAGGGCGCGCCCAAGGTGCTGTTCGACAACCTGACCGCGCTGTATCCAACGCGCGCGATCAACCTCGAGCACAACAAGTCGGAGATGAGCACGCGCATCATCAACCTGCTCAACCCGATCGGCTTCGGCCAGCGCGCGCTCATCGTCGCGCCGCCGCGCGCGGGAAAGACGGTGCTGCTGCAGGACATCGCGCATGCGATCGCGACCAACCACCCCGACGCGTTCCTCATTGTGCTGCTCATCGACGAGCGGCCCGAGGAAGTCACCGACATGCAGCGCACGGTGAAGGGCCAGGTCGTCTCCTCGACGTTCGACGAGCCGGCGACGCGCCACGTGCAGGTCGCCGAGATGGTCGGCGAGCAGGCCAAGCGATTGGTCGAGCAGGGGCGCGATGTGATCATCCTGCTCGACTCGATCACCCGCCTGGCGCGCGCCTACAACGCGACCGTCCCCTCGAGCGGCAAGATCCTCTCCGGCGGCGTCGACTCGAACGCGCTGCACAAGCCCAAGCGCTTCTTCGGCGCCGCGCGCAACTGCGAAGAAGGCGGCTCGCTGACCATCATCGGCACCGCGCTCGTCGACACCGGCTCGCGCATGGACGAGGTGATCTTCGAGGAGTTCAAGGGCACCGGCAACAGCGAGATCGTGCTCGATCGCAAGCTGATGGAGAAGCGCATCTTCCCCTGCCTCGACATCAACAAGTCGGGCACGCGCAAGGAAGAGCTCTTGATGGACGACAAGCAGCTCAACCGCGTCTGGATCCTCCGCCAGCTCCTGCACCCGCTCAACGTCATCGACTCGATGGAGTTCCTGCTCACCAAGCTGCGCGGGACGAAGAGCAACAAGGAGTTCCTCGATTCGATGAGCCGGTAGCGGCGATGCGGCGGCGCGAACGGATCGGCGCGCTGGTGGCGTTCGTCGGGCTCGCGCGCATCGCGGCCGTGGGCGGCGGCCTGGCCGGAGGGGGAGCGGGGTCCGCGAAAATGAGCGGTACAAATGTACCGATCGGTACAATTGTACCGGCCTCGCCAAACGAGATCCCCCGACCGCCGACGGGCAACGATTCGCTCATCGACGCGCGCTACGCGGGGCTGGCCGCGCGGATGCCGGCGCGCGGCACGATTGGATATCTCTGCGAGAGCGGCCTCGAGACGCTCGAGGGGCAGCGGCGGTTCGCGCAGGCGAGCTACTCGCTGGCGCCGCGCATCTTCCTGCCGGACGACGGCGAGAGCGCGCTGGTGCTCGCGGACGTCGAGAGCCCGGCGCGGGCGCGGCAGCTCGCGGCCGAGCTGAAGCTGCAGGTGATCGAGCTCGAGCCGTCGGGGGCGGCGCTGCTCGCGCGCGCAGCAGAGCCAGGCCCGGGCGCGCCATGAGATACCTAGAATCCGAACTTGAAAATAGTATTTTTAATAGATTACAAACAAAACACTACATCGCTTTGCTCATCTCTGCGCCTCTCGGTTTCGGCGCGGCGATTTCCTGTGCGCTGGCGCTGCTGCTGGCCGGCCGCGGCGCGTGGCTGCTCGGCGAGTCTGGCGGCGCGCGCGCGGCGGCAGCAGGGATCTTTGGCTTGGGCGCCCTCGCGGCCGCCGCGATCTGCGCGATGCTCTCGCCCGCGCTGGGCAAGGCCGCGCGCGATCGCCGGGCGCCGGAGGAGGAGGCACGCGCTCCCACGTGGCTCGCCGCGGCGGCGCTGCTGGCGCTGCTCGTCTTTTCCGGGGCCGTCGTCGCGCAGAGCCTGCGCGCGCCCGACGGCGCGTGGGATGCGTGGGCCATCTGGAACGCGCGGGCCCGCTCGCTCCTGCGCAGCGCGGGCGATGTACGGCTCGCTTGCGCGCCCGAGCGCGGGCTGGCGATGGCGACGCTGCACCCCGACTATCCGTTGCTCCTGCCGACGGCGATCGCGCTCGGCTGGCGCGTGCTCGGACGCGAGTCGCCGCTGGTGCCCGCGCTCGCGTCGATCCTTCCGGCGCTGCTCGCGGTGGCGCTCGCAGCGCAGCTCGCGGCGCGCACGGCGCGCTCGCACGGCCTCTGGATGGCGCTTCTCGTCTTGACCACGCCGGAGCTCGCGCAGATGGCCGCGGCCCAATACGCGGAGGCGGCGCTGGGCGCGCTGGTGGTGGCCGGCGCTGGGCTGCTGCTGCTCGCGTGGGACGAGGCGGGGAACGAGTCCAGCCGGCGCAGCCTCGTCGCGCTGGCCGGCTTCGCGTTCGGCGCGGCCGCGCTGGTCAAGCACGAGGGGATGCTCTGGCTCGCCGCGGCCGCGCTGGTCGCCGCGCGCGCGCGCCCGCGCGATCTGCTCGCGATGGCTCTGGGTGCGGCCTTGCCGCTCGCGATTGCGCTCTGGTTTGCCCGCGCTTTCGCGCCACCCGGAGATCTCACGGCGGGGGGCCTCGCCGCGCTCGCCGCCCGTGCGAACGTGCGCCGGCTGCTCCCGATCGCGCTGGGCCTGCTCCGGCGCATCGTCTACGTGCAGGCGTGGGGCCTCCACCTCGCGGCCTTCGCGGCGCTGCTCGGGCTGCGGATGTTCCGCCGCGATCTCGCGCCCGCCGCGCGCCGGCTGCTTGCGCTCTGCGCGCTGGTGCTCGGCGGGTTTCTCCTCGCGTACTGGACGACGCCGCACGATCCCGCCTGGCATCTGCGCACGTCGATCGACCGGCTGCTCCTGCAGCTCTGGATCCCCGCCCTGATCGCGACGTCGCTCCCGCCCTTGCCTGGCGCGGCTCAGCGCGATCCGGCGAGCGCGTAGCGGACCAGCTCGTCGGGCTTGGTGTCGCGGTAGACGCCGATGCGATAAAGCGCGCTCGTGCGCTGCGCGCCGTGCTCCTGCCCGGCCACCGCGGCGCGATAGCCAGCGGCAAGCACCGCCGCTTCGGTCTTCGCGCGCAGGGCGTTGAACGGGTACGCGAAGAGGTCGACCGGCGCGCCCAGGCCCGCGGAGAGCTCGCGCCTGGAGCCGACCAGCTCGTCCTCCAGCGCCTTCTCCTCGAGCAGCGGAAGCCGCGCGTGCGTGCGCGAGTGGGAGCCGATCTCCATGCCCGCCGCGCGCAGCGCGAGCAGCTCGGGCCAGATCAGCACCGGCCGCGACGGCTCGCCCGGCTGCAGCGGCTCGTTGCGGCGGTGCGCCGCGTCCGCGCCGATCCAGCTGGAGACGACGAAGAAGGTGGCGGTCATGCCGCGCGCGCGCAGGGCCGGCAGCACGTTGCGGTACGCGTCGTCGGTGCCGTCGTCGAAGGTGAGCACGATCGGCCGCGCGGGGAGCGGGGTTGCGCGCTCGAGATGGTCGAGGACCTGGCCGAGCGAGACGGTGTGGAACCCGGCGGCGGCGAGCGCGTCGAGCTGCGCGGCGAACTGCTCGGGCGACACATCGAGATGGCCCGGCGAAGGAACGACGGCGTGGAAGCCGAGGATCGGCACCGGCGGGCGCCCCTTGCAGCTGGCGAGCGCGAGCGCCGCGGAGAGGCAGAGAAGGAGCGATCGGATCCGGCTCATCCGCCGATCGCTCCCGGACCGCGGCGCAGGAAGCGCGCGCTCAAGGCGGCGCCCACCACGGCCGCGGGCAGGTCGGGCAAGAGCCCAGCGGCCCAGACCGGGGTTCCCCGCTCGGCCAGCGCGACGCCAGCGCGGGAGAGCGCGAAGAAGACCGCGAAGACGAGCAGCGTGGTCAGGTAGGCCGTCCCTCGTCCGCCGCCGGTGAGCGCCGCGAGAGGGACGGTGAGCAGCGCGAAGAAGAGGCAGGCGAGCGGCGCGAGATCTCGTCGCGCTTCGTCGAGCCGCGCGCGCTGCGCCAGATCGGGCCGGCCGGCCGCGTCCATCTCCAGCGCGCGCGCGCGCAGCGCCTCGAGAGAGAGCGCGGCCTCGTTGGTGGAGAAGCGATTCTTGTTGGCGAGCCAGTCGCGCACGTCGATGGAGATGCGTGCCGAGGAGAAGCGAGCCATCGTCTCGCTGCGCGCGTCGCTGCGGTGGAGCTCGCCCGCGCCCATCACCAACTGCAGCGAATCGGCGCGGCGCTCGAGGCTTCCCGACTCAGCGAAGGCGAGCAGCGGCCCGCCCTGCTCGGCGCGATCCTCGAGCAGAAATCCCTTCCAGCGCGGGCCGTCGCTGCGGCCGCTCGCGCGCGAGTCGGCCCGCTCGAAGTAGAGCATCAGCCGCGGGATCGGGTCGTTGAAGAGGCCGGGCGCGAGGCCCGTCTCGAGGTTGCGCGAGAGCACGCCGTCGAGCGCGCGGTTGAGCTGCGTGAGGCCCTGCGGCTCGGCCCAGCGCACCAGCGCCGCCGTCGCGCACGCGAACACGAGGCCGATCGCCAGCGGCACGCGGTAGAGCGCCAGCGGCGAGCGGCCGACCGCCGCCAGCGCGAGCAGCTCGCGATCGGCCGCGAGCCGGCCCACCGCGAGCTGGATGCCGAGCACGTAGGCGATCGGCGCGGCCATCACCAGGAAGTGCGGGAGCAGGCCGAGCGTCACCCGCGCGAGATCGCCGAGCGTGACCGCGCCGCTGAAGACCACCTCGTTGAGCTGCAGCAGCTGGCCGAGCACCAGCAGCTGCAGAATGGCGAAGAGGCCCACCAGCAGAGGCAGGAGCGCCTCGCGCAGCAGCATGCGGTCGAGCAGGGTCACCGGCGCAACATAGTCGGAATCGGCGCGCCGGGGCGTGCGGCGGAGGGCGTGGTACGACGCTCGAAGTGACCTCTCCTCTGCCAGCGCCGCCGCCGGGCCGCCTCGAAGCGTTCGGGCGCGCGCTGGCGGCGCTCGGCCTCGGCGCGCACGCGCTGTTCGCGCCGGTGTCGATCGCGGCCACGCAGATCGGCCTGGGCGCGGCGCTCCTGGGAATCCTTCTCTGCGCGCTCGCGGGCAGGCGACCGCGGCGCACGCCGCTCGATCTCGCGCTCGCGCTCTTCGTCGTGGCGGCGCTGCTGTCGACCGCGCTCGCGCGCGAGGGGCCAGGCGCGCCGATGAGCTTCACGCTCTGGCGCCACGCGGCCGGCTTCTGGATCGCCACGCAGGCGCTCTGGCTCGCGAGCGACGTGCGCCGGGCGGCCGCTCGCACGCTCGCGCTGGCCGCGGCCGGGCTCATCGCGGCCTCGCTGGTCGGCCTCGTCCAGTACCGCACCGGCTTCGATCTGGTGCACGCGCTCCACCTGCGCGAGCAGGCGCGCCTCGTCGCCGCGCCGGGCGTGCCCGGGAGGTTCGCGGCGATGGGCTTCTTCATCTCGCGCCTGACGTTCGGCCACTGCGCGACGGTGCTCGTCGCGCTGTTTGCTGGCGCGGCGCTCTTCGGCGAGCTCGCGAGCAGCGTGCGCGCGCTGCTCGCCGCGGCCATCGCGACGGGGCTCGTCGCCATCCTGCTCACGTTCGATCGCGCGGCCTGGCTCGGCCTGCTCGCGGCGGCGCTCGCGCTCGGCGCCGCCGGGCTGGCGCAGCGCCGCGCTCGCGCGAGCCTCACCGACCCTCCCGCGCGAACGCCCGCCCGCAGGGTTGCGCTCGCCGCCGGCGCGCTCGCCCTGCTCTGCGCAAGCGCCACCCTGGTGCCCGGCGTGCGCGCGCGGTTCGCCTCCGGATTCGACGTGCAGCAGAACCAGGACCGCGTCTTTCTCTGGTCGCGCGCGCTGGAGATCATCCGCGACCACCCGCTCGCGGGCGTCGGGTTCGGCAACTACCCGCGCGTCTGCCCGCGCTACTACGACCGGGTCGACCCCGCGTTCCCGATGCGGACCTGGGCGCACAACTCGCTGCTCTCGCTCTGGGCAGAGACGGGCCTCGCCGGCCTCTGCGCGCTCGCGTTTCTCATCTTCGCGGTGGCACGGGCGCTGCGCGATCGGCTGCGCGCGCAAGGTCTCTTCACCGCCGGCGCGCTCGCCGCCGTCTGCGCGCTCGCGGTGATCGCGCAGGTGCACGACGTCGTCTACGACAGCAAAGTGATGTACCCGCTGTGGCTCGCGCTGGCGCTCGGACTCCACCCCAGCCTGTCGCTCCCCGGGAAAGCACCGGGCCGCGCGTAGAAGCACTGGAACAAAACATTCAAGCTTGCAGAACTGCAAAAAAGGCTTGCAGGCCTGCAGGCCGAATCCATCGAGGACGCAGCCGCCCGCCGAGGAGATTCAGACCGACTGGCGCTCGACCACCGGCTCCTTGACAGGCCGGAGCACCGCCGCGAACAGGCCGTAGCGCGCGATGCAGTAGACGGCCCGGAAGGCGTCCTTGAGGCGGATCTTCTTGCCCTCGGCGATCGAGCGCGGCTTGTACGAGATGGGCCGCTCCACCAGCCGCAGCCCGTGCTGCTTGCGGTAGTGGCCGAGCAGCGCGGTGACCTCGGGCTCGAAGCCGAAGCGCTCCTCGCGCAGCGGCAGCGCGCGCAGGACGTCGGCGCGGAAGACCTTGTAGCAAGTCTCCATGTCGGTGACGCGCAGGCCGGTCACGATGTTGGACGCGACCGTGAGCATCCAGTTCGCCAGCGTGTGCAGCAGCGGGAAGCCCTTGTGGCCGAGGAGGAAGCGGCTGCCGAAGACCACGTCGGCCTCGCCCTTCTCCAGCGGCGCGAGCAGGCTGGGCAGCTCGGCCGGGTCGTACTCGAAGTCGGCGTCCTGCACGACCACCACCTCGCCGCGCGCCTCGGCGAAGCCGCGGTGGAGCGCCGCGCCCTTGCCGCGGTTCTGCGGCTGGCGATAGCAGCGGATCTCCGTGCGGCCCGACGGATCGGCGCTGGTCACCAGCGCGGGATCGGCCGAAACCTTGGCGAGCACCGCGGCCGTGCCGTCGGACGAGCAGTCGTCGACGACGAGCAGCTCTTTCTCGAGCGGAACCTGGGCGACCCGCCGCAGGACCTCCAGCACGTGGCGCTCTTCGTTGAACACAGGGATGACGATGCTGACCTTCACGCTCACGCTCCATCGAGAAAAGCGCGCGCACCCTCGTGCACGCACGGCAGGAAGTCAAGCCAGACTTGACGCAAGCGGCGATCCCCGCTAGTCACTGCGCCCCATTTCACCGGCCAGGACCCCGCCCATCCCCGGGCGAGCAAGAGGCCGTCCAGAGAGGCAACCCAAGATGCGCCCGGACATCCACCCCGCCTATCCCGTCTCCAAGATCACCTGCGCCTGCGGCAACACCTGGGAGACGCGCTCGACCGCTCCCGAGCTGCACCTCGACATCTGCTCGGCCTGCCACCCGTTCTTCACCGGCAAGCAGAAGCTGATGGACACCGCGGGCCGCATCGATCGCTTCAACAAGAAGTACGCGGCGGGCATCGCGGCGAAGAAGGAGGCGGCCGCTGCCGCGCCTGCCGAAGCGGCCCCGGCGAAGGAGCCGAAGGCCCCGAAGGCGCCCAAGGCAAAGAAGGAAGAGAAGAAGTCGGACGCGTAGTCTCGCGCCACCTCTCTTGTCGGTTCCGGAGCGCGGACCGAGCCTTCATCGGCTCGCCGCGCTCCGAGCATTTTCAGGCCCGCTAGTTGCGCGGGTGGCCGTCCTCGTTGCTGCGCGCGATGAGCGCGTCCATGTCCTTGAGCACCAGCACGCGGCCGCGCGCCTCGAGCAGGCCGTCGCGCTTCATCTCATTGACCAGCGTGCTGACGAACGAGCGCGACGCGCCGACCAGGTCGGCCAGGTCCTGCTGCGTGATGCCGTGCAGGCACTTCTCGTTGCCGTCCATCTCGCCGACCTGGTTCCAGAGCGTGACCAGCGTCTCCGCGAGCAGCGCCGGCACGTCCTTGCGGGTGAGCGCGCGCACGCGCCGGCCCAGCGAGCGCACCCGCGCGCCGAGCGTGCGGATCACATCGACCGCGAGCGCCGGGCGCCCCTCGATGATGGTGCGGAAGTCGCGCGCCTCGATGCTCCAGACCTCGCACTTGCCGACCGCGATGGCGGTCTCCTCGGCGACCGCGCCCTCGGCGCGCAGCGCATCGCCGAAGAACTCGCCCGGGCGCAGCAGCGCGTGCAGCTGGCGGCGGCGGCCGCGCCCGTCGACCAGCCGGACCCGCCCCGCGCGCAGCAGGTAGAGCTTCTCGGCCGGCGCGCCCTCCCGATAGATGGTCTGGCCGACCGCGAAGGTCTCGACGCGGAAGTAGCCGCGGAAATCGACGACGTCCGAGGTGGGCAGGCTGGGGGCGGCGAGCGGTTTGCGAAGCACGTTGGCGGTCTGCGGACGCATGGAATCCTCCGGTGGCGGCGGGAACCAGAGCGAACGCCGTGCCAGCCGCGATGCATCGCGCGAGCGGGGAGGATTGGGACTCAAGCTCCTTTTTTTGGACATGCCATCGGCGCGAATCGAACGATTCGTTCAGTTCGCTCTCGACTGTTCGACAACAAAATGAACGATTCGTTCAGTCGGCCAGCCGGTATTTCTGCAGCTTCCGCTCGAGGGTCGGCCGGGAGATGCCCAGGATTCGACAGGTGCGCCCCTTGTGTCGACCGGCGAGCAGATAGACCCGCTCAATGTGCTGGCGCTCGAGCTCGTCGAGCGAGAGCGCCTCCTCGAGCGAGGCGGGCAGGCCGCTGGCGGTGGCCGGGCTGCGCGGAGAGGGAGCGCGCGGCGGCTCGAGCGCAGGGAGTTCGTCGGGCTGCTCGGCCGCCTCGCGCAGGTGCTCCTCGAGGAGCACATCGCCGTCGCTGAGGACCGCCGCGCGGGTGAGCACGTTCTCCAGCTCGCGCACGTTGCCCGGCCAGTGCCGCTCTTGCAGGAGCATCAGCGACTGCCGCGGGACCCGGCGCAGCCGCTTGTGCAGGCGCTGGTTGATGCGCGAGAGCAGGTGCTCGACCAGCAGCGGGATGTCCTCGCGCCGCTCGCGCAGCGGGGGCACGCGCAGCGTGACCACCTTGAGCCGCTGGTAGAGATCGGCGCGGAAGAGCCCGGCGCGCACGTCGGACGCGAGGTCGCGGTGGGTCGCCGCCAGCACCCGCGCGCGCACAGCGATGGAGCGCGTCCCGCCGACGCGCTCGAACTCGCGCTCCTGCAGCACGCGCAGCAGCTTGCTCTGCAGCGAGAGCGACAGCTCGCCGATCTCATCGAGGAAGACCGTGCCGTCTTGCGCGAGTTCGAAGCGGCCCGCCTTGCTCTGCACCGCGCCGGTGAAGGCGCCCTTCTCGTGGCCGAACAGCTCCGTCTCCAGCAGCGTCTCGACCAGCGCCGAGCAGTTGATGGCGATGAACGGCCGGGTCTCGCCCGGCGCCTGGCCGTAGCTGTGGAGGATGCGCGCGATCATCTCCTTGCCGGTGCCGCTCTCTCCTTGGATGAGCACCGCCGCCCGGCTGCCGGCGACCTTGCCCAGCTCCTTGAAGAGCCGCTGCATCGGGCGCGAGGCGCCGACCAGATTTGCGAGGGAGTCGCTCGCGCCGACCGGCAGCGCGTCGGGCGAGCGCGAGAGGCGGCGCAGCTCGAGCGCGCGGGCGAGCGCCTGGTCGAACGCCTCGATGTCGAGCGGCTTGTGCAGGTAGTCGAACGCGCCCGCCTTCATCGCGAGGATGGTCGTCGCCATGTCGTGGTGCGCGGTGATCATCAGAACCGGCGACTCGGAGGCCTGCTCGCGCAGCGCGGGAAGCAGGTCGATGCCCGAACCATCAGGCAGCCGCATGTCGAGCACGATGGCCGAGGGCTGCGCCTTGGCCGCCAGCCGCGCCCCCTCGGCGGCCGAGGAGGCCGCGAGCACGCCGTAGCCGCGCTCTTCGAGGTGCATCGTCAGGAGCTCGCGGATCGAGCGGTCGTCGTCGACGATGAGGATGGGGTCCAAGGCCCGCGCATCTTACGCGCGCTTGCCTCGCGGAGATCCACAGCCTTGAAGCCCCGCTCGACCGATGCCTGTGAAACGGCGCTGGATGGGCCTTGTTTTCGCGGGGATGACGCGGCCACCGCCTGTGGATAACCTGTGCTCGATCGGGTATAATTTCTAGAGTATTGACGGTATTTTAGACGCGCGTATACCCCACCGCCCTCGCACGAGCCCAAAGCCGCCAGCCAGCCGCTGTCGGAGGCCAGGCGTAGGGTCTGGAGTGGGAAGAACCGTGGACGCGCGCAACTACATCGAGGCCATCGCGGCGGAGCTGTCGCGGGTGCGCGGCGCGGGACTCTTTCTCTCGCCCAGCGATGCGCAGCTCGCGCTCGGCTGGCACGCGGCCGGCATTCCGCTCGCGGAAGTGCTCGAGTCGGTGCGGCGCGGGCAGCGCCTCAAGGCGCGCAAGTCCGCGCGGGGCGCTGGCGAGCCGCAGATCTCGCTGGCCGCGCTGGCCGCCTCGATCGAGGGCAAGTCGTCGGTGAAACGCAGCAAGGCCGCGCGCGTGGTCACCGGCCGCGACAGCCTGCGCGACGAGCTGCTCGCCGCGGCCTCTGCGCCGGGCGTGCGCGGCCGCGCCCTCTGGATCGCCCTCGCCAACGAGGCCGAGTCGCTGCTCACCGATTCCGCCGACGCCTACTGGAGCCGCGCGATCGCGGCGCTGCGGGCCTGCCTCGATTCGCTCTCGCGCGACGAGCGGCGCGCGCTCGCCAGGAGCCTGCGCGAGAAGCTGCCGCGCCGGCCCGCCAGCCTCTCGCACGCCCGCTTCCGCCGCGCGCAGAAGATGCATCTGCTCAGCACCGCCAGCCAGCTCTTCGCCCTGCCCCCGCCCGCGTTCCTCTTGTAGCCGCCCCGCTCGCCGCCCGCTTCCTTCGAGGCACCTCTTCGATGACCGAATCCGTCGCTCCCTCACCCGATCGCGCTCGCTGCACTCGCTGCGGAGGAGAAGGCGCGCTCCTGCTCGTCAAGTCCGGCAAGGTCGTCGCCGAGGCCTGCAGCTGCACGCAGACGTGCCCGCGCTGCGAAGGGACCGGTCGTCTCTACGAGAACGACGCGCGCGGATACAGCGTGCTGCGCGGCTGCACCTGCGGCGCCGATCCGCGCCGGCTCGCCATCCTCGCCGGCCTGCGGCTGCCGACCCACTTCATCGACAAGACGCTCTCCAACTACCGGCCGCGCAATCCGCAGCAGATGAAGGCGCTCGGGCGCGCGGGCCGCTTCGTCGACGAGCTGGTGCCGCAGGCGCCGGGCGCGCGGGCGCTCTGCTTCGTCGGCCCGCCTGGCACCGGCAAGACGCACCTGCTCGCGGCCATCCTGCGCCAGCTCGCGCTCGAGAAGGGCGTGCGCGGCCGCTACGAAGAGTTCTTCCTGCTGCTCAGCGACATCCGCGACGGCTTCTCCAAGGGCACTTCGACGCGCGAATGGCTCGAGCCGCTGCGCAACGTCGAGGTGCTGGCCATCGACGAGGTCGGAAAGGGCGGCAAGAACCGCGAGTGGGAGCAAGGGGTGATCGACGAGATCATCTCCGTCCGCTACAACGCCGGGCGCCCCACGCTCTTGGCGACCAACTATCCGCGCGCGGGCGCGACCTGGAAGTTCGGCGCCGAGGGCGAGCCCGGCGAGACGCTCGAGCAGCGGGTGGGGCCGCGCGTCTACTCGCGGCTGCATGAGCTGTGCGACTTCATCGAGGTGCTCGGCAGCGACTTCCGCCGCGAGCAGCACGAGGAGCGCGAGCGCAGCCCGGGCGCGGTCGCGGGCCGGCGCGGTGTTCCGGGCGCGTCAGAAGCGCTGCTGCTCAAGGCGCGGAGCAAGAGCTGACCATGGCCCAACAGATGCGAAGCATCCTCGAGCAGGCGCTGCACCACGCCGGCATCTCGGCTCCGCTCGCGCGCAGGCTGCCCAAGCAGGTCTGGGAGGCGGCGGTCGGGCGCGAGATCGCGACGCGCGCGCAGCCCACCGTGCTCAGCGCGGGCGTGCTCTTCGTGCTGGTCGAAGACCACCGCTGGCGCGACCAGCTCGACGCGATGCGGACGGACCTGATCGCGCGGCTCAACGCGCGGCTCGGCAAGGTGCAGGTGCGCGAGCTGCGCTTCGGCCTGGCGCACGCGGGCGCGCTCCCGTCGCACGCGTCGTTCGCGCGCGGGGACAACGCAGCGAGCAGCGACGCGCCCGACCGCGCCCAGAGCGGCCCGGCGCGCGAGGTACCCGAGCACCTGCGCTGCGCGGCGAAGCTGTCGCCCGAGCTGCGCGAGATCTTCCTGCGCGCTGGCCACGCCGCCAGCGCGCGCGCGGCGCAGACCCGCGTGGAGGCCAGGTGAGTTCGCACGGCCGCAAGCCGCCGGAGGGTACGCCGCGCGAAGTCCCGCGCCGCGTCCCGCGCACCAAATCGGCGGCGCGCATTCCCTCCAGCAAGCGGCCCGGAGAGAGAGAGGGCCATCGCGCGAAGAGCGAAGCGGAGGCGCCCGCCCAAGCGTTCGCCAAGCCCTCGCGCGAGGCCTGGGCCGCGCTGGGCCCATACGCGCGCACGCGGCTCACCGTGCACGCGCTGGGCAAGTCGCTCGCGCTCGACGTGCCCGGCGACGTGTTCTCCACGCAGCGCATCGACGAGGGGACGCAGCTCTTGCTCTCGCACCTGCCCGCGAGCGAGCCGCAGCGGTTCCTCGATTTGGGCTGCGGCTACGGCGCGCTCGGCCTGCCGGTGGCCGCGCGCCACCCGGCTTGCCGCTCGCTGCTGGTCGATCGCGATCTGCTCGCGGTCGTCGCCTCCGCGCACAACGCCCGCGCGCTCGGGCTCGCCAACGTCGAGGCCCGGCCGTCGCTGGGATTTCGCGATCTCCCAGACGCGAGCGAGCGGTTCGACTGGCTGCTCTGCAACGTGCCCGCGCGCATCGGCACCGCCGCCATCGGGCACTTCCTCGAGGCGGGCCGCGCGCTGCTTTCGCCCGCGGGCGAGCTGCGCGTGGTGGTGATCCGCGATCTGGTGGAGCCGGTGCGCGAGGCCGCCCGCGCGCGCGGGCTCAGCGAGGCGCTGCGAGAGATCGTCCACGGCCCGCGCCACTCGGTCTTCGCGATCGAGGCCGGCAGCGGCGCCCGATCGCGCGCGGCCTTGCCAGGAGCGGACGAGCGCGAATCCGTCTACGCGCGCGACCAGAGTTTCCTGCCGCTCCCTGGCGGCCCGCGCGCTCCCGGGCTGCAGCTCGCCCGGCCGCACGACGCGTCGGAGGACCCGCGCCACGCCGAGGCGCTCTCGCTCTTCTTCTCCGCATTTCCGCGCAGCGCGCCCGCGCGCGTGTTCGCGTTCCGCTGCGGGTTCGGCGGCGCGGCCATCGCGGCGCTCGCCCTCTGGGAAGACGCGCGCGTCGTCGCGCAGGAGCGCGATCTGCTCGACGCGGCCTTCCTGCTGCGCAACGCGCGCGCGCTCGCGCTCGATTCACGGCTCGACGCGCGCACCACGCTCTTCCCCGGGCAGGCCGCGGGCGACGAGACGTTTGATCTGGTGCTCGGCGAGCTCTCCTCGTCTGCGGGCGAGCTGGTCGCCGCGCGCGAGCTCAAGGAGGCCCGGTTGGCGCTCGCGCCGCGCGGGCAGGCGCTGGTGCTCGCGCCGCAGAAGATGAACGAGGCCATCGCGCGCGCCAACGCCGGCTACACGCTGCTGCTCGAGCACGGCCCGTTCGCGGTCTGGCGCGCGAGCGCCGCGGCGCGATAGCGAGGCGCGTAGCCACACGCTCCCTGCTACAACTCGCGCATGACCCAATACATCCACGGCGGCACCGACGCGGTCGAGACAGCGCGGCTGGAGAAGCAGGCCCAGTTCCTCTCGCGCTGGCTGCTCGACGGCGTCGAGGTCGGCCCGGGCGCGCGGCTGCTCGATCTCGCCTGCGGCGTCGGCGCGATGGCCCGCCGCCTGCGCGCGCGGCTCCCCGACGTCCACCTGGTCGGGTGCGATCTCTCGCTCTCGCAGCTGCGCGCCGCCAAGGGCTTCACCGGCCGCGGCGAGGACGCGACCATCCCGCTCGCCGCCGCCGACGCCGCGCGGCTGCCGTTCAAGGATCGCTCCTTCGACGCGATCCACTGCTCATGGCTGCTCGAGCACGTTCCGGGAAACGCGATGGTTCCCATCCTTCGCGAAGCGCGCCGGGTGCTCGCCCCCGGCGGCCGGCTCTGGCTCTGCGAGGTCGAGAACACCAGCCTGCAGTTCTGGCCGCGCCTGCCCCTGGTGGAGAGCTGCTTCGATGCGCTCTGGGCCGCGCAGGAGAAAGGCGGCGGCGATCCCATCGTCGGCCGCAAGCTGCACGGCCTCTGCACCGAGGCAGGCTTCGCCACCGTGCAGGTCACGCCGACCACGCTGCACCAGCACGCCGGCTCTCCAAAGGGTTTCTTGCGCGCGTCGATCGAGGAGTTCGTCGAGATTCTCGAGAGCGGCACCGACGCGCTCCCGCCCGCGCTGCGCCCGCGTGTGCACGAGGCGGCCCAGCAGCTGACCGCGCTGCAGAGCACGCCGGGCGCGTCGTTCACCTATACATTCTTCCGCGCCCGCGCCGAGGGATAGCCAATCGTTGCCTGATAGTTCCTGATATATCGACTAATACATCAGCCGATCGGGCCGCAGGTCGCGCAGGATGGTGGTGGCGATCTCCTCGATCGACTTGTGCGTCGAGGAGAGCCAGCCGATCCCCTCGCGGCGCATCATCGTCTCCGCCTCGCCCACTTCATATCGGCAGTTCTCCAACGAGGCATATCGGCTCCCAGGGCGCCGCTCGTTGCGCACCTCCGCCAGGCGCTGCGGATCGATGGTCAGCCCGAAGCACTTCTTCTTGAACGGCACCAGGCTCGCGGGAAGCACCCCTCGCTCGAAGTCCTCGGGGATGAGCGGATAGTTGGCTGCTTTGATTCCGTGCTGCATCGCCAGATAGAGCGTGGTCGGCGTCTTTCCGCTGCGGCTGACGCCGACGAGGATCACGTCGGCCTCGGCGAGGTTCTTCGTCGACTGGCCATCGTCGTGGGCGAGCGAGAAGTTAATCGCTGCGATGCGCTCGGTATATTCCTGGCTGACCGAGACGCCGTCGAATCGCCCGACGCGGTGATTCGACTCCATCAGCAGCTCATCCTCGAGCGGCTCGATGAACGTATTGAACATATCGAGCACCAACGCGTTCGGGCGCACGCTCTTCAAGATGGCCAGCACCTCGAGATCGACCAGCGTGATGAAGACGATGGGCCGCTCGTCCTCCATCTCGGCGGTGCGGTTGATCTCCTGCGCGACCTGCTGCGCCTTGTCCGCGGTGTCGATGAAGGGCCTCCGCACGTGGCGCATCTTCACCGCGAACTGCGAGAGGATTGATTTGCCGAACGTCTCGGCGGTGATGCCGGTGCCATCGGAAATAAAGAACACGGTTCGCGTGGACATTTTGGCGCGCCTTCGCGGGGTGGCGTCGATGAATCGATCGATGATAGTCCGATCGGCTCCAATGACGACGCCCATTCCGACGCGGCTGCCAGCGACTGCACTGGTCGCTCCCTTCGAAACGCTGAGAATGACCGACGTGGAGAGCGTCGGAGGCAAGAACGCGTCGCTCGGCGAGATGATCAGCCAGCTCGCGTCTGCGCACGTGCGCGTGCCCGGTGGATTTGCGACGACGGCGCACGCGTTCCGCGTCTTCCTCGAGACAGACGGGCTGGCCGCGCGCATCGCGGCGCGCCTCAAGTCCCTCGACACCGACGACGTGCGCGCGCTGTCGGAGGCGGGCGCGGAGATCCGCCGCTGGATCGAGACCACGCCCTTCCCCGCCCAGTTGGAGAGCGCGATCCGCGCGGCCTTCGCGGCGCTCGGCGGCGCGCCTGACGATTCGTTCGCGGTGCGCTCGTCGGCGACCGCGGAAGATCTTCCCGACGCGTCGTTTGCCGGACAGCAAGAGACCTTCCTCAACGTCGTCGGCATCGACGCGATCTTGAAGAAGATGAAAGAGGTCTTCGCCAGCCTCTATAATGACCGGGCTATCAGCTATCGCGCGCACAAAGGATTTGCGCACGGCAATGTCGCACTCTCCGCTGGAGTGCAGCGGATGGTCCGCTCCGACCTCGGCGCCTCGGGCGTGATGTTCACCCTGGATACCGAGAGCGGTTTCCCGGACGTGGTGCTGATTACCTCGAGCTATGGATTGGGCGAGACGGTCGTGCAAGGCGCCGTCAATCCCGACGAGTTCTATGTGCACAAGCCGTCGCTGCGCGCAGGCAAGCGCGCGGTGGTCCGCCGCGCCCTCGGCTCGAAGTTGATTCAAATGAAGTTTGCAAGCGCCGAGGAGAGGGCCGCGCACGGCAAGCTGGTGCAGACCGTGGATACTTCGCCAGAAGAGCGGAATCGATATTCATTGAATGAAGCGGAAGTCACCGAGCTGGCCGGATATGCCCTGACCATCGAGCAGCATTATGGACGCGCGATGGATATCGAGTGGGGCAAGGATGGAAAAGACGGCAAGCTCTATATCCTGCAGGCGCGCCCCGAGACGGTGAAGAGCCAGGCGCATAACAAGACCGAACAGCGATTCAAATTGAAGGAGCGCGGCAAGGTCTTGGCCGAAGGCCGCGCGATCGGCCAGAAGATCGGCTCCGGCCCCGTGCGGATCGTGCGCGATCTCTCACAGATGTCGTCGGTGAACGCGGGCGATGTACTGGTCACCGATATGACCGATCCGAACTGGGAGCCGGTCATGAAGCGGGCGAGCGCGATTGTCACCAATCGCGGCGGCCGCACCTGCCACGCGGCGATCATCGCGCGCGAGCTGGGCATCCCGGCGGTGGTCGGCTGCGGCAATGCGACGGAGACGCTGACCGACGGCGCTCTCGTCACCGTGGTCTGCGCCGAGGGCGATACCGGCCATATCTATGAAGGCAAGCTCGCCGTCGACGTGAGCGACCTGGAGCAGAGCGCGCTGCCGCCCTGCCCGGTGAAGATCATGATGAACGTGGGCAATCCGCAGCTCGCGTTCGCGTTCGCGCAGATGCCGAACAGCGGCGTGGGCCTCGCGCGGCTCGAGTTCATCATCAACAACAACATCGGCGTGCACCCGAAGGCGATCCTCGACTATCCCGCGCTCGATCCGGCCTTGAAGGCCGCGGTGGAGAAGGCCTCGCGCGGGCACGCCTCGCCGCGCGCTTTCTATGTCGACAAGCTGGCCGAGGGCATCGCGACGATCGGCGCCGCGTTCTGGCCCAAGCCCGTCATCGTCCGGCTCTCTGATTTCAAGAGCAATGAATATCGGAAGCTGGTCGGCGGTGATCGATATGAGCCGGAAGAAGAGAATCCGATGCTCGGGTTTCGCGGCGCCGCCCGCTATGTCAGCGAGAGCTTCGCGGAGCCCTTCGCGATGGAGTGCGAGGCGCTCTGCCGCGTGCGCGGCGAGATGGGGCTCACCAACGTGGAGGTGATGGTCCCGTTCGTGCGCACGCTCGGCCAGGCCGAGGCGGTGGTCGGGCTGCTGGCCGCGAAGGGCCTGCGCCGCGCGGCGGCCGGCGGCACCGACGGCCTGCGCGTGATCATGATGTGCGAAGTGCCGAGCAACGCCATCCTCGCCGAGCAGTTCCTCGCCCACTTCGACGGCATGTCGATCGGCTCGAACGATCTGACGCAGCTGACGCTGGGTCTCGATCGCGACTCGGGCCTCGAGTTGCTCGCGAAGGACTTCGACGAGCGCGACCCCGCGGTGCGCGCGCTCATCTCGCGCGCCATCGCCGCGTGCCTCGCGGCCGGCAAGTACATCGGCATCTGCGGCCAGGGCCCCAGCGACCACCCCGACTTCGCCGAGTGGCTCACGCGCGAGGGGATCAAGTCGATCTCGCTGAACCCCGATTCGGTGATCGGGACCTGGCGCCGCCTCGCCGGTGCGTGAGCGGAGAGGCGCGCCTGGCGCGGCCGCGCGGCGATGCGCGAGCGCCGCGCTGCTGGCGTGCGCGCTCTTGCCCCATCCGCTCGCCGCGACGCCCGCGGCCCGGATTGCGCCGGCCGAGCCCACCGTGCGCGTCGAGGTGCTCGGGCTGCTGCATGCGCACGAGGCGGTGATCGGCACGCCGCGCGGCGAGCTGCGCGTGCGCGCGGTCGGCGACCAGCTGCACGAAGGGGTCGGCCCGCCACGGCGCACGCTGCGCATCGAGGCACCTGCGCCGCGCGAGCGTCCGCTCTCCGTCAAGGTCGACAAGCTGGCGCGGCGCGCGTTCGCCGGCGCGCTCGAGCTGCGCGCGCACGAGGGCGAGCTGTCGCTGGTCAACGAGCTGCCGCTCGAGGAGTACGTCGCGTCGGTGGTGGGCGCGGAGCTGCCGCACGCGCCGGCCGAGGCGCAGAAGGCGCTGGCGGTGGTGGTGCGATCGTTTGCACTCAACACGATCGCGCGCAGCCACGCATCTGCCCCTCGCGCGGCCGAACCCGAGGTGCACCTGCCGCCCGCGCTCGCCCATCCCGACGCGCCGCTCTGCGATCAGACCCACTGCCAGCTCTACCTGGGCCTGGGCAGCGCCTCGAAGAGGACGCGCGCGGCCGCGGAAGCGACGCGCGGGAGAGTGCTGCTGCTGCCCTCGGGCAAAGTCGCGCCCGCGCTGCATCACGCAGCCTGCGGCGGCCGCACCGCCACCGCGCGCGACGTGTGGCCCGGCGCCACCGCCGACGACCAGCTGGCCTCGGCCTCGATCGACGATCACCTGCCCGGCGGCGCGCCCGCCTGCGCGAGCGGTCCGGGCGACCCTCCGCTCGCCTGGAGCACCGAGGTCTCGCCCGAGGAGCTGGTCCGCGCGCTGGGGACCTCTCTTCCTCTCTCGCTCAAGTTCGAGCGGGCCAGCGGCCCCGGCGGCGGCTGGGTGCGCAGCGTCTCGATCAGCGGCGGCCGCCCGCTCGGCGCCGACGCCCTGCACCTGCTGCTCGGACGGGCGTTGGGGTGGAATCGAATCCGCTCGAGCCGCATCTACTGGGCCGACGCAAGCTCTGCGTCCGAGCCCCCCCATGACTCCCCGCGCATCGCCACTGCTCAGGTTCACGCAACGCCCGGCCGCTTCGTCCTGCGCGGTTCGGGCTTCGGGCACGGCGTAGGTCTCTGCCAGCGTGGAGCTGCCCGCTGGGCCCGTTCTGGCGAGACCTTTTCCCAGATCCTCTCGCGGTACTTTCCTCAACTGACAGTCGGGCGCTTGCCAACGACCCCCGATCCGGGGTAGTGGGCGCGCCTTCATTTCCTGGGACTTCCGGCGGCCGAGAACGGTCGTCGGGCACCCCCAAAGAAGGGCAGAACAAGCCGTGGCGACCGCACTCGCGAACATCGACATCATCCGGAACATCGGGATTTCCGCGCACATCGACTCGGGCAAGACCACGCTGAGCGAGCGCATCCTCTTCTACACGGGCAAGGTCCACGCCATTCACGAAGTGAAGGGCAAGGACGGCGTCGGCGCGAAGATGGACTCGATGGATCTGGAGCGTGAGAAGGGCATCACGATCCAGTCCGCCGCCACCTACTGCGAGTGGAAGGCGTCCGACGGCATCAACTACAACATCAACATCATCGACACGCCGGGACACGTCGACTTCACCATCGAGGTGGAGCGCGCGCTGCGCGTGCTCGACGGCGCGATCCTCGTGCTCTGCTCGGTGTCGGGCGTGCAGTCGCAGTCTATCACGGTCGACCGCCAGATGCGCCGCTACAAGGTTCCGCGGCTCGCCTTCATCAACAAGATGGACCGCGCCGGCGCGAACGCGTACCGCGTGACCCAGCAGCTGCGCGACAAGCTCGCGCACAACGCGATCATGATGCAGATCCCGATCGGCTCCGAGGACAAGTTCTCGGGCGTCGTCGATCTCGTCAAGATGAAGGCCTACTACTATGACGGCCCCGCGGGCGAGGCGATCCGCACCGAGGAGATCCCGGCCGACATGCTCGAGGAGGCGAAGCAGAAGCGCCTCGAGCTGGTCAACGCCGCGGGCGAGTTCGACGACGAGGTCGCGACCCTCTTCCTCGAGGACAAGGAAGTCCCCGCGGAGACGCTCATGCGCGCCGTGCGCAAGGGCTGCATCTCGCTGAAGATGACGCCGGTCTTCATGGGCTCGGCCTACAAGAACAAGGGCGTCCAGGCGCTGCTCGACGGCGTCTGCTCGTACCTGCCCAACCCGAAGGAAGTCGTCAACGAGGCGCACGACCAGCAGAAGAATGAGGAGAAGGTCGTCCTCGAGTCGTCGCCGACCAAGCCGTTCGTGGGCCTCGCGTTCAAGCTGGAAGACGGGCGCTACGGGCAGCTCACGTACATGCGCATCTACCAGGGCAAGGTCGCCAAGGGCGACTTCATCATCAATTGCGTGAACCAGAAGAAGGTCAAGGTTCCGCGCCTGGTGCGCATGCACTCGGATGAAATGCACGACATCGAGGAGGCGCAGGCGGGCGACATCGTCGCGCTCTTCGGCGTCGACTGCGCGTCGGGCGACACGTTCACCGACGGGAACACCAAGGTCACCATGACCTCGATGCACATCCCGGACGCGGTGATCTCGCTGGCGATCGCGCCGAAGGAGAAGGCCGGCGCGGCCAACTTCTCGAAGGCGCTCAATCGCTTCACCCGCGAGGACCCGACCTTCCGCGTGCACCGCGACGAGGAGTCGGCACAGACCATCGCGAGCGGCATGGGCGAGCTCCACCTCGAGATCTACATGGAGCGCATCAAGCGCGAGTACGGCTGCGAGGTCGTGGTCGGCCAGCCGCAGGTCGCGTACCGCGAGACCATCCAGCAGCGCGGCGACTTCGCGTACACGCACAAGAAGCAGACGGGCGGCTCCGGCCAGTTCGCGCGCGTGTGCGGCTACATCGAACCGCTCCCGGCCGACGCGGTCGAGACGTACGAGTTCGTCGATGACGTCGTCGGCGGCGCCATCCCGCGCGAGTTCATCCCGGCCACCGACAAGGGCTTCAAGGAGGCCGTGAAGAAGGGCTCGCTCATCGGCTTCCCTGTCGTCGGCGTCCGCTGCGTCATCAACGACGGCCTCTCGCACGCGGTCGACTCGTCCGAGCAGGCGTTCAAGACGGCCGCGCTGATGGGCTTCCGCGAAGCGTACGCCGAGGCGAAGCCGGTGATCCTCGAGCCGATCATGACCGTGGAGGTGCAGGCCCCGGAAGAGTTCCAGGGCCAGGTCATCGGCCAGCTCAACCAGCGCCGCGGTGTGATCATGAGCACCGAGTCGGTGGAGGGATACCTCCAGGCCGTCGCGCTCATCCCGCTCTCGGAGATGTTCGGCTACTCGACCGACATCCGCTCGGCGACGCAGGGCAAGGGCGAGTTCTCGATGGAGTTCGCCAAGTACCAGCCGGTTCCGCGCGCGACGCAGGAGCAGATGATCAAGGAGTTCAAGGAGAAGCAGGCCGAGGCAAAGAAGTAGCCAGCGCCTGTTATCGAAAATTACCGAATCGACAAGTTTCGGTAATGCAGAATCCGCGGGCCGCTTCTCGAAAGAGAGGCGGCCCGCGCTGCTTCGGGCGATGCCTCTTGTTCGCATGCGGCCCACCGTGCTCTTTCTCGCCCCATGAGCCGCCTGCGGAGCCGAAGGAGCAGCCGATGAGCGCGGACCCGGCGCGGATTCCCAGCGTGGGAGAGATCGTGCGCGGTCCCGCGCTCGAGCCATTCCCGGAAGAGAGCGTGGGCGCGCTGATCGCCGACCGCGCCAGCAAGTTCGGCTCTCGCGAGGCGGTGCGCGCTCGCGGCGCCGACGGGCAGTGGCGGTCGCTCACCTTCGCGCAGCTCGACGAGCGGCGGCGCGGCATCGCGGCGGCCTTCCTCGCCGAGCCGATCGCGCCGGGCGATCGCGTGCTGGTGCTCGCGGCCAACTCGGTGGAGATGCTGCTCTGCGAGCTGGCGCTGCTCAGCCTCGGCGCGGTGAGCACGCCGATCTTTCCCGACTACCCGCTCGAGCTGTTGCGCCACTGCCTGCGCGACTCGGGCGCGCGCGTGGCGCTGGCGGGCAGCGCGCAGCAGCAGGCGCGCCTCGCGGAGGTCTCGGGCGGGCAGCTCGAGCGCGTCGTGCTGCTCTCCGGCGAGGCGATGCCGGGAGATGATCGCGGCGTCGCGCTCGCGGCGCTCGAGGCGCGCCACGCCGCCCTCGGCGCCAAGCAGCGAGACAGCGCGCTCGCGGAGGTCGACGCGCGCACGGCCGCGGTGGGCGCGGGCGAGCGCGCGTTTCTCCTCTACACCTCGGGGACCACCGGCCGGCCCAAGGGCGTGCCGCTCTCGCACCGCAACGTGCTCTCGCAGCAGGCCGCCATCGCGCGCACCTGGTCGCTCTCCGCTGACGACGTGTTCCTGGCGTATCTGCCGTGGCACCACTGCTTCGGCGCGCTCTTCGAGCGGCTGATGGCGCTCTGGCACGGCGCGGTGCTGGTGCTCGACGACTCGCGCGGCCGCGATCTCGATCGGCTGCTCGCCAACTTCCGCGAGGTGCAGCCGACGCTCTACTTGAGCGTGCCGCGCGTCTATCAAGGGCTGGTCGGCCGCGCGAGGCAGGACCCATCGGTGAAGGCCGCCCTGCTCCACCCGCGGCTGCGCTTCGTCTTCACCGCGGCCGCGCCGCTGCCCGAGGGCTGCTACCGCTTCTTCAAAGAGTCGAACATCCCGGTGCACGAGGGCTGGGGGCTCACCGAGACCAGCCCCGACGCGACGCTGACCGGCGCCGGCGAGCGGTGCGCGGGGGCCACCGGCTGGCCGCTGCCCGGCACAGAGGTGCTGCTCGAGCCCGTCGAAGAGGCGAGCGAAGGGTCCGGCGAGGTGCTGGTGCGCGGGCCGCAAGTCACCAGCGGCTACCATGGCGATCCGGAAGCGACAGGGCGCGTGCTGCGCGCCGATGGCTTCTTCCGCACCGGCGACCTCGGGAGCTGGACCGCGCACGGCCTGCGCATCGGCGGCCGCGTCGACGGCGTGTTCAAGCTGCAGAACGGCGAGAAGGTCTCGAGCGGCGAGGTCGAGGCGCAGCTGCTGGCGGCGACGCCGCTGCTCGAGCAAGCGGTGGTGCTCGGGCCGGGCCAGCCGTTCGCGACCGCGCTGCTCTGGCTCAACGCCGCCGCCGCCCGCGCGTTCGCGCAAGAGCTCGGGCTGGCGCCCGACGAGATGGAGCGCAGCGATGCACCCCTGCGCGACTTCACGCTCGAGGAGCTCACGCAGCTGCCCGAGCTGCGCCGCGCGCTCACCGAGGCGCTGCAGGCGGCGAACCTGCTCCAGACCGTCCACTACCAGCGCGTGCGCCGGGCCGCGCTGGTGGCCGAGCCGCTGACGATCGACCGGGGCCAGCTGACGCCGACGCAGAAGATCGTGCGGCGCGCGGTGGCCGCGCAGCACGCGGCGCTGGTCGATGCCCTGCGCAGCGAGGCGCCGCACGCCGCGCTGCTCGAGCTCCACCGCAAGGGCGATGCATTCCACCACGCCTGACCTCCGCAGCACTCACGCTCGATCGCGCGCAGCGCGGCGAGGAGACCTCATGGGCTACGCGATCAACTTCCTGGTGCTGATGACGCTCTTCTTCACCGGCATGGCGCAGGCGCACGCGATGAACGCGCGCACCGCCTACTTCATCGCCGGCGGCAGCGCGGTGGTCGCGATGGGTCTCGCGATCGTCCGCTACAAGCAGCGCAAGGACGCGGGCGAGTAGCCGCGCAACGCCGCGCGCTCGATTCGCGACGCGCCGCGCCCGCTCCTTTGCTACTCTCGAGGGCACATGCAGAATCTGCGCGACAAGCTGCTCAAGGCGGGCCTCGTCACCGAGAAGCAGGTGGAGAAGGCCCTCACCGACCACAAGCGTTCCCCCAAGCCGCCCCGGCCGCAGCCGCGCGCGCAGTCTCCCGAGGAGGCGCAGCGCGCCGCCGCCTTCGCCGCGCGCGACGCTGAGCTCTCCGAGCAGCGTCGCCGCGAGCAGGCGAAGGCCGCCGAGGCCAAGCAGCAGTCAGAGCGCGCCCGCTCGCTGCGCGCGTTGATCGCGCAGCACCGCATGCAGGACACGCTCGGAGAAGTGTCGTTCCACTTCGTGCGCCGCAGCGGCAAGGTCGGCCGGCTCGCGCTCACGCCCGCGATCGCCAGGCTGCTCGAAGATGGCGCGGCCGCGGTGGTCGAGATGCCGGGCGAGACCGATCCGGCGCTGCTCTTGAGCGACATCGCCAAGAAGGCGTGGGCGATCGATCCGCGCGCGATCTTCTTCTGGGCCGGGCCGCAGAAGCCGATCGGGTTCGACAGCGAAGCGGACATCAGCGAGTCGTCCGCCGCCTCCGGCGAACCCGCCGTGGTCGCCGAGTCCACGCCCACCGAGAGCTAGCGCGCGCCTGCGCCCGCGCGCAGTTCGCGCGCTCGCGCTCCTTGACCTTCGCCGCCGCTCTGTGCGTTTTGCGCTGCATGCGCGTCCTCTTCGTCGAGCAGGCCTCCGCTCTCCCTCCCGCCCCCGAAGGCCGCGTCGCGGTGGTCGACGTCGCGTTCGCTGCCGGCGCGGGCTACGAGAGTTCGACGCTCCCGTTCATCACCGCGCTGGGCAGCCGGCTCGCCCTCTGGGTCGATCACCACGAGCATCCGATCGGCTGGGCGCGCTTTCGCAACGAGCCGCAGTTCCTTCTCGTGCCCAACCGCGAAGCGCACGCCTGCCCCGAGCTGGTCACGCCCGAGACGGTCAAGCGCGCGGGCCCGCTCGACGTGGTGGTCGCGCACGCCGACTTCGATGGCCTGATGTCCGCGGTGAAGTTCCTCCGCGGCGGCGTGCCGCCCTGGCCGAGCTGCGACGAGGACGCGCGCGCCGCCGACAGCCCAGGCCGCGGACACGTGATGAGCGCGCGCGCGCAGGCGCTCTGCGACGCGCTCGGCGAAGCGCAGTCGAGCTTGCGCAGCAAGGCGCGCGAGGAGCTGCGCCAGGAGCTGGTGCACGCGCTGGCCGAGACGCCCGACGCACTCCCGCCCGCGCTGGCCGCGCGCCTCGAGGAGCTGCGCGCCGCCTTCCAGAAGACACTCGCGCCCGCGCTCGATCTCGCCGCTCAAGCGAAGATCGAATCGACCGGCGTGCTGGTGCTGCGCGTCGACAAGCCGCTCGCCAAGCCGCTGAAGAAGGCCGTCCTCTCGGACCTGGAAGCGCGCGCCGAGATCGGCGTGGTCATCGAAGGCAAGGCGATCACCGTCGCCACCTTCCGCGAAGAGATCGATCTCGCCCGCGTCGAAGCGCTGGGCGGCGGCCGCAGCGACTACCGCTTCTCCACCGTCGACGACGGCGGCCGCGCCATCGTCACCGCGCTCGGCGCGCTGGTGCGCGATTCGCGGGACTAGCGATCAGCGAGACAATCATTGCGATACCAATCATTGGCATCGCAATCATCTCGTCAAGGCTCGGCCTGGTGGCGGACGTGGAACGTGATTCCCTTCTTGGGACCGCGCTCCCACGTCAGCGAGAAGAAGCGCAGGCAGCGCTGCGCTTCGGAGACCACCGTCGCTGCGTCCTTGTCGAGGCAGATCCGATCGCCCGCGCTGTAGCCCATCCGCCCTTCACCGATCGCGTGGAGCGCCTTGGCCGCACGAGGATCGGCCAGCGGCGTCTTCGCCAGCGCGTCGCTGCTCACGTCGAGGAACTTCACCAGCGCCGCGACGCTCTTCTTCTTGTCGGCCGGCCCCTTGGGCAGCACGAAGGTCAGCTCGGTGGTCACCGGCCCCTGGCAGCCGGAGATGTCGATGTCGAGCTGCGTGCCATCGCTGAACGTCGACGCCTCGCGGGTGTGGTTCTCCGGGAACGACTGGAAGCTGTGGCGCGCAGGCTGCGCGCCCTCGTCGAGCATCGCGCTCGGCGGACGAGTCGCGCAGATCTTCTTTTCTCCCTCGGGCGCGTCCTCGGTGGCGGCGTAGGCCGCGGCCTGCGCCGAGAGCGCCGCCAGCGCCACCAAGAGCGTGCGCGCGCGGTTCTTCGACACCCAGGATCGCATCGAATCGAATCGGACGTTCATGGACTGCCTCGAGCTCGTCGCGCTGTTAGAGTTGGCGCATGTCACTTCCGCTTGCGCACGCGAATGCGCCCGCCCGCCGATCAGACCTGCGAGACGTCCCCCAAGGCCACGCGCTGCTCGAAGGAATCGCGCGGCTGCGCAAAGAGCTCGATGCGGTGGTGCTCGCGCACTACTACCAAGACGGCGAGATCCAGGATCTGGCCGACTTCGTCGGCGACTCGCTGCAGCTCTCGCAGGCCGCCGCGAAGACGCGCGCGAAGGTCATCGTCTTCTGCGGCGTGCACTTCATGGCCGAGACCGCGAAGATCTTGAACCCCGACAAGCAGGTGCTCATCCCCGACCTCGACGCCGGCTGCTCGCTCGCCGACCGCTGCCCGCCCGATGCGTTCGCGACGTGGCTGAAGAGCTACCCGGGCCACAAGGTGGTCAGCTACATCAACTGCAGCGCGGAGGTGAAGGCGCTGAGCGATCTCATCTGCACCTCGAGCAACGCGGTGAAGATGGTCGAGAGCTTCCCCAAGGACCAGCCGCTGGTGTTCGCGCCCGACCGCCACTTGGGCGCGTGGGTGGAGAAGCAGACTGGCCGCGAGATGGTGAAGTGGCCCGGCTTCTGCGTGGTGCACGAGCAGTTCACCGCGCGCCAGCTCTTGCGGCTCAAGGCCGAGCACCCGACAGCCCAGATCATCGCGCACCCCGAGTGCGAGGCGAGCGTGCTCGATCTCGCCGACTACATCGGCTCGACGCGCGGCCTGCTCGACCACGTCGCCCAGAGCCCCGCGAAGACATTCATCGTCGCCACCGAGGTCGGCATCCTGCATCTCATGGCCAAGGCGCGCCCCGACGCGCAGCTCATCCCGGCGCCGCCCAGCTCGGGCTGCAACTGCTCGATCTGCCCGTACATGCGGCTCAACTCGCTCGAGAAGCTCTACCTCTGCATGCGCGATCGCACACCGGAGATCACGCTCGACGAGAAGCTGCGGCTGCGCGCGCTCGCGCCGGTGCAGCGCATGCTCGAGCTGTCGTGAGCGATCGCGAGAGCGCGAAGTCTCCTCCCGAGATTGAATTTTCCACGCCGCGCGCGGAGCCCGCTGCTCCGGCAGCAATCTTGGAGCTGCGCCGTTCGCGGGTAGAGTTGCTGCAGACCCAATGGCGCCGGCGCGACTTGCCGACGAGGAGATGCGCGATGACCCGCTCGCTTGCCCTGGCCACTCTCGCCGCCGCGCTCGTCCTCCCCTCCGCCGCGCGCGCAGACTGGGGCATCCGCGCCGGATTGGAAGCACCGGTCGCGACGCACCTCAACGACGGCAACAGCTACTCCATCGGCGACACGTTCCAGCCCTCGATCGATCTGCTCGTGCAGTACGGGCCGAGCGACATCATTGCTTTCGGCCTCGAGGGGCGCATCGGGTTCGCCTCGACCAACGGGAACTACACCCGCACCGGCACCGCGCTGGGGCCCGAGCTGATGCTCAACATTCCCGTCGTGCCGCTCTACGCGCGCGTCGCGCTGCCCATCCGCCTCGAGCCCGACGCGGCCGAGCTGGGCCTGCGCCTCGCCGCTGGCCTGAAGATCAACTTCGCGTTCGTCGGCATCTACCTCGAGGGCGTCGCCGATATGCCGTTCGTCGGCAAGGACACCTCGGGCAACCATGAAGACGCGTTCAGCCACCAGGTCATCTCGGTCGGCGCGGGCGTCGAGTTCCGCATCTAGCCTGTTCGCCGAGATCGCATGGCCGCCCCGCGCTCGAGCAGCAGCCCGCTGGCCCTCGTCCTCTCTGGCGGCGGCGGCCGCGGCGCGTACGAGCTGGGCATCCTCCGCCACGTGCTCGGCACGATGGTCCCGCAGCTGGGGCCCGAGGCGATCCCGCGCATCCTCTGCGGCACCTCCGTCGGCGCGATCAACGCCTGCTGCCTGGGGGCGCTCGCGGCCGCGCCGGGGATGGGCGTCGAGATCATCATCGAGCGCTGGGAGCAGCTGCGGCTGGGCGACGTGTTCCGGCTCGGATGGACCGACATCGCGGGCGTGCTGCGCTGGATGATGGGCCGCCCCTCGCTCGACGGGCCCAGCTCGCTGCTCGACGCGGGGCCGCTCGCGGAGCTGGTGCGCACGCTGGTGCCGTGGCGCGCGCTGCACGAGAACGTCGCCAACGGTTTGCTGCGCGGCGTGACCGTCTCCGCCACCGACGTGGAGAGCGGCCACACCACCGTGTTCATCGAGAGCGATCTGCCGACGCCGCCGCAGACCGATCCGTCGATGGAGTGGATCTCCTGCCGCCTCACGCCGCGGCACGCGCTCGCGAGCGCGGCCATCCCCATCGTGTTTCCCACCGCGAAGATCGCCGGCCGCGTCTACTCGGACGGCGGGCTCCGGCAGAACACGCCGCTCGCGCCCGCGCTGCGACTGGGCGCGGAGCGGGTGATGGTCATCTCGCTGCGCGCCGCGAAAGAGGAGCGCACCGAGCGGCCGGCGCAGGACGAGCAGGAGCAGTCGCTGCTCTCCAAGCCGCTCTTCCTCTTCGGCAAGCTGCTCGACGCGCTGCTGCTCGACCGCGTCGAGAGCGACTTGAACAACCTGCGCCGCGTGAACCAGGCGCTGCTCAAGCTGCAGAGCGTGGGCGCGCAATCGGCGCTCGATGAGGAGAACGTCGCCTTCGCGTTCGAGCGCGCGGGCGGCGGCCTGCGCCCGGTCGCCGACCTGCTGCTGCGGCCGAGCGAGAACCTGGGCAAGCTCGCGGTCGAGGTGATGTTGCGCCCGGCCGTGCGCGGCCGCCTCGACGGCCCGGCCGGCTTCTTCATGCGCAACCTCGCCGAGAGCTCCGAGCGGCAGAGCGAGCCGAGCGATCTGCTCAGCTACCTCTGCTTCGACGGCGAGTACGCGCACGAGCTGATCGAGCTGGGCCAGCGCGACGCGAAGGCGCGCGAGGAGGAGATCGCAAAGTTCCTCCTCGGCCCCGGCGCGGCGCAGAGCTAGCGGGACGCTCGCAGCAGCGCGAGCACGCGCAGCAGATCCTCGGGCAGCGGCGCCTCGGCGACGATGCGGTCGAGGCCGTTGCCGTCGGGGTCGGGCAGCGAGAGGCTGGCGGCGTGCAGCGCCGGCCGCGTCAGCGCAAGGCGCGCCTCGAGCGGGTCTCGCGACGGCGGCTCGCCCGCGACGCCGCCCTTCTCGCCCGCGAGCCCGTAGACCGCGTCGCCCAGCACGGGAAATCCCCCTTCCGCGAACTGCACGCGGATCTGGTGCGTGCGGCCGGTATCGAGCACCACACGCACCAGCGCAGCGTCTGCGAACTGCTCGACGCGCTTCCACGAGAGCCGCGCGCGCCGCGGCGTTTCGAGGCGCGTGGTGTGGCGCCGCGCGTCCTTCGGGTCCGGCCCGTACGCCGTATCGAAGCGGCCGGTCTCGGGGAGCTCGCCGCGCACCAGCGCGAAGTACTCCTTGTCGATCTCGCCCTGGAGGAACCCTTCCGTGAGCGCCTTCTCGCCGTGCTGGTTGAGCGCGATGGCGAGGCAACCGCTGGTGCCAGTGTCGAGCCGATGCACCACCCGCGGCCAGGCCCGCCCGCCCTTGGGCGCGAGCTGGCGCGCGAGCCGCTTGACCACGCAGTCGGGTCCGTCGCTCTCGACCGCCACCCCGGCCGGCTTGTCGATCACCGCGCAGGAACGCCCTTGGTGCAGCACCGGAATGTCCGGGAACGTCAGGGGCGGCGCGGCGGGCGTGGTGTCAGCCATGTCTCTCGATTCATTGGTACCCCATCGATAATCGATGGTACACCACCGATTACATGAATTACCGAATCCCGGCTACAGGCCCGAGCGGGCCCGCAGCCAGGTCTTCAGCTCGATGCCCAGCCGCTCGCGCAGCGCCACGTCCATCCGCATCCGCTCCAGCGTCTGCGCGATGGCCTGCTTGGCCCCTTCGATGGGGTTCGCCGAGAGGAACTGCTCGACCGCGGTGAGGTGGCGCCGCTCGGGCAGGCTGCCCAGCGCCTCGACCAGCCGCCGCAGCAGCATCGGCGAGTCGGCCTTCTTGCGCACGTCCTCCCAGCGCTCACGGATGAGCTTGAACGCGGCCTCGCGCGCCTCGCGGTTGCCGAGCAGCACGCCCAGGTAGGAAGCGAAGTCCTGCATCTGCACCGCGTCGGTGAGCGCGAGCTCGACCGCCTGCTGCACCAGGTCCTTGCGCTCGACCATCGCCAGCGCGAGCAGGTAGCGGCGCCGCGCCGCCGGGTCGACCTCGGACTGCGCGCGCGAACGCAGCAGGTCGAAGCGCGCCTGGTCCGCGCCCCGCGCGGCCGCGGTCATCACCACGTCGAGCAGGTTCGGGTCGACCGGGTGCGCGTGCGTGCCCAACGCGGCGCGGAAGAGATCGTCGACCATCTCCAGCGTGTGCGGATCGCGCGCGACCAGCGCGAGCGCGCGCAGGACGGCCGCGCGCTGCAGCTTGCGCTCGTCGGTCTCGCCTTCGCGCGGGAACCAGCCCAGGTCGCCGCCCTGCGACGCGAAGATGCGCGTCACGAAGGTGTGGAACATGGGCCGATCGTCGTCGAGGAGCGCGCGATGCTCGAGCCACGAGAGGCGCGAGACCACCTCGTCGAGCACCACGTGGTCCTCTTCCTTGTTCTGCCCCTTCATCAGCGCGAGGAACGGCGTCAGGTCCGCGCGGCCCGAGCGCACCAGCGCCCATTGATCAGAGACCAGCGCCATGCGCTCGCTGGTGGAGAGGTCGGGCAGCTGCGCGATGAGGCGGCGCAGCAGCTCCTGCTCGTACTGCACGCGGTAGAAGCCGGTCGCGTCGACGTTCGCGACGATCCAGCCGATCGGCCCGCCGCCTGGCCGCTGCAACTCGATGCGCTGCGAGTCCTCGGTGACCAGCACGCTCATCGTGCGCACGCCGAGCCGGTCCGAGAAGCGCAGCACCATCGGCACCATCCAGGTGGTCTGCGCGCCCTTCTCCACCGCGGCCGGATCGGAGAAGAAGCGCGACTGGCGCACCACCGCCCAGCCGTCGTTCTCCTTCACCTCGACGATCGGGTAGCCGACCTGCTTGATCCATCCGTTCGCGAGCTGCTGGATGGGCAGCCCGCCGCTCGCCTCGGCCAGCGCGCTCCAGAGATCGTCGGCGGTCGCGTTCTGTTCGCGGTGGTAGCGCATGTAGCCGCGGATGCCATCGCGGAAGCGCTCTTCGCCGAGCCACGCTTCGATCATGCGCAGGATCGCGCCGCCCTTCTCGTAGGTGATCGCGTCGAACGCCTCGCCAGCCTCCTCGGCGTTCTTGATCTCGGCGCGGATCGGGTGGCTCGACTGCAGCGCATCGAGGTGGAGCGCGGCGCCCTTGCCGTTCTCGAAGTCCATCCAGACGCGCCACGCCGGCTTCCACGCGTCGACGATCTTGTAGGCCATCCAGGTCGCGAAGGCCTCGTTGAGCCAGAGGTCGTCCCACCAGACCATGGTGACCAGGTTGCCGAACCACTGGTGCGCGAGCTCGTGGGTGATCACTTCGGCGACGCGCTTCTGGACGCCCAGCGGCGCGCTCTTCGCGTCGAGCAGCAGCGCCACCTCGCGGAAGGTGATGCAGCCGGCGTTCTCCATCGCGCCCGCCTCGAAGTCGGGCACGCCGATCTGGTCCAGCTTCCCGTACGCGTAGGGCTGGCCGAAGTAGCTCTCGAGCAGCGGCAGCACGGCCGCGGCGCACTCCTGCGCGAACGCGGTCAGGTGCGCCTTGGCCGGGATCGACCAGGTGCGGATGGGGATCTTGCTCGAGACGATCTCGGCGCTCGGCGCGAGCTCGCCCACGCAGAGCGCGATCAGGTAGCTCGAGAGCGGCGGCGTCTCGGCGAACACCACCTGGCGCTCGCCCTCCTTTGCGTCGGGGCCCGCCTCGTCTTTGATGATCTTGCCGTTCGAGATGGCGGCTGCGCCCTTGGGCACGCCGAGCAGCGAGAGGTTCCAACGCGCCTTGAACGACGGCTCGTCGAAGCAGGGGAAGACGCGGCGCGCGTCCGCCGCTTCGAACTGCGTCACCGCGGTGGGACCGGCGCGATAGAGCCCGCGCAGGCCGGGCGAGAACTTCCCGCTCCAGGCGAGATCGAGGATGACCTTGCCCGCGGGCAGCGGCTCGGCGAACGAGAGCGTCACCGTCTCGCTCTCCGCGTCGGCCGCGCTCTCCGCCTGCATCGCCTTGCCGTTCGCCAGCCGCGCGCGCGCCCGTTCGATCGAGAGATCGATGGCATGCAACACAATTTCGCGGCGCGGCTTCTGCAGCTCGATCTCCAGCTCGAGCCGGCCGTCGAACGTGCCGGCCTTCAAGTCGGGCGCGAGGTGCGCGTTGTAGCGAGCCGGCTTCACGTCGAGGGGCAGGCGGAAATTCTTGCCGAGAGCCATGGGCGCCTCCGAGAGAACTGAGTGGCGGGAAGCTAACCGATCTCCGCGCGCGGTGGGCTTTCGGAACGCGCTCCGCGCGAGATATCTTCGCCACCCTTTCGCCCGGACCCGGACCCGGACATGGACGCAGTGCAGGAGCAGGAGCAGTCGCTCGAGCAGATTCGCAAGGCGCTCGGGGCCACGCGCGCGAAGACGCTGGTGCTGGCCATCGTCGTCTTCGGCTTCGCCTGGCCGATGCTGCAAGCGGGTGGCCCCGACGCAACGTTGGCTGGAAGCTCGCCGCGTATGCGATGGGTGGCGCTCGTGAAGAGCCATCCCGATCGCTCGCCGCTCGTCGTCGCGCTGCGCGATCGGCCTGAGCACGTGGTGTGGATCTACACGCAGGACGCGCGCTCGCTCGCCCGCTCGATGCAGCAGCGCGCCTGACGCGGAAGGCGTACGCGCAAAAAACGAAAGGCGCGCCCGGGCCGCGGCGCGCCTTCGTGTTCACACCGCAGTGACGCTGGCTAGCTGAGCGCCTGGTCGACCAGCAGCTGCTGCTCGAACTTGTGGCTCGCGCCGCTGCCTGTCGCCGGGCTCGCGCTCTCCACGCGCGCCACGCAGCTGGGCGCGGACCGGACGAGCGCGTCCGGCCAGCGCGCGCGCAGGAAGTACCAGGCGCCCATGTTCCACGGCTCCTCCTGGACCCAGACCAGCGGCGTGCCCGGCCGGTATGGCGCGAGCGCCTTCGCCAGCTCGGCCTCCGGCAGCGGATAGAGCTGCTCGAGCCGCACGATGGCGACATCGGTGATCTTCTTCGCCTCGCGCGCCGCGAGCAGGTCGTAATAAACCTTGCCCGAGCAGAGCAGCACCTTGCGGACGCTGGCTGCGGGCACCGCCTCGTCGGCGATGACCCGCTGGAACGAGCCCTCGGCGAGCTCGGTCAGCGTCGAGACCGCGTGCTTGTGGCGCAGCAGGCTCTTGGGCGTCATCACGATGAGCGGCTTGCGGATGGGCCGCACGATCTGCCGCCGGAGCGCGTGGAAGAACTGCGCCGGCGTGGTCAGGTTGCAGACCTGCATGTTGTCTTCCGCGCAGAGCTGCAGGAAGCGCTCGAGGCGCGCCGAGCTGTGCTCGGGTCCTTGGCCTTCGAATCCGTGCGGCAGCAGCATCACCAAGCCGGAGAGGCGCAGCCACTTGTCCTCTGCCGAGGAGATGAACTGGTCGATGACCACCTGCGCGCCGTTGACGAAGTCGCCGAACTGCGCCTCCCAGCAAGTCAGCCAGTCGGGCGTGTCGAGCGAGAAGCCGTAGTCGAAGCCGACCACCGCCGCCTCGGAGAGCGGGCTGTCGAAGATGTCGATGCGCGCGCCGTTCTTGCCCACGTTCGAGAGCGGCACGAAGCGCTTGCCCGTCTTGGTGTCGGTGAGCGCCGCGTGGCGGTGGCTGAAGGTGCCGCGCCGCGCGTCCTGGCCGCTGAAGCGGATCGGCGTGCCTTGGTCGAGCAGCGAGGCGAACGCGAGGTGCTCGCCGACGCCCCAGTCGAACGGTTGCGTCTCGCCGCCCGGCTCGGCCAGCCTGGCCCGCGCCTGCAGAAGCGCGGTGATCTTCTCGTGCGCGGAGAAGCCGTACGGCACGCGCGAGATGCCGAGCAGCAGCTCGCGCAGCTTGGCGAGCGGCACCGCCGTCGGCGCGTCCGGCACCTGCGAATCGGGGCCGCCCTTGTAGCGCGACCAGAGCCCGCTCATCGCCGAGTAGACCCGCTTGGGCGAGGTCGAGCGCGTGTGCTCGAGCTCCGCCTCAAGCTTCTCCTGCGCGCGCGCGACCAGCGCGTTCGCCTCCGCCTCGGTCACCGCGCCCGCCTGTACCAACGACCGCGCGTAGATGGAGCGCGGCGGCTCCTTCTTGCGGATCGCGTCGTACATCATCGGCTGCGTGAAGGCCGGCTCGTCCTGCTCGTTGTGGCCCCACTTGCGGTAGCAGACCAGGTCGATGAAGACGTCCTGCTGGAACGTCTGGCGGAACTCGACGGCCAGCTTGACCGTCCAGATGACCGCCTCGGGGTCTTCGCCGTTGACGTGGAACACCGGCACCCGCAGCGCGCGGGCGAGGTCAGTGCAGTACGGCGTCGACCGATCGTCCTCTGGATTGGTGGTGAAGCCGATCTGGTTGTTGACCACGATGTGGAGGGTCCCTCCGGTTCGGTAGCCCTCGAGGTTCGCGAAGTTCAGCGTCTCGGCCACCGGCCCCTGGCCCGCGAACGCGGCGTCGCCGTGGATGAGCACCGGCGCCACCTTGCGCCGCGCCAGATCGCGCGAGAGGCGATCCTGCTTGGCGCGCACGCGCCCCTCGACCACCGGATTGACGATCTCGAGATGGCTCGGGTTGAACGCGAGCGAGAGATGCACCTGCTTGCCGGTCCGCGTGGTCCGGTCGCTCGAGTAGCCCATGTGGTACTTCACGTCGCCGCGCCCGAGCAGCTCCTGCGCGTCCTTGTCCTCGAACTCGGTGAAGATCTCGCCCGGCTTCTTGCCGAGGATGTTGGTCAGCACGTTGAGGCGCCCGCGGTGGGCCATGCCGAGGACGATCTCCTCGACACCTCTCTCGGCCGCCTCTTCGATGAGCCAGTCCATCGCCGGGATCAGGCTCTCGCCGCCCTCGAGCGAGAAGCGCTTGTACGAGCCGAACCGCTTGTGCAGGAACGTCTCGAGCGTCTCGCCGTCGGTGAGCCGCTCGAGGACGCGGACCTTGTCCTGCTTGGAGAAAGCGATCTGGTTCTGCACCGGCTCCATCCGCTGCTGCAGCCACTGGCGGATCGCCGGGTCGTCGCAGTGCATGTACTCGACGCCGATCGAGCCGCAGTAGGTGCGCTTGAGCCGCTCGATCAGCTCGCGCAGCGGCGTCTCGCCCATCTCGGGGATGTCGCCGGTGGCGAAGCTCTGGTCGAGGTCCGCGTCGATGAGGCCGAACTGCTTGATGGCCAGCTCATCGCCGGGCGGCGGCGCGCGGAACCCGAGCGGATCGATCTGCGCGAAGAGGTGGCCGCGCGAGCGGTAGGCCTCGATGAGATCGGACACGCCCTGCACCGCCTGCGCGCCGCGGTCGCTCTTGCGCCGCTCGCCGAACGGCGCCGCCAGCGCCTGCGCGCCCACGCTCTGCGCCGGCGGCGGGATCGAGAGTCCGCGCAGATCATAGGCCTGGGGCAGCGCGTGGCCGTTGCCGTTCGCGTAGCCATTTCCGTTGGCGTAGCCGCTGCCGTTCGCTTGACCGTTGGCGCCGTTCCCGCGCGCCTGCCAGGCGCCGCCGGAGAGCTCGGTGAAGTAGCGGTCCCACTGCTCGTCGACGGCGATCGGATTCTGCCGCCACGCCTGGTAGAGATCCTCGACGAAGACCTGGTTGATGCCGAAATCGCGGTCGAAGTCCATTTCGCCTTGTCGCCCTGCGAGGGTCCGGAGTTTTCCCGTCCCTGAAGAATTTTGCCCGCGGAGAATAGCGGAGCTTCGAGGTGCGAGCCACAGAGGAACGCAGCATTTCCTCGCCGCGACATTTCGTGGCAGAAAGAGGCCGCCGGCCGGACGAGGGGTCGTGGCGGAATTGGCAGACGCAGGGGACTTAAAATCCCATTCCCGCGAGGGAGTCCGGGTTCGATTCCCGGCGACCCCACTGCCGCTTTCCGGGGCAAAACGACAAACGAGTTGATGAGACCCCCGGTCGAGGAGTAATCTGGCCGCGCAGGGCGATTTGTTCTTGAAGTTTTGCCCCTATCCGTCCCGAGGCGCGTTTGGCCGACGTCTCTGCCAAGCTGGTCCCCAACTGCAAGGTCACGGTCGACGGCACGGCCCTCGATCCGGCGTTGCAGGCGGGGCTCGTGCACCTCTCGGTCGACCTCGACGCGGACCTGTTCGCGCAGACGACCCTGCTCTTCGCCGACCCGCTGATGAAGCTGATCAGCGGCACCACCTTCTCGTGCGGCTCAGCGGTGAAGATCCGGCTCGGCTACGGCGCCAACCTCGAGACGCTCTTCGACGGCGAGGTGGTCCGCCTCGAGCCGCAGTTCCGCCGGGACCAGCCCATCTCGCTGGCGGTGGTCTGCCAGGAGCCGCTGCACCGGCTCGCGCTCTCGCAGTCGACCCGCTCGCTCAACAACGTCGACGTCTCGGAAGTGGTCAAGCAGATCGCGCAGGACCACGGCTTCTCCTCGGACGCGCCGAGCGGCACCAAGCAGCACATCATGCAGGGCAACATCAGCGACGCGGTGATGCTGCGCCGCCTCGGCTCGCGCCTGGGCATGCGCGTGCGCGTCGAGGGCAAGAAGCTGATCATGGGCCCGCCGCCGAGCACGCAGTCCATCGCGCTCGGGATGGCCGACGGCATCCGCAAGGTGAAGGTCAAGGTCAAGTCGGGCGGCCAGGTCAGCGAGATCGCGGTCCACGGATGGGACCCGCAGAACAAGCGCGACGTGGTCGGCAAGGCCAAGTCTCCCTCGGGAGACGTCGGCCAGGGCAGCAAGGATCACGGCGACGGCGCGTCCATCGCCGACTCGAGCGGTGACAACCTGCCGCCCGACGTCTCCACGGCCGAAGCGATGGCCAAGGGGCGCATGCAGAAAATGAGCGAGGGGTACATCAAGTCGCAGACCGACATGATCGGCGACCCCCGCATGGTGCCCGGGCAGACGTTCGACTTCGACAAGTTCGGCCCCGGCATCGACGGAACGTGGCGCATCGAGCGGGCGCTGCACGACTTCAGCCGGCGCGGCTACTTCGTGAAGATGGAGGCGATCCGCATCTCGGCGAAGAAGCCGGCGCCGCCCGCTCCCCCGAAGACGACCACCAAGGCGACCACCGACAAGGCGGGCCAGCTCATCCGCCCGCGCTGGAAGCGGCGCGACAACGGGCAGAACGACGTCGCCGACATGGCGGTCGATGCTTCGTCGGCGCTCGAGGGCAAGTCGGTCAAGTTCACGCTCGAGACCCGGTCCGGCAACAGCTGGAAGCAGGTCGCCTCGGCGCAGGGCACCGTCAGCTCGGGCACCGCGACGGCGACGGGCAACCTCGACAAGCTCGACGCGAGCGACTTCTCCAACCCGAAGTGGACGGCGGCGAAGAACTCGTCGCACACCAGCGGCGACTCGGGCGAGGTCTCGATGACCGCCAAGTCGACGGTCAAGGACGGCACCGAGGTCCGCGTCATCCTCGAGAGGCAGAACGGGACCGGCTGGGAGCGCGTCGCGCAGAAGATCAGCAGCGTCAAGGGCGGCGAGGTGAAGGCCTCGTTCACGCTCGAGCACCCGAACGACGACGAGTCGAAGCAAGCCGACGCGAAGCTCCTCAAGCTGCCCACCTGGACCCGCTCCCCCGAGGGCCACGGCTCGAGCGGCACGCTGCAGGTGCGCGCGCCCGGCCTGCCCGACGGCCGCCTCGTCCAGTTCAATGTCGAAATGATGGGCGCCGACGGCAAGTGGGCGCTCACGCGCACCGTGCAGGGCAAGGTGCAGAACGGCACCGCCTCGGTCTCGCTGCCCGACGTGCGCCACCCGGCCCACGCGCAGCAGCCGGCCCACGCGGACGTGCTGAAGAACCCGACCTGGGACAAGAGCGATCTCTCGCACGGCGACGCGGGCACGTTCAGCGTCGACGCGCCCGATCTCGACGGCCGTTCGGTCGCGTTCATCGTCGAGCGCAAGGACGGCGGCAACTGGGTGCAGGTCTTGAAGGCGCTCTCGGTGGTGAAGGACGGGAAGGCGCAAGCGAGCGCCTCGTTCGGCCACCCGACCGCCGTCGAGCAGGGCACCGCGTCTGCCGCGCCCGTCGCGAAGCCCAAGCTCTCCAACCCGCGCTGGGGCAGCAGCAAGCTCGCGCCCGGCGGCAAGGTCAAGGCGCTGGTCGACGCGGCCGGCCTCGACGGCGCGACCGTGGAGTTCGTCGCCGAGCGCCTCCAAGATGGCGGCTGGCTCGAGGCTGGCCGCGCGACCGGCAAGGTCATCCAGGGCAAGGCGGTCGGGCTGATCGCGGTCGAGGAGAGCGACGGCGACAACAGCGTGCGCAAACTGCGCTTCCGCTCCTCGGTGATCGCGAACCCGGGCGACGAGCTCGAGGCGCCGCTCGACGCGACCTACGACAGCAAGACCGGCAGCGTCACCGCCGCGATCGCGGGCGCGTTCAACGGCAGGCAAGTCCGCTTCCTCCTCGAGGAGCGCAAGGCGACCGGCTGGACCACGCTCGCCTCCACGCTCGCGACGGTCGGCCAGGGCGTCGCGAGCGGCAAGCTGCCGGTGCACCACAAGAGCCGGGCGAAGCTCGCCCAGGCGCGCTGGGGCAAGAACAGCTTCGCGCACGGCGACGTGGCCGAGCTGGTCGTCGACGCCAAGGGCCTCAATGGCCACCGCGTGAAGTTCACCATCGAGAAGTACGCCGACGGCGCCTGGAGCGCGGCCGGGAGCGCGGTGACCAGCGTCATCAACAACCGGGCGGTCGGGCACGTCACCGTCTCGCACACCGACGCGACGCTGCCGCAGAGCAAGCTGCGCTTCTCGGCGGCGCTGGCCGATCCGGTCGACATCCGCGTGCGCGCGGAGATGCTGCCGGACCTCGCGCCGCGCAAGCTGCGCGTGCGCGCCGAGTTGGTGCCCGACGTGACCAGCCAGAAGGTTCGCTTCAGCGCCAGGCCGGTGCCCGATCTGAACCCCAAGCGCATCCGCTTCCGCGGCGAGGTCCCGGTGCCGCTCGATCCGGCGATGACGCGGCTGCGCGTGAGCGTGGTGGGTGGCGGCGCGGACGACGTGCAGGTCGGCGGCGCGAGCTCGAGCTAGCTCGCCCGTCGCGCGCACGCGCTACAGCAGCGCGGCGAATCGCTTCTCGAACAGCGCGAAGTCCTCAGGCGCGAGCACCGTCTTCGCGTTGGCGAGCAGCGGCGGCCAGTACATCGACACGTCGTGCGGCGCGAGCGGCTGGCCGTCGCCGAAGTCGCGATTGCCCGCCGCGAAGCGCTGCAGCGCATTCCCCGCGTTGCCGATCGCGCTGATGTTGCCCACGCCCGCCTGGTTCCATCGATAGACGTAGCTGACCGTGGTCGCCGTGCGCTGCGGCGCGCTGCCCGCGACCGGCTCTTGATCGGGGATGACGAACTGCCGCTTTACCTGGCCGAACGCCTCGAGCAGCGCCTTCGCCTGGCCGCTGTGCACCAGGCGATACCCGCCCAGCTTGAGAGCGGCCTCGCGGCGAAAGCCCATGGTGCCTTCGAAGACGTTGTGGTGGATGCCCTTCACCTGGATCTTCGCGGTCAGGCTCTCCGGCGGCGGCGCCGCGCCGGCCTTGAGCAGCGAGCCGAGCATCGACCAGCCGCCCGCCGATTTGACGCAATCGACGCCCGGGCGATGGAGCGCCGCGACCGTGCGCGACAGGTGCCAGGGCAGATACAGGTCGTCGTCGTCCCACTGCGCGACCAACTCCGTCTCGGCCCGCTCGAGCAGCGCCTGCCGCTTGGCGCCCAGGTTGTCGAACATCTTCGGCTCATTGACCACGGTGACGACGCTGCGCAGGCCGCTGTCGATCTCGATGGGCGTCTGCGCATCGTTCAATATGAGCATCCGTTTGTTCGGATAGTCCTGCTCGAGAAAGCAGCTGATCGCATCGCGAAGCCGCGAGAAGCGCCCATAGGTCGCGCACAAGCAGGTGATCCAGGGTTGCGGCAGCGGACTGGCGGCCTCTGCGGCGGCGCTCATTCGTGTCTCGTCATGCAAACAATCCGGCGCCAGGAGCGTCCGTTCGATCGCTCTGGTTGGACCATGATCTCCGAGCGGGCGCAACCGCCGCGGCGCGCCCGGAGCACGCTTGTCTTGCCCTTCGACTCCAGGGATAGTCGCGCGCCATGATCTTCTTATCCGCCGCCTCGGACCACCCCTACTATCACTGGCAAATCGAGGTGATGATCCTCAATTTCATGCGGCTGGGGATCAACCCCAATCACATCGAGGTGGTCTTTTGTTATCAAGGCGGCGTATCGCCGGGAGCGCGCGCTCTCGCGAACGCCTATCCATTTGTCCGGGTATTCCATTACGAGAATACCATCGCGGACAACGGCGGATATGCTCCGCTGGTGCGCCCGCACGCGCTCGCCAAGCATTTCGACGTCTATCCGAACCTGGCGAAGGAGACTATCTTCTATCATGACACGGATATCCTCTTTCGCGCCCTGCCCGACTTCGCGCGGCTCTCGGCCGACAGGCTTTGTTATCTCTCCGATACCGTCAGTTATCTCGGCGCGAAGTATATCAACAGCAAGGGCGCTGATATCCTGCCCAAGATGGCGGAGCTGATAGGAATCGACCCGCGGATACCCGTCGAAAACGAGCGCGACTCCGGCGGCGCGCAATACCTGCTCAAGAACATCGACGCCGATTATTGGCGCAAGGTTGAAAAGGATTGCCGCGCGCTCTACGTCTATTTCAACGAACGCGAAGAGGCCGAGCGCAAGACGCTCAGCGACGAGCAGCTCAAGACCTACAATCCGATGCAGAAATGGTGCGCGGATATGTGGGCGGTGCTTTGGAATCTCTGGGCGCGCGGCCTGCAGACGCGCGTGGAGCCCGAGCTCTCGTTCAGCTGGGCGACCAGCGCCGCGGCCGAGTGGGATCGGCACACGATCTATCACAACGCGGGCATCACCGAGGCGCTCAAGGAGACCCACTTCTACAAGGGCGAGTTCATCCACAAGGACCCGTACGCGGCCGACCTGAGCTACGTGAAGGACGACAACTGCAGCTGGCGATATGCGCAGGCGATCCTGGCGGCCAAGGAGGAGCGCAAGAAGTACCGGCTGGCGGCGGGGCAGACGGTCGGCTAGCCGGCGCCGCCCGCTCGCGCGTTTGTGCCGATTTTTAATTTGGGCTAAAATCGCGGCTCCGCTGATTTCTGCACGGAGACGATCCCTTGGCCACCGGCTCGCTGACTGCAAGCGCCACGCAACTCGCCGTCGGCGGGCAGCTCACGCTCTCGATCGCCGTCAGCAATTACAGCGGCAGCGCGGCCGCGCTCAGCGCGGACAACGACCCGGGCGACAGCTCGGGGTGGAAGAGCGTGGCGCTCGACAGCAGCGGCGCGGCGACTGTGCAGATCACGCCGGCGAAGGCGGGCAGCTACACCTTCACGCTGAGCCTCGACGGAGCGGCCGCGTTGGATGGCGCGGGCAAACCTGCGACGGCCGGGCCGATCACTGTTTCGGCAGCGCCCAAGGCGACCACGACGGCGGCGCCCAAGGCGACCACGACGGCAGCGCCCAAGGCGACCACGACCGCGGCGCCCAAGGCGCCCCCCAAGGCGACCACGACGGCGGCGCCCAAGGCGACCACGACGGCGGCGCCCAAGGCGACCACGACGGCAGCGTCCAAGGCGACCACGACGGCAGCGCCCAAGGCGACCACGACGGCAGCAGCGCCCAAGGCGACGACTGCGCCGCCCACGACCACGACGGCGGCTCCCGGCACGACAACCACCGCTGCGCCGAGCGGGACGACCACCGCGCCGCCGACCAGCGGGACCACGGTTGCGCCGGGCACCACCACCACCGCACCCGCATCGGACAAGCCCTCGTTCGCCGATGGCTCGGTGACGGTCACTGTCGATCCGGACGACGGGACCGTGCAGAATCCCAACTCGTTCCAGGTCGCCGCAGACGTGAAGCTGACGCTCAAGTGGAGCGCAACCAACGCGGCCTCGGTGAACATTGATCCCGGGGCGATGACGGGGTTGCCCACGGAGGGGACGCAGGACATCCCCACGCAGGACGCGATCTTCACGTTGACCGCCATCGGCAAGGCCGGCACGCCGTCCGATCCGTACACGCTGGAGATCCACACGCACCAGCCGGGCACCGTCGTCTCGCCGCATGTGGACCTCGGCGCGGGCGTGGCAGCGGTGCTCTCATTCGTGGCCAGCAAGGGCACGACGGGCGAGGCGATCACCTCGGCGGTGGTCGGCGAGACCGTCACGCTTACCGCCGTGGTCTCGGACGCGACCGAGTCGGTGAACATCAACGGCAAGAGCGTCGACCTGACCGAGCTGAACAACGGGCAGAAGCAGGCGTCCACCACCGTCGCGATCGACGGCAGCTCGGACGGCAACTTCAGCTGCCAGGCGCTCAAAGGCGGCGCGGTGGCGCAGGAGCAGGCGCAGCACATCGACGTCCTGCCCGAAGGTGACGCGACGGGCGCCGGGAGCGGGCCGGGAGAGGGAGACGCGACGGGCTCGGCAGAGGGCACCGGCGCGGGCTCAGCAGAGGGCACCGGCGCGGGTTCGGCAGTGGGCACCGGCGCGGGCTCGGCAGAGGGCACCGGCGCGGGCTCGGCAGAGGGCACCGGCGCGGGCTCGGGCGACGCGACGGGCGCCGGCTCGGCAGAGGGCACCGGCGCGGGCTCGGCAGAGGGCACCGGCGCGGGCTCGGGCGACGCGACGGGCGCCGGCTCGGCGGACGGCTCGGGCCCCGACGACAGCGCGCTGACCAACCCGACCTGGGGCGCCGCAGTCTACACCCACGGCCAACCGATCGAGCTCAGCGTCGAGGCGGATGGAGTCGCCGACGGGCGCATCGTCTACTTCGTAATCGAGAACGACGAGGGGACCGGCAACTGGAAGAAGATGCAGGAGGCGCAGGCGAACGTCAGCTCGGGCAAGGCCACCGTGCAGATCACGCTGGCCGATCCCGACGCAGGCGGCGGATCTGGCGCGGGCAGCGGCGAGGGCAGCGACGGCTCCGGCGACGGTTCGGGGCCGAGCGACAGCGACCAGGGCGGCCACAAATGCAATTTCCGCTTCCACGCTTCGTTCACCTCGTCGGCCGGCAGCGGATCGGGCGACGGTTCGAATAGCGGCGGCACGGGCTCGCCGCCATGAGCGCGCCGGCCCAGGCCTCCGCGTCGGCATCTGCGCTGCGGTGGACCCACCACGACTTCCAGGGCAGTGAAGCAGCCGCAGAGAGGCGTAGGTTTTTTGCCGGAATGCAGCTTGTGCTGGGAGCCGAGAGATGGCGACGATCTCCAATTTCGCAGTAACCCCTCTCGAGCTGCCCGAGGGCGGTGGAGAGATCACCGTAACCTGGAGCCTCGCTGGCGACGCTTACGGCGACCTGCACCTCGACGGCTCTTCGCAGACCATCAGCGGCACCAGCGGAAGCATCACCTTCAGCATCACCGACACGACGACGCTCGCGCTCATCTGCGACGACGCGCGCTCCGAATCGGCCACCGTGACGGTCGCGGCCGCGCAGGTGCTCCTGCCCTCGGTCACCGCGCTCATCCAGATCACCCCTGACGATGGAACCGCGCAAAACCCGAGTTCGTACCAGGTCAGCAGCGACGCGACTCTGGTGCTGAGCTGGAACGCGCTGAACGCCGATCACGTCGATGTCAGCGGCGTCGGCGATGGCCGGCCCCCGGTCGGCTCGGCGCCGATCCCCACCAGCGAGGCCACCTATACGCTCGTCGCCGTCTCGCCCGACGGAATCAAGTCGGTGCCGATCAGCATCGACGTGCTGACGCACGATCCCGGCACGGTTGTCTCGGGCCACGTCGATCTCGGCTCGGGAATGAGCACGCTGCTGAGCTTCGTCGCCAAGAGCGGCGACGACGTCGTCACCCACGCGAAGATCGGCGACAAGATCACGCTGGTCGCGATCGTCTCGGACGCGAGCGAGACGCTCCGCATCGCCGGCCAGGATGCTGCGCTCGCCGAGATCGACGGCGGGCACCTGCAGGCCTCGCTCGACGTGGTCATCAATGCGGCGACGACCGGCGACTTTGACTGCGAGGTCACGAAGGACGGCGCGATTGCAGACAAGGGCCGGGTCCACCTCGACATCGAAGCGGGCCCCGGCGCATCGGCGGGCTCGGACAGCGGCGAGGATGCAGCCAACGCGACAGGAGACGCCTCGAGCGACGGGGGCAACGCAACCGGCGACAGCGCTGGGGATCGTTCCGGCGACGCGACGGGCGCGGGCTCGGGGGACGGAGCCGGCGACGCGACGGGCGCAGGCTCGGGAGAAGGCAGCGGCGACGGTGTGCTCCAAAATGCCGCGTGGGGTGCCGACGTCTACTCGCACGGCCAGGCCATCCAGCTCAGCGTAGACGCGGTCGGCGTCGCCGATGGACGCACCGTCTACTTCGCGATCGAAACGGCCGACGCCGCCGGGAACTGGACGAGCCTCCAAGAAGTTCAGGGCACCGTGAGCGGAGGCAAGGCCAGCGCGACCGCGACGCTCAACGATCCTGACGAAGGCAGCGGCAGCGGCGCACCCGATTCGGACGGCGATGGCTCAGGCGCGGGAGAGAGCGCGCACACTTGCAGCTTCCGCTTCCACGCCTCATTCAGCTCTTCTGCGGCGCCTTCTTCCGACAGCGGAAGCGGCAGCGGCTCATGATATCTCTTCGCAGCGTCTCCGATCCGCTCGTCGACGCAATCCGAGATGAGGGTGGTTCCCATGGGTGACCCAAACGCAACGCCCGCCGCCACGACGGGTGCAGGAACGAACGCGGGTGCCGGAGCTGGAAGCGGCGCGGCTCCCGCCGCCGCAGGCGGCGCGGTGACCAGCCCGACGATCCAGTGCGACAAGGCGGCAGCCCCCGCCGACAACAAAGATGGCTTCCCCTACTGGATGCGCCACGCGATCGGCCTGGGCCGCACCTCGGGCGGCTGGGTCAACGGATTCGAAGGCGGGTTCGTCGACGACCCGAACGACCCGGGCGGCGCGACCAACCACGGCGTCACTTTCACCGTCTTCCAGTCAGCCATCACCAAGGGGATCGTCAGCGGCTACAGCGCGACCGTTCCGTCGCTCAAGACCCTGACCAAAGAGGACGCCGCCAAGATCGCGAAGTCGGTCTTCTGGAACGTCGTCTCCAAGCCCATCAAGGAGCCGCGGCTGCAGATGATCATGTCCGAGCTCAAGTGGGCCGGCGTCACGTACGGCATCTTCAACAAGTGGATGCAGGGGTACTGCAACCAGCGCGTCGGCTCGAGCTTGACCGCCGACGGCTATCCCGGGCCCGCCTCCTACAAAGTCTACAACTCGCTGAGCAAGCAGATCGTGGATGAGATCGTCGACAACTTCGCGCCGTCTGTCATCGCGGGGCTCAAGACGCTCAAGTACAAGGGCAAGTCGCAGTTCGATACCTACGGGCTCGGCTGGTCGCGGCGCGTGGTGGTCTACCAGAAGATCCTCGACGCCTTCCCGACCGCGACCGATCCGAGCATCACCGACTCCTGCCTCGACGCGAGCGGGTGGAAGATGACGCAGATCGATGATTTCCTCGCCACCAAGGGCAAGCTGCACAAGTGATGCGCTGGCGCTGACCTTCTGCTGGCGCGGCCGCGCGAGGGGGCCGCGAGGCCGTTGGCGGCGCTGCATCCGCCGCGGCCCTTTTGAACCATCGCGCTGGGGCCTTGTGCTAGAAACCGCGGCCCGCTCGCGCCACTCTGCGCGCGGCACGCCGCGCTGCCCGATCGACCGCTGGAGAAGAACGACATGCTCGACGCCATCACCAAAGGGTTTCGCACCGCCAAGAACAAGCTCACGGGCAAGGCGGAGCTGACCGAAGAGAACATCGACGATGCGCTGCGCGACATCCGCGTGGCGCTGCTCGAGGCCGACGTGGAGCTGGGCGTCGCGCGCCGCTTCCTCGCGCGGGTGAAGGACAAGGCGCTCGGCGAAGTCGTGCAGGTGAAGGCCGAGGACAAGAAGGGCAAGAAGTTCCAGGTCGCGCCGGGCGATCACTTCATCAAGATCTGCCACGACGAGCTCGAGGGCCTGATGGGCCCGGTCGACACCTCGCTGGTGCTGCCCAAGCCGGGCTCGGCGGGCGAGCGGCCGGCGGGCATCATGATGGTCGGTCTGCAGGGCTCGGGAAAGACCACCACCACGGCGAAGCTCGCCAACTTTTTGATCAAGCAGGGCCGCAAGCCCATGCTGGTGGCGGCCGACATCTACCGCCCCGCCGCCGTCGAGCAGCTGAAGCAGCTGGGCGCTCGCCTCGACGTGCCGGTGTTCCACGAAGAGAACGTGCGGCCGCCGGAGATGTGCAAGAACGCGCTCGCGTTCGCCGGCACCAAGAACCGCGACGTCATCCTCTACGACACCGCCGGCCGCCTCGCGATCGACGACGAGATGATGCTCGAGCTCGAGCAGATCAAGGCCAACTGAGCGCCGGAGAACATCCTGCTCGTCGCCGACGCGATGATCGGCCAGGACGCGGTGAAGACGGCGGGCGAGTTCGATCGCCGGCTCGGCCTCTCGGGCTTCATCCTCACCAAGCTCGACGGCGATGCGC
>Ga0302196_10000258_pt1 | contig 52801 bp, 43 predicted proteins | sample II_Bog_N1_3_FD_198794 | JGI IMG/M metagenome (GOLD analysis project Ga0302196, IMG submission 198794) | Peat permafrost microbial communities from Stordalen Mire near Abisko, Sweden - II_Bog_N1_3 | ecosystem: Environmental > Terrestrial > Soil > Wetlands > Peat | place: Sweden: Abisko... | reverse complement strand
GGGCCAGCGCGAGTGACGACGCGCTCCAGGGTTCGCCGCCGTGCATGAGCGACAGAAGGCGCGAAGCTGGGCTCTCTTCGAGCGGCATGACGAGGACGACCTCGCCAGCCGCAGACAGCGCGTAGCCCGGCCCCTCGGCGACGACTCCCAGCCGCGGCCGCAGGATCTTGCGAAGGCGGCCGACCTCGACGCGCAGCCGGGTGCGGTGCGATTCGTTCGGGCAGCGCGCGCCGAACGCCTGCGCGATCACGGCGTCCCGCGGAACGGCTTCAGGCCACGCTTCGGCGAGCACGCGCAGCACCTCGAAGAGGACTGGCCTCCGCGCGAGCGAGACGCGCTCGCCGGAGGAGCTCACCTCGCGCCCGCCCCCGTCGATCACGACGGCTGCCGAGCGCCCGAGCGCGCAGACCTCGCAGAACGACGCGGTCCGCGCCCTGCCGCGCGACGTGATCACCGCGGAGGGGCCCTCGTAGTGATCGCGAATGCGCTCGACCTCCGAGACGAGGGCCGGGATCGCAGCTCTCTCGGCCGACGCGCCGGCGTTTGCGAGGGCGGACGTCAGCAGGTCCGGGTCGCCGCGCTTGGCCGCCAGCTCGACACGGACGAGCTCCGCGAACGTGCGCTCGAGCGGGGCGGCGGCGAGCTTGGCGTGCCGGAGCAGGCGCTCGGCGTCGGCGGGTCGGCCGAGCCGCAGCGCCGCGCGGGCCGCGACCAGCCGCAGGTACGCCGCGTTACGCGCGTCGCCTGCGGCATCGAGCTCCGCGACCGCACGCGTGACCGGCTCCGCGCTCCAGCGCAGGTCGCCGAGCGCGAGCGCTATCTCGGCTTCCGCCGCGAGGCAGCGCGCGCGGAGCAGGCGGTCAGCGGGGCCGAGCGCTCGCAACGCCGCTCGAAGGTGCACCTTGGCGCTGGCGAGCTCGCCGAGCTGCGACAGCGCCGCGCCTCGCATGGCCCGTGCTGGCGCATCCGTCCGCCGACCGAGCCACTTCAGAGCCGAGAGCGCGTCCCCGAGAGAGAGCGCGCGGGCTGCAGCGGTGAGAGGCGCGTCCAAGGCCACGTCATACCGCGAGTTCTCGCCGCGAACATCGACCAAGACAGCGACGGCTCGGAGACCTCCCTCTACGATGCAGCCGCGGCCGCGGCGCTTCGCGGCAGGGCTTCGATGACGGGCCGGTAACGGTCGACGGCGCCGCCCAGCACGGGCGCCCCGTGCGCAGGCAGCATGTTGGCGAAGGGGAAGTTGAGCAGCGCACGAACATCCTCTGCGGGCGGCTTGCACTGCTTTTGCCACGCGGGACCAATGTTGTGCGGCCGGATGAAGCCCATCCTCCGCATCAGGAAGCCCCCAACCCAGCTGAAGTACGCGTCCGTCGTTGCCCAGTTCTGCAGGCAGTCACCGGAGATCAGCACGCCATCGTGCCTGGGCATCAGCAGGAGACCTTCGGTCGGCCGGGAGTGGATGAAGTGAAGGCGGGCCCCCTCGAGCGGCAAGCTCGACGCGGAATCCACCTCGGCGTGCGGCGCGAAGTAGGTATCCGGCGCCTTGGTGTTGAATCCCGAGGTGTAGCGCTGCCCCTTGAGCGCCCACACCTTCGCCCCGTAGCGGTCGGCATAGAACGGATCATCCATCCCATGGTTGCCGGCGATTCGAATGACGTCCGTGACCTTGCCGAGGCGATCGAGCGCCGTGAGGCCGCGCTCGTCGAGGCGGACGGTGTTGATCAGAACGAGCCGCTCGCCCTCCCTCACGACCGTCATGTTGCGGCTGAAGCGCACCGGGAGCGGCCCGGGCATCCGCACGGTTCCGGTCACGAAGAAGACGTCCGGCAACACCTCGTTCAAGTCACCATGGGGTTGCGACGGAGCGAACGGACGCACGACGAGGGCCATCGGGAGTGATTCCTTTCGTGAGGTTACCTATACGACGGAGCGCTGGCAGGTAGGGGAGCAGGTTTCTCGAGCGCGCGGCGAAGTGCGCCGTACCGGCGTGTAGGGCTGCCGGTGGGTTGGCAGGATGCGAAGCGAGCGGCGACATCGACCGGCTCGCCGCCTCGTCGGCCCCTCGAACCACCGCGCCACGGCCACTTTTGCCGCGTGGACCATGCCTTGCAGCTCAGCCCATCGTGCATACCCCGATGAAGCTGAAGAACGTCGCCGTTCTCGTCGTCGAGGATGACGCCGAGAACCGTGCGTCCATGGAGGCCGCACTTCGCAGCGAGGGCGCCCTGGTCAAGAGCGCCGCCAGCGCGGACGAAGCGGTCGCGTTGCTCAGCAAGCGCTGGAGGCCCAGCGTGCTCGTCTCCGACCTCGGGCTGCCCAACGAGGGCGGCTGCTCGATGATGCGGAGGATTCGGAAGATGGGGATCAAGGCGCCGGCGCTCGCCATCACGGGAGGCGCGGGCGAGCCCCGAGAAGCCTTCCTCGCCGGTTTCCAGCTCCACGTCTCGAAGCCGTTCCGGCATGAGACTCTCGTTCGCATGATCGAGACCCTCGGCGGCGGCTGATTGCGCGCGTCAGGAATCGGTGCGGGCGTCGCCCGTGGTTCCAGACTCCGTGCCTGCGTCCCCTGCCGAACTCAGGGCCACACGTCGTCGCCCGCCCCGACCTCACATGTCGCGCACGAACGAGAGCAGATCGAGCGACGAGATGATGCCGACCATCTTGTTGTGACGCGTCACGAGGACCCGGTGAATGCGCCCGGTGATCATCGCGCTTGCGACCTCCTGCACGCTGGCCGTCTCATCGACGCTGAACACCATGGGGGTCATGATCTCGCGGACCGTCGTCTGCGACTCGACCTCGACGCGGAAGGCGGCGAGCTCCTCTCGCGCGACCATCCTTTCGAGCCCATGTCGGTAGTACGAGGGGGCCTCCGAGGCGGGTCTCTCCGAGAGCGAGCCGCTGCGGGCTACATCGGTCAGAGACACGACACCGACGGGAACGTCTTGGTCGGAGACGACGGGCGCCCCCGAGATCGAGTGGTCGCATAGGAATTCGACGAGCTGGCTCACGGGCCAATCGGGACCGACCGTGAGCACTTCGCGAGTCATCACCTGGGAAGCAGTGGGTCTGGTCACGGCACCCTCCGCGGCCGCGCTGGATGGCGGCCTCGAAAGGGTCCTTGCGAGACTCGAGCCGCGCGATTATCGCGGCGCTGGCAGCCATTCCGTCGGTCGGGCGCGGGGCCCAACACGAAGACCGTGCGCGTCCGCGCAGGTCTTACGCGCCATGGATACCGAGGCTCGGGTTGCGCTACCAGCTCGGCCATGCCCGCGCTGGTCACGCGTCGACGCGCCTCGGGCCGAAGCGCCGTTGGTAAAAGGGCGCAACCGTGAAGACTCGCGCCCGGTACCGGGAGGCAACGGTAGCGCTTCGGCTATCCGGTCCTCGTCCAGCACGAGCTGATTCTTCTGCGCGCACCCAACATCCTATTGCGTTCGCCACCTACATTCGCTCTCATGGCGCCGTGGAAGACAGAGCCCGGAAGGTTGCAGCGCCGGAGGTTCGGCACATATCGGAGATCCGGCCCGCCCAGCGGCAGCCCCCACCGCAACGCGTCACCACGCAGATCGACCTCGCCGAGCTGGCCAGGTTGACGGCCGCCTCGGCCCAGCCCGAGATTGCCGAAGGCCCGAGCGTGGAGCTGTCGCTGGATCATGTACCGCGCCTGCGCGTGTCGCGGCAGGTGCTGCTGCGCACAGAGCTCGATCGCAGAGAAGCCTTCCTGATCTCGCTGATCGACGACGTGTCCACCGTCGGAATGATCGTAGAGGTCGCCGGGATGGCCGAGGAGCTCACCCTCGCGACCCTCCACCAACTCTACGTGCAGGGCATCATCGATTTACTCTGATCCCGCGCACCACCGCACCGTCATGTCCACGGCGGTCGGCGCGTAGCTCGCGCCGCCCCAGCAGAGCAAAGGGATCCCGGGGCCCGACGTCGATTCCCGCGCAGCCGTTCTCTTCAACGGGCTCTTATGTCGCAGGACAAGACGCGCGGCGGTCGGGCCACGCCGCGCTGCAGGATGAAAGAGCCGCCCGGACAAGCTGCACTTCCTCTGGCTCATCTGGGAATGCGGCTGGGATGGCCTGCAAAGAGGCTTGTTGGTCACGACGAGCCGCTCGGAGAGCGAGCGCTTCCTCTTTTCGTGCCCGACGCGCCGCTGGGAGGCGACTGACTTCGTCCGCGCGGCTTCGTACGGACGAAATCACAGGCCGACGAGACTCCGGGCGCCGCTATCGCGCGGCAATCCGTCCCCACACACGAGAAGAGCGGGACCAAAAAGCTTCTCGTCGTGACGACAAAGGACGTCGTCACGACGACGAAGAGGAAGGATGTGATGAACGAGACGAAGTTCATGACAACACAGCCGCTGTTCGTCATGACACAGCCGCTTTGCCAGAGAGACAAGCCGCAATTCTCGGAACGGCAGCCTGCTACGATGCCGCCATGGCCGACCACATCATCTTCGAGACCAACCAGGGCGCCTTCACGATCGAGCTCGACGCCGACCGCGCGCCGAAGACCGTCGCCAACTTTCGAAGCTACGTCGACGCCGGCCACTACACGGGGACGATCTTCCACCGCGTGATCGCCGGCTTCATGGCGCAGGGTGGTGGTTACGACGACGCCTACCAGAAGAAGGCGGTCCAGGCGCCGGTCGAGAACGAGGCTCACAATGGCCTCAAGAACCTGCGCGGCACGGTCGCAATGGCACGCACCAGCGACCCACATTCGGCGACGGCGCAATTCTTCGTTAGCCTCGCCGACAACGCGTTCCTGGACCACAAGGGCAAGACGGAGCGCGACTGGGGCTACACGGTCTTCGGCAAGGTCACCGCGGGAATGGACGTCGTCGAGCGCATCGGTGCCGTCCGCACCGGCGCGCAGGGCCCTTTTGCCAAGGACGCGCCGCTCGAGCCTGTCGTGATCACGTCCGCCCGCAGGGGCTGACGCTGGGCGCCTCGCCCCCTACCGCGGTTCGGTTGTTGCTCTCTTCGCGGCATGACCTCGGTTTTGCGCGTGAATCGTGCCGCCCGCCGCGACGAGAAGTCTCGGGAGACCATTCTCCACCGAGGTGAACGGCCGCGACGTCGCTTCGCTGGAGCCAACCCGTGACGCTCCCCCGGGCGGCGGCGGCGGGCGACTCTCCCTACCGCAGACTGCCTCCGGGCGCGCCGCCCCGGCTCGGACGCGCCCACACCCGGTACTGGCCTCGAGCCGGCATCGGTCCGCTCCTCCTCGCGATCACCGTCGCCCTTCCGGTCGCCTACTGGGCACGGCTCGACGGGCGGGTGCCCTCCGTCGTCGTCTGCACGACGGCGCGGACGAGCGCGGACGACGACGAGCTCTGCACCGTTCAGGACGCTCACGCTCTCTCCACGCCATCCAGGATCTCCTGCCGGCGGACGCCCGCGGCCCTCGAGCGGCTGCTCGACGCGCGTAACCCGTTCGCGCGCCCCGTCCTCTACGCGACGGACATCCGCCCCGCTCCCCGCCACGGGGCGAGTGGGGGCTGCTCCCACGGGGTTTTCGTCAACGGCGTTCCCGTCGAAGGCGGCGACATCTTCTCGGAAGCCGCTGACCAGCCCGCCCGGCCCAGGGCACGGCCCGCGCCCCTCCCTGTCGCCGCTCCGTCCGCTCCAGATGGTTCGGACGGCCTTGGCGCCGACGCGGCGCGCGCGCTCCTCGCCGACTGTGCGTCCTCTCCAGGGACCAGGCTCGCCCCGAGGACCGTCTCGGTCTCGGTCTTCGAGCGCGACTACCTGCCGAGCGTCCTCGTCCTGCTCGGCGCCCTCGTTGCGGTCGTCATCGCCATGGCCCGCCGGCGGGTTGCCGTCGCCGTCGATCCCGACGTGCAGCTCGTCCACGTGGTCGAGCGCGGGCTGCTCCGCATCCGGCGCTCGGCGTCCATCCCGATCTCCGAGATCGCGGGGGTCGTGGTCGCGAGCGGTCCCCATGGAATGCTGAACGGCAAGCGGGTCGAGCTCGTCCTCCGTGACAACGGGCGCGCTCCTCTCACCGACGCGTACGCGCTTCTCACCGCGGGCACGCACGAACGGACCGCGCGGCGGCTACGCGCGCTGCTGGAGCCGGACATCGCGGGCACCCACGACCACATGGTCCCCTGGTACCGGCGGCCGTGGTGCCGTGGCGTCATGGTCGCTGCCCTCCTCGCGCTCTCGTCTGGAGCGACCGGCGCCGTCGCGTGGCGCGCGTCGGTGCGGACGAAGCCTCTGGAGCCTGTTGTGGTGTCGCACCACCTCGCGAGGCTCGGGGCTTCGCGGGAGGGAGGGACGGTCGTTCTCGTGAGGCTCGACGGACACGAGCTCGCGCTCGTGGCGGACGAGGACGCCCGCGCCGTCCGCGCACTCGAGGTGCCAAAGCTCGGCGATCCGCCGGGCGATCCACTCGAGGATGTCCTCAGTGCGCGCTTCGCGACCCCACCCGGTCCGATGATCGTCGACGCGGCGGGCCGGATCCTCGTGGCCCTCCCCGAGGAGGGCGCGGTGGCCGTGCTCGAGATGCCGGATCGCGGCACCCCGTCCTTGCGCGAGACCGGGCGCATCGCGACTGCGCCCGAGCCCGTCGCCGTCGGCATCACGCCCGACGACCGCGCGCTCATCGTCGTCAGCGACTACGGGCACGCGCTCGAGACGTTCGACCTCGCGACGCACGCGCGCGTGCTCGACGTCGACCTGCCACGCAGCCCGCGCGCATTCACGCTCTCCGCCGACGGCTGGACCGCCGAGGTGGGGCACGCGACCGGCTCGGTGCTGAGCCGCGTGTCGCTGCGCAACGGCGAGCGCGGGCTGACCCGCCTCGACGGCAGCAACGTCTTCGCGAGCGTCCAGAAGGCCCTGCCGCTCGTCAACGTGCACGGGCTCGCTCGTGTGGGCAACACCATCTACGTGCCCGGCGCGCTGGCCGGCGAGGCCCGGGGTTATTACACGGGCCCCACGCCGGTCCAGGCGTTCGACGTCGCGACCGTCAAGGAGGCACCGTCGGGCTCGGGCGCTCGCGGGAGCCTGTCACCACAGACTATCGCCGTGTCGGGGGCGAGGGGCACCGGCTGTCTCCTGCCGAGAGCCGCCGTCGCCGACGAGGAGCACGGCTGGCTCTACGTGGCGTGTACGGGGCCCGGGCGAGTGTTCAAGCTCGACGTGTCGAGGGGCGACCGCTGCTTCGACGACGGCTCATGGCCCGCACCCTACGCGGTTGCCGATGGCCCGTCAGGGATGGTCGTCGATCGACAGACCCGGACCCTGCTCGTCTGGTCGCAGCTCGCCGAGACGCTGACCGTCCTGCCGCTCGAACCGGGCCAGGACGTCGGGGACGTGATGACCGTAACGGCGAGCCCGTCGGCCGTGTTCGCCGTACGGCGACCGCCTGCGGAGTGGGCACACTGGCTCAAGGCCGTTCCGCGTAGCGCCGCGGAGGCCCGGGTCCTCCGCGGACGCACGCTCTTCTACCAGACGAACAACCTCGCCGTTTCGCAGGACGGCCGCGCCTGCGGGAGCTGCCACATCGACGGTCGCGACGACGGCCTGACATGGTCGACGCCGGAAGGACCGCGGCAGACGCCCGCGCTCGCCGGACGTCTGGTCGGAACCGCGCCCTACAGCTGGGTCGGCGATCAACGAACGCTGCGCGACTACGTCCGTCACACAGTGCAACGCTTCCAGGGCACCGGCCTCGCGGAAGAGGACGAGAGCGCGCTCCTCGCGTACCTCGCGTCGCTGCCGGGGCCACGCTTCGTCACGCGGGACGCCGAGCGCGCGGCGCGTGGACGCGCCCTCTTCGCGTCCGAGGGCGTGGGATGCGCCGGCTGCCATACGCCTGGCAAGGGCGAGTTCACCGACGCGCTACCGCACGACATCGGCAGCCGCGCCTACGACGAGACCCTGGGTGCGTTCGACACCCCGTCCCTCCGCTACATCGGAGGGACCGCGCCATACTTCCACGACGGCCGCTATGCCAGCCTCCGGGAGGTTCTCGCGAGCACCGACGGTCGCATGGGCCACACGAACCAGCTCACGGAGGGCCAGCGGGTCGACCTCGTCGCGTACCTCGAATCCATAGGCGCCACGGACGAACCTCGCTGAGCGTTCGAGCGTCGTTGCCGTGAGGCGTGCTCGAGGACGAGGATTTCTGCCCCTGCTGCTCGTGTTAGCCTGGGCCGCATGTCTTCTGAGCCCACAGTGCGAATGCCTTCCAGCCCACGGTCACGAGCCCACAGGAGCGCCACCCTGGTCGTCCGGCTGGACCTCCTGGCGCTCGCGATGTGCGCGTTCGTCGTCGGGTGCGCGGGCGCAGGCGAAGATGTGCGAACGGCCGGTAGCGCGGCGACCCCCGCCGGCGGCGGGGCGACGTCTGCTCCCAGCGGCGCAACGACGCCCACAGGCGCTCCGAGCGTGACGCCGCCCGCCTCTGTTGCAAGCTCGTCGGGTGCGCCGTCCGACACAGGTGGGCCCCAGATACGCCAGGGCGACGTGACCTTCGAGCCGCAGCCGATGGATGGTGGCACCGGTACGGCATGGCTCTGCCGGGGCAACGACGGGGTGCCGCGCGCGCAGGTCGTCTCGTTCGACAACGGTCCGGACGACCTGTCGGAGGGGCTGCGTCGCTATGTGGCCGACGGCAAGTGGGGCTACGTCGACGCCCACTGCCACGTTGCCATCCCGGCCGCCTGGGAGTTCGTCGAGCCCTTCAAGAATGGTCACGGCCGCGTATGCAAGGGATGCATCTTCGTCCGGGATGGAGAGCACACGTCCACGAAGGGGGGCCAGTGGAGCGTCGTGGACCGGGCCGGGCACGCCGCTCCTTGAGGCCGCAGCCCGCGCGGCTCACCTCGCGGCCCTGAGGACCGGCGGCGAGCAACAAGCGAAGCCGCCTCGACGTCACCTGCGAGCGCGTGGCCGCGTCGATGGGGTGCCGGAAGTCATGGGTGATCGCGCAGGGCCACCATCACGACGCTCGGACGACGGAAGGACCGTCGCGATCGGGACGCGCTCGGGCAAGGTCCTCGTCACGCCCGCCGGCGGCTCGACGTCGCGCACGCGGGGCGCGCGGTCGTGGCGGCTGCCGGTCGCAGCTTCGTCGACGAAGACGGCACGACCTGGCTGAAGGCGCTCGATCTGGCCGGGGTCGCCGAGTCCTACGTCCCCGTCGACCCCGCAGTTGCTCAGCGATGCCCACGCTCGACGGCTGGAGGGGTTCGCCGATCGGGCTCATCCCCTGACCGCCCACATCGACGGGCGTCCTAGCCCGGCTCCCGAAATTGTGGCACTGACGCGCGGTGATGAAGCGTCGAAAGCCTTCCGGGTTGCTCTCACGACCGTCACTCGGCTCTTCCTCCCGGCCGGCAGGCAGCGCGATCTGCGCTCTCATCGCCGCCGCGGTGGGGTCGACTCTTGGCGCCTGTAAACGCGAGAACGGTCCGCCGGAGGCGACCGGCACCGAGATCACGCTCGACCACGACGTGTCGCTGCGCATTCCTTCGGAATGGGCACAGAAGGAGATGCCCACGAGCAAGGTCACCGGCAGCATGAACCCCCGCGGCAGCATGTTCGCTCCGCTCGACGATGCGGGCAGCTCCGCGCGCCTGAGGCTCGAGCCCTCCAAGCCGTCTTCGGGCAGCGACGACGACGAGCTGCTCTACCGCTGCATGCTGGACGGACCACCCCATCGCGTCGAAGCCGCGGAGATCCGGGCGCTCGGCAACGAGTGGTTCGGGTGGGCCGGCGACGCGAAGGACTTCGCCCTGCGCAGCGCGGAGACGCGGATCGTCCACGGGGTACGGGTGCTGGTCGTCGAGGGAACCATCCTGCCGTCGAAGGAGGACCAGCTGTCGGCGTACCTCGCCGGCGACGAGGTTTGGCCTGCTCGCCTCGAGCTACGCTCGCCGCCGGAGGACTTCGGCCGCTATGCCCCGCGGGTCCAGGAGTCGATCGCGAGCATTCACCCCCCTGGGCCCGTCGCGTGGACCCCTCCGCCGGAGGCGGACTGTCGGGACGCTCATGCCCGACGCGCCGCAGGCAAGAGGAGCTCGGTGGAGTGGTTCCCGGACAACGCCGACGTCTACGTGCGCCCCGGAGAGCGCTTCGGGCTCGGCATCTCGGCTCCCTGCGCAGGCATCAAGTTCGCCGACCAAGGCCTGCTCCGGCTCGAGAAGCAGAACGTCATCTTCCCCGACTTCCCGACGCCCTTCCGCACGTTCCGGGCGGTGTTCTCCACACTCGGCCCGGGCGAGGCCACGGTCGCGTGGGCGTGTACCGACGAACCGAGGAGCGGCTCCGCGCGTGTGCACATCGGGATAGCCCGGCCTGCGGAAGCCGGGGCCCCCGATGGCGCAGCCTCACTTCCTCCTGCGGCGGCCGCGACCGCAAGCGGCATCCCTTCGCGGGGAAAGTGAGGTTGCGCAGGCCATGAGGAGTACGGACGCGGTCAGCTCTTGATCTCGAACTTCGCCGCCATCGCGTCGAACACCTCGGCGTCGCCCTTTGGGTCGCCCGATCCGAGGCCCAGACAATAGACGAGGCTGCCCGCGGTCACGAAGTATTCGCGGGCCGCCCACAAGCCGAGGTCGGTAGTCTTGTCGAAGGTCAAGCAGACGCCGGCACGGCTGCCGATCTGGACCTGGGCGATTGCGAAGTTCTGGTATCCGCGCTTCTTCTGCTGGACCTGCGCCTGCTCTGCGGTCCCCCGCGGGTCGAGCCCGGGGCTCCCCGGCATTCGGAAGACGATGCACATGTGATTCGTCTCATCCCGGTAGGCAAAGCGCGCGACTTCGTACGCGCTGCTGGAGAGGACTGGCGGGAACTCCGACCAACCCTCGGGCACTCCGACGGTGAATCCCGGCTCCGGCTTGGTGATGAGCTTGAGCGAAATGGTTTCCATGGCTGCGCCTCCCTGGCTGCGTGTGAGAAGGAGGTGGCGTGCGCTGGCGTAGGACCGACCCGTGCGAAGCGCGTAGTCACGCACAGCACGCTTGAAGTCCTTCTCCTTGGTCATCGCCGCCTCCGAGCCTTGCGCGAGCTCCCCAGTCGAACGAGCAAAGCAGGCAACGCGACCACCGTCCGAGGATTTGCTCCCCTTTGCCTCCGCGAGCGACCCGACTGGGGCAGGTCGAAAGGAGGTCGGGTGCTAGACGTCCACCCAGCTCCCATCGTTGACGCTCGAAGTGCCTTCGTCAAGCGCGAAAGTCCGCTACGCCTTCAGGCGGTACCCTGTCTGGAGAAGCCAGCGAACGATCCCGAGGCAAACGAACAGGAAGAGCAACGTCATGCCGACGCTCACGTACACGTTGACGTCCGACGCGTCGTAGAAGCTCCACCGGAAAGCGCTGACCAGGTAGACGACCGGATTGAAGAGGGTGACCTTCTGCCAGAAGGGCGGGAGCATGCCGATCGAATAGAAGCTGCCACCCAGGAACGTGAGCGGCGTCACGATCAGCATCGGGACGAGCTGTAGCTTCTGGAACCCATCTGCCCAGAGCCCGATGATGAACCCGAAGAGGCTGAAGGTCACCGCGGTGAGCAAGAGGAAAGCCACCATCCAGAACGGGTGCGCGATCTCGTAGGGAACGAACATGCGCGCCGTGATGAGGATGACGGCTCCGAGGACGATCGACTTCGTGGCCGCCGCCCCGACGTAGCCGAGGACGATCTCGACATACGAGATCGGTGCCGAGAGCACCTCGTAGATCGTCCCGGAGAAGCGCGGCATGTAGATGCCGAAAGATGCGTTGGAGATGCTCTCGTTCAGGAGCGACAGCATCGTGAGGCCAGGGATGATGAACGCTGCGTAAGACACTCCGTCGACCCGGGTCATCCGCGAGCCAATCGCGGACCCGAACACCACGAAGTAGAGCGAGGTGGAGATGACGGGGGCCGCGAGGCTCTGCATGAGCGTGCGCCACGCGCGGGCCAGCTCGAACAGGTAGATCGCGCGGATGGCATGAACGTTCACGACGGCCTCACGAGCTGGACGAAGATGTCCTCGAGCGAGCTCTCCCGGGTCTGGAGATCCTTGAAATCGATCGCGAGCTCCGAGAGCTCGCGGAGGAGGCCCGCGATGCGGGCGCGCTCGCGCTCCGCGTGGAAGGTGAACACGAGCTTCGTGCCGCCGTCCGCCAGCTCGAGGGCGTACGCCGCCAACGCCTCCGGGATGCTCGCGAGCGGGCGCGCGAGGACGAGAATGAGCTGCTTCTTGCCCAGCCTCTCCATGAGCGCGCTCTTGTCATCGACGAGGATGATCTCGCCCTTGTTGATGACGCCGACGCGGTCGGCCATATGCTCGGCCTCTTCAATGTAGTGCGTCGTCAGGATGATCGTGACGCCGGTGTCTCGCAGCGAGCGGACCATCGACCACATGTCGCGTCGCAGCTCGACGTCGACGCCGGCCGTGGGCTCGTCCAGGAAGAGGATGCGCGGCTCGTGCGAGAGCGCCTTGGCGATGAGGACGCGGCGCTTCATCCCGCCGGAGAGCGTCATGATCTTGCTGCTCCGCTTCTCCCAGAGCGAGAGACCCCGGAGCACCTTCTCGATGTGGGCGGGGTTCGAGCGCTTGCCGAACAGGCCGCGGCTGAAAGTCACCGTGTCCCAGACCGTCTCGAACATGTCGGTCGACAGCTCCTGGGGCACGAGCCCGATCTTCGCGCGAGCCGCGCGGAAGTCGACGACGACGTCGTGGCCGTCGGCGAGGACGCGGCCCGACGTCAGGTTGACGATCCCGCACACGGCGCCGATGAGGGTGGTCTTGCCGGCGCCGTTCGGCCCGAGCAGCGCGAAGATCTCTCCACGTCGGATCTCGAGGTTGATGCTCTTCAAAGCCTGCTGGCCCGAGGCATACGTCTTGGTGACGTTCTTGATCGAAATGATCGAGTCGGGCGGGGTCATGCGCTTCTTTCGACGGCGTGTGTCGTGCTTGTCCACGTCTAGGGCAGGCCTGGCTCGGGGCGCGTGTTCCGGCTGACTGGACGGTTCTAAGCACAGCTCCCATGCGGTCGCCGAGCCCGGAGGTCAAGGCGCGCGGTTCGGGCGCGGAGATCCTGCGCTCCTCTTCGGGAACGAACGTCAGCCGCTTCCTGCGCCCTTGCGAGATCGCGGTCGCGCCCCTATCTCGGCTCCATGAGCCTGCTCGCGCGCGCCCGGGGGGGTGCTGGCCCACCGGCGGTTTCCGTTCCTGCTCGCGGCGTTTGCCGCGGCGATCTCGCTGCCCGGAGTCGGGCAGGGCTTCGCGCTCGACGACTACGTCCGACCCGCGACGACGATCGCTCCCTCACCGTTCGCGTCGAGGGCGGGATGCTCCCCTTTCCCGGCGCCCGCGGCACCTCGACCGTCGAGCCGCCGCCGCTCGACCCCTCCTACGGCGGGCAGCACTTCGCCGCCTTGGTGCGGCGCGCCGACGACCCGCTGCGCGCCGGCGACACCATCGCGCTCCCGGGCATGACCGTGCAGGTGCGCGAGGTCTCCGCGTCCGCCGGGCCAACTACCACAAAAGTCGGCGCGCCTCGACGAGCGGCGGTCGAGGCGACCTCAGGCATTCAGCGACAGCTCCACGTCGTCTGCGAAGCGCACCGAAACATAGGCGTGCCCCGCGTCACGGACGCGTGCCAGGTACTCCGGGCTGTCATCGGCGTTGTCCGCGAGGACGAGCGCGCCGCGCGCGAGTCGCGGCTCGAGCAACGCGAGGATTCGCGGGTACAGCACCTTCGCGCCGTCGAGGAGCACGAGGTCGATCGATACGGGTAGGTCGTGCGCGAGCGTCTCCAGGGCGTCGCCTTCCCGGATCTCGACGAGGTCCTCGAGCCCCGCGGCCGCGACATTGCGGCGCGCCTGGGCGACTTTTCCGGGCTCGAGGTCGCTGCCTATGAGGAGCCCTCCCCCGTTGTCTCTCAACGCGGCCGCGAGGTGCAAAGTGGAAATTCCGAACGATGTGCCGTACTCCACGATCGAGCGTGCCTTGGATGCGCGTGCGAGCAGGTAGAGCAACCGCCCCGTCTCTCGCGAGACCGGGAGGAACAGATCGCGCGCGCGCCCGTAAAAGTCTCGGTAGTCAGTGCTGGCGCTCGCCATGAACGCGGCCCGCTCCTCGGGCGATCGCGCAGCGAGGTCCTTGCGAATGGATCCATCACGCGCCTCGGCCTCCGTGAAGAGAGTCTCGAGGAGGGTGGACACGGGCGGGCGGTCGAGTGTCGAGTTGCTCATGAGCGAAGTACCTCGGGAGGCGCGATTGCGCGCGGTTGGTTCGTTCCTAGGATACGAATCTTCCTTCGCATTCGTGATTCGCGTTCGGAGACGTCCCATGGCCAAGCGCACGAGAACCGTCATTTCGCCTCGAAAGGCGCCCTCGCAGGCCCGGTCGAGCCAGCTGGTCGACGCCATCGTCGAGGCGGCCATTCGCGTTCTGATCCGCCAAGGAGCCCGGCGGTTCACGACGGTGCGAGTGGCGGAGGAGGCGGGCGTGAGCGTGGGGTCGCTCTACCAGTACTTCCCGAACAAGGCCGCGCTTCTCTTCCGCCTTCAGGCAGACGAGTGGAACGAGACGTGGAGCGTCCTCGAACAGATCCTGAGCGACCGGCGCTACGCACCGCTGGATCGGCTCCGCCGGGTCGTGCTCGCCTTCTTCCGCTCCGAGCGGCAGGAGGCAGCGCTCCGCGTCGCGCTCGACGATGCGGGGGCCCTCTTTCGAGATGCGCCGGAGGCGCGCGCCCACCTCACCCGTGCGACACGCACGGTCCGGGACTTCATCGACGAAGCGATCCCCGGCGTGCCGACGGCACAGCGAACGTTCGCCGCGGACTTCCTCTTGACGTCGATGTCCGCCGTGGCCGAGAAGATCACAGAGCAGGGTCGGTCTCGGGCGGACGTCGACACGTGGGCCAGAGCGAGCGCCGAGATGTACTGCAGGTACCTCGACTCGCTGAACGCCGAGGCGGCGCGACAATAATCCACGAGTGGATCTATCCGCACCCCCCCATGCACGTGCCGAAGGAGGCCCCGCAGGAGCCATTGACGCAGTAGCCCTCGGAACAATCGCCGTCGCTTGCGCATGCCTTGCGCGCGCAGACTCCGCCGGTGCAGGAGAAGTACGATGGGCACTGGGAGCACGACCGCGGCTGACAGTGGCCCGCGGAACATGTTTCGGTGGGTGGGCAGTCGCTGTCTGCCCCGCACGGAGGCAAGCAGGATTCCGCCCCCGGCATCTGCCCGCAGGTCGGGAAGGGACCCGGACGGCAGACCGCTCCGCCGTCACACTGGGAATCGGACGTGCACGCTACCTGTGGGGCACAGCCGCCCTGGCATGGGCCGTCGTAGGGACCCGCACAGTACTCCGCTGGGTTGTTCGCGCAGTCGCTCGTACCGCGGCAGGCGCCGGGAGGAAGCCCTGCATCGATGGCGGGTTCCGTATGCAACCCGGTGTCGCCGGTGGACGAGTCGTTTTCGAGGCCCCCGTCTTGGGTGCCGGGGGGGACGCGTTGCACGGTTCCGCCGCACGCAACACTCGAGGCCAATGCTCCCAGGGAGAGCAGCAGCCGGGCAATGGAGATGCTCATCCGGGTGGTCATCGGTGCGGCCGCGCCGCACGCATCGTGCCAGGTGCATCCTTGCGATTCCCGCGGGATTCGACCTCGTCTCGCTATGCCACCGTGTGCCAACCGAGGCCGCTGCGTCATGGCGCGATCGAGCCGCCACCGGTTACGGACTGGCGGCAACCTCGCGTCACTTCGTCTTGATGCGGGCCTTCAGCGCTTGGAGCTCCCGTTCAATCTCGCGCTCCCGCCGCTCGGCCGCGCGTCGCCGCTCCCCGGACTCCCGCGCTTGCTGCTTCGCGCGAACCTTGGCTTGATGCGCCTCCGCCTTCTGCCGCTCGGCGGCGGCGAGCTCGGCACGATCCAGGGTCTCGCGCACCTCGACGATGGCATCGTCCGCTGCACGCGAGCCTACGGTGAAGCCGAACCCTTGGACAATCGCGCTCCAGAGCTTCATCCCATGAGCATACGTAGCGCGCCTGCCCACCCTTCCCTGAACCGTGCACTGGTGACGCGCAGGGAAGAGTCGAGGCGCGTCCGCGGCGGCCTCCCTACGACGGTCGAGAATCCGACGGGGCGCCGCCCCGCGGCTCGTCGAGCTTGCGGCCCTCATCGCATCCCTGGCAGTCGCCTCGTGCGGAGGTCTGGTACGTTTTGGTGCGTGTTCGACATCGCGCGCCTGCGTCAATGCGCCCTGTCGGCGCTGGCGTTGGCGCTCCTGGTGTCTGCCTGCGGCGCTCGTACCTCGCTCGACGAGGTCGCCGCAGTTGACCCAAGCACGGTCCCCGACGCCCCGCTCGACGCGTGCACCAAAGCTCCCTGCCCGCCCATGTCGACCTGGGACGCTGTCGCCTGCGCGTGCGCGACCGCTTGCCCGGGCGACCCGGGAGGCCAGGCGACGATCGCCTCTCTCGACGCGACGATGACCCCGGCGGTCTTCAGCACGGCCATCGCCGCGCGCGCCGGCTATGTCTACTGGACCGCCCAACCGGCCGGCTTCGGGAGCGCGCAAGGGGCCGTCTTCCGGGTCTCGCGCTGCGGCGGGGGCGTGACGACGATCGCGACGAACCAGACCGGCCCTTCGTCCATCGCGGTCTACGACAGCTACGTGTACTGGGGGACGAACGGGAACGCGAACACGGGAACGTCGATCGGGCAGCTCCAGCGCGCGCCGGTCGCAGGCGGGCCCGCGACGACGCTGGCGACGGGCGTGGCCGAGCTGAGCGTGCAGTTCACCCTCGACGCGCACTACGCATATTCGACCGGATTTCAGAGCTCGACGGGTTTTCCCAGCAACACGGACGTCTGGCGGGCGCCGCTCGCAGGCGGGCCCGAGACGATGCTCAGCCCAGACCTGGGAAACTACAAGGACATCGCGGTCGACGAGACGGAGGTCTTCCTGAGCGCGCAGATGAACACCTTCCTCAGCCAGATCGTGAGCGCGCCGATCGGGGGAGGGCCGGTAACGGTTCTCGTCCCTTCGGGGGTCGACGTGTCGGACCTCATGGTCATCGACTCTCACCACATCTATTACCAGGCCGACCCACCGACCCTGATGCGGGTCGACAAGGACGGGACCGGTGCACTGGCGCTCGCACCGGCCGAGATGAACGCCCTCGCGGTCGATGGACAGTACGCCTACTGGCTCGAGGGAAACGGGACTGCCGGGATCGCCGGGGCGCTCAAGAGGGTCTCGACGAACGGCGGAGCGACGACGACGGTGTCGCAGAGCGGCGGCGTGGCGATCGCACTTGATGACACGTACGTGTACTGGGCTTCGGGGCAGAACGAGATCTATCGGCTGCCGAAGTGACGGGCCTGTGTAATTGGCCACCCAGTGTCTCGGGAGCGCTCCTGCGCTGTCGCATGGGCAGAGTCTCGAGTCTCCTTGCCACTCTAGTGCTAGTAACTAGCCGCCATGTCGACCGTGACGTGCGGAGCCTCGCACGGAGGCGGAGGCCACGAACGGCAGCGCTGGTCTATCGAAGACGCCGGCGGGGCATGATGCTTCGCGGCGAAGCCCTGAGCGTCCGGTAAGGAACATTCACGACCCACGCTGGACCCGGGCGGCAGCCTCGCGGAGCTTGTCCTTCTTGCTCTTCCGCTTTCCCTTCACACCCCCGTCCGGGTGGCGAGCGGGTACGTCTATGTCCACTGGCTCGAACCCCGCGATGCGTTCGCGCGTGATGGTCAAATGATGGCGTCGCTCGATGAGGCGAAAGTGCGACTCGGTAGCCGCGCTCACGAAGCTGACAGCGACGCCCGCCTCCCCGCCTCTCCCGGTGCGGCCGATGCGGTGGAGGTAGTCGACGGGTGAGCGCGGCAGGTCGAAATTCACCACCGCAGGGAGCCCTGCGATGTCGAGGCCACGCGCCGCGACGTCGGTGGCGACGAGGACCCGCACCCGCTCGGCCTTGAAGTCCGAGAGCGCTCGCGTACGCGCCCCCTGGCTCAGCTCGCCGTGCAACGGTGTTGCCGTGAACCCCGCGCGTGTGAGCTTCATGGAGACCTGATCCGCTCCGTAGCGGCTACCGACGAAGACGAGGACCTGGGCCCAGGCCTCGGTCTGCAGGAGGTGGCGCAGGAGCATGGTGCGTCTCCCGGCGTCGACGTCGAGCGCTCGCTGCAGGATGCATTGTGCCGCGGGGATCGTGCCGGCATCCACGTTGAGCCGCGTAGGGCCGACAAGAAACCCCTCCGCCAGCTCCTGAACCGCAGCCGGGAATGTGGCAGAGACGAGGACGTTCTGACGTCGAGCCGGTAGCAGCGAGAGCACACGCGCAAGCTCGTCGCCGAAGCCCAGCGACAAGAGGCGATCGGCCTCGTCGACCACCAGGACCTCCACGAACGAGAGCCGAAGCGCGTTCTTCTCCACGAGGTCGAGCAGGCGGCCCGGGGTCGCCACGACGATGTCCGCTCCCCCGCGTAGCTCCATCATCTGCGGGTTGAGCGAGACGCCGCCGATCGCGATGCAGGTCTTGGGCGGCGCACGGAGACGGCTGCCGAGGCTCTCGATCGCTCCCGCGGTCTGAACGGCGAGCTCGCGGGTGGGGGCGAGGATCAACACGCGGACTCGCCCCGCCCGCTCGGCCGCCATACCACTGAGCCGATCGAGGATCGGAAGCACGAACGCCGCCGTCTTCCCCGAGCCGGTCTGCGCGGAGAGCCATACATCGCCGCCCGCCGCGATCGCGGGGATCGCCGCGGCCTGCGCCGGAGTCGGCTCGGAGTAGCCAATATCGCTCGTGGCGCGGACCAGCGGCGGCGACAGGCCAAGGGAAGCGAACGTCATGGTTCACGATGCTACCGCCTCACAGCTGATCTTCGTGTGCGACCGTAAGAATAGATCCACCATCGACGCGGTGCCGTCCACTTACGTCGTGCGCTACCCTCTCGCCGTATGCGACGGTCCGCCATTGTATGGGTTCTTCTGCCGTGCGCGTTTGTTGCGTGCTCGAGCAGCACAACAGCACCGCACCTGCCCGTCGGTGACGGCGGCGTCGACACGGGGACCGGCAGCAGCCTCGACGCTGCGCAGGGCGATTCCACGACCGCCACCGCGAGCGATGCGGGGGATGCGGGGGATGCGGGAGGTAGCTACGCCGGAGGCCTGCAGTACCTCTTTTGTGACATCAAGAGGCCGCTCGCGGGCGTCGACTCGATGAACCTCGACGAGAACAACTACCAAGTGATTGTGAACGGATTGAAGAGCGGCCTCGGATGCAATGGGGTTCGAATCTACATCGATCCCGACATCGCAGATCCGACGAGCTACCCATCCCTCTATACCGACGTGCTCGAGTACGTGCGGAGCCTCGGGCTCAGCGTATATGCCAACCCGCTCGGCACGGGGACCTTTGGCATGAGCAACGCACAGTTCGCGGGCTGGGTCGTCGCGTACGCCAACCAGTTTCGGCCAGACTTTCTCGGCGCCTTCAACGAGTCAGGGCTGGGCGCGACCGACCTCGAGAGCATCGCGCAGCAGGTCAAGGCCGGGCTCTCGTACGCGCCAAACCTCGTGGGCCCGGACGCGCAGAAGGTCGCGGGTTCGCTCGTCCTCGCCGAGACACCGGGGTTGCCCGGCTACTTTGCCGTCTTTGGCTCGCACAACGCGAACGGTGATCAGGGCGCGACTACGGAAGCGTGGCAAGGCCTGGAGCAGGCTGCAGGACGGCTCACGTGGTCGAGCGAGAACCCGCGGGGCTGGAGTGTTCTGAACGACGCAGGGGTGGAGATCGGCGTGAAGGCGGTCGTGGCTGCGCCCATCAGCGGGCTCGTCCTGTACGAAGCGTTTCCCGCGTCCGTAGCAGCGGATGGGGGCTTGACGGCAATGGGCCAGGGGATAGCGGCCGGTGTTCTGCGATAGATGTTCAGGGCCGGTCCCAGCGCTCCTCGCGCGGCGACAGGCGGGCGGGTCGGCGCTTTGAAGATGCGTCGGGAGGCCCGGCCGGCCGAGTGAGCGAGGCTCACTCACTTCAGGGTGGTGTAGACGCCGCCGGCGGCGTTGGCCCAGTAGACGCGCGTGTCGTCGACGAGGACGCCCACGGGATAGCCGCTCTCTCCCGACGCGGTCGGTGACCAGGGCGCCTCCAGTCTTCGGCACCCTCTTTACGGTCCCGGGCCCGTTCGGCGTGACCCACTGGGCCGCCCGAGAGTCGGTAACCGGGATCAGGCGCCGTGGTAGATGAACGCCGTCTTGAGCTTGAGCACGCCGTGCTCCCGAACGAAGGTGTAGATGCTCCCGAGCGGGTAATCGAGCTCGCCGCACAGGCCGGCACGACACACGAGCACCTCGCCGTCCAGCGGCTTCGCATTCGTGCACGACCTCCGGGGCACGGACGAGGCGTCGTCGGCGCTCGCCGCAGCGACAGGCACGCTGCGAACGATGTTCGCGTACTCCTTGGGCTCGTCGAACTCGACGACGTGCGCATCCGACGCCGCGTGGCGCACGAGCCCCGCCTTCGTCGCGGAGGCTTGCAGCGCAGCGCACGCCTCCGCCTTCGTGGCCGCTGCGCGCTCTGGCGGGGCGTGCGCGCGCCGGACCGCGTCTTCGAGGTCCGTGGCGCCGATCATCTCGAGCTCGACGCCTGTGAGCCGGCGATCGGGGGCCACGCCGATCTGCGCAGCCCGGAAGACGACGCGCGCTTGCGTGCGCGCCTCGTAAGGGTCGTCGGCATTTCGCGCCGGCAGCTTCGCGAAGAGGACCACGTCGTAGATTCCGTCACCGTCCACGTCGTCGAGACGGGCCTCGCCGGTGGCGGAAGAGCGGCGCAACGAGATCGGCGTCACCCGGGACAGCGGGCCCTCCCGCTCCACCAGGTAATCGCCGCCCGAGTCGTCCTCGACGATCAGCACGCGCCGCTCGCCGATGGCCGCCGAGAGCACCGTATGAAGTGGCCCGTCGGTCCTGACATGCATCCGAAGCGCAGCGAGCGCGTCGTCGGGAGCGACGGGCTGCGGCGCAGGCTCGTGCACCGGGGGGGCGGGCGGCGTCACGACCACCTTTGCGACGCGGAACGTGCTTGCGTCGGCCACGATGCTCACCGCCTGGTCAATCACCTCGAGAGGTGCGGCGCAGACGCCTTCCTCGCCGCAGTACTCCGCGCTCCTCGCGGCTCCGAGCACGGCTGCGCGCCCCTCGAACGCCGCGAGGTCGCGCGGCGTGACATGACCGACCGGGTGGAGGAAGACTCCTTGCCACGCCTCCACGACGTCTGCGCCCCCCGGGGCCAGCGCCGCCGAGAGCGCCGGCAGAGAGGCCGCGGCCGCATGCACGAAGCTCGCGGCCTTGGAGCGGTCCTTCGTGATCGTCACCGCGGGCTGCGATGCGAGATCAAGCGCCCGTGCGCCGCTGCCCAGCAGCGCGGGCTGCACGGTCCAGAGGGGCACCGCCCTCGGGACCGTCGCGGGGTCGCTGCTGACGATCATCCACCCCGGCATCCCCGCCGGCTGGTTCACGGCCGCGAGCGACTGGAGCTCCACGACGACCCCGTCGGCCGTTGCCGTGGTGTGGACCACACGCGAGGCCATCGGCCAGTTGACGACGAGCTCGAAGACGATCCCATCGACGAGGGTGGGGTACGAGACCTCGGCGGTGACGCCCGGCAGGTGGTCCTTCGGCGCTCCCCATGCGGCATCCCACGGCGTCGCGAGCCAGGCGGCGTGCGCGGCGTCGCCCCCTACGAAAAACAGCCAGCAAGGCGCCTTCCCGAGCTTCGCCGTCCGGTACGGCATGCGTACAGGCTCACCATGGAGGCCCCCGCGCGCGGCGGCGAACTGCGCGATGCGCTCGCTGACGGTCGGCGCGACGGGTGGACTTGGAGCGACGACTACGCTCGCCGCCGGAGGCGCGAGCGGCGGCGTCGCGGCAGTCGAAGGTGGCTGTGCGGGTGATGGCGTGCAGCCGAGGGCGAGGACGAGGGTACCGGCGAGAGCAGAGCGACGCATGGGTGCTCCACTCTACGACAGCTGAGCGCTGGCCACGTCGTCAGGCAGCGGGGGTCGGCAGTTGAGTGCGCCGGCTGGATCGTCGGGTCCGGGCTCAGGGGTCGATCGTGACGGCGAGCGCCTCCGTCCATGCCTTCGCCTGGTCGTTGTAATAGAGGTACGCGCTGGATGCCGGCCCCGTGTACCGCCCGGGTACGACCGCGACGAGATCGAGGGGGATGTGCTTCACCTCCCCCGGTTTCATGTCCCGGAGGTAGAGGATCACTTCTCGGGGGCGTGTCTCGTAGAAGGCGATGAGCCCCTTCTCGCGAAGCTCCTTCAACTGCCACGTCTGGAACGTCAGCCCGCCCGGGAACCCCACCCGCGCGAGCGTCATGGGCAACCCGTTCGGGGTCTTGTTGGTCACAGTCGCGTCGACGCGCACGGTCTCGCCCATCTTCACCGACGTCTTCTCGAGCATCGTCTGCAGATCGACCTTGGCGTCGGCGCTCGTCGCAGGCTTGCGCGACCGGAACTCGACCGCCATCGAGTACGGGAGACCCGTGCCACCCGTCTGGATGATCTCGATCGAGTTCTTGCCGGCCCTGAGCTTGCTTGCGAGCCCGGAGAAGCTGATTGCCTCGCGCCGTCCGGCCTCGTAGGCCACTTCGCCTGCCACCTGCCCGTTGACCCGAACGCTCACCGTGCCCGACGACGGCGTGCGGCGGTTCGACTCGTCGTACGCGGTCATGGCCTGGAGGGCGAGCACGGTCGCTTGCGTCGCGCCCCACTGCCCGAATCCGCCGCGGTTTGCCTGCAGCCACTCTACCGCCTTGCGAAGCTCACCCTCGTGTCCATGCTCCTCCAAGAGCGCGAGCATCGAGAGCGCGGTGGTCTCGATCCACAGGTTGTCGCCACCCGATCGCGTGATGCTTTCCGCGGCATTCTTCCACGCGCCGTCCGCACCCTGGAGGCCCGCCAGGCGCGCCGCCGCGGCCATTCCCTCGTCACGGTGACCGGGGGCGCGCAGGAGCGTGTTGGCGGCGAGCGCGAGCAGGTAGGCGTCACGCGACTGCGTGAGGGTGGTGGTCTTCTCGATCTCGCGCCGAAGGTCCGTCTCCCCTGCCTTCACGAGCGCGTACGTGATGTAGGCGTCGGTCACCTCGGGCGACGCCCGACCGAAGCTATCTAGCGCCTTCGGGTCGCGCCTGTACCCACCCTGACCGTCCCGGCGCCCCTTGAGCCACCGGACCGTGCGACGTACCATCTCGTCGTCGACGTTGCCGTAGACGCGCTTCATGTCCATGAACTGCAGGAGCCCATAGGCGGTGAGGGCCTCATGCCCCGGATCGCCGCCGAACCACTCGTAGCCCTGGCTCTTGCTCTCGTAGCCAGTGAGGCGCCGGTAGCCGCTCTCGAGCAGCTTGCTGCTCCGGTCGATGAGCGCGGGATCGGCCACGTCGTGCGAGCGCAGGTAGTCCATCACCATCACGTTGGGATAGTTCGTGCTGCTGGTTTGCTCGAAGCAGCCGCTCGGCTCGCGGAGCATTCCATCGAGCCCGGACACAAGCGAGGCAACGGGGCTCGGGTAGAGCTTCAGCGTGACGTCGCCGCTGCCGGCGATGGCGTCCCCGAGGTCGAACGATTCGGTGACGGTGCCGCTGGCCGTGCCGCTCCGGGAGATCGTCTGCGGGAAGCCGAGGCGCGTGACGGTGATCTGCCGGACGAAGTCGTCTTCGAGCCCGCCCGCGCGAGCCGAGAAGCGAACCTCACTCTCGCCCTGGTCCCCCGTGACCTCGAGCGGAAAGAAGAGGCTCTTGCGCGCGTTACCCGCGATCGCGCCCCCCTTCGCACGAGCGCCCTCGAGCCTGAAGAGAGAGCCGAACGAGCCGTCGACCGAGACGTCCGCCGCGCGGGCCTCCTCGTTCGCGAGCGTGAGCGGGAGATTGATGACGTCGCCCGCGCTCACCTCCGCCGGTACCTTGATCGACATGCTGAAGGGGAGGCTGCTGGCGATGACGCTCTCGTCGCGGCCCGCGAGGCCCTGCCCCACGCCCTCGCTGAAGACACGAAACGAGGTAACCGCGTCCGAAGCCGGAAACGAGACCGTGGCATGGCCCGTGGCGTCCGTCCTGACCGACGGGGCCCAGAAGATCGTCTCGCGAAAATCCGTGCGAGCCGGCACCGACTCACCCGAGTAGACGGGGACCGGAAAGACCCGGACGAGCGCCAGCGGCGTGGCCACCGCGCCGGCCCACTCGTCGGCCATGCGCTGGTCTGCCGGCGGGGCCGCCGCGGCTTCTGCGTGGCGAGCCCGAGCCAGACGCCCAAAGGCGACGGCTCCCATCGGCTGCGCGACGGCGCTCGCCGCAGGCCCAGGTGCGGCATTCCTCGCCGGCGCATTGCGTTCCCCCTGCGCGAGCGCGAGCGGCTCCATCACCCGGGCAGCCGCCTTCTTCGCGTGGGCGAGACGGGCCCCCGCGACCGCGGCCCGCCGCGCAACCTCTGGGACAACGGGCATGGGCCGCACGACCGGCGGCGGGGGGACCGCAGCCGGTAACGCGAGGGCCTGCATGGCGCTGAGCGGCGGCGTCGGGTGCAGGACCGGCTGCCAAGCGAACGTGCGCCAGCCGCGCGTACCCATGAGCATGTCGAGCGCGAGGGCGCTCTTCTGCTCGGCGAGATCGAGGAAGGCGTTGGGCTCCTCCACCGTGCCGGGGAGCTCCGGCTCCAGCAGGAGGCGGCTCAGGAGGTGCCCCGTCTTGTCGTCGGCGAAGCTCACGACCGTGTCGTCCACGACGGAGAGCGCGAGCTCCGCGGCCACAGGAGCCCCGGAGGGATCGGTGGTCGCGACGTCGAGCGTCACCGGCGCCCGCGGCGAGTAGCGCGCCTTATCGGGCGTGATCTTCACGCCGAGGCGGGCGCGCCGGTTGCGGAAGACGAGGCGCTCGGCCAGCGGCTCGAGGGTGTCGTCGAAGATGGTGACGCGGGCGATCCCCTGCGCGCGGGAGAGGGCGGGGTCCTTCGCCTCGAGGTAGACCACGGCCGGCTCGCCCGCCTTCACCGCGACGGCGGCCGTATCGAGCGTGTTCTCGCGGAGCACGGCGGTCACGATCACCTTCTTAGTCTCGGTGCAGCGGACCGACACGCGCAGCGCCGCGAGCTGGCCATCGAGGTCGTCGAAGCCGCGGAGGACGCAGCCAGCCGCCACCGGGACCGCGAGGGAGTACTGCTCGGTGATCCCCGCGGGTTTGGTGATGACGGCGTGGTAGGTGCGGCCAGTGGCAGGGGTCAGGTCGACGCGCCCGAGCCCGTCCTTGTAGCTCTGGAACGCGGCGACGGCGTTCCCGAGGTCGTCCACGATCTGGCCCTCTACGTCCGCGGGCTTGCCCAGCGGGGTCTTCGCCTCGAAGTACACGCGGTTGGGGAGCGAGCGGATCAACTTGCCTCCCTCCGGGAAGGTCGCGAGCTGAAGCCTGTGCACCAGTATCGGGATTCGCTTGCTCACCGACTCGGTGACGCCGCCATCCTCCACCAGCACCGTGAGCAGTCCGTCTCCCGCCTCGATCCTCGGCGGCAGCTTGAAGCGGACGAGGCCCATGCCGTCGGCGCCGGTGGTGAGCGTCGCCCGCGGGAGATCCTGGCCGTCGACGCGGATGGCTGCCGCGCTCTGGTGGTTTGCCAGGGCCTCGCCGGTGCTCCGTTTGAGCTCGAACGTGGCCGTCACCTCGTCGCCTTCGCCATATGCCTTGCGCACGAACTCGAGCTTCATCTTGAGCCTGGGCGCCTCGTACGTGCTGACGATGACGGGCCGCTCGCCCTGCACGCCGTCGGAGGCGATGACCTTGAGCGTGTATTCGCCGCCGGCAGAGTCGGCCGGGATCTCGAGATCGTTCGTCGCCGTTCCGCCGGTCTCCTGGACCAACTTCTGGAGGACGACGGCTCCTTTGGGGCTCACGAGCTGGTAGGTGGCCATCTGGCCGGTGGGGGCGTCGAGGCTCCGGGCACGCAGGTCCCAGCTCTTGATCCAGATGGTCTCTCCCGGCTTGTAGAGCGGCTTGTCGAGCTGCACGTAGACGCGGCGAGCGACGGCGCCCTCGAAGTAGGAGCCGATCTTCGCGCGCAGCTCGGCGGCGGCCGGCAGCGACGCGAGCCGGGGCGACGCGGGCGGGGCTACCTCGGCAGCGACGGGTGGGACGATCGCCCTCGTTCCGGCCGTGGCGACCCCGCCGTCAGCGGCTGCCAGTGGGTCGATCGTGACGGCGTCACCGGGCATGCGGACAGACGGGTCGGGACGATTCTCGAGGCAGCTCGCGAGAGCCAGTCCCGCGACCACGACGGCACGGTTGTTCCAGAAAACCCGCAGAGATGCCATGGCGACTCACCTTGGAAGTGCGGGGCGACAGCCCCGGGAGCGTGCGTGTCGAACAGGAAGCGACGCTGCAAGGCACCGGAAAGCCGCAGAAGAGCGGACGGCCGTCCACAACGTCGGCTGTACTACGGACGTGTCGTCAGGGAGTTCTGCGAATTCAGCGCGCTCCGTCGTGGGCGTCGACGAGCGCGCACGCCACGGCGAGTCAATTCGCCTCGACCCGAGCGGGCGTAACCTCTCGTTTGTTCGCGGCGGACCGCGCGCGAAAGGGGAATGCCGATTGCTTCGCACGGCGCGCGATCGCCTGGGGGGGCATCTGGATGAGCAAGACGACGACGCGGCGCGATCTCCTCTCGTTCGTGACGACGAGCGCTGCGCTCGCGGTCACCGGATGTGCGCACGCCGGCGCAGCCTCCGTCTCGTCGTATGGGCTGACGGCCGCCAAGGGCGGCTCGCCGGTTCCGGCGAGCGGGACCATCCCTCGTCGACCCTTCGGACACACCGGGGTCGAGGTCTCGGCGATCGGTGTCGGCGGGTCTCACCTCGCCGAGGTCAAAGATCCCGGGGACGCCATCCGCATTGTCCACGAAGCGATCGACGCGGGCGTCACCTTCTTCGACAACGCGTGGGAGTACCACGACGGCAAGAGCGAGGAGGTGCTCGGACGCGCGCTGCAGGGCAAGCGCGACGGCGTGTTCCTCATGACCAAGGTGTGCACCCACGGCCGTGATGCCAAGGTAGGCATGCAGCAGCTCGAGGAGTCGCTGCGCCGGCTGAGGACCGACCACCTCGACCTCTGGCAGATCCACGAGTGCGTCTACGACGACGATCCCGAGCTTCACTTCGCCAAGGGCGGTGTCGTCGAGGCGCTCGAGCGGGCGAAGAAGGAGGGGAAGGTTCGCTACCTCGGGTTCACGGGGCACAAGGATCCGAAGATTCACCTCGCGATGCTGGCGCACCCGTTCCCGTTCGACTCGGCGCAGATGCCCCTGAACGCGTTCGACGCGAGTTTCCACAGCTTCGAGCAGCGCGTCGTCCCCGAAGCCCGCAAGCGCGGCATGGCCGTGATCGGAATGAAGAGCATGGGCGGACACGGGCAAGCCGTGACCGCCGGCGTCGTGAGCCCCGAGGAATCGCTCCGCTACGCGATGAGCGTTCCCGGCGTGACGGTGACCGTGAGTGGGATCGATTCGCTCGACGTCCTCCACCAGAACATCGCCGTCGCGCGCGGCTTCACGCCGATGACCCCCGAGCAGATGGATGCGCTTCGCGCGCGCGTCGCTCCGGTCGCAGGCGATGGCCACTTCGAGCTGTACAAGACCACCAAGTACTACGACGCGAGGGTGGGTCGCGAACAGCACGGCTATCCAACACACGACGAGCTCCCGCTTTGAGCTCCACGGAGACAAGGCGATGAATGCGATCCCGCAGCGCCCGCTCGGAAAGACAGGCGCGAAGGTCTCGGCGCTGGGCCTCGGCGGTCATCACCTCGGCGCCGCGCCGAGCTACGACGTGTGCGAGCGAATCGTCCACGAGGCGATCGATGCGGGCATCACGTTCTTCGACAACTGCTGGGAGTACAACAACGGCCGGTCCGAGGAGTGGCTCGGACGCGCGCTCGCCGCCGGGAACAAGCGCCGCGACGTGTTCGTGATGACGAAGGTTTGCACGCACGGGCGCTCGTCGACGATGGCGCTCCAGATGCTCGACGAATCGCTCCGGAGGCTGAGGACCGACTACCTCGATCTATGGCAGATCCACGGCGTCGTATTCGACAACGACCCCGCGCTGGCCATGGCGAAGGGGGGAGTCGTCGAGGCACTCGATCAGGCAAAGCGATCGGGCAAGGTGCGCTTCGTCGGCTTCACCGGGCACAGGGACCCGGCGGTCCATTTGAACCTGATCTCGATGGGGTATCCGTTCGACACGGTCCAGATGCCCCTCAACTGCTTCGACGCGACGTGGCGGTCTTTCGAGCAAGCGGTCCTTCCCGTGGCGAACGCGCGCGGCATCGCCGTGCTCGGGATGAAGCCGATGACGGGCAAGGCCAGGCCTATCGAAGTGGGCGATGCGTCTCCCGAAGAGATGCTCCGGTACGCGATGAGCCTCCCCGTGGCGACGACCATCAATGGCATTCCTTCGCTCGACCACCTGCGCTCGAGCCTCGCCGTGGCGCGCGGGTTCGAGCCGATGACGAGCGACGCGATGAGCGCGCTGCGCGAACGATGCCGCGCGCGGGCGGCCGACGGGCGCTACGAGATCTACAAGGTGTCCCTCGCGTTCGACAACCCGCAGGCGCGGCTCGCCCACGCCTTCCCACTCGACATGGTGAGCAGCGAGACACGGGAGGCACTCGAGAACGCGGAGAACCTGAGCCCGCCGCGCCCCTGAGCGGCACCGTCATCATGCGCGCGGCCCGTGAGCTTGCCTCAGCGAGCGCCACCCCATCGCGCGTTGGAGATCTCGGGCACGCCGTGGGCCATTCCGCGCCAGGGATGACACGGCGATCAGGGCGAGCGCCCGGGCAGTGAGCTACTTCACCGGGACGATGAATGTATCCGAGCCCGAGGTCTCGAAGGTCACCTGGCCCCCGGTGACCGCGACCGTCTCCTGGCTCTTGCGTGTCAGCGATCCCCAGCACTGGTCGCCCGACTCGAAGCCCGCGAGCAGGTCCGGCGCGATGGTGATCGTCTTGGCGGAGTCCTCGGGCGTGCACGTGACCGTCCCGTGGCTCACCGACTTGGCGGAGTACGCGGCGAGGCTGACGGCCATCGCGTGCGCGTTGGGGTCGGGCGTCCACGCGAGCGTGAGGCCCTGGCTGCGCGTGATCGACGCGGGCGCCGGCGTGTCGGGCATGGAGACGTCGTGCGCCTGGGCCGTGAAGCTGCCCAGCACGCCGCCCGATACGCTGACCGTGAGCAGGTCCCCCGCGCTCCAGGCGCTCGGCCCTAGATCGTCGTCCGCGTAGCCCTCGGCGTACCCGAAGCCTTCGATGAGCGGCATGTACTGCAGTGAACCCAGCGTCTTCGTCGAGGTCGCGTCGTCGAGGGTGAGTGTTCCGACGTTCAGCATCACGAAGTCGGGCCCACCGTCGGCGCTCTCGCCCGCGGGCAGCGTCGAAGCGCCCGCGTCGACCGGCGGAGCTCCCGGCACGTAGCAACAGGCCCCGGCAGTCACCGTGGCGCCCGCGCAGGCGCTTACCGTCACCGCAGGCTTGGGATAGAGCGTGGCGCCGAACAGGCACGGGTAGCCGTTGCCACCGCTGCCCGACTCGTATTCGGCGTTCGAGACCGCCGCGGAGATCGTCCCGAACGAAGGGCCGGTCGCCGCGGGGGGCGCGTCGGCGTCCGGTCCAGCTTCGGGCCCGGGGGCAGCGCTCGTCGTGGCGACCTTGGCGCCGCACGCAGAGACGAGGAGAACGGTGGCTAAGAAGAGGGGGCGCATCGCGTATTCCTTGGACAAGAGTTAGCAGGGTTTGCACAACTCGAGCCAAAGGCGCGTCCCTGCTGGCTACAGGCCAAGTCGTAGTCAGCTCGCGGATCGATGTTACGGTGTGCCCATGCGACACGCCGCCGCGTGCGTGGGATTCTGTCTGCTGAACGCCTGCGGTAACGGCGGGTCGCTGCCCCCGCTACTCGGGCAGACGGGGGACTCGGGCACGCAGCCCGATGCCACAGTCCCGACGGACGACGCCACCGCGGTCACGGATAGCTCGACCTCGACCGATGCGCCCCGCGATGCATCCCTGAACGCAACCTACTACGCAGGGTGCAATGCACCCTGCGCGTCGGGCTGCACGGGCCTATGCTCGGCGGGACGCTGTCTGGACACGGTGGTCGACGGCGTCGTGATCGTGAACAACCGGTCCGTCGTCGACGAGACCTCTGTGTATTGGTATGGGCTCGTGGGCGACGCCGCCATTCTGGACTATTCCGTCCAATCGGCGCCCAAGGCGGGCGGCGGGAGCGTGGCTACGCTGGCTTCGTACGACCGGATGGCGGATGCAGGCTTCATGGCCGTGGAGCCGATCGCGGGGTACGGCGGCGCGGTCTTCTTCGGTACCATAGGGCCGGACGATTACGGGCCCGGGCAGGTCTTCGCCGCGTGGACCGACGGCGGAGTCCGAGATATTTTTTCCCCCGACGGCGGCGCTATCCTCGGCCTGGCAACCAATGCCGGCGGCATCTACGCGTCGTTCTCGAGCAACCCGCCAAGCCTCGCCAGCGTGCTGGTCGTGGCGATCGACGGAGGCGCGCCGAAGACGATCTACACGCGGCCCGTCGGCGGGCTCGGCGCCGGTGCGGGTGCGCTGGCAGTCAACTCCAAGAGCCTTGCCTGGGTCGTAGGCACTGCCTACCCCTACGGCGGCATCCTCTCCGGATCTCTGGACGGATCAACGGAGCTCGTGAACGTCGCCCTCGGAGCGGACCTCGGCTTCGCGAGGATCGCGATGGACGAAACGTACGTCTACTGGCAAGGCAACGAGTCGCAGACGGTGCGCAACCGGATCTACCGCGCGCCCATCCGCGGCGGCGGGCCGATCGAGCTCTTCCTGGAGGACGACATCATCGAGGCCTTCGCGGTGGATGACACCAGTTTTTACTGGGCCGCGGCCCACCCCGGCGGCACGCCCTATCTCTATTCGCAGGCGAAGATCCCGACCGCTGGCGGCCCGGTCACCCTCTCGAGCTGCGAGGAGGCGGGCGGGATCTCGATCGACGACGCCTACGTTTACGTCACATCCGACAGCATCGTGTGGCGCGCGCCGAAGTGAGGCCATGTGTGGTGTGGGTTCGATTCCGACTCCACCGACCCCAAGGGCGAGGTGTGGTGCGAAGTCGCCCGAAGCCCGTCGCGCCGATGTTCTGGCACGCAACACAGGACGCCTACATGCCAATGCCAGAATGATACGGTGACTTCCTCCGCGATCTGTCTGCTAGCTCTCCAAATTGCATCGTGTGCTCGTCGTCTCGAGTGGGCGGCGAAAGAGGGCGCATGAACGGGAAGAAGAAGATCCATGAGCTGGTGGTCCGGTGGGATGCCGCGAGGTTTCCCGAAGCGTGCCTGCAGTGTGGGGGCGTGGCCATGGCTGGCTACGAGCTCGAGGACAAGCAAGGTCGAATCCGGCTGACGCTTCCGGCGCCGTTCTGCCGTACCTGCGGCGAGCGCGCGAAGCGGCTCCGCATCCTGTGGCACGTCGTCGGGCTCGTGGCGATCGGGGGTTTCGTGGTGCTGGTGGGCGTGCTCCAGGACACAGCGTACTTCGTTGCACACAACGGGCAACTGGGCCTGATCGCCTTGCCTGGGATTGCGGTCATCGGCTGGTGGCTCATGCTCCGCGAGCGACAGGCCTTCCACGAGCGATACAGCCGCGTGTGGATCCGACGGTTCGTTCCCAGGAGCACGGTCACGCTGGCCAGCTTCGACCGACAGCGACTCGATGCGATCTCCACCGCGTCCGGCCTCGACGCGGCGCCCGACCCGGAGAAAAAAGTGAGAGCGCTGGCGAGGGCCAGAGCGAAGGACGCTTTCGGACGGATGTAGTTTGTCATGACGACCCCCTTGCTCTTGCCGACGGTCGCGAGCATGTCGTCGGTCATGTTGCGGGGGACATCGCAGAGCGCGCGCGCCGAGGAGTGCGACGCGAAGACGGGCGCCTTGGAGATGCGCGCCACGGCGTAGAACGTCTCGTCGCTCACGTGCGAGACGTCGACGAGCATGCCGAGCCGGTTCATCGAGCGCACAACCTCCTCGCCGAACTTCGTGAGTCCGTGGTGCTTCGGCGCGTCCATGGATGAATCCGCCCAGTGGTTCGTGACGAAGTGGGTGAGCGTCATGTACCTCGCGCCGAGGCGCTGGAACGTCGCGAGGACGGCGAGTGAATCCTCGATCGCGTGCCCCCCTTCGACCCCGATGATGATGGCGCGGCGGCCTTCGCGCGCGAGTCGGCGCACGTCGTCCACCGACAGCGCGATCGCCGCGAGGTCGGGGTGCGGGTCTACCATCTGGTGGATCGCGTCGATCTCCTTGAGCGCCCGCGCCGCGCCGCCGTGCTCGGCGTACGCGTCGTCGACGTATGCCGCGAAGCCCTCCACGTCGACGCTACCCTCCTTCATCCGCGGGAAGTCGACGAATCCGTGACCGCCCACGCGGCGCGTGGCCAGATCGAACGGGGCCCTGAGCCACGCATTGGGCGTGTCGACGTGGGCGTCGACGACGAGGGGGCGCGACCTCTCTGGCGCATGCTCTCGCGTGTACGGGAGGGATGCGACGGCGGGGATCGGCCCCGCTGGACACGCGCCGGGCGGTGTAGAGGGCGCGCTCGGATGGCAGGCCGCGGACAGTGCGAGAGAAGCGAGGACCAGGGTGGAGCGGCGCAAGGTGGAGGCCCAGTGTCACACGTACGGACGATCACTGCTATTCTGGCCACGGTGGAGCGCATACCTCGTTTCCGATCGACCCCTCTCTGGGGCGTTCTCTTGGGGATCGGCGCGCTCGCGTCGGCGGCCTGCTCGAGCTCCTCGAAGACGAACGGCGCCGGCGGAGGCGACGGCGGCGCGTCGGCGACCGACAGCAGCATGACGACCCCTGCGAGCGACAGCGGCTCGTCGGGCGACACCTCCCAGAACGCATTCGAAGACAGTGCGGCCAGCGCGGGAGACAGCGGGACCTCCGTCGACGCGAGCGACGGCGACTCCCAGGGCACGATGGATACAGGCACCACCTCGCCGACCGATGGTTCAGTCGCGGTGCCCGCGCCCGCGGCCTCCGCCGGATTCACGGAGATCGTCTTCGAGGACGACTTCACGACGACCGACACGATCGCGCCGACCGCATCCGCGCCGTCCGGCTACAAGTGGTACTGGTCGTACGACGTCACGTCGCCCGTGCCCTGGGCCGTCAGCACGACGGCGACGGCCGCCAGCATCTCGAACGGCAACACCGGCGGCGGCGCGAACGCGAGCCCCGCGGGCGGGATCCTCACGATCACCGGCCCCGGAGCCCCCAACGACGCGCTCATCACGGTCCCCGGCGGTGCGCTCAACGACAGCCACGCGACGTTGCCGGCCGAGGGGGACGGGTGCTGGTCGCACGCGTACTTCGAGGCGTACTTGCAGTTCAAGATCGACGGCGACCCGGTGAACCAGGAGTCGAACGGCTGGCCGGCCTTCTGGTCGTGGTCGGCGCAGGGGCTCAAGGGCTACGGCTACGGAAGCTCGGCCATCAGCACGGCCAACTACACCGAGATCGACTTCATGGAGACCTACGATCAGCTCTTCAGCGATCAACCCGGCGACTGGACGGCGACGATGCACCAGTGGCCCGCCAACACGACCAGCGACGGCGACACCGAGCACGTCGACAGCAACTGGCACACGTACGGGTGCCTGTGGACGTCGACGGGCACGGGGACCGGGCAGGTGCTGTTCTACCTCGACGGTGCGCAGGTCGATCACACGGTCGACACCGGGACGAATCAGACGCAGTTCTCCCTCGAAGGGATGTACCAGTTTCTCATCCTGGGGTCGGGCAAGGATTGGCCGCTCAACGTCGACTGGGTGCGCGTCTGGCAATGAGGTAGCCACTCGGAACCACGGGAGCGTCAGATGGCGGAGCGCCGGCCCATCGCACGCGGAATGGAGAGAGGTGCGCCGGCGTATCATTGCCGTGAATCCGCGGATAACGCCCGCCCTCGTCGGTCTGGCGACCCTCCCTCTCGGCATGGGGCTGGGCGCCGCCCTGAAGGGCGCGATGACCGTTGTTCCGCACGCCGCGACCGTGCCGAGCGGGCCGTGTCCCGTCCTGGCCGCTCCAAGCTCCGCGCCGCGTGGGTCAAACGAGGCGTTTGCTTCGGACGCGTCTTCCGTCGACGGGTCGACCGCGGGCGACGCCGCACCAGCACCGGAAGGCTACGGGCCACCGTTGTGCCGTCTCGCGCTTGCGTCGACGCCGCGCAAAGGGGAGGAGGTCTCCGACGAAGACCTCCTCCGAACGCTGGTACCAGGCCTCGACTCTGCGACCGGGTTCGTGAGGGGACGCCAGGTGAAGGGTGAGGACCCCCACTACGAGGTGAGGGACTGCCTGGGGAGGTGGCGTGGAGGTTTCGACAGTGTCGACGCTCGACCCGATATCCTCGCTCGGCGTCCCCTGCGCGACGGCGTCTCGGGCGCATGGGTCGCCCTCGGTCACAAGCGGGGGTACTGCACGGGTCCTATTGGCGTCCTCGTCGTGTTCGACGTCAACGGCCCAGAGCTCAGGATCCTGGGCGTCGCTCCGGACGACCTCGGGTGTCGGCTCGAGACGCTCCTTGAGCCCGTACCCTTCCCCGGCGGCCGTGGCCTCATCACGCAGTCTTCGGGGGACAAGGACGGGCACGGCGGGTTCACGTCAGACACGGTCTGGTCGCTCGATTCCGCGGGTCTTCGCCGACTCGGGGAGATTCCGCGCGACGGAGATACGTTACCGCTCGGCGTCGATGGCGCGGACCCGCACTCATGGACCCACTACCGGGCAAACATCGACTATAGCGACGAGAGCGTCGCCGTCGCCCGCATCACGAAGACCGGAGGCCTGAGGCGAACGTCGCAAGAGCTCGATACCTACGTGGCCGTCGACGGCGGACTGCGAAAGCGGAGGTAATGCGTGTCGATGGTGATGGGTTTGTGGCGTCGGGCGGTCACGCAACCTGTTTGCGAACCGCACGTCTCCGCTCGCAGCGAGCGCTGCCGCCCCGCGGGAGAGTAGGCCCCGCAAGGCGCAAGCGGTCAGGTCGACCGCGGCGAAGCGGGGACGAGCTGCCGGAGTTGCCACGCCTGCACCTTCAGGCTCCGCTCGGCGTCGGCGACGGACCGCCGGATGTACACGCCAGCCAAGACGGCGAGCGCCAGTACGGCGACGGCCGACACAGCGAGAACGACGAGGGTCGGAACCGCGTGGAAGAGAAAGACTCGGGGCAGGATGGTCATCCCGGCCTCGCTGAACGCGTACGACGGCGGTAGCACACCGACCCACTGCAGGAAGAGCGGTACGACGACCGGGGAGCTTCCGATGGCGACGCCCACCGCACGGTAGCGCTCCAGGAGGAGGAGGTTGCCAAAGAGGCCCAGGGCCGCAAATCCGGGGGCGACGAGCAGCGGACCCGTCGCGGCCGCCATCATGTACAGGGGAACCGACGCGAACGACATCGACAGCAGCACGTGGCCCTCTCCCGGATGCTCCACGCGACGGAGGTAGAGCAGCAGCGCGACGAAGGCCGCCGACGACACGACGTACGCGGCGAACCAGGGCCAGCTCGCCACGCCGAGCAGCGCGTTCAAGGGGATGAGGAGCAGGAACGGCACGAAGGCAATGGAGCCGCCCCTCGCCGCCTCTCGCCTCCGCTTCTGCGCGTCGGCCTTCTCCTCCTCCAGCACCTCGGCGGGTATCTCGCGCGGCGGCTCGGTCAACAGGCGGAGCATGACCCGCATGGCCTCCTCGTTGCCCGGATCGAGCGCCAGCGCGCGCCCCGCCTCTGCCAGTCCCCGGCGACGGTCCAGGGGCGCGCCCGCTGCCCCCGACGCGGCGCCCAGCGCGCGGTCTGCGGCGCCGGACGCGGCCCGCGCGTGCTCGGCTGCCAGATCCCGACGCAGCTCGACGTTGCGATCATGGCTCAAGGACCGCTCGATCTCGTCGGAGAGCTCGCGCGCGCTCCCGAGCCGCCGGGCGGGCTCGAGCGCCGTGGCCTTCACACAGACGGCGTCGAGCTCGGGAGGCGCGTCCCGCTCCGGCGCGCGAACGTGCACGCGCGCGTCGACGCCCTCCACGGTTGTGTGGATCTTGTCGAGCGCGGAGCCCACATGGAGCGGCGTGCCGGCCAGAACCTCGAAGAGGATGGCCCCTAGCGCGTACACGTCCGTGCGCTCGTCGATGCGGTCCGTGGTCGCGGTGCACTGTTCAGGGGACATGTACCCGGGGGTCCCGATGAGGGACCCCGCCGCGGTCCCGCCGGCGCTCGTGCTGGGCTCGGGCACGTGTACCGGCTCGCCGTCGTGGTCGCCCATGCTCACGACCTTCGCCACGCCCCAGTCGAGCACGTAGACCTCGCCGAACTCTCCGAGCATGAGGTTGTCCGGCTTGAGATCGCGGTGAATGACGCCGCGGCTGTGCGCGAACGCGACGCCCAGGCACACGTTGGCGAGGGCGCCGAGCAGCTTGCGGAGAGGAAACTGCTCGTGGGTCTTCTCGTCACCCTGACGGAGCGCCGCGAGGATGTTCTTCAGCGTGCGCCCGCGAACGCGCTTCATCGTGAAGTAGACCTGCCCGTCCGTCCCGACGCCGAGATCGTGGAGCGGCACGATCGTCGGGTGCTCGAGCTGGCCCTGCACGCAGATCTCGCGGAGGAACCGGTCGGACCCCGCTTCGAGCGCGGCGGCGGTGGTGCTGCGCTTCAGCGCGACCTGACGCCCGATGCGCCGATCGAAGCAGAGCTGCACCTCGCCCATCCCGCCGCGCCCCAGCTCGCGCAGGACGTCGTAGCGCGGGGCTGCGTCGTCGAGGGTGAGGGCGAGTCGCACGGGTCCCGCGTCGGAGTCGCCGGGATCGAGGTGCGTGCGCGCGTCCTCCGTCGGCGCGAGGAGCGTCGGGGCCTCGGGCCCTGCCTTCGCGTGAGGATCGATCGTCATGCTCGCGATCCTGCACGAGAGCGCTCGTTAGGACCAGCGCTCCGCTCACACGAGTACGGGCTCGGCGGAGCCGAGCGGAACCCGGAACGAAGCTCCGGCCGGCCGTACTAGATCGTACTTTGCCCACGTTTGTTCGTGCTGCGCGCCGGACTGCGCAGGCAGGGTATTGCGTGTTTGGCGCCACGATCCCGGCCGCCGGAGGCCGCGTCACGGGAAGCTGACGGGGCCGAGAGCACAGAAGTTCTCGCTGGTATCGGCCGGCTCGCAGACCCCGCGACCCTGCTCGCCCTGCTCGTTGTGTCCGGCGCACGACACGCCGCCGTCCTCGAGCTGGAAGCACGCGAAGGTGGAGTCGGACGGGCTGAGCGAGGCGTGGCGGACGCTGGACAGCGCGGCGACGAGGAACGGGCTGGTCCCCGTTTCGCCGAACCGGAACGTGGAGACATCGCCCCAGCAGGCGACGCCGCCGTCCCCAAGCACGGCGCAGGTCCCTGTCAGTCCGCAGCCGATGTCCACCGCGCCCGTGACGGAGCCGAAGCCGTTCGCGAACCGGGGCAATACGGCGTCCGAGCTGCTCGTCGTCGTGCCGTCGCCTAGCTGACCGCTGGCGTTGTACCCCCAGCAGCGCACCGTCGTGTCCTCCATGACGGCGCATGCGTGGTTGCCGCCGACGGAGAGCCGCGTCGCCCTTCCGGCATCGCCCAACGAGACGGGCAGCGGCGCTGGCGTGCAAATCGCGCCCGCTTCGCACGGGAAGTCGCCGCTGGGTGTCGCGTTCGTCCCCCAACAGTCGACGCCCCCATCCTCGAGGCGGGCACAGGCTAGCTGCACGCCCAGGGCGATCTCCACGGCCCCCGAGAGATTCACGACCGGGGCGCTCACCTGGACCGACGCGTCGAGATTGCCGGCCCCAAGCGACCCCGCGCTATTGTCTCCCCAGCAGAAGACGCCGCCGTCCGCACCGAGAGCGCACGTGACGGCGTTGCCGGCGGAAATCTGGACGTACGGGCCGCCCATGACCCGCCCGAATCCACCCAGGAGCGGGGTGGGGCCTACGCCCAGCTCGCCGCTGCCGTTGTCGCCCCAGCAGAGCGCCGATTGGTCGCCGAACAGGGCGCACGAATGGGAGACGCCTGCGGCGACCTGCACGGGCGCCGCCCCGCCGTCGAACGTGACCGCCGCCGGTTCCGCGCACTGCAACGCGCCGCAGTCCGCGTAGGGGCCGACCTGACCGTTCCCGTCTGCCCCCCAGCCGTAGACCACCCCTCCGACGATCGCGCAGACGTGCGTCCCGTTGGCGGTCAGCGTGGCAAGGAAGCCGCCGCCTCCGCCCTCGGCGCTGGATGCATCGTCGGGGCTCGAATCCTGGGCCCCGGCGTCGGAGGCATCGCCACCCTCCACGCCTCCGGACTGCTCGTAGTCGCTGCCGAGGTTTGCCACGAGCGCGCAGCTGCTGACTCCGGCGAGGAACAAGCCAACACCGAATGGTCGCAGTCTGCTCGAGACCATGACCGCATCGTCGCTGCGTTGAGGTGCAAATACCAGCACATGCGCATCGTCGCCGCCATCGCGGCCCAATCTGGGACCACGAACCGATCTTGGGTACCTCGAGCCCGGTGACAAGGCGGCCCCTCACGCACCGTTCGAACCCGTCCGGATACGGCGGTCCTCTTCTGCGTCGTGCGGCTGACATTGCCAACTTCACGGACTCGCGTATGCGCTTGGGCTCGGGAATCGCGACTCGAGCGGCGACGGAGTCGCCTCGGCGCCTTGACAGGCCAGTTTGGCGAAGCCAAGTGTGCGGACCGCGCGATGACAACACGCACACAACCCGGAGATCGCGTCCTCCTGTCCCGCGCGAGCTTTGCGAAGCTGCTCCTCGCACTCTGCGCGGACGGCTTTCAGCTCGTCGGGCCTACCGTGCGCGACGGGGCCATCGTTCACGCCCCCATCGATGGCGTCGAGGATCTTGCCGAGGGCTGGACCGAGATCCAGGAGGCAGGAACCTACCGCCTGCGACGCCGCGAGGATCGCGCCCTCTTCGGCTACACGCTCGGCCCGCAATCTTGGAAGCAATTCTTCTTCGTCCCTACCCTCCAGCTATGGCGCGCGCGGCGGCAAGACGGAAGTTTCGTGGTTCTCGAGAAGACGAGAGCCGTTCCTCGCCTGGCCCTGATCGGCGCGCTCGTATGACCTTCATGCCATTGCCATCCAGGACAAGGTTTTCCTGGACGGCGCAGCGCCCGACCTCGAGTACGGGGCGCGCCGCGCCCGGCACCTTCGTGGTGGCGGTCAACTGCGGGCACGCGGGCGGGACCTGTTTTTGCGTGTCGATGGGGACGGGCCCGCATGTGACCAAGGGGTTCGATCTGGCCCTGACCGAGCTTCTCGACGGGAGCGGGCACCGTTTCGTCGTCGAGATCGGAAGCGAGGCGGGCGCCGCGGTGCTCGAGCGGGTCGGCTACGCGACGGCCACTCCCGTGGACTGCGAGCTAGCCGATGGTCTGGTCGCGCGCACCGCCTCCCAGATGGGACGGACCGTGGAGACCGACGGCATCAAAGAGCTCCTCTACCGTTCGTCTCGTCTTCTTGCTGCTCCCAGTTCATGTCCGTCGGGACGATGCTCAGCTCGTCGCCACCGGGGATCCACACGGGTTTCTTCTTGCCCTCTCGCAGGTAGATGGTTTTCTTGAAATGCTTCGGCACGTAGATATGTTGAATATCGTCGCCGTCCAGCTTGGCGCACGCCAGAGCTTTCCTCCAGATCAGCTGATCGTTGGGCTGGAGACAGATCACGGCGCGCATCGAGCCCGAGCATTGCCCGCTCGTCGCTGCGTGGCCAATTTTGGAAGGTGGTTGCTTCCTCCTCTTCTTCGAGCCGCCTCGTCGTCTGGACGAGGCCTCCGCCCTAGGGGCCCAATCGGTCGGCGCCGACGACCTTCTTCTCGAGGTCGGCCAGGGGCACGTGGCGCCCCGGGCTCGTCACCGCGGGCCAACGTCCTTTTCCCGCGCGCGGTGCGGTAGCGACGACGCGGGTTCCCGCGGACGGCGCGAAGATGAAGCTTCGCAGCGTGACCTTCGCCGGCCCATCGGTGAGGCGCAACGAAGCCCGTGGCAGCAGCGTCGCCAGCACGACGCGCATCTCGTAGAGCGCGAACGCCATTCCGATGCAGCGTCGCGCGCCTCCCCCGAACGGGACCCAGGCGAATGGGTGGGGCTTGCCCGCGAGGAAGCGCTCGGGACGGAACTCGCCGGGGGCGTACCAGTACGCGGGGTGGCGCTGCGCGAGATAAACGCACGGAACAAGCACGGTCCCCGCGGGGATCCGGTACTCGCGCAGCGCGATCGGCGCCGTCACCTTGCGCACGAGCAGCGGGACGAGCGGCCGCAGGCGCAGCACCTCCTTGATCGTGGCGTCCAGGTAAAGGGATGCACCGCCCGGCTGGGCGACCTCATCGAGGATGCGCGCGAGCACGTCAGGCCGCGGGAGGATCTCTTCTATCGCCCAGCATAGCGCCGTGGCGGTCGTCTCGTAGCCCGCGATGAGCAACGTGAGGAGCTCGTCGCGCAGCTGCGCGTCGGTCATTCCCTCGCCCGCGTCGTCCACCGCGGCGAGGAGGAGCGAGAGCACGTCAGGCCGCGCCTCGCCTGTCGGCACAGCTCCCGCGCTCGTGCTGGCCCGCGCCGCGCGTGCCCGGCCGATGAGCGCGTAGATGCACTCGTCGGCCGCGCGCATCTCGCGTTGAAACGAGGCCCAGCTCGTCAGCGGCCCGAGATCGCGCTGGAGAGCCGGCACGAGCAGGAGCATGCCGAGCGGCGACTGCGCCCGCTCGACGACGGCGAGGAGGCGCGCGCGCAGCGTCTCGAGCTCCGGTCCCTGCCGCGCGCCGAAGACGGTCCGCATGACCACGTCGAACGTGATGCTCTGCATGCTGGGAAGGAGCGAGAAGAGCTCGCCGCGGGGCCAGCCGTCGACCGCACGCACGGTGGCCTCGCGCATGACGTCGGCGTAGGCGCCCAGCCGGTCGCCGTGGAACGGAGGCATGAGGAGCTTGCGCTCGCGGTGATGCGCAGGGCCGTCGAGGACGAGGACCGAGCGATCACCGAGGAGCGGCCGCAGCGTCTGGTTTGGCTCGCCTCCGTGAAAAACGTCGGGGTCTCCCGTGAAGATGGCCTTGAGGAGCTCCGGATCGCTGACGACGACCTCCCGTCCGTAGACCGGGTTGTTGATCGTGTAGAGATCGCCGTACTCGAGGAAATCCTCCTCCATCGACTCGGCCGGGCGGGCCATCCAGCGAGCGAGCGCGATGACGCCGGGGTATCGAGGGCCGGGGGGAAGCGCCATGCCCAACGGATGGGGGCATCCGGCGACGGGGTCAAGGCTCGAGTTGCATTGGCCGTCCTTACATCACATCCGCGTCGAGCGGAGCGAGGGCGTCCGCGTGAGCACCGGGAGAGGCACGGGAAGTGGGGAGAGAGGCGAAAGAAGCGGGTGGGGCGGCCCTCGGGGCACGTCGGGCGGCCGAGGGAGTCGAGCGCTGCGCTCCTTCCATTCGAAGAGCGGCTCGACGAGCAGGGACGGCGGCCGTGGTCTTGAAATGGAGACGCTCGAGGAACGGGCGGGGAGGCGCCCGCTGCGCGGAGGGCGGCGCAACGAGGAAGCCTGAGCGGCTCGAGCGGATGAGAGAGAGGACGAGCTCGGTCGGGGAGCGGCGCGCCAAATCCGCGGCGCCTCTCGGGGTCCGGCGAGCGCGGCCCGATTGCCCAAGAACAGGCGCTCCACGAATGCGCGAAGCCGCTGTGCGAAGGCGCGGGCGGCTCCAGGCGCTCGTGGGGGCGGCGCTCGTCGAAGCTCGGGCGGCTCTTGTCGAAACTTGCGACGCTCTCGGCGTGACCTGGGAGGCTCCAGGCAATGGCGGAGAGGCGCTGCGAAGTCGCGGCGAGGATTCCCGTGGAATCTCGCGACCGCCGCGCACGGACGCGGGCGCTCGAACTACACGACTGGCGGCTCGACGAGGAAGCAGAGCAGCCCCGGCTTCTGCCTGGGGCGGCCAGAGGAGAGTCCGGGAGGTGCGCGCGAGGAGGAGCGAGCATCCGTGTGGAGGAAGGTCCGCTCGACCCGCGCCCCGGTCCTCGCGCGTCTCGGCACGGGAGGACCGCGTCGGGGGCGAGGAGTCGCTGTCCCCTGTCGTCGATTTCCCCGTACACGGCGAGCGAGCGCGACCCGTCAGGGAAGAGGCTCGCGCGCGTCGCGCCACTCCCGGGGAATACCCTCCTCGCCGACCTGAAGGCTCACGATCCCGCCGACGATGGCGCAGGTCGTGTCCCGGTCCCCGAGGGCGGAAACCGTCTGCCACATCGCCTCGGTGAAATCGTGCGAGTACCAGGACGCGATCCAGAGGCAGAAGGGAACGGTGTCGCGCGCGGTCACGTCAGACCCGCTTCCAAGGACCAGCGCGGCGCGGGAGGTCTTCGTCTTCGCGTCGAGGCCGAGAGCTGCCTCGATTCCTTCGCGAACGAAGCCCGCCGGCACGCCGTCTCTCACCTGCTTGAGCCAGCTCCGCCCGAGCGGTAGCTCGTGCCCTCGCCTGGCCCACGCGAGCGCTGCGCCCCCAGCCACTGCGATCGCTCCGGCGATACCGTCCTCGTGCGCGTGCGTCACCTCCGCCGAGAGCCGCGCCTCGCGCAGGCACCGCTCGACGTCGTCCGCGAAGAAGGCGCCCAAAGGGGCTGCCCGCATGGCAGCGCCATTACCGAATGAGCCATGGCCGCGAAAGTTCTCGTAGGACGCTCGCCGCCAGCTCACGCCTTCGCGGATTTGGGTCAGCACGCGGTAGGCGCCGATGCCGTAGCCGCGCGCGGGGTCCATGCGCTGCGCGAACATCGCGGCCAGCGCGTCCTGGTCGATTCCCCCGGATAGCGTCAGGAGCTCGACGATCGATAGAGCCATCTCCGTGTCGTCGGTGTAGCGCCACCGACCACGAGGAGGCGTGCGCCGCTCCACCCGGTGCAGGACCTCTTCGTCGAACCCGAAGAAACGCTCGCCGAAGGCGTCTCCGACCGACAGGCCTTCGAGCGAGAGCTTGGCGCGCGCGGTAGGATCCACAGAATGGCAACACGGCATTGTTGCCGAAGCTTCCGCGCCGATCGATCACCGCGCTCATCTAACGCTCGACAGGAGCCAGGCTGTTCGCGAGCGACAGGTTGACCCTGTCGAAGGCACCAAAGTTTCATGTCCACCTGGGCTCGCGATAGGGTCGGGCTTCGTTCCCTTGGAGGTCGCATGTCCTATCGTGTGGTGGGCTGGCTCGGAGTCCTCTCGGCCGCCGTCGCCTGGTCGACCGTGACACGCGCCGAATGCACCCGCGGAAGCAATCCCTACCAGGATCTCCGGGACCGCACGTTCAGCATCTCGGCAGAGCTCACGACGGCGGCGCACCTCGAAGAATCGAAGGGGGCTCCGCTGGGCACCCGCGGACGAGCGGCGAGGCTCGTCCGGCAGGCACGTTCCGAGTTGATGCAGCTGGAGAAGGAGAGCGCGGCGGCGAAGCCGGGACTACCGCCCGAGCTGACACGACGACTTCGGACCATCGCCCAGTCGTTGGTCGCCGATCCAGGCTATCCACCCTTGGCCGCGAGGATCTACCAAACCGTGAAGGAGCTCGACGCCGTCGCGGACTCGTTCACTTGTCCTCCGGGCGGTCGCCGAGACTGATTCGGTTTGGTGGTCGACCCGAGGCGTCGTCCTCCGGGCCGACGTCGCTGAAGCCCGCCCATGGTAGAACTCTACCCAAGCGACAGTGATCGGCATCTCGGGTCTCGCCAAGTCGTACGGAGCTCGAACCGTCTTCGAGGACGTGTCGCTCCGCCTCGACGCGAGCACCGTGTACGGCGTCGCCGGGCCACACGGTTCGGGGAAGACGACTCTTCTCCAGATTCTGGCCGGCCTCGAGCCCGCGTCGCGCGGGAAGGTCTCGATCTCCGGAGCGGCGCGCGTTGGCTTGCTCGGCCCCGACCGCGAGCTCGAGGACGACCGGCTCATCGTCCACCTCGCGATGATGGGCGAGCTGGAGGTCTGGCGAGATTTGCAGACACGGAAAGGCATCCTCGAATACGGCGAGGGGGACCCGACCGCTCTCGCGGACCTCGAGCGCAGGCTCGAGGCAAGCGATGGCCATAGCCTCGAGGCCCGCGCAAGCGAAGTGCTCGCCGGGCTCGGCATCGAGCCGCGCTCGCATCGAAGGCCTCTGTCGACGCTGCCGCGGGAGCTCAAGATGCGCGTTCTCTTGGCGCAAGTGCTCGTCGGCGGTCGTGACGTGCTGCTGCTGGACGAGCCCACGGATCACCTCGATACGGAGTCCGTCGCGTGGCTCGGGCGGTTCCTCGTCGCCTACCGGGGCACAGCGCTCGTCATCTCCTGCGACCGGCGTTTTCTGGACGACGTCGCCACCGGGATTCTCGAGGTCGACCACGGGGCCATCACCCTCTACCCGGGGAGCTACGCGGACTTCGTCGCCCGGAAGCAAGCGCCACCCGAACGCCAGCGCGGACCGGTGGAGCGTCGCGTCGAGCCCCAAGCCGCGATGGACGACCTGCCAGCGCTCCCGCACGATGGGCCCTCTGCCCCGGCGCCGTCGTCGTCGCCGGAGCGGCCAGACATAGAGCGAAGCCGAAGAGCCGCGCTCCCTTTCCGGCGCGACAGGGTGCTGGCCGACATCGCGCTCGGCAAGGCGCGAAAGCGGTCCATTCACACGCTGTATGGCAAGGCGCGCCTCGGCCAGCCGCTGCCCGAGCGAGCGCTCCAGGAGATCCATCGCGAGGAGCGGGAGCTCGACGCCAAGCTCGAGGCCTGGTCGCGCGACCTCGAGACGATCACGAGCGAGCTGGCCGCAGCCCCTTCCAAAGCAAAGTAGGCGGCTGCTCTGTCAGCCAATTGCCTCGTGCCGTCGCGAGGAGTATGCCCTGTCGTCGTTGCACGCGGACCGGCGACGATCGCGCGCCCCCGGTGCATCCGTGAGGGCATTCATGAAGCGAACGATGAAGGTGTGCTGCCTGGTGTCCGCTATCGCCCTCTTCGCCTGCAACCAGGGGAGCGCGGGGAGCAGCGCGAGCGGCCCAAGCGCAGGGAGCAGCGCGAGCGGCCCAAGCGCTACGAGTGGGGCCGCTGGCGCGGCTCCTGGGCGCGCCTCCAGCAACGCCCCACGCATCGTCGATGGCGTGACGGCGTGCGACAACTACATCGCGGTGTGGAAGTCGTGCCTCGCCGAGGCCGCCAAGACGGAACCCAAGCTGACCCCGGCCGCCCAGGAAGAAGCAGTAGGCACCATGACCGGCAACATCCGCGAGAGGTGCACGACGGGCGCGCACGAGAAGCTCGACGAAAACGACTGGGCCGCGTGCGTGATCTCCTGCAAGGAGGGCCGTATGCGCAAGGTGAAGGGCGCGTGCGAGAGGGTCAACGAGGAGAACAAGATCACGAGCCAGAGCAGCGCACCAGCTCTGGGCGCGGTCCTGGGCGCAAAAGCCGACGTCGTCACCACGGGGATGACGGACTGCGACGACTACCTCGCGAAATCCAGAGCGTGCAGGAAGGCCAGGTACGGAGACGACCCGGACGGAACCATGGCCTCCCAGGTCATTTCCCACTTCTTCGAGGCAAACATCAAGAGCATGGGCGCAGTGCTGACAGCTGACTCGTGCAAGAAAATGCTCGCCTCGTTCTCGCCCGACAAGTGCAACTGAGAGAGCCGGACGACCGCGGGGCCGGCGGTCCCGGCTCGCGCGATCGAGATCCGGGTCGCTCCGTCCGCCGCGCTTCTACGGCACGTACACGCCGACCGGCCACAGGTGATAGAGGTCCGACGTGACCGGCGTGTCGCAGCCCGCGAACTGCCGGGCGCTGAGCACGCCAAGGACGATGTAGTCGCCAGAAACGGCAGTGGCGGAGACGTCTACTTGCAACGTGGCCGTGGCGCCGCTGCGCATTCCTGCGGCGGGCGTGCATGCCACTCCGCCGGGACTCTCCATCGCGAGGGAGCTGACGAGGCTGAGATTGCTCCATTCGCCGTCGACCGGCGCGGCGCACGGGGTGCCGGCGCAGCCGTAGGCCTGTACGTTGCGCTCGATCGTCCAGTCACCCATGGGGGCCGTCGACCACCCTTGCACCGGAATCGAGACGGTCGCGCCTGGCGCTGCCGGGTACCACGCCTGCGGGATGCTCGTGCTGTAGTACGGATCGCTCGACGCCGGAATGCACGGATCACCGCCCGCGGCCGCGGCGGTGTTCGACCAGATCCGCTGCGCCAGATACGACTCGCCGCCTGGGAGCACGACGCGATTGCCGATGCGACACAGGTCTGCGAGCTCTCCGCCTCCGGCGAGCGCAAAGACGCTCGCCCATGTGTGCTCGCCCGCCGGTACCGAGATGACGTACCCCGTCTCCGGGTCCGTCGCAGGGTCGGTGAGCGCCTCTGCAATCTCGTGGGAGGCGGTGCGTGTCCGCTGCTGCGTGAGCGATTCCGAGGATATCGATTCCAGGGCACCATCCTGAATCACGCCGGACGCGACCGCAAACGCATCGCCGGGGTACGAGAGGCCGCTGCAACAGGCGTCGTGGTACCCGTTCTCGTCCGAGTCGTTCCCGTCCCCGTCGGCGTCGCCGAGCGTGAGCTGCATTCCGGGCGGCAGATAGAGCACGTAGAGCGTCTGCCCATTCGGGGGATGTCCCGCGCTCGTGCCGCTCTGCTGCAGGTAGTCCTGTATCTGGGTGAACGACGGGGAGCTCGCGAGCGCCGGGCCTGTCACGTGGTAGCTCTGCGAGGTCGCGGCGAAGCCGTATTCGCTCGCCAGTTGTGACCACCAGGAGCTTCCCACCAGAGCGTCCGAGAAACCGAAGAGCTCGGTGGCGGCAGGATCGCCCCCGGTCACGACGGTGACCAGAGTCACCGTCTTCATCACAGTGCCCTCCCTGGTGGGGACCTGGGGAAACGCAGGATGCAGTGGCGACGAGGGGCTACTGCTCCCGCAGTCTGCGACCGACATCGACGACAGGATAGCGAGCCCGGCAAGGAAGAGTCTCGCACTTGCCTTGCGCCTGGGCGTCGGAGAGATGGACCGGCGCGCCGTCATGCAAGGCGGCAAGCTAGCAGCTCGGCCAGGTCGCCGCGCACCCCTTCTCGGTCGTCCAGGACCCGACTGGCGCGGTGTTCTCGCCGTTCCGCTCCGCTCGCGTCTGACAACCTGGCGACCCTCTTGGAGACATCCTCGCGATGGTCGTCGCCACCGGGGCGCCACCGCCTGGCTTCACATCGGGATGGCCCTACGCTCTAGGCGACCCCCCTGCGGAGCTCTCAATGACGTCCTACCGAAATCATCGCCTCCCCCTCTTCGCCGGCCTCGCTCTCGTGATGATGGGCGTCGAGTGGTGGGTGACCCGCTCCGCCGCGCTTGCACGCGGGGGCGCGGTGCCGGTCGCCGTCGCGGTCGATCTCGTGATCGTCTTGCCTGGCGCATTTTTCCTACTCGTCTTGCGTCCGGCGCAGCGGCCGCTCCTCGGGGCCGCGCCCGTGCTCGCGCTGGGCGCGCTCCTCGCGGCGACGCTCCTCGGTGCGCGGCCGGAGACGAAGGTGCTCCTGCGGGTCGCCGGCGGTTTCGCCGAGCTGGCCGTACTCGCGCTGCTCGTCCGGCGCGTGCGGGTCGCTGCAGGCCAGCTGCGGGGAGCCGACCAGGAAGATCTCCTCCTTCGCATCGGGGCGCTGACGGACCCCATGCTGCGCTTGCTCGGCGCGGAGTTGGCCACCGTCTACTACGCGTTCGTGGGGCCGTTCGTACGCCGCCCTGCCCGCGCGGACGAGTTCCGTTACACCGAGGAGAGCGGCGCCGGCGCAACCCTCTTCGCGCTCGGGCTCATGCTCACGATGGAGGGCCTGGCCGTCCATGTCGTCCTCCACGCGTTCCACCCGCGCGCCGCCTGGGTGCTCGCGGCTGCGAACGCGTACGCCCTCGTCTGGCTCGCCGCCGCCGCCCAGGCCGCGAGGCTCCGGCCCGTCGCGCTCACGGACGATCGCCTGCTCGTTCGCACCAGCCTGCTCTGGACCGTCGACGTCCCGCGCGTCACCATCGTCGCCCTCGAGCCGATCTCCGGCGCGCCGAGCGGGGAGGAAGCGCGCGGCGTCCTCCGGGCCGCCTTTGGCGTCGCGCCCGACCTCCTCCTCACGCTCGCCGAGCCTGTCCTCGCCAAAGGACCGGTCGGGATCGCGCGGAGCGTGCGCCGCATCGCTCTGTATGTCGACGAGCCCGCCCGCTTGCGTTCGGCGCTGGCCACGACCGCCGCCGCAAGGCCGGTCCGAGGGCCGGTCGCTTGAGGACACCGAGCGCTTGACGCGAGGCATGGTTCGAGCGCTGCTAATCCGATGCCGTCGTGGTCGACCTGGATCGAGCCGTTCCTCGTGATCGCGCTCATGGCTGCTTGCTTGGTCGTGGCCGCCGCCGCGGCGAGACGGCCGCCGCGGCCGCCGCCCACGATCGCGGCGATCGTCGCAGCTCTGGCTGCGGGGTCCGTCGCCTACCGGCTCCTCGTCGTGCCACCCGCGTTCGTTCACGCGTAAGGGCTCGGCCTCGTAGACGTGCCGAACGACGCGCGCCGCGAGCGAGTGCTCGCGTGGGCCAAGGCGGCTTCGGAGAGAGTCGGGACGTCGATGCTCCCCACCTCGTGTGTCCCCGGTATCGTCCGGCTCCGGGTCGCCGGAGCTGCGATTACTCGGTGACCCACGGTGAGGGCTTTGCTCGTACGCCTGGAGTAGGGTTCTTCGTGTCACCGATCGCGAACCTCGATTGGGACACTGCCCCCGCGCCGATGAAGGAGGGTCTCGCCAGGACGCTCGCAGCGCTCGCGGCGGACCCGTCGCTTCCGATGCCCTGACGGTCCGCGGCTCTTCGAGGGCGACGGTCGCAGTCCGCGACGCGGCTCAGAGCTCGAAGCCTGCCGCGACGCCGAGCGACGCCGAGAATGGCGGCGTGTTCCATGCAGTCTGCCCGTCCAGGCGGTAGGTCACGTGCGTGAAGGTAGCGAGGCCGTCCGCGTGAACCTGGGCGAAGAATCGCCTGCCAAGTGGTACCTCTACCCCGAGGCGAACGCCGGCGTCCGCGAACAGCGCGTGGGCCGATTGAGGTGAGCTGGTCACGCCGGACGCAGCCAGAGACCCCATGCCGCCGAGAGCACAACCCATCGCGATCCCGAGGTGAACGCACGGGGCCAGGGACGCGAGCACCAGAGAGGAGCGGACACCGATGGAGCCATCCGTCGCGGTCTTCGACCAGTTCCCCGCACCCTCGAGGTCAAGAGACCAGAGGCCCCGGCGAACCCCCGCGTCCACCGTGGCCCCATAGGCCGGGATGGCGGGCGAGATCCCCCACGACAACATCGCGCCAACGCCGAAGCGGGGGTGCAGCGGGATGCCGGGTGGAGCGGGCGCGGGGGGCGGTGCAGAAGGCGGTGCGGGAGCCCGAACGATCACGACCTGGGCCTTTTGCGCGTTCTCCACGGGCGGCGTCGGGACGACGGCGGTCGCGGGCGCCGGCGCATTCGGCGGGGCGGCTGCAGAGAGTGGATCGATACCCAGGCTGACGGCGAGGGCGATCGCCGTCGCGAGCTCCGCGCAGTCGCTCCCTTCCGCGCGAAGATCCCTTTCCCCTTGCACCTGCCCGCTCGCGTCACGAAGCTCGATGTGAGCGACGAACGACCCGCCCGCGCGACGTACCTTGGCGCTGAGAACGCGCGGCGCGCGAGCGTCGAAGGGATCGTAGCCGAGGCGCGCCAGTACCGCCTCACGGAGAGCGCTCTCGTCGGGACACTGCTCCGCGCCCGTCGCGCGCGTGTACGAGAGGTGCACTGCCGCGTGCTCTCGCGGAGCTGCAGAGGCGCCACGGGCGAGGAGGACGAGGCTGGTTGCCAGGCCGGCAGCTCGCGCCGTTCGGTTCCAGGCGCGCGGGCGGCGGGCGGGCGGCATGAGCGAGCGTGTTCATACCCGCCGCGGAGCGGCATTGTCTATGGAGCGTCGTGCGCCGCAGCCCGCTGGAGCTCGAGCTCGAGCTGCGTGCTCCTTCCCCTACCCGCCAATCCCGCAAATGCTGGCCTGACCCCCGAGGGCGCCGACGAGCATGGAACACGGCACCGAAAGCACACAGTTGAGCTGGCTCCAGTTGGGAGAGCTCGCGCACAGGGTAACGCACTCCGAGTCCGCGGTGCTCTGAGCGACGTTGCATCCCACCTCCGCAGCGTGCTCGCAGACCTGCGCGCAGCAGGCAGGCTCCACCGACGCTCCACCGGCGTTGGCAAACCCGCAGAGGGTGCCGTGCCCGTTCAGCGCGCTGACCAGCGCGGAGCACGAGGTGCCCTGGAGGCAGGTGACTTGCGTCTGGGTATCGCACCCTTGGCAGAGCGTGTTGCAGTCGGACTGAGCGGTGAAGGAATCGACGTGGCACCCGCCGACGGCCGCGGCCTCGCACTCGGACGTGCAGGTATCGGGATCCACGCCGCCGTCCACGTTGACGCAGCCGAAGCCCGCCATGTCACCAAGGCATGCGGCGCTGGGGGCCTCCCCAGTAGTCGGTCCGCTCCCGCTCCCGCTCCCGCTCCCGCTCCCGCTCCCGCCACCGCCGCCGTCGGCGGACATGGGCCCGCCGTCGCTCGTGCCGAGTTGAAGGGTGTCATCGCAACCAAGGAGACAGAACACCACCAGAATCATGAATCTTCGCAACCGCATCGCTCACTCCTACGAACGCGCCCAGGGCACGGGGGCGCACCATAGCTGGGTGCTGCCCGCGCGCCATCCGTCACGAAATCGACCGACTCCCTCTCCGATCGTGATCTTATGCGAGACGGATGTCACTCCCCACCCACCCTTCTGAAGCGTGAAGCCTCTTTCGGTCCAGGCGGCCGCGCCGATCGACCGACCGCTCGCAGGCGGGCGTGCGGGCTCCGGCCCGCCCATCGACCTCGTGGGGCTGGCCTTCCGCGCGCTCTTCGACGGCGAGTTCCGTTACGTATGGAACACGCTGCGGTATCTGGGCGTGCGCCCCGACGACGTGCAGGACATCGGGCAGGAGGTCTTCCTGACGGTCCACCGCTTGCTTTCGGCGGGCGAGGTTCCGCAAAGGACGCGGTCCTGGCTCTTCGCGCTCTGCCACAACGCCGCGTCCAACTACCGGCAACTCGCCCGCCACCGGCGTGAAGTCACCACGGACCAGGTGCCCGACGCGCCCGACTCGTCCAAGAACCTCGAGGCGCGCCTCACCTCGCACGAGCGCTGGGCGCAGGTGGCGAACATCCTCGACGCGCTCGACTTCGAGCGGCGCGCCGTCCTCGTGAGCCACGACATGGACGGGATCCCGATGCCCGAGGTCGCCGAGGCGCTCGGCGTCCCCCTGAACACGGCGTACTCGCGGCTTCGCCTGGCGAGGCGCGACTTTCAAGCGGCCGCGCGCCGGTCTGGCCTGGATCGAGGTGATGCATGACCATCGAAGAGCTCGATCCGCTATCCGCAGATCTCGTGGGCCTGCTACGCAAGGGTCGCCCCGGCGCCGAGCCTCCCGTGAAGGCGCGCGACGCGGTCCTTTCCGTCGTGATGGCGCAAGCGGCCGCGCTCGGAACGGCGGGGCTCGCCGCGGCGGCAGCCAAGGCCGCCGCTCCCGGCCCGAGCGGTGCGCATGCGGCGCGGGCGGTGCGGCTCTGGGCGGCGCTGAAGGAATCGTTCGGCCTCGGGGGGATTTTGCTCGGCGTCGCCATCGGGGCCGCAGGCCACGCAGCGGTGGTCTCTTCGACCAGGGCGGGAAGCGCCCAGCCCGCGGCGACGCCGACGAGCGCGGCAGCGGCACCGCAATCCGCGCCCACTGCGAGCGCGCCGGAGCCGGCGTGGACGGTCGTTCCGTCGGCCCCCCCCCCAGCGCCGCCCGCGGCGCCGCGCACCGACGACTCGCGCGGCGATCGCGGCAAGGACGCGGCGCTCGCCTCCGAGCGGGCGCTCATCGACATGGCGCGCACGGCGGTGGCCCGCGGCGAGGGGGAAGCCGCGCTTGCGGCGCTCGGGCGGCACGAGAAGGAGTTTCCGCGAGGCCGCCTGGCCGAAGAGCGCGAGTGGCTCGCGGTGCAAGCGCTCGTGCAGACAGGCGCGACCGACCAGGCCAAGCAGCGCGCGGCCCGCTTCCGCGAGGCCTACCCCCACAGCCTCATGCTCGCGGCGCTCGACCAGGTGCTCGCGCCGTCCGCCGCCCCTTCAGCCTCCGCACCGCCCCCGCACTGAAAGATCACCGTCCGGTCGATTTCGTGACGGAGGGAGCTCGCGTCCCACTCTTCACGGTCGAGGGCCGGAGAGGCTGGCCCTCGGACACCGAGGTCACCGATGGTCTTGTCGCCCAAATGGTTTGGAGTCGCCTTCGCGCTCGCGCTGGGTTCGTCCGGATGCGCCGCGGCGCCTGCGGGTGGCTCGGCCCGCGCCACGGCTCCTCTCGTCTACCGCGTCCGTGTCCCCGAGCTTGCTCCCGCCACGGCAGCTGGTCGCGACGTGTGCGTCGGGGCGTTCGCGAGCCCTTGCTACACGGTCGCGCGCGCGGACCCGCCGCCTTCGATCGACGCGTGGGAGACGCCTCTGCTCGCGCGTTCGTGCGAGGCGGGGGACAGCGCAAGCTGCAACGATCTCGGCGTGCTTTCGCAGGCGCGGGAGCATGCGGTCACGGACGCGGAGCGGGCGACGGCGCTCTTCCAGAAGGCGTGCGAGGCGGGGCTGCCCGTGGGCTGTACGAACCTCGGAC
>Ga0302196_10000256_pt1 | contig 52912 bp, 40 predicted proteins | sample II_Bog_N1_3_FD_198794 | JGI IMG/M metagenome (GOLD analysis project Ga0302196, IMG submission 198794) | Peat permafrost microbial communities from Stordalen Mire near Abisko, Sweden - II_Bog_N1_3 | ecosystem: Environmental > Terrestrial > Soil > Wetlands > Peat | place: Sweden: Abisko... | reverse complement strand
CGAACTCCGAGCACTCGAGCACCACGGCGTAGGCGACGTTCAGGCTGCCGGCCATGACGTTGTCGTGGTAGCCGCCGACTCCCTGCTGGCAGGCGTCGGCCCCCTGGAGCTGCACGCTCGTCGTCGCCGGGATGTAGAGCGTGTAGATGGTGTTGGCCGTCGGCGCGGGCCACGCGGCCGCCGCCGGGGCGGCGTCCGTTCCGCCGTCGGCCCCTGCGTCGACCGACTCGGCCGGCGCCGTCGCCTGCTGCGCGACGTAGTTTGCGATATCCATGTCCGACATCGTGGCGGCGAGCGGGGTAGTCATCCTCACGTGGTTCGCGGGGCCGCTCGTCGCGACGCCGACGCCGTACTCGGTGACGCTCGTGGCCCAGTACTGGGACTTGCCGAGCCCGTCGCCGAACGCCTCGTAGGTCGCCGCGTTCGTGTCCCCGGGCCACGTCACCGTGACGATCTCGGGCTTCGCGAGGACAGGGCCTCCGTTGTTGGTGATCTGTCCGATGTCGGGCGTGAAGGCGGGGTAGGTCGTGCTGACCGATCCGTGGTCGACATCGGGAGCGGCGTCCGCAACGCCCGTGTCAGCCACGACCACGGTCGTTCCGGAGTCGGTCACCGCGGGGGCAGGACCCGAGTCGACCGGCGTGTCGGTGGACGTCTTCGCGGTCGCCCCTCCGCAGGCGGTGACTCCCACGAGCACGAGCGATGCTGCAAACGGAGCATAATCCTGCAGTTTCATCATCCACCTCACGTTAGGGCGCACATGCGGGCGGCCTTTCGCAAGGTCCGGGCCCGCGCGGAGAGGAAGGGGTTCCGCACTTCAATCGGCCTGATCCCGCGCCGCAGGTGGATCGAGCAACTCCATGGACGTGCATTTCATGACGTCGGCGCTCACGTGCATCGCCGCACGCTGGCGGAACCACGACAGGCCGCGGCCCAAGCTCGACAAGGCAGCGTGAGCTACTCGTCCTCGGGATCGTGCACGAACCGTAACGCGAGCGAGCGAAACGCCTCGTCCTGCTTCTCGTTGCGGAACGCGCGCCGCGGGATGACGAGGAAGCCCTTCGCACCATGGTAGACGATGTGGGTGCGCGCGTCGCTCTCCATGCGCACGCAGTCGCGCCACTTGATGGTCGCGTACCGCTGGCCGACGGTGATGGTGATGCCCTCCTCGGACGCGTCGATGCTCATCGACGAGCTCGAGCTCCTGCGGAACATGACGCGGGGCGCCACGCGGAGCGCGGCGAACACCAGGGCGGCGATGACGACCACTGCAAGACCGAGGAGCACCGCGATGAGGCGCCATACCCAGTCGGGCGCAAATGCGCGCGCCACCGCTGCGCCGATGACGCACACCACGACGCCGAGCAGCAGGTCGAACCGGCCGCGGAAGCCGCTCGTCATGCGGAGTCGCATGGCGTCGGCGAGGTCGCGCTCCTCGTAGTCGAACTTCAGGAAGACGTCGTCGCTCACCGCGCGCTCGAGGGTAGCCGAGCCGGCAGCCGGCACCACGGCGATCTCCTCTGCGCTCACGCCCCCCTGCGGCTATCGTCGATGGCACCCATGGCCCCTGAGATCGTCGGGTTGCTCCCCGCTGCCGGACGCGGGCTCCGGTTCGGAGGCTCCGGCTACGCGAAGGAGCTCTTCCCGCTCCTGTTCGAAGGAGCGGCGGGCACGGAGGCCGACCGCCTCGAGCCCCGCCCCATCTGCGAGCTCGCGCTGCGCGCGATGGCAGCCGCGGGAGCCTGCCGCTGCGTCACCGTCGTCTCGCCCGAGAAGGCGGACGTCCTGCGCGTCCTCGGCCGGGGCTTCGACACGCAGATGCCACTCGCGTACGTGGTCCAGCCCGAGCCACACGGTCTACCCGACGCTCTTCGCTGCGCGCGTCCGTGGCTCGGCGACGCCTCCGTGGTCTTCGCGATGCCCGACACGGTGTTCTTCCCCGAGAGCGCGCTCGCGGAGGTCCAGGCCCGGCGCATCGAGACCTCGGCCGACGTGATGCTGGGCGTCTTTCCGGTCGACGAGCCGGAGCGCCTCGGCCCGGTCGACCTCGGCCCCGACGGCGCGGTCCGTCACATCCACGACAAACCGGGCCCGACGGCGCACCGCAACACGTGGGGAGCCGCGGCCTGGTCGCCGCGCTTCACCGACTTCTGCTGCGCCTGGGACGAGGCGCGCGAGCGGGACGGCGGCGAGGAGAGAGCGCTCGGTCACGCCTTCGAGGCGGCCCGCGCGTCGAAGCTCGTGGTCGGCGCGCTCCACTTTCCCCAGGGCGCCTTCTTCGACATCGGGACCCCTCGCGGGCTCCGCAGCGCCCTGGCCGCCCTCGCCTCGCGGGGCGTGCTCCAGGCGGACCAGGCAGCCACCGTCCGCTCAGGACGGTGACGGAGCGAACCGGATGGCGCGCACCCACCTGTTCGTGGCGGCACAGAAGGCGCCCTTCGGGGAGGCGGTGCTCGGCGTCCGCATCGCGCACGAGCTCCACGCGCGGGGAGATCGGATCGTCCTCCTGGCCCGCGACGCGCTCTCGGTCCTCGCGGAAAACTCCCCCTTCCGCTTCGAGCGCCTCGGAGAGAACGTCAGCGGCATAGGCCAGATCATCGCCCGCGCGGCCACGGAAGCGCGCGCCGACTCCGTCGTCCTGCTCGACGTGGCGTCCGTCTACATGCTCCTCAAGGCGCAGGGGACCGACGCCGTCTTCGTGCGGAGCCTGCCCGCGCCGGTACTCGGCCTCGACGTGTGGAACCTCGAGGAGACGGGCCTCACGTGGGACCTCGCGGGGGTGAGCTGGCAGCACTCGAGGCACGTCGCGGACGTGACGCGCCGCCTCGTGCCCGTTCCCTTTGCGCGACCGGGCAAGAGCCCGGGCCTCTACGACGCGCTGCCTCGCGAAGCTCCGGTCTCGGCGGACGAGAGGGCGGAGGTGCGGGCAGACTTCGGCGTCGCGAGCACCGAGCGCCTCCTCTTCCTCACGTCCGCGCGCTGGCAGCACCCCTCGATGCAGGCCCACGAGAGCGGACGTCGCCTCGCGGCCAGGTTTCCCCTCCTGGTGAGCGAGCTCATCGGCCGGCTGGGGACGGACGTGCGGGTCGTGCACGTCGGCCCGGAGCCGTACCCGATGCAGGCCCTCGGCAACCGCTACACATGGCTTGCCCAGAGGGGCCCTCGGCGCTTCGCGCGGGTGCTCGCGTCGGCCGATCTCTTCCTCTCGTTCAACTTCTCGGCGACGACGATCGGGGCCGCCATCGCCGCGGCTGTGCCGGTGCTCCTCGGCGTGAGCTCCTATGCGGGGCGCGCCGACGAGATCGTCGCGAAGCTCCCAGGCCCCGTCTCCCCCGCCCTCGCGGCGTGGCTCCAGGAGACCGCGCCCATCGCTCCCTTTCGCGTGTGGCCGCTCGGTCTCGCTCGGTTTCTCGCGCCGCTGGCGCGCGACAACGCGTACACGACGGCGTTTCGCGCGGCGGAGGTGCTCGAAGAGGTCTCGTTCCTCGAGTCGATGCGTGCGCTACTCTTCGACGAGGCCGCCCGCGGGGAGCTCCGTCACCAGCAGGCGACCTACCGGAGCGACGTGGCCCAGTTGCCAAAGGCAGCCGATCTGGTCGACCTTTACCTCGGGGATCCATGAAGCGTATCGGTTTTCTCGGCGCCTATTCGATCGACAACACCGGCGACCAGGTCCTCGGGTACGCCGTGCGCCAGGCGTTTCGCGAGCGCGTTCCCGGCGCCGAGCACGTCCTATTCGCGCCGAAGCTGACAGGCGACTTCTGGAAGCACGACTGGCGTACCGCGCGGGGGATCGACGCGGAGGTGCGCCCCATTCCCGCCGACGACTCGACGGCGTGGGCGAAGGGCCTGGACGCCGTCGTGATCGGCGGCGGTGAGCTCGTCCGCCTCGAGCCCGACTTTCGCCCGTTCCTGCTCGGAGGAACCAGCGCGTGGCACGCCTCCATTCCGGCCGCCTGGAACGCGGTGGGCGCGGAGAACGCGCCCGCGTACATGACCGAGCACGGGCCCTTCTACCGTTCGGTGCGGGAGTGCTGCGAGGCGCTCACGTACGTGAGCGTCCGCAACCCGCTGACCGCGCGCTTCCTCCGCCGCTGCGGCTTCACCGGGGAGGCGCACGTCGTACCCGACCCGACGCTGCTGCTGTCCGCCGGGGACGCGACGGAGGGGCAGCGCGTGCTGCTCGAGGCGGGCGTGGACACCGACAAGTTCGTGATCGGCTTGTCCGTGGGCACGTCCCTTCGCGACGGCCGCGCGTCGCACTTCTACAAGGACCTCCTCACCGCGCTGACCAGCTGGGCGAAGCGGGAGGCCATCGAGATCGTCCTCTTCCCCTTCGGGGGGATCTACGGCGACGCGGAGCTCCAGGAGGTCGCGACGAGCTGGGTTCCGGACGCGAAGATCGTGCGCGCTCCGCTCGACGCTCTCCAGCGCTGGCACCTCATCGGGGCGCTCGATTTCCACGTCTGCACCCGCTACCACGCGATGCTCTCCGCGTTCGCACACGACATCCCGTTCATGGTGCTCGACGAGTACGCCTCGGACGTGAACGGCTCGAGCAAGATCCGGGAGTTCGTCGTCGAGATGGGCCTCGAGGGCTTCTACCTGTGCCCCTACCTTTCGACCCGCCCTCGCCACAAGCTCGCCAACGCTATCCGGCTCCTCCGCGACCCGGACTTCTCCTTCCGCGAGAAGCTCACGTCCATGCAGCAAGACCTGGGGGCCCACTTCGACGCCATGGCTGCGGCATTGGCGTGGGGGTAGCCCGGCGACCGGCGGTTTGACACGAGCGCGGCCGGTGGGAGATTCTTTGGGGTGATGCGGATGCTCGGCCTCGGGTTGGGTCTCGCGTGCGTGGCGCTGCTGCCCGCTTGCGCGGGGCTGAAGGATCAGCCCGCGCCGCCGTTCGAGATTGCCATCCGGGTCGAGAGCGATCCAGGACATCCGCTCCCGGGTGCCGTCGTCACGAAGGGCGGCAAGGAAGGGCCCGCCACGGGCCCCGACGGGCGGGCCATCGTGAAGATCGGAGGGCTCGAGGGGGAATCGGTCGACCTGATGGTCCGCTGCCCACCCGAGTACGTGTCGCCGACCAAGCCAATCAACGTCGTCCTGCGCCGCATCGCGGGCCCTAACCTCGCGGAATACGACGTGACTTGCCCTCCCACGTTGCGGCGGATGGTCGTCGCCGTGCGAGCCGACAACGGTCCGAACCTGCCCATCGTCTACCTCGGCCACGAGCTAGCGCGGACGGACGCCACCGGGGCGGCGACGCTCTTGTTCCAGATGCGTCCCGGGGAGCAGTTCGAGCTCGGCTTCGATACGACGGACAAGGGCAATGAGCGGCTTCGGCCGCAGAATCCGACGCAGAACTTCGTCATGCGCGCGAACGACGACATCATCACCTTCGACCAGAAGTTCACCTCGCTCGCCAAGCCGACCCACTACACGCCGCCACCCCAGCGACCCCACCAGATCAAGCCGAGCAGGGTTGGTTTTCCTGGCCTTTGAGTCCGCGGGGTTGGCAGCCGTAACTGGATCGTCAATGTACCATGGTTGGTCCAACGGCGATCCACGTTTGACACCTTCCACCCTAGCTGTCGTCAGAGAGACGACTGCTCGAATCTCCCAGCAATTCGGGAGGTTGACTCGTGGCGCGGGGTGAGCGCGTTCCGCTGTCGTTGTAGGAAATCTGGCACGAGACCCGCAATAGGCTCTGGCATGTCACGCGCCAAGGACGCCAACCCCCGCAGCAGCCGCAGCACCAGCGGCGCGGTGGCCGTCGAATACGCCTTCCTGCTGGTCATTGTCGCCATCCCGACGGTCATCGGCGTGATCGCGGGCGGGGTCCGCTTGCTCGCGGACTACGACCAGGGCCGGGCGGCGATCCTCGCGCCGTCTCCGTGAACAGACTCCCTGACCAACGCTTCTACGACTCGTCGCCTCTTCGCCCCGGCAGCACCCCCCAAAAGCACCCAAATACCTAGATACACTCCTCAAGGAGATTTCCTCATGAACAAGCTCATCAACTCCGCCAAGTTCCGCCAGCTCGCCAAGGACACGAACGGGGCCACGATCGTCGAGTACGTGATGCTCCTCATCGTCATCCTGGTGTTCTGCGTCGGTGCCTACAAGACGCTCGCTACCAAGGTCTCGACCTCCGCCACCGTGACGGCCGGCTCGTTCTGATCACGTCTTCGAGTCGCTCGTCTGACGGGTACGTCGGCGCAGCCCTCGAATCCGCAGACAAGCGCACGAGCAAACCGCGGGCGGACTCACCTCCGCCCAGGGTACCCCTCAGACGGGGCTCCAGCGCCAACGTCAGAGCCAACGTCAGAGCGAGGCAAGTATGATTTGGTTCCTGGTGGCGGCAGTCCTCGTGACCGCCGTCGCCGCCTGGACCGACTGGCGAACCGGGAAGATCCCGAACTGGCTCACGCTGGGGGCACTCGGCTGCGCCCCGGTCGCGTGGATAGTCTTCGATCTGTCGACCGGCGTGTCGCGGAAGGACGCGATCACCGACGGCTGCTACTCGATTCTCGGGGCGTTCCTGTGCGCTCTCGTCCCCCTGCTCCTCTACAACAAGAACGCCATCGGAGGTGGCGACGTAAAGCTGTTCGTGGCCCTTGGCGCCCTGTGTCGTCCCCTGATCGGTGTGGAGGCGGAAGTGTACGGATTCTTCGCTGCGGCATTGATTGCGCCCGTGGGCCTCGCCTACGAGGGCAAGCTATTTCGCACGCTGAAGAACGCCCTCTACCTGTCGGTCAACCCCCTGCTCTCGAAGAGCCGGCGCCATGAGGTCCAGCCGGAGGTGATGTCCTGGTTCCGGATGGGACCGGCGGTCCTCCTCGGAATGGCGTTCACGGCGTACCTCCACTGGAGGACGCTATGAAGCGCAGCCGCTCGCTCTACCGGGACACGCGCGCCGCGGCGATCGTCGAGTTCGTGATCGTCATCGTTCCGCTGTCCCTGGCCTTCTTCTCCATCGCCCAGATCAGCATGCTGTTCGCCGCCAAGCTGGTCATGCGGCACGCGGCCGTCTGCGCGGTGCGGGCCTACTCGGTCATCGCCGGTCCGAACCCGGGCACCAACGGTGACCCGAACGCCGACCCGATACTAGCCGGCACGATCGCGCTCGGACCCTGGTACACGCCGGGCGGCAACGGTATCACGGCGGCGGACTTCCAGTTCGCGTCGCAGGCGACCGAGACCCCGCCCTACGGCTACTACGCCCTCGATACGGCCACCGTGATGGGCGTCTACCAGTGCTCCGTTCCGCTGGGCCGCTGGGTCGCCTGCGTCGGCGGCTTCCAGACTATGGGCCCGTACACGGCCAGCTTCCCCCACCAGGGGGCGCGGTACTGCACCGGACAAGCGGGAGACGGGTGCCCATGATGTCTCTCAGTCTTCATCTCGGTACGGGCAGGGCGGCAGCTCCGTCGTGGAGGAAGCTAGCCAGCGGAACGGGCGGGGCCGTCATGGTCATGGGCCTGCTCTTCGCGTGCTTTCTCGCGAGCGCCCTCTGGTACGTGATCGGCGTCGGAGACGCGGTGCTCTTCCGCGACCGGATGCAGGAGGCGGCGGATGCCGTGGCGTTCTCCTCCGCCGTCGTCCACGCGCGCGGGATGAACTTCATCGTCGTCTGCAACCTGCTCATGTTCGCGCTGGTCGCGTTCTACAGCGTCATCGCCATCATCACGGACCTCGCGGAGACGGTGCAGTTCTTCGTCGGCATGCCGGGCTTGAGCTACGAGTGCGGTCACGACTGCACCTTCACGGACGACTTCTTGCTGTGCCCGCTCGTCCAGGACGCGTCGTGGAACGTGTGGTGCTTCGGGCCGACCAAGGGCGTCTGCGCGGTGCCCGACATCCCGTTCTTCCCCATCCCTGGCTCGCTCTGCGCGGACAGCGAGTTCATCCCGTACATCGGGGAAATCATCGCGGCGGGCTGCTGCGACGTGGCGGGGTTCATCGCCCCCGTGGAGGACATCGTCGCCGACAACGTCTTCCCCAACTACTACGCCTTCATCCAGAACTTCATGCCGCTCGTCGCGACGACGGAGCACCTGACGGCGCAGTGGCTCGCCCCGTGGGGCGCGGAGGCCGTCGCCGTCGAAACCGCATCGCAGTACGGGCAGACGGGAGGCATGATCAGCATGTCCCTCATCCCGGACGCCGCGCTCGGAGGCCTCATCGGGATGGGCGGGCTCACCCCTGCCACGGCCCCCCAGAGCGATTCCAACTTCCAGTTCCAGCTCCAGAAGATTGGTCTCCCCGTCTACAGCCTTCGAATGCGTTCCTTGTGCGGGAAGGCGTTCGTGTACCCGCTCGAGTGGATCTCGCAGGAGATCGGGCTCGGCCCCATCTCGGGTGCCATCAACGTCATCATGAACCTGTTCGGCAACGCGTTCTCCGACCACTACTGCAAGCAGCCCGAGGGGTCGCAGCAGGTCAACGGAAGCACCTTCTGGTACTCCGAGGGCGCGAAGGACGTGTACGGCCCGGCCTCGAACGGCAACGACTGGATGCAGGTCTACGGGTTCCTCTTCGCGAGCAAGACGGACACGGAGCGCAACATCGTCGGCCTCGCGTCCCACAAGCCGTCGAACCCGCTGAACCTCACCCCGCCCCCCGTCGAGACCTGGTACGTCGCGCAGTCCGAGTTTTACTTCGACTGCCACGGCAACTTCGCCGACGACGCCTGCAACGGCAACGGCGCGGCGTGGAACTCGGACGGCGGCTTCTCGATGTACGTGCCGCACTGGAGGACGAGGCTCCGGCGCGTTCATGAGCCGGCGTTCTTCAGCGACATCATCGGGACGGGCCTCCAGGGTCTGCTCACGATGCAAAACCAGGGAGCTATCACGAGCGGAGTGAAGAGCGTGCTCGGGCCCGTCACTCAGCAGCTGGGAAGCCTCGGCAGCTTCGCCATCCAGACCGCGACCGACATCGCCGTGGGCAAGGCAGGGTCCGTCATCACCAACGCCGGCCAGTCGATCGGCACGGCCATCGACGGCAACGGCGTCGTCAACACGACGATCCATTGAGGCCCGCCATGCACCTTCTACAGAGAGCGCGAGGAAGACTCCGGCAGCGCGGCGTGGCCATGGTGGAGGGCGTCGTCGTGATGCCCGTGCTGTGCATGTTCTTCGTGCTCAACACGTTCCTCATGGGGACGCTCGACCAGAAGATCTACGTCCAGCGAAAGGCGCGCGAGACGGCGATGTTCTTCGCGAGCAACTCGTGCGACCAGTCGGAAGGCAACGCGGGGCCGAGCGCCGGGATGGATCCGGGGCTGCAGGGCGTGCCTTCCGGTCAGGGGACGGGCAGCCAGGTGCAGGGCCAGTCGGGCATGACCTCGTCGAGCCTCGTCGGAGGCTCGCAGTCGACGTACACGAGCCAGTTCACCTACTTCGGACACACCGCGCCGCACATCCAGAGCGTCTCCAACGTGCTCTGCAACGAGAAGCTGTGGGGCGGCGACAGCGGCATTTCGTCGCTCCTCGGCTTCTTCGACCTCGGGCTGAACATGCTGACCGGCATGTTCGGCTTCCGGATGTAACGCCAACCAGGCAACGGGAGACTTCGATGCTCGGTTTCGTTGGCTACTACATCTGGCAGAGGCGAAAGGGCTACAGGGCCGGCAAGAGCCGGACGGCCGGCATCGCCCGCGTGGCAGCGTACGCCGTGACGGTCGGCGCCGTGATCGGGGGTCTATCCCTTCGGTCGGCGATGGCCGACATCGGAGAAGCGAGCCAGGCCCTGGGCCATCAGCTCCTCCCCCTCTCGGACGTTCTCGGCGAGCGCAGCCACGTGATGGTGAACGGTGAGAGCATCTTCATCGGCAACGCCCTGACGGACGAGCCGGTTGGCGAGGTGCTCGACCGCTTCGTGCAGAACTGCCACGAGCACCGATCGAGCTCCTCGGAGGTCTGGTCCAAGGTCGCCGGCATGCAGGAGAAGTTCTCCAAGCTCACGGCCCAGCAGATCGCATCGACGCCGCGCCACGCGCAGCTGACGGCGGCGCTCGGCAAGCTGGCAGGCATGCCGGTCGACCGCTTCGGCACCATCCGCACGGGCGGCGACGACTCGGGGGCGGTCATCTGCTTCACGCAGGCCGACGGGACCCCGCTGGACGGCGCGACGGCGTGGACGGAGTTCCGGAAGACCGGAGATCTCGGCAAGCTCGGCAACCTGCGCTACGCGTACGCGACGCGTACGAAGCAGAAGACGCACGTGCTCACCGCCTGGACGCAGGACAAGTTCAACTTCACGAGCCTCTCGCTCAAGGCTGGAGACGCACCGGGCCAGGACCCCGTGGGCGTCCCCAGGCCGCCGAGCTCACGCCGCGTGCTGACCGCCTCGGTCACCCAGACGCCGTACGGCCTCCACGTGTACGAGTCGCCGGACACCCCCGCGCAGGTGCTCGAGTTCTACGACACGAAGATGACGGAGGACGGCTGGATCACGCTGAAGCCCCTAGGCAAGGATCGCGAGACCGAGCGGGGCTACCAGAAGGGCCTCATCCAGATCGCCCTCGTGACCAACCGTACCGACAAGGCGACCCAGGTGCTGCTCGGAGAGCTCGGGCGGGAGTAGCTCGCTCACACGAGTCACCTAGGGCCGTAGACCACCCATCCATCGGCCTCGGCCATGCGCACGAAGCGGCGGTTCAGGGCGTCGCGCACGGGGAGCGCGAAGTAGTCGTAGTTGAAGTCGTACTGGGACAGCGGCCGCTCGATGCGGTCGTGGCCAACGACGACGCAGGCGATCTCGGGGCGTGCGAGATCGGCCAGCCAGGGTCCGAGCGGGTACTCGCCCCGCAGAGACAGGTGCGTGAGCATGAAAGGATGCACGACGAGGCGACCGTCGAGCGTCATCTCGGTACCGGGCTCATCCGAGACGACGAGCCCGAGCGGGCCGGCGCCGCAGATCTGGCGGGCGGTGGCGACGAGGCCCGAATGGGCCGCGTTCTGTTCGAGGGCCTCGAAGGTCGAGCGCACGCTGCCCACGCACGTCCAGAGGGCCTGGAAGGGGACGAGCACCCCGAATGCCGCGGCCATCCGTGACGACATGGCGGGCACCGGCAGGTGCGCGTAGAGCACGGCGGCCGCGACGCACGGCTCCATCACGTAGTTCGGCGCACCGCCGATCTTGGACAGGGTGAGCATGCACCACCCGACGCTCGACCCGAGCGCAGCGAGCCCGAGGAGCGCGCGGTCTCGCGCAACGCCCTCGCGCGCCCGCCAGCCGAGCCACGCCGCCACGAGCAGGTACACGGCAAAGAACTGCAGGTAGTTTCGGTGGCTCCAGAGCAGGATCGGGTGCAGAGGCTGGCCGGTGGAGCGGACCAGATGCGCAAGCCAGGCGCCGGAGCTGGCCACCTGGAGGACCGCCACGACGACCGCGCTCACGCCGAGCGCGGCGCCGATGGGGGCGAGCGCGCGCCGCGGGCTCCGGGCGATCGTGAGGAGAAAGACACCCGCGGCCATGCCGAGGACGTTCGGTTTGACCCACACCGCGAGCGCGAAGAGCGCTCCCGCCAGGGAGTCGAGCCTTGCCCGGCGCACGGTCCGCTCGATGGCGAGGCCGGCGAGGAGGAGCGCCAGGGGATCGGGGCGCGCGGTGGCGCCGAACTCGGCGAACATGAACACCGCGCCCACGAAGGCAGCGGCCGCCAGGGCGATGCCACGCGACGCCTTGCTCGCGCGGGCGGCAATGACGGCGAGCAGCCCCCACCACGCGAGGACGGAGAACGACCGCGCGAGGACCGCGGCGTGCGTCTCGGGGAGCAGAGAGACCATCCAGGACCAGACCGGCGGGTAGAGCACGTAGTAGCGCGCCGGGATGGCGCCGTACTCGTGGGCACCGACGACGGGGTCGACGTAGAGCGGTAGGTGGGCGCGTATCCGGGACGCCTCGAAGAGGATGGCGCCCTCGACGCCGTCGAGCGGCCGAAGGTGGATGTCGACGATCGCGCCGTACAGCGTCGCGACGAGCGCCACCCCGAGAACCGCCGCGGCGAGCCGTGACCCTACGCGAACGATCTGCGCGCGCGTGCCGTCGTCCATCGGGCGCCGGGTATAGCGGAAATCGTCCGGCCACGCCGCAGCGGCGGCTCAAGCGTCGTCGACGCGCACCTGGATCCCGTACTCGTCGGGGGCGATCGGCCGCCCGCGCCGCCGCGCGAGCTCGCCCGTCAGCGCGGCCCCGAGGAAGAAGACCTGCGCGGAGTAGTGCACCCACAAGAGCAGCATGACGACGGAGCCGGCCGGCCCGTACATCGAGTCGAGCGCCTTGTGGCCCAGGTAGAGGCCGATCAGCAGCGCGCCCACCGAGAAGAGTCCCGCGGTGACGAGAGCGCCCTGCCACGCGTCCCTCCACGCCATCCGCGCGTCGGGCAGCACCTTGAACACGACGGCGAAGAGGAGCGTCGTCGCCGCCAGCGAGACGGCGGTCTCGAACACCTGCCAGGGGAGGCCCGCCGCTGCCCCGCCGAACGCGGCCGTCGCCGAGACGAGCAGGGTCTTCGCGACGACGACGCCCACGATGATGACGCCGACGAAGAGAACCAGGGCGAAGGCGAGCGCACGCTTGCGGATCTGCTTCCAGGCCTTTCCCCGGAGCCCCGCGCCCGACCGGGCCTGGACGTCCCACATGTGATTGAGAGCGCGCTTCAGCTGGCTGAAGAGCCGTGTCGACGCGTAGACGAGGACTGCGCCGCTGAGCAGGCTCGCCCAGCCGGCACCTCGGTCCTCGCGCGCGTGTTCGAGCAGGATGCCGAGGGTGCGGGCGCCGCTCGCTCCGATCCACCGGGCGAGATCCTTCAGCACCGCGGCGCGCGCGCGCTCCTCCCCGATGGCGAGACCGGCGACGTGAAGCGCGATGACGAGCACGGGCGCGACGGAGAGGAGCGACGAGAATGCCACGGCCGCTGCGAGCATCCGACCGCCGTGACGGGAGTAGGAGTGGAGCGTCTCCCGGGCGAGAGCCCGCCCGGCGACGGACATGGGCGGCGCTGCCGCGGCGCGCGGATCCCCCATCCTGCGCGCCGCCTACCGCGTGTCGGCTTCGAAGCAGTACATGCGTCGATCGCTGCTGGGCGAAGAGATCTCGGCGACGAGATCCTTCTGTTGTCCGTCGAGAGCGCTCGTGTCGAACTCGAACGATCGCCAGCCGTCACCGTCCTTGTGGACGGCCACCCCGAGGACCGAGTCGTCGACCTTGAACTTGATGGTGACCGGCGGTCGCTTGGCGTCGCGCTCTGCCTCGACGTAGAGCGCGTGGTACCCGTGGAGCGCGCGGCCGAACCGCACGTCGCGAAAGCGAAGGCGGGTCACCCCACCGGCGCTCGGCGGCGCGTAGATGCAGCGGCGCGGTACGTAGTCGAGATCGGCGATGACGCTCGCGCCGACGACGCCGCCACCCGGACAGACGAAGCGGTTCGCAGGGATGCCGGGGCCGAAGCCCAGCCCACCGCTCTGCGGCGAGGCGCGGGTGAAGCTGCACGCAGTCTCCCGGTCCTGGTCACCACGGGACACCGCGAGGTGCGCCGGATCCACCATCGAGACGAGGTCCTGAAGCACGTGGACCGGGGCAGGGTTGTCCCACATCGTGACGGACACCCTGCCGAACCGCTCCTCGCCCGTCCGACGCCAGCCCGTGAAGGCGGGGAGGTGGGCTCCGCGGATCGACACCTCGAACGCGTGCGCGAAGCGTGACTCGTCGGGACGCGCCTCCCGCTCCAGCGTAGCCAGGTCGTTGCCGAAGTACTCCCGGCCCTCGGGGTCGACCCACTTCGGCGCGAAGGCCACGAGATCCTCCGCCTTCGCATGGGCCGCTACATACGCACGCGCCGCCTGCCAGTCCCCCTCCGTCGGCGCCGAGTGCGTCTGGACGACGTGCGATCCGAGCTCGGCGATTGCGACCACGGGGACGAGCGCGAACGCCCACTTCTGCGCCAGCGAGACGGGCTTGCTCGGGTCGCTCATCGAGGCGCGCGGAGCATACACGCCACCTTCCACCTCGTCACGGCCGCACCATCGTGTAAGTTCGGGCCGTGCGATCCAGGACCACTCGCATGGGAGCGAGCACAATCTTCTATCTGGGGATTGCCCTGCTCGCTTCGGCCCCCGCGTGGATCGTCCGCCACCCGCCGCTCCAGGACCTGCCGTTTCATCTGGCGACGCTGCGGGTCATCAAGAGCTTTCACGACCCGGCGTTCGGCTTCGACCGGACGTTCGTGATGACGCTGGGCCGGACGCAGTACCTCTTCTACTACCTCGTGGGCGCCGTGCTCGCGACGGTCACCGGGGTCTTCGCGGCGAACGTGGTCCTCGTGTCGGCCTACCTCGGCGGGACGGTCCTCGCGCTGCGCTCGCTCCTCCGCGCGCTCGGCCGGGACGAGCGGCTCTGCCTGCTCGTCCTGCCGTTGCTCGTCAACACGATGTTCCTGTACGGGCTCCTCCCCTTCCTCCTCGCGATCCCGATGATGCTGTGGGCGCTTGCCGTCGCCATTCATCATTTCGAGAAGGGCGGTCTGGCGAGCGGAGCCTTGCTTTGCGTGCTGATGCTCTCGCTCTTCTACTCCCACATCTTGCCTTTCGGCCTCTTCGGCCTCGGCGCGGCCGCGCTCTTTCCGTGGACCAGGCCGTCCCGGTGGCTGAAGTCCGCGGCCCCGGCCGTGCCGGCGATCCTGATGCTCGGCTGGTGGCTGCGCTACACGGAGGCCGGCAAGCTCGTCTTCGGCGCGGCGACCGAGAACGCCGCCGACCCTCACCGTTCCATGGACTCGGCGATCGTCGACGCCCCGAACTGGTTCGCCAACGTCCTCCGGGACACGAGCGACGAGCTCGGTATCGTCGCTCTCGCGGTCGTCGTCATCCTCGCGCTCGGCCTCTCGCTGGGAGACCGCGAGAGACCGACGGCCGCCCCCCGGGGCTACGTCCTCGTCCCGCTCGCGTGCCTCGCCCTCTACTTCCTGCTCCCCGAGGGGCATGGGTACATCTGGCTCATCGCGCAGAGGTTCCCGATCCTCTTCGCGATCACGGCCATCCCGCTCGTCCGCATGCCCCAGGGCGCCCGCGGGGTCTTCGTGACGGTCCTCGCGCTGGGAGTCGGCGGCTATTCGATCGCGAACACGTGCAAGCACTTCATCCGCTTCGAGCAGATGGAGGTGGGGGACATCGACGCGGCCATCGACCACATGGACGCGAACCGCAAGGTGTGCGCGCTCATCTACGACAAGACGTCGAGCATCTTCAACAACCAGCCCTTCCTGCATTTCGGCTCGTACTACCAGCTCCGCAAGGGCGGCACGGTCATGTTCACGTATGCCGGGTACGCGCACTGGCCCTTCGATTTCCAGCCGCACAAGTACCCGCCGCCCGGCGCCCCGGCACGCCTGCGCTGGGAGTGGACCCCCGAGGCGGTCCCCATCAGCGAGGTCTTTCCTTACTACGATTACGTGCTGACCCGCGGGATGGGCTTCCGGCCTCCCCGCGGGACGTTTCACGTCAAGTGGCACGGGGAGCGCTGGACGGTCTGGGAGAAGGACCAGCCCTCGTGACCTCGCCGTACACGGGCCAGCCCGCCGACGCGTTCATGGCCGCGCAGACGTCGGTGGGGCTCCTGCTCGCGGCCTTCCTCTGGTTCCGCAGCAAGGGGGCGTGGGCCACGGTGCTCGTTCTGCTCGCCGCCGTCGCCATCGCCATCGTCGCGCCGGTCTTCGGTGACTTCTGGACGGGCCTCGGCGGCGACCCCGACCCGCAGCAGATGCATCACCTCCTGAAGCTCTCCGCGGCCCTCGCCACGATCGCGATGGCGACGACGGGGCGGCCAGGGCTGGCGATCCTGGGCCTGCTCGGCCAAGGGGCGCTGTGGTTTGTCACCGATTACATCACCGGCTGCGACCTCGAGCTCTCGGCGACGCACGTGGCCTTCTACGGGCTCCTGGCGGGCGCGCTCCGCACCACCGGTCGCCCGCCCGTCTTCACCGGGCTCGCAGGCCTGGCCGCTCCGCCCGGCGCGGCCTGGGTCTCGGCGGCGCGGGACGACGCGTGGATGGACGACGTCGTGGCATTCTTCGTCGCCACGGTTGCCGCGGCCATCGTCAGCACCGTGGTGCTCCACAGGTGGACCAACAGCGGAGACGAATGGGCGGACACCTTCCAGGCTGCCCTCTTCGCGAAGCTTCGCGCCTACGGGGACGTCCCCCACTGCTCGGAGGCCTTCCGTAGCTTCTGGGTGTTTCAGTACATGGGCCGCTCGTTCGCCCAGTACCCACCCGGTTGGCCGGCGTTCATGGCTCCGTTCGTGGCGATCCGGGCCCCCTGGCTCGCCGGCCCCGCGTCGCTCGGGGTGCTCGCGGCGGGCGTCTCGCGGCTCACGCGGACCTTCGCGATGAGCACGCCGGCGGGAAGCCCACCCGTCGCGCCGGCGCACGCCAGAGCGGCTGGGCGCTTCGCGGCGATGGCCGTCACGCTCAGCGCGACGATGCTCATCAACGGAGCGTCCCGTTACCCGCACGTCTTCGTGGCCGCGATGTTCGCGTGGGCGGTCGTCGGGCTCTGCGCAATCGCGACGGGCAAGCGGCCCTCGGCGGGCCTGCTGAACGACCGACCGAAGCTGTGGGGGGCAGTGCTCGGCGCGTGCGCGGCCCTGCTCCTTGCGGCTCGTCCCGGGGACGGAGCGATGCTCGGCATCGGGCTCTTCGCCTACTTCGTCTACGCGCTCGCGCGCCGGAGGATGGCATGGCAGGCCATCGCGGCGGCCACGGCCGCCTTCCTCGCGGTCGCCGGCGCGAGCCTCCTCATCCTCCACGCACAGCTCGGCAAGTGGTTCACGACCGGCTACTCGCTCACCGCCGTCATCTACCCGTGGGTGAAGTCCGGCGTGAGCCTTCCGCGGCCCGATCAGTTCCGGTGGGGCATCCCGCTCGGGACGGGCGCGTACTGCTGGTGGCCGTGCTCTCCGGCCATCGGCCTGGCCGGCCTCGCCGCGCTGCGGGGACGGGCACGCCGCCTCGGGTTCATCTTCTTCTTCAGCTACGTCCCGTTCTTCGTGTTCTACACGGCCCTGGAGTTCGGGCGCGAGGGTGACCTCGGCTACGGCCCCCGCTTCCAGCTACCCGCGATCGTGCCGATGGCGGTCGGCACCGGCGTCATCCTCGCCCACCTCTGGAACGCGGGGCAGTCCCCGGTCCGCTCCGTGCTGGCTGGGCGCGGAACGTTCGCGCTCGCGTTCGGCGCCGTGATCCTGGGCGTGGTCCGGCTCGCCCCGCTCCTCTACCCCAATACTCGCGCCGACGTCCTGCTCCACAACCAGGTGCACGAGGCGGTCGCGCACGCCGATCTGCACGACGCCATCGTCCTGGCCGGAGGAGGGCTCATCAACACGGATGCGATGGATCTCACGGAGAACCTGCCGCTCGAGCTCTACCCGGAGCAGGAGGTCCTCATCGCCCAGGACAAGGGGCCGGACCTCGAGCGGTGCATCCGCCAGCAGTACCCGCACCGGAAGCTTTACCGCGCGCAGCAGGCGGGGAGCAGCGTCAAGATCGTCCCGGTGCATTGAGACCGACGAGGCTCACGTCTTCTTTCCGGCCTCCTTCGCGGCGCTGAACCGCCGCCGGAGGCGCTCGGCGTACCCCTCCTTGTTCTGCTGCTTCACGCGCGAGATCGCGAGCGCGCCGGGGGGCACGTCCACAGTGACCGTCGTCCCCGTCGCGACGTACGCGTTCTCGCCGATGGTGACGGGCGCGACGATCTGCGAGTCGCTGCCGATGAAGACGCCCGCCTCGATGGTGGTCGTGTGCTTCTGGAAGCCGTCGTAGTTGCAGAAGATCGTCCCCGCGCCGATGTTCGCCCCCGCGCCGATGACGCCGTCGCCAAGGTACGCGAGGTGGTTGGCCTTCGAGCCGCGAGCCATGCGCGTCTTCTTGGTCTCGACGAAGTTGCCGACGTGCGCCTCCTCGCCGATGTCGCTGTCGGGCCGGAGGTGCGAGAAGGGGCCGACCTGGGCACGCGGCCCGACGCGGGAGTCGGTGATCACCGAGTAGGGCTTGCAGGCGACGCCGTCCTCGACGCTCGCGTTCGTCAGCACGCACCCCACGTCGATGAGGGCGCCCTTTCCTACGCGGGTCTGCCCCCGCAGGATCGCTCCCTGCTCGATCACGGCATCCTCGCCCAGCACGACGGCATCCTCGATCCGTGCGCCGTCGCGCACCGTCACGCCGGACAGGCGCCAATGCCGCGTGATGCGCGCGTACATGACCCGCTCGGCGAGCGCGAGCTGCTCGCGATCGTTGACTCCCGCGAGCACGTCCGCCCGCGCCGGGCACCCCACGACCGGGTGAGCACTCCGCGCCCCCCGAGCCACGATGTCGGTGAGGTATAGCTCACCCTGGGCGTTGTTCGGCTCGAGCGCAGCCACGGCGGCGTGCAGGAACGCGAGGGGTGCGGCGTAGATGCCCGGGTTGATCTCGCGCGTCGCGCGCTCCGCGTCCGTCTTGAGGTCTCGATGCTCGCGGATCTCGGTCACCGCCCCGTTGGCGCCGCGCAGGACTCGGCCGTAGCCCGTCGGATCGTCGACGCTGCAGGTGGCCAGGGCGAGGCTCGTGTCGGCCCCGAGCGCATCCGTGACTGCAGTGAGGTCGGCCGCCGTGAGCAGAGGTACGTCTCCGTAGAAGATGATCGCGCGATCCATCGCCGCCGATACGGCCCCGAGGCCCGCGCGGGCCGCGTCCCCCGTGCCGCGCTGCTCCTCCTGGACCGCCGTCTTCACTCGGTCTCCAAAGGCCGCGGCCAGGTACGCCGCCACTTCGGCGCGCCCGTACCCGACGACGACGACCACCTCCGCGCACCCAGCTTCTAACGCAGCGCGTACTGGATAATGAACGAGCGGCCGGCCCGCGAGAGTGTGCAATACTTTGGGCTTCGCGCTCTTCATGCGCGTCCCTTGCCCTGCCGCGAGGATGATCGCGGCGGTCTTGTCGAGAGGAGAATGGTGGCTCTGGTTCGTCATCGACTGCTCCGTGTCCTTTGCGTTGCATCTCGCTCGACCGAGGCGAGGGGGGCGACTGGGGCCGGTGGGGCGAAGAGAGCATGCCCGCTGGGCGGGCGTCGATCCAGGGGGGCACACCCTGCGATCCGTGATTGCATCGGATTCGTATCACTCCCGCCCGCTCGCGGGCGGGCACACATCTGGCTACAGCCCTTCGAGCACGCTTCAGCTGGAGGTCCTCTTACATGCGCAGGTTTCGCCGAGTCGGACGGGGGCTAGGGGTTCAGGGCCTCGTGGTGTCGGCCATGGCGGTGACCGTGGCGGGCGGCGCGTGCGCGCCGACGCTGAACACCAACCGCGACGTACCCGCACGCGGGACGGTGGGCGAAGAGGTGTACGGGGTCTTCTGCGACCGCATCGGCGCGCAGTCGCTCCGGGAGGACCTCACGGGCGCGTCGTTCGAGGCCATCTGCCACCCTGCGGCGGACGGATCGTTTGCGACGACGGTCGACCAGTCCCTCCTGCCCCCGTTCGACCCGAACGCGGTGGACGCGAACGGCGCGCCCGTCTCCATCGCCCAGCAGATGGCGAACCGCGCGCACGACGTGGGGCGCATCGAGGCGCTCGCGCGAGACCGCCCGCAGCTCGTCTCCGCGCTCGACGCGACCTTCCCCGCCATCAGCGTCCCGGTGAAGGACGTCACGAACCCCGACCCGACCCAGTCGTGCAACCCGAGCCCCGCCGGGCAAGACAAGCTCTCCACCGAGCTCGCCGACATGCTCGGCCGCCTGCAGGCCCTCTACATCGACGGCACGATCCCGCAGTCGACCGAGTCGCTCGCGCGCGTCATGTCGGGATTTCAGCAGGCGACCGACGCTCGAGCTGCGTACACGCGCTTCGACGCGCGCGCCGGCTACCGGCCCATCGACGTGGCGCTCGGCGCCGCGCGTCCGGTCATCGCTTACCCCCAGCTCCGCAACCTCGCCAACGCGACGTTGACCCTCATCTCGAGCGACTCGCAGCCGTACGCGCCCAACCCCACCATCGGCGCGAACGGGCTGCCGGTCCCGGTGCCGGGTGCAGCGTACGCCCAGCTCTCGACCCTCCTCGCTGCCTCGTACCAGGAGATGCGGACGTACACCCCGGACAGCCCCGTGGCGCCGCTCGCTCCGGTCGTCGTCGACATGGTCGGCCGCAACGTGCTGTCGCGCCCGCGAACCGACCTCGAGTTCCTCCAGCAGCTCTTCTACGCGCAGAGCCCGAGCTTCGGCGGCGGCAACTCGAACTTCATCGTCCAGCGCGACCCCCGCGGCTACGCGTCGGTCGCCCTCACGAACGGCCAGGTCCCGGCGCCCTTCGTGGACGCGAACATGGATGGCCTGCCCGACATCGACGGCCAGGGGAACTTCGTCACCACCGGCGGGCTCCCCGCCCCCACGCCCTTCGTCACAGCGGTCCCCGACAGCGCCCCGCGCGACAGCTTCACGCGCGCGCTCGGCGGGCAAGGGGGCGCGCTCATCTACAACTACATCGACACGAGCCACACGTACGCCGCCTCGCTCGTGGCCGACGTGCAGCCGCTCCTGAACCCCGACCCGACGCAGAACCACGAGACGCTGATGAACGCGCTCGCCGGCGCGTACGTCCTCTTCGGCTCGCGCGACGGCAAGCCCTCTACCGTCAAGACGTACGCCCCCGACCCGTCGCTCGTCGCCCAGTGGCAGCTCACGCAGAGCGGCCCGCCCCCGCCCGGCCTCGGCACGGCGCCCGTGCAGCTCCAGTACAACGCGTTCCACGCGAGCGACGCCCCCATGCTCGACCTCGTGTACGCGTTCGGCCAGGTCCTCGGCGATCCCACGATCGACGACACCCTCCAGCTCACGAAGTCGCTCATCACGACGAACACGAGCTCGATCGCTCGCCTCACCGGCGACGCGCTCCAGATCAAGGCCATCGCGGACCAGCACCCCGAGGCGCACATCCCCGCGACCTCGACGTTCTGGGACGAGATGCTCGACGTGGCGGTGCAGATCGAGCAGGAGCCGGGGCTGCTCGAGGATGTCATCCGCGCGCTCGGCAAGGACGCGACGCCGACCCTCGGCCCCGCGCTCACGGCGTACGTCAGCTACAACGACCAGATCAGCTACGACCGCAGCAACCTCAACGGCCCGGCGTACAACCTCACGACGATGATGCCCGGCCCGATGCAGACGGCCGTGGACCGGACGATGCCGGACATCGGCGCCAACCGCAGCGCCTTCCAGCGCTTCCTCCAGACCATCCATGACACCAACGGCCTCACCGTCTGCAACAAGGACGGCGCGGTCGTCGACGCGGTGCTCGGGCCCATCGCGGTCACGATCCCCGTCGTGGGCACCTACAGCGAGTGCGAGGTGTTCATGATCGACAACGCGGCGAAGTTCTACCTCGACTCGATCCTCGGCCAGGGGACGCTCTGGATCCGCGACGACTTCATGCGCAACGGATTCCTCGGCATCGGCGCGGCGAGCGTGGGCCTCATGCAGGACTCGAGCGGCATCAACGGATTCTGGGACGACCCGGACAGCACCACGCTCCGGCCCACGCCGCAGTTCTTGGATCGCCAGATCTTCTTCGACCTGGCGAACGACAGCCCGAACCCCGGCGACCCGAACTACCTCACGAACAAGTTCTTGACCGACCTCGACGGCCTCGACGGCATCGGCTCGTCGGTCTGCCCCGAGCGGATCATCCCGGACCCGTGCGTGCCCGGCAACTCGAACGGCTGCACGCAGCAGGCGTACACGACGGACGACACGGGGATGTCCGTCCCCAACTTCGGCTCGGCGGCGCCCGACGGAAACGTCCACGGCCTCCGCACGTGCGCCATGAGCGACGCCCTCGCCGAGCGCAACCCGAACACCATCTTCACCTGGGAGGACTACGGCTTCTACGCGGCGATGAACCCCGTCCTCACGGCCTTCGCGAACCACAAGCGGGAGGACCTCTTCCTCAACCTCATGGAGACGCTCCACCGCCACTGGGCCGACGCCAACGGGTCCTCGGACGAGTGCCTGCTCTCGAGCGACCCGACGGCGCAGTACCAGATGTGCTCGCAGGACGGCCTCGTCACCTACGAGCCTCTGCTCGCCCAGGTCTTCGCCACCGACATCCTGCCCGCCCTGCACGATCTCGAGCAGGAGCTCGAGACCACGCAGGTGAACCACTGCGACGCCATCGACCCCCAGACCAACCAGTGCACGCAGGCTCACACGGTGGACGGCGTGTCCGCGCTCGCCAACGCTGCGCGGGCGCTGCTCGATCCCGGGCAGGCATCCGCCATCGGGCTCACGGACAGGAAGGGAGGGATGACGGCCCTCCGCAACGACGGCACGACCAACCCCCAGGTGACGCCCATCTACCTCGTGCTCGAGGCGCTCAACAACATCGACGAGGGTTTCGCGGCTTACGCCGCCGCGAACCCGATGTACGCCAACCGCCAGGCCCTGTGGCTGAGCGCGCGCTCGCAGCTCGTCGACCAGTTCTTGACCGTGAACGGGACGATGCAGGGCTCGTCCTTCAACGACGCCTCGATCCCCGCGGTCGCCCCTGTGCTCATCGACTCGCTCCGCGCGCAGATCTTCGCCAACTGCCACGCCACGTTCGAGACCCCGAACCCGTCTTGCACGTGGGCGCGGCAGACCCTCACCGAGAACGCCTCCAACGTCGTCGGCGGGCCGCTCTTCGCCGGGGCGATGGACCTGACCGAGGCGCTGCGTAGCAACACCGCCGCGCGCACCGGCAGCGAGCAGATCGCCACCTACCTCCTCAACGCGGCGTCCCAGAACGACGCGCTCGCCGCCGTGCTCGCCTCGTCGGATGACGTCATCCAGATCCTGACCGACGACACGAACATCGTGCCGTTCATCCACGTGCTCTCCAGCGCGGCGGCCGCGTCGGTGACGGACGCCAGCGGGAACATCGTGCAGAAGGGCGTCGCCGACGCGCAGATGTCTCTCCTCACGCGCATCACCGGCAAGGCATACGCGGCCGACGGCACGACCGAGCTCTGCTCGAAGGAGCTCGACCCGAACCAGGTCCTCGATATCGCGCTCCAGAACGTCGTCACGCCGGTGACCCAGGCCGATGGCACGCTCGGCGAGACGCCACTCGAGGTGATCCTCGATACGATAGCGGACGTGAACCGCGTGGCCCCCGATCAGACCATCCAGCTGAACCCCTCCGACTACGAGAGCATCGCGGACAACGTCGTCGACTTTCTGCTCGACAAGGAGAGCGGTCTCGAGCAGTTCTACCAAGTCGTGAGGCAGGGAACCCAGGCGGAATGAGGGGGCTTCGAAGAGGCTCGGCCCTCCGTGCGGGTACGTGGGCGCTCGGGGTCGCTGTCGTCGCGTCCTACGCCGCTCCGGCGCGCGCGGGCGGGCTCTATTTCTCCGACCGCGGGGTTCGCCCGCTCGGCCGCGGCGGCGCGTTCGTGGCAGGCGCCGATGACCTCGGGGCCATCTGGTACAATCCCGCGGGCATCGTCGACGCCGGCAGCTCCGTCCTCGTGGACGCCGCGTGGCTCAACTTCACGAGCGACTACACGAACCAGACGCAGGTGATCGACGCGAGCGGCACCGTGACCACCGTGACGGCCCCGACGACGCACGGCAGCACGCCCTTTCTGCCCATTCCGACCATCGTCGGCGGCTGGGCCGTGAACGACAAGCTCGAGCTCGCCATCGGCGCATTCGCCCCGTACACCGCCATCGCCAGCTATCCAGAGGACGCGGCCTCGCGCTATTCGCTCGTCTCGCTGAACGGATCGGCGCTCGTCATCACGGGCATATGGGCGGCGTACAAGCCCGTCGAGTGGCTCCGGTTCGGCGCGGGCTTCGAGGCGCTGGTCGGCACGTTCAGCTCGAGCGTCGTCTTCAACGCCAACCCGGCCGACCGCCTCGTCGGCGCCCCCGAGGCTCCGCAGTACGACGCCCTCAGCCAGCTCAACGTCGGCCCCATCTTCGCGCCGAGCGGCAACGCCGGGCTCACGATCGTGCCGGACCCGCACGTGCGCATCGGTTTGAGCGGCCAGCTCCCGTTCGTCATCTCGGCCCCCGCGTCGATCAACGTGCGCCTGCCGAGCTCCCCCCTCTTCGACAGCGCGGCGCAGGACGGCAACGACGCGACGGTCAAGTTCACCCTCCCCGGGATCCTGCGCGCCGGCGTCGAGGTGCGGCCCATCACCGCCCTCCGCGTCGAGCTCACGTACGTGCGCGAGCTCTGGTCCGAGCAGCAGAGCATCCAGATCATCCCGAGCAACGTCTACATCGACGGCGTCACGGGGTTTCCGCAGCACTTCAAGGTCTCGCCCATCACGATACCCCGCAACTACATGGACTCGAGCTCGGTGCGGCTCGGCGGGGAGATCTCGTTCGTGATCGGCGGCTACCAGGAGGACATCCGCGCGGGCATCAGCTACGACGAGAGCGCGGTCCCGAGCGCGTACCTCGCGCCGCTGACGGTCGACCTCAACAAGATCACCCCGTCCATCGGCGGGAGCCTGCACATCGGGAAGAACTGGCGCTTCGACGCGGTCTACGCCCACGTCTTTGGCTTCTCGACCACGGTGAACCCGGCGATTGCGTCCGTTCCGCTCATCAACCCGGTCCAGGGAAACCCCACGCAGACCCAGGCGATCAACGGCGGGACCTACTCCGCGCGCGCCGACGTCCTCGGCGTGGGGCTCAACTACAAGTTCTGACGGCACCGGACCGAAGACCGGGTGCCGCCTCACCCCGGCCCCATCCGGCGCCACGAGAGCCCGATGCCGGAGACCGCGCCGAGAACGAGCCTCGTGCCCTCGTCCTCGAGCGACGCCCGGCGAACGGACCGGCCGTCCCGGTAGGTGCCCTGCGTCGACGCGATGTCGTACGCGCGGCACCCGGCGGCGTCGCGCAGGAGCAGGAGGTGGACGCGCGAGATGCCGATGTTGAGCACCGAACGGAGCCCGGCGTCGAGGCACTTGTTCGCGCGGCCGACGAGCAGCCCGCGCTCGAGCTCCGCCACCGACAGGTAGACGGAGACGCGCCCGCCCGCGCTCGCGAGCGACAGCTCGTAGTCGCACGCAGGCGAGCCCGCGTGAGGCACGACCCCGAGGGTCGGTCGCTCGGAGAGCACCATCGCACGCGGCAGGAGCGTGATGCGGGACATCGGCGCTGCCCCCGACGGCACGGGAGCGCCGTGGCTCGACGGCGGCACCGGCACCGGGGCGCGGAGCGGCAGAGCTCGACCGTCGGCCCGATCGCAGGCAGGCACGGGCAACGCCTCGGGCAGGGGTACGCCTCCGGGCAAGGCCACGACCGCGTATGCGCCCACCCGGAAGGCGATGGGGCCGGCGGCGACGATGGACCGCTCGAAAGTGCCGTTCGCCAGGAGAAAGCCGTGGTCACTCTCGAGGTCGAGGACGCTCAGCCGCGGGCAGCCGTCGTCCAGGACGGTGCACTCGACGAGCACGTGGCGCAGGGCAATCGAGGCGTCCCCGGCCAGGACCACATTGCACGCGGTGTGCCGCCCCAGGATGGCGAACGACGCGCCCCCGGCGAGGACATCCCTCGACGCGAACTGGGCGGCCGTCATGGTGTAGAGCCGGTACCCCTCGCCCGCGACCGGCGGGCAACCCCGGTGCAGGCGGAGCGCTGTGGCGTAGGCGGTGGGCAGGTCCACGGCCGGGGGCGGCGGGGGCGGCTGGTCCCCGAAGTGGCGCGGAAACCAGGTGGGCGCGTTGCGATTCGTCGGGCCGTCGGTGCGCGGGGGTGAGCTCATCGACCCTCCAGATTGCAAGCGGCATGCATGCCCAAAAAAGGCGCGCTTTCCGGACATCACGTTCTGCGAGCGACCCAGACTGGAGCAGGCGCCGCCCCAGGATGGGGCACCCTTCCAGGCGGCTGAGACCGCCCACGAGCACGTGGCCTTCGGCCCGGTCTTCGAGTAACCGAGGGCCATGAGCGACAGTGCGAGTGGCACGCTGGGAGACCTCTTGCCGCCCATCTACGGGGCGCGGATGCCCTCCTTCTTCGACCAGCCCGCCATCAACGAGACGCGCGCCACGTGCAGCGACTGTGCGATGTGCGACAAGACCAACGCCCCCGCCTCCCTGGAGACCACCGCGTTCCGGCCGGACGTGAAGTGCTGCTCCTACCACCCGACGCTGCCCAACTACCTCGCCGGCGCCATCCTCGAGGACGAGACGATGGCCGAGGGCCGCGCACGGGTGCGGGCGAAGATCGGCGCCCGCATCGGGGTCACGCCGCAGTGGCTCGCCGCACCGCGCAAGTACCTCGTCCTGCTCGACGCGGCGCGCGAGTCGAGCTTCGGGCGCTCGCAGTCGCTGCTCTGCCCGTACTACGAGCGGACGGAGGGCAACTGCACGATCTGGAAGCACCGCGAGGGGGTCTGCACGACCTTCTTCTGCAAGCACACGGGCGGCGCGACCGCGCACAAGTTCTGGACGAGCCTGCGCCGGTATTTGCTCCACGTAGAGCGCGCGCTCGCCATCCACGTGGCCAGGAGCATCGACCCGGAGCTCGTCGAGCCGACCATCCCGAGAAACCGCCTCACGCCCGAGGATCTCGAGGACCGACCGCCGAACGACGCGACGTACGCAGCCTACTGGGGCGCGTGGCTCGGCCGCGAGGAGGCGTTTTACGTCGAATGCGCGCGGCGGGTGCGGGCGCTCGGTCGCGACGAGCTCGGCCGGGTCGTGGGTGACGCCGGGCGTGAGATCCTGGCCGAGGTCCGCTCGCGCTACGAGGACACGACGAAGCCCAAGCTCGCGCCGCGCCTGCTCTTGAACCCCGACATGCTCGTGACGCGCGGCGAGGGTGGCGTCGGCGTCACGACCTACAGCCGGTACGACTCCCTCTTCCTGACGGACGCGCTCCACGAGGCGCTCGGGCACTTCACGGGCCAGTCTCCCGTGGAGACGGTCCTCGAGAAGCTCCGCACCGAGCACGACGTCGACCTGCCCACCGATTTGCTGCTCTACTTGCAGCAGTTCGACGTCGTCCGCGAGCCCCCGCATGAGTGAGCCCATCCGACTTGCATCGAGGAGCGCCTGGGTCGTCTGCGCCGCTGCCGGCGTCGCCGCGGCGGTGGCCTGCAGCTCGTCGTCCAGCGGGACCGGCGCGACGGGCGATGGCGGCACGGAAGCGGGCGGGCAGGACGCGGGCACGCCAGGTACCGAGCCGTGCACGGCCACCTTCGCCGGCCAGGGAGCGAAGGAGACGTCCTCCGTTTGCACGACGACCGTGCAGATCCTGGTGGGCCTGCGCGCGTGCGGCGGCGGCGGCGAGGTGCTCGGGGCCAAGCTCGCCTTCGTCGGTCAGCTCGACGGCGGGAGCTCGGACTTCAGCTGCACCGCGTTCGTCCCCGGCAAGGGGACGTTCGACTCCGCCAACGAGTGGGGACAGCCCGATGGCGGCATCGTGCAGACCCCGAGCTGCACCGTGTCGAACGGCACGCCGGACGGCATGTTCATCACGATGACGCCGGGCGACGTGACCATCACGTCGTACGAGGTCTTCGCCGATGCTGGCGGCGCCTCGCTCTCGGGCACGATGACCGTCGGCGTGACGGGGACCCCGGGGGCGGCGACGATGAGCCTGACCTTCTGAGCGGAACGGCAGGTCAGGGCGGGATCGTCGGCAAAGTGACGCACATCTTGGCGCGCGTCCGTTAGACGCCTGACCGTATGGCGTTCTCTCGCTACGGGCGCGACGTTCGCGCCGGGCACGCACATTGCTCAGCGACGGCCATGGCTTCCAAGCAGCTTGTCCTCACGAGCCTGATCTTCGCCTCCGCGTGCAGCTCCCAGCCAACGGCCGACAAGCCGGGAGCGGGGACGGGGGCCGACGCTTCGACCCAGGATGCCGTCGTCGACGCCGCGCCCGACGGACCGCCTGCATACATCGCGTGCGTGAGCGCAGAGGCGGTAGACGCCGGTGCCGACTGCGGCACGCTGAGCTGGGTCAAGAGCCCCGTCGCCGCCGCTCGCCCGCGCAACCACCACCTGAGCGAGGTGGTGCAGACCAAGTCCGGCCCCTTCCTGTACGAGCTGGGTGGCTTCAACGTCTCCAGTACCTTCGCCAACGTCGACCGGGCAGCGATCAACCCCGACGGGTCGCTCGGAGCATGGGCTGCGCAGGCGGCGATGCCCAGTGGGCTGGGCGGGTTCACCGGGGGAGCCGTCGGCAACGTGATGGTGATCGCCGGTGGCGAATACTCCAGCGTTACCATCACCGACTTGAGCTACAGCGCCGTCGTCCAGGATGACGGCTCGATCGCGGCGTGGCGGACCTGGGGCACCATCGGTCACCCCCGGATGCACGCCGGCTCGTTCATCCAGGGCAACACGATCTACGTCCTCGGGGGTTTCCAGGACAACACCGTCTGGAGCGACATCGTGAAGGCGACCGTCCAGCCGGACGGCACCGTGTCTGCCTGGACGACGGCGGGCCAGCTGCCGGGACCGCGTTCGCACATGAGCGTGTCGCGTGTCGGCAAGTACGTCTACATCACGGGAGGAATGGCGATCTCGGCCTACCAAAACCCGCCGGCGCTCACGGACGTCTCTCGCGCGGAGATCGCCGCGGACGGGACGCTGGGGAGCTGGACGACCATGACCGCGCTCCCCTACGGGGTCGCCACACACGCGAGCTTCGTATACGGCGGCTACCTGTACTTCGGCGGTGGGATCTACGACACGTCGATCACGGCGAACGAAGAGAAGCGAGTATGGCGCGCAGCCATCGACGCAGCGGGCGCGATCGGCGCGTGGGAGCAGGTCGCCTCGCTGCAGATCGCCCGCGGGCATGTTCACCAGCTGCCACTGTTCGAGAACCACGTGTACTCGGTGGCCGGCGCGATCGACTTCAACCTGACCGCCACGTCCGAGCTGGACATCGGGACCTTCCAGTAGGAGGGACCGCGGTGCTCCGCCATCGAGCGCGCGTTACTCCTTGCGCGCCCTCGGCGGCACCGCGGCCCACGCGTAGCCGTACTCCTGGCCCGGGTTCCACATGAGCCAGCCCACGCCACCCGCCTCCGTCCCCGTCTTGATCTCGTCCTTCAGGTACTGCGGCGAGTAGTTGGTCGTCTTGTAGCTCTCCGCCTGGATCCACGGCCGCACGACCGCCAGGGGGACGTTCGCGGGCGCACCCTTGATCTGCTCGAGCGAGCCCTTCACGCCGATGCCGACGATCTCCGGGTGGTCTCCAGGGTTGTCCCAGCCGTAGAAGCCCTTGGCGTAGTGGGACGGATAGACCATGGGCGAGAACGCCTCGCACTCGGTGGCGAGGAGCGCCATGTCCTGGCCGAGCGCGTCGATGTCGATGCGGCGCCCCTGCGCCACGACGCCGAACAGATCGAGCGACAGCGAGGCGTGACGCTTCACGGTGACGTCGTGCACGCGGTGGACGAAGTCGCGGATGACCATCGTCTTGGTCTTGCTCGTCCCCTCGAGATGGAAGTCGGCGCCCTTGATGCCGAGCACCGGGTAGCGCACGTAATCGAGCTCGATCTCGTCGGCCCCCGCGTCGAGCGACTCGCGCACCAGATCGAGGATGTAGTCCTGAGCGCCGGGGTTGTTCGGATCGAGCCAGCCGATCGGGTAAGGCTTGCCCCACTTGCTCTGGACGCTCAGATCCTTCCTGGCCTTGGCCATCAACTCGTCGTTGAAGCAGCTGACGCGCATGACGACGCGGATGCCCTTGCCGTGGACGAAGCGTATGACGCGCGCGAGGTCCCGGATGGGCGCGTCCTTGGCCGCCGCCGTCTCGACGACGAGCGGGATCTTCGAGGCGTAGGTGACGGGGCCGTCGTAGTCCTTGGCGTCGAGCACGATCGCGTTGATGTCGTGCTTCTGCATCTGCTCGAGGATGAACGGGAACATCTGCTGCGCGGCCGTGGCCCCGCGGATGTAAAGGCCGCGGATGGCCTTGTCGGCGGGCAGGCCGAGGCGCTCGTCGTCGGCAAGGCTCCACGGCCGGGAGACGAGGTGAGGGATGCGGAGCTTCTTGCCGGGCCCAAGCCCGCCGTCCTTGCGCGCCAGCGCCGTGAGCTCGGCCGCGAGGTCGCGCTCGAAGTACACGTCCGTGAGGCCTATGTACGCGCGCGCGAGCGAGACCGCCGTCTCGCCGGCGGCGACGGTGTGAACGACGTCGACGCCGTCCGCGCGATCGACGACCTCGCCGCCCGCGGGGACGTGCGACTTCATCCACTGGACGAGCGTCGCGCGCGGATCCGGCTCCGCCGCGACGGCGGGGGCCGGAGGAGGGGCCGGCTCGGGAGGCGGGACGACGAGCGGCGGGGGCGCGGGCGGCGCGACGCTCCGCACCGGGGCTGCCACCGGCAGCGCTTCGGGCCGGGTCGCGGCGCAGCCGGCGAGGATCGAGACGAGGACCAGGCTTGCCGGCTTCACGCACCGTACACTAGCAAACGGTACCGGGCGCTACACTCCCAGAGCGACGCGGGAGACCACGTCCTCGAAGCTCGCCCCGTCGAACGGCTTCTCCAGGACGGGCCTGCCCGTGGCCCCCGCCTGCTGGTGAAGCTCGTCATCCGCGAGCCCGTAGTTGCCGCCCGTCGTGAAGATGAAGCGCCTGGCCTGGCTGGGCGAGCGCGCAAGCACCGCGCCGTAGATGGCGGGCCCGGACTGATCGGGCATCCGGAGGTCGCACACGACGACGTCGTACTCCTGTGCGTCGAGCCTCGCGAGCGCCTCGCCTGCAGTCTCCGCGGTGTCGACCGCGTAACCTTCCGCGAGCTGCCGCGCGAGGGCGCGCACGAGCGCCTGCTCGTCGTCGATGATGAGCACGCGCTTCTGCGCCGGGGCGTTACCGGGCGGCGCTCCCGCGACAGGAGCCTCCGCGCTCCCGCGCGGAGCGGAGGCGACGCGCGACTCGCGGCTGCGATCGGGCTGCTCGGCCGCGTCGGCGACCTCCGGCGCGACCGGGAGGACCACCTCGAACGTCGTCCCCTTGCCGGGCGCGCTGTCCACCCGGATGTCGCCCCCCACACGGTGCACGAGATCGTAGGCGATGGCGAGGCCCAGCCCCGCGCCCTGCCCGCTCGCCTTGGTCGTGAAGAACGGGTCGAAGATACGTGGGAGCAGCGGCTGCTCGATGCCCACGCCGGTGTCGCTCACGCGGACGACGATAGCTCGGCCATCGTAACCGCTCGTGACCCGGACGAGGTTTCGGTCAGGGCGGCTCGACGATGGCGGCCCCTCCGCCGACGGGGCCGACTTTGCGTCGATCGCCTGCGCCGCGTTGATGAGCAGGTTCACGAACGCCTGCCCGAGGCTCGCGAACACACCCGGGCCGAGCGGCACCTCGGCGAGCTCCACCTCGAGCCGCGCGCGACGGCGAAGCTCCGACGACGTGAGCGTGAGCGCGGTCTGCAGGACGCGGTTCACGTCGATGGGGATGGAGGACGCGCCGTCGGACATGCGGGTGAAGAGCTTGAGCTCCCCCACGATCTCGGCGATGCGGCCCGCCGCCTCGCGGATCTCCTCGGCGATCTCTCGCATGCGCGGCTCGGTGCCGGCATGCGGGTCGGTGCGCGCGTCGAGCAGGCGGCCGAACTGCGCCGAGGCGAGCGCGATGAAGGCTACGGGGTTGTTGATCTCGTGCGCGATCCCGGCGGCGAGTGACCCGAGCGAGGCGAGACGATCAGCCTGCATCAGCTGCTTTCGCGACTCGATCTCGCGGGTCACGTCGTACGCGATGAGCTCGACCGCCCGCACGACGCCGTCCGTGTCCTTCACGGGGTAGACGCGCTCGCGCATGGTCAGCACGCGCCCGTCCTTGTGGCGGTAGCGGCGGTCCTGCCACATGGTGTCGTGGCCGCGCGCGGCCCGGCCACGGGCTCCGGCGCTCGCGCCGCTCTCGATGGGATCGGCGAGCAGCCCCTGCACCCCGGGCGTGCCGACGGCCTCCTGGGGGCGGATGCCGAGCACGCGCTCCAGGGCTCCGTTGACGAAGACCGTCGCGCCGCTCTTGGGATCGAAGCGCGCGACGATGACCGGCAGGTTGTCGACGAGCTGCCGGTTGGAGGCCTCGAGCGCGACGACCTGCTCGTAGTCGTCGGCCGCATGGAGGGCGACCGAGATGGTGCTCGCGATCGAGTCCCACACCTCGCGGTCGCTCCCGTTCGGGAGATCGCCCGCGTGCCCGACGGCGAGCAGCGCCCCGAGCTTGCGCCGCGCGTGCGTGAGCGGCGCGAGCCGAGCCCACCGCGGGAGCGTGCCCGCGGCGTCGTCGGGGAGGTGGACGTTGGTCGCCTCGATGAGGCCCGCCGCGCCGGCGTCCTCCGACGATCCCAGCACGAGCCGCTCGAGATCGGCGTAGCTCGCGCGCGAGAGCATGCTCTTGAGCACGTCGCCTGCGCCGTGCGAGGCCACGAGGCGCAAGGAGCCGTCGGGCTGGCGGCGAAGCGCGCACAGCGCCCCGAGCTCGAAGCGCACGAAGCAGAGATCGACCGCCCTCGCCAGCGAGCGATCGGCCCGCAGATCGCTCGCCATGACCTCGCCGAGCGCACGCTGGAACGCGAGCTGCTCTACCCGGCGCGTCGTCGCGTCCTCCGCGGCGCGCCGCGCCCGTGCGTCGCGCAGGTGTATCTGCGAGAGGGCCTCCTCCGAGCCCGAGACGCGCACGACCACGGCGTCGACCGGAAGGCACGACGCCACCGATCCCGCGGCGGCCGTCGCTCCCGCCTTCGGGGAGAGCTCGAGCGAGATGACGCCGGACACGTCCGACAGCGCCGCGTCCGTCAGCACGGTGGCCGCGTGCGCGTCGAGGAGCTCGGGGAGCGTCTGGCCGATGACCTCCTCGCGGGTGCGGCCCAGCATCCGCTCCACCGCGGCGTTCGACTCCGAGACGCGTTGCCCGAGATCGAGCGCCAGCATGCCGTCCGGGGACTCCTCCACGAGCGAGCAGAGCAGCCGGTAGCGCGACGCGAGGCGGGCCCTTGCGACCGCGGGCGCGATGATCTCCGCGAGGCGCTGGAGCAGCGGGATCGCGTGCTGGGACGGCGCGCCGAGCACGTCGTGGCCGACGAGCCACCACCCGTACCCGATCCCGAGGTGAACGAGCGGCAGCCGCACGTAGCTCTTCAGGCCGGCGCGCCGACCCACGAGCCCGAGCGGCGTGGTCCGCGAGGTCATGTCCGCGACGATGCGGGGCTCGGCCTTCGTGGCGTCGGCGCCCATGCTCTCCGTCATCTGCGACGCGGGGATGCGCGCGCCGACGGGCGCCTCGGCGCTCGGCGTGGCGCCGGGCGCGTGCGCGCGCCAGAGGACGCGGAAGCTCCTGCCCGAGTCCTCCTCGACGAACACGACCGTGCGATCGAAGGGGACGACCGCGCGCAGGGCGTCCGAGACGGCGGCGAGGACGTCCTCCCCGAACCCGCCGACGCACCCGAGGACCGCGCGCACGGTGGCGTCGACGACGGCCTCCTCGGCGGGGCTGGGCACGAACGAAGTCACGCCTCGACGCGTCCCAGGACGAGCGGGCCGGGCGCCGGCGGCTCGCGCCCCTCCTCGACCGTGAACGCCGCGCGCACGCGGGCCTCCAGCGCGGGCGACGGAGCGTTCGTGTAGAGCCGCGCGAGAGGCTCGCCCACCGCGACCCGTGTGCCGCGCACCGCGTCGACGCTGATGCCGATGCTCGGATCGATACGCTGGTCGACCCGCGTGCGCCCCGCGCCCATGGCGACGGCGGCGAGGCCGATCTCGAGGGCGTCGATCCCGGTGACGAACCCCGCGCGATCGGCGAGGACGACCGTGCTCGGCGCGAGCAGGAGCCGCGAAGGGTCGTCCACCACGCGGGCGTCTCCGCCTTGCGCGGCCACCATGCGCCGCAGGACCGCGAGCGCCTCCCCGCTCTGGATGGCCCCGAGGAGCGTGGCGCGGGCGGCGGCAGCGTCCTTGGCCTTGCCGCCGAGCACCAGCATCTCCGCGCCGAGCACGAGCGTGCACTCGAGCAGGTCCTTCGGGCCGCCGCCCCGGAGGATCTCGATCGCCTCGCGCGTCTCGATGGCGTTGCCGACGGCGTGGCCGAGGGGCGCGCTCATGTCGGTCATCACGGCGACGACCTTCTTGCCCGCGCCGGTCCCGGTGCGCACGAGCGCGCTCGCCAGCTCCCGCGCGCGCGAGAGGTCCTTCATGAAGGCCCCACGCCCGACCTTCACGTCGAGCACGAGGCCGTCGATCCCCTCGGCGAGCTTCTTCGAGAGGATGCTGGCGACGATGAGCGGGATGCACTCGACGGTCGCCGTGACGTCCCGGAGGGCGTAGATGCGCTTGTCGGCGGGCGCGATCTCGCTCGTCTGCCCGATCATGCACGTGCCGACGTCCCCCACGATGCGGGCGAAGTCCTTGACGTCGAGATCGGTCCGGAAGCCCGGGATCGCCTCGAGCTTGTCGAGCGTGCCGCCCGTGTGGCCGAGGCCCCGGCCGCTGACCATCGGCACCGGCACGCCGCACGCGGCCACGAGCGGCGCCAGGCAGAGCGACACCTTGTCGCCGACGCCGCCGGTCGAGTGCTTGTCGATCTTGGCGCCCGGTACGGCGGACAGGTCGATCACGGTGCCGGAGTGGAGCATCGCCTGCGTGAGCGCGACCGTCTCCGCCTCGCCGAGGCCGCGGAAGTAGATGGCCATGAGGAGCGCCGACATCTGGTAATCGGCGAGCTCCCCCGCGAGGAACGAGGAGACGATGCGACCGATTTCGTCCGGGGACAGGGACAGGCCGTCACGCTTGGCCGCGATGAGCTCCACGAGGGTGCGCTGCATGGGGGGCACGCTAGTACGTCGACACATTGGAGTCGACGGGCCCCGTGCCCATCGCGAATCTCCTCCCCCGGCGCTACCCTCGTCGCGGATGAGAGTCGCCTGGACCATGGCCGTCGTCTTTGCTCTGGCGTGCAGCAAGAGCGAGGGTGACGCGCCGCTGACCGACCTGCCTCCGCTGCCCTCGTCGCCCCTGGCGGCCCCTTCGCAGGCGCCGCACCCTGGCGGGTCCGCTTCCGGCGCCGCCTCGGTACCTGCCCCCCCCTCGGCCCCGACCCCCGCGGCTCGGACGACCCCGTCCGCGTCGAGCTCCGCCCACCCGGCCGACGCCGGCGACCCCGACTACCCGCTCCGCGCCTGGATGCGCGCGAACGTCGCCCCCGCGATGTCCTCCGAGGACACCGAGGCCCTCGCGAGCGCGTTCGATCGAATCGCGACCTTCGCTCCCCCCGGGTACCCCAACTGGGTCTCCATCTCGAAGGACGGCGCGGCCGCTGCGCGCGCCCTCAGCATCGTCGGCGTGAAGGGCGCGTGCCGCGGATGCCACGAGCAGTACAAGGCGCGCTACAAGAGCGAGCTGCGCACCCGCGCGCTCCCGCCGTCGGAGTAGATCATGTCGCTCGCCCGGACGCTCCCCAGGACGAAGGCCAAGCCCAGGCAATCGCGCGTCGGCAGACCGCAGGGGCGCTTCACGCAGCACAAGAGGCTCGAGCGACTGCGCGAGGTGCTGGAGGGGCACCCCGCGGGCCTCGGCCTGAACGACATCGCCTCCGCCCTGCGCGTGACGACACGGTCGGCGCGCCGCTACCTCGAGTACTTCGTCCTCGACAAGGAGAACAAGGAGATCGAGTCGGTCCCCACGACCCCTGGGGCCCCGCGCGTCTGGCGGATCAAGCCGAGCGAGCGGGGGCGGGCGCTCACCCTCCGGCGGACGCAGGCCTACGGCCTCCTCGCCGTGCGCAAGGTGTTCGATCTCATGCGGGGCTCCGCCCTCTACGACGAGCTCGACGTGGTCTCGCGCCAGCTCTTGCAGCTCGCGCAGCGCCCGACCAAGGGGGAGATCGCGAGCGACACGGGGCTCGAGGACCGCCTGCTCTACGTCCCCGAGATCCAGAGAAGCTACACGCAGAAGGGCGCGGAGCTGGACGACGTCTTCCGGGCGGTGGCCGATCTGCGGGTGCTGACGTTCCTCCACGGGCCCCGCGGGACGGCGCCGCAGCGGGTGACCCTGCACCCGTACGCGATGATCCTCCACCGCGGGGGCGTCTACTGCGTCGGCAAGGACGTCGCCAAGAAGGAGGTCACGACCTTCCTCCTCGACCGGATGAGCGAGACGCAGGCGAGCGAGGCCGAGCGCTTCTCGCTGCCCGAGGGCTTCGACGTCGGCGAGTTTCTCCAGGGCGAGCTCGGCATCGGGAGGCCCCAGGTCACGCGGCGCGTGCTCATCGAGTTCGAGCCGGTCGTCGCCGAGGAGGTGCGCGCGCGGCGCGTGCACCCGTCGCAGAAGATCGCGGCGGCCGCGGACGGTCGCGTGCGCCTCTCGCTCACCGTGGGAGACCTGGACCGCGTGGCGACGTGGGTGCTCGGCTTCGGGGGCTCGGCGCGGGTGATCGAGCCGCCGGAGCTGCGCGCCGCCGTCATCAAGGAGATGAAGCGCGCGCTCGACCGCTACGGCGAGTGAAGCTCAGCGCGCGGCGATGCGCCTCGCTTCGCGCTTCGCGCCGTACAGGCCGGGCTTGTCCCAGCTGACGACGAGGAGCTCGGCTGCGTCGCCCCGCTTGGTCGGGTCGGAGTTGATCGAGCGGGGCGCCCGCACGACGTGCATCGCGAAGCCCTTGTAGAGCTCGCGCGTCTCCGGCGTATCGGCGTTCGACAGCATCGCGAAGACGCCCCGGTCCCGCAGCTCCTCGAGCTGGACCCTGAGCCGCGACTGGTCCTCGGGCCCGAAGCCGCGCGAGCCGTAGGCCGTGAAGGAGGCGGTCTTCGAGAGGGGGACGTAGGGCGGGTCGAGGTAGACGAAGTCGCCGGCTCCGAGGCTGCGCGTCACCTCGGCGAAGTCGCACGTCTCGATCTTCACGCGCTTGAAGAGGGCCGCGGCAGCGCGGAGCCCCTCCTCGTCGAGGATGCGGGGGTTGGCGTACCGGCCGAACGGGACGTTGAACTTGCCGCCCGCGTTGACGCGCCAGAGGCCGTTGAAGCACGTGTGGTTGAGGAAGATGAGGCGCGCGCCGCGCTCCACGTCGCTCATGCCGGCCGTGTCGCGGTCGCGGGTCTCGTAGAAGAGATCCTTGTCGTAGCGGTAGGCCCCGAGGGCGTGGATGACGGCGTCCACGTCGGCCTTGATGGCGCGGTAGCAGGCGACGAGCTCCTCGTTCTGGTCCGCCAGCACGGCCCGCTTCCACGAGCGAGACGGGTCGCTCCCGACGGCGAAGAAGAGCGCGGCGCCGCCGGCGAACGGCTCGGCGTAGGTGCCGATGTCGGTCGGCACCCGCGAGAGCAGCTCCGGCAGGAGGCGCGACTTGCCCCCCGCCCACTTCACGATGGGTTTCGCGGTCATCCACCTCGTGGGTAACCGAGGTCGCACGCCGCAGCAAGCGCACCGGCCGCCACCTCGGCCCGGGAAGGAGGGCGGCCGCGCGGACCCGGACGTGGTTTGGCGTCGGAGGAGCTCCGACTGCGCGGGCCCGGACATGGCTTGCCGCCAGAAGGAGGCCGACTGCGTGGACCAGGACATGGCTTGCCGCCAGAAGGAGGCCGACTGCGTGGACCAGGACATGGTTTGCCGCCAGAAGGAGGCCGACTGCGCGGACCAGGACATGGTTTGCCGCCGGAAGGACTCCGGCGGCCGCAATCCGTCTCCTTCTCCGGCCCGACACGACATGGTTTGCCGCAATCCGTCTCCCTCTCCGGCCCGACACGGGATGGTCTGCCGCAATCGGTGTCCTTCTCCGGCCGGACACCACATGGTTTGCCGCAATCCGTCTCCCTCTCCGGCCCGACACGGGATGGTCTGCCGCAATCGGTGTCCTTCTCCGGCCGGACACCACATGGTTTGCCGCAATCCGTCTCCTTCTCCGGCCGGACACGACACAGCCTGGAGCAGTCGGGCTCCTGGTCGGAGCAAATGAGACACCGACGGCCGCAGTCCGGCTCCTGGTCCGGCCAACCACGACACCGACCGCCGCGGTCCAGCTCCCTCTCCGGCCACCCGCGCTACCCACTGCCGCCGTCTCGCCCCCGGTCCGGCCAGACACCCTTCGGACTACCGCCGCCCGCGTTCCGGTCCGGCGACACGCAGCGCAGACTCATCCGAGCTGGCTTCTAGAGGGCGTCGAAGAGCGGCGCGAGGCGCCCCTCGGCGATGGCGAACGTCGCGTTCACCCCGTCGAGGCGGGCGAAGTACACCCGCTCGTTCTCCCACACCCCCGCGTGGCCGACGACGAAGTGGACGCTCGTGGCCCCCGCGTCGTCTCCCGCGCGGACGAGGCGGACGTCGAGGGCGGGCTCCGTGAATCCCTCGTCCGGGCGGGCCGGGCCCGTGTGGACGACCCCCTCGGCGCGGAGCGACGCCAGGGCCTCGCTCACCCTGGCGGCCACGTCCGAAGGCTTGCCGTCCGCCATGACGAGCTCCTGGCCCTGGCGGACGAACGCCGCGCGCTTGGCGCCGCCCGCGGTGCGAGCCTCGAGCGTCACGCGCTCGACCTGGGCGGGCGAGGCGCGGAAGCCAGCGCGGTCGATGAGCCAGTGCGCGGCGAGCGCGCGCAGCGAGCGGGGGGCCACGAAGACCGCGGGGTCGCCTGCCACGCGCGCGTAGGTCCCGCCCTCGCCTTCCCTCGACGTGGCGCCGAACTCGAGGACCGTCGAGCGCTTGCCTGCGTCGTCGGCGTAGTCGACCGACAGGGTGCACCGGGGATCCGAGGGGCCGAGGCCGAAGGTGCCGTCGTCGGCGTCGGCCGCCCACGACTCGGCCTTGGCGCGGCCAACGGCGCTCGCCAGGTCGAGCGCGCCGGCGACGTCGGCCGGAAAAGCGGTGCCGGCCTTGACCTCTCCGCTGCCGCCGCGCGCAACGAGCTCGTGCATCGACCAGCCCGTCGTGTCGTTCACGAGCTCCTGGGCGACGCCGTCGCAGCTCGTCGCGACGCGGACGGGGGCGCGGGTGTCGCTGAGCGGCGGAAACAGGTCGCGGGCGCGGATGGCGATGGGGCTCGGCAAGAGCTTGCGGGCGACCTCCAGGGGAACGCGGAGGATGGCGCCGTCGGCGCCCCGCTGCACGCTCGCGACCTGTCCGTCGACCGGCCCGAGCGTGACCGTCTCGTCGCCACCGTGGTCCAGCTTCGTCACGGTCACGCGCGCGCGGCCCGCGAAGGGCGCGCCCGGGTCGCCCGGCTTCACGGCCGGGGCGCCGTCGCCCGGGACGGCCTCGGCCCGGGCGAGCAGGTCGGCGAGCGCGTTGGCCGCGTCCACCTCGTCGCCCGCGAGGGTGCGATCGGCGGGAAGGCGCTCGTGCCATCCGTTGCCGGTGCGCGCGATCTCGACCCGCCGCGGGTCGCCGGCGAGGCCCTCGAAGCGAAGCTCCTCGATCTCGTCGCCGTGCGCGGAGAAGAGGCGCCTGTCCACGAGCGTGCCGTCGGTCGTCCCCAGCCCGGCGAGGATCCCCTTCGGGGCGCACGCCGACACCCTCGAGGGCGACTTGCGGACGACGACGACGTCCTCGGGATGGTCCGGGCACGGCCCGCCAACGACGAGGTCACCCGCCGGCTTCGACTTGTCGGTGGGCACCATGTGGATGACGAAGGACGGGCTCTCGATCGCGCGATCGGCGGCCGCGTCGTCGAGGAACGACTCGGCGCGCATCTCCCCCAAGGCGCTCCAGATCCGATCGAGCGTCTCGCGCGAGGCCCGGAGGCCGAGGGCGGGCAGTCGAAAGCTCGTGCCGTCGATGCGGTCGAGGACGACCGAGCTCTTCTGGGGCGGCGACGACACCTCGAGCCTCGACAGATCGAGCGACAGGTACGGGACGATCGTGCGCTCGCGGTAGGTGTCGGGGCTCTGGAGCAGCGCCGTCACGAGCTCGTGCGGGATGACGAAGTCTCCCTCGCCGTCGACGTGGAAGTACGCGGAGCCCTCGGGCGCGGGCGCCGCTGCGCCCAGCACGAAGTGGTAGACGACGCGCCCCATCCCCAGGGTCCCCGTCGCGCGCGGCGCCGCCGCGAAGGCGCCGGCGTCGGCGGCCACCTTGCGGACGATGCTCGCGAACTCGAAGGCGCCGAGCAGCCGCTCGACCGCTGCCTGATCGGCGACGATGGGCTCTTCGCCCGGCCGCGGCGACGCGAGCGTCCACGACGGGTCGCCGCCATCCGGCCCCGCCTTTCGCTCGAGCACGAGGGCCGGCGCGCCGGCGCGCGCCACAAGGACGCGCGACACATCCTCGCGGCGGTAGGCCGGGAACACGTCGTTGGAGCGGCGCGCGCGCTCGGTGTCCGTCACCTTGCCCCGATCGACGAAGTAGGCGTACGCCCCGAGGCCCACGGCGACGGCGATGAGCGCGAGGGACGTGGCGTTCCTCCGCAGGACTGTCGCCCGGCTCACGAGCTCACCCCTCGGACCGCGGCTTCGGCTCGGCCGGGCCCTCGGGGGGATCGTCCCCACCCTCCCGGAGCCGACCGGGTGCGGCGCCCTTCGCAACGCGCCCCTCGGTCGACCGGCGGCGCAGGCCGACGGCGAGCCCGAGCAGCGCGGCCGCGAGCGGCATGTAGATGAGCACGTAGCGGCGCACCTCGTCGCGCGAGTCGTCGCTGATGCGCAGCCCCGCGGCGATGGCGGGCTTCGCGGGGACGTCGAGGATGGCCGGGCGCGACGCGAGCCACGAGATCGCGTTCTCGACCAGGAACGCGGCCCCGTGGACGGCTCCGGGCTCCTGCCAGTTGTGCTCGAGGAGCATGCTCGCCGCGCCGAGGACGACCACGCGCGGACCGTGCGGCTCGTTCGCGGCGACCTTCGGACGCTCGCTCGCCATGGCGAGGACGAGCGGCCCCTTCGTGTCCCGCGGCGTCATCGCGGGCCCCTCTTCGGGCCAGGCCTCTCCCCCGACGACGCTCGCCACGCCGAAGGCGCTCGCGCTCGTCACGAGCACGTCGGTCGCCGCCGAAGCCTGCGGAGGGCTCACGTGGTGCAGCGAGCGCGTCAGCGAGCGGGGGTCGGCGATCCCGAGCCCGACCAGGATCTTCGGCGGCTGGCGCGTGCCCTCCGCGACGAGCGCGTTCGACACGGCGTGCGGCTTGGCCTCCACGAAGTACGCCGTCCGCTGCCCGGGGATCTTGAGCTTGGGGTCCTTCTCGAGGACGACGTCCTCGTCGAGCGCGATGCCGAAGGGCGCGAGGGCTTCGCCGATGCCCGGCGCCTCGAGGCCGGTCGCCCCGCTGCCGGCGAGCGGGCTCACCGCGGCGAGGAGGTTGCCACCGGTCAGGAGGTACGTCTTGAGCCGCGTCTCTTCCTCCTTGCCGAAGGGCGCGCGCGGCCCCGCCACGATGACGAGCTCGCAGCCCTTGAAGGGCTCGAAGGCGTTGGGCTCGGTCGTGTCGACCGTCTTGATGTCGTAGTTGTCCTTCTCGAGGACGTCCTTCAAGAAGCCGAGCCCCTGCGGCCCGCCGTCCGCCAGGGACAGCTCCCCGTGGCCGCTCGTGAAGCAGACGTGCGCCTTGTCGCCGGCGATGACGTTGCGGATGGCGCCGGTGATCGCCTGCTCCTCCTTGGGCTTGGCGCGCGCGTCCTCGCCCTCGCTGATCTCGACCATGTCGGCCGGCGCGAGGAACCAGTGCCGGTCCCCCCGCGCGACGACGATCGTGGCGTCGGTCACGACGTGGCCGTCCTCCGTCTTGCCCGCCTCGATGTGGAAGCGGCGGCGCACGTCGACGAGCGCCACGGCGTCGCGGTCGGGGTCGACGTAGTGGATGTCGAGCTTGGTCGTCTCCGACGCGTAGCTCGCGAGCAGCTGCTTGATGCTGGTGAGCATCGGGTCGGCCGAGCCGAGGAGGACCCAGACCTCCACCGAGTCGGGGAGATCGTGCAGCGTCGTCTCGGTCGCGGGGCTCAGCGTGTAGAGCTTGCCCGTCGTCCAGTCCCACCGCTTCCAGTGGCGGGCGCCCAGCACGTTGACCATCACGGCGACGAACATCGCGGCAGCCAGCCCCGCGAGCGTGACGAGGCGGCCCGCGTCGAGCCCGAAGCGCTTGCCGCTGGGAGGCTTGTCGGTCGTCACGCCCACCTCCACGAGTCGACGATGCGCGTCGTCGCGAACAGGGGCAGCACGATGAGCGTCGCGTCGAACACGAGCCGCCGCGAGTCCACGATGCCGCTGCCGAAGTCGTTCATCTGGCCCCACACCGAGACGTGGGCGCAGATGTCGTGGAGCATCGTGCCCTCGGGGGTGACGAACTCGCCGATGCCGAGGATGAAGAAGGCCAAAAGGACCAGCGCCGTCAGGGTGAAGGCGAGCAGCTGGCTCTTGGTGACGGCGCTCATCATGAGCCCTATCGCGAGGTAGCCCGCGCCGACGAGGAAGACCCCGAGGTAGCTCGCCCCGGCGACGCGCCAGTCGATGTCCCCCGTGCGGCGCAGGATGACGAGGTAGAGCAGCGTCGGGGCCCACATCGCGACGTACGTGAGGACGACTGCGGCGTACTTGGCGAGGACGATGGCGGCGCTCGACACCGGCGCCGTCATGAGCGACTCGATCGTCCCGCTGCGACGCTCCTCCGCGAAGAGACGCATCGTCATCGGCGGGAGGAGCAGCAGGATGACGAGGTAGAGGATGACCGTGTTGCCGAAGAAGGCCTGCACGAGCGTCTGGTCGCTCGCGATCTCGGTCTGGCTCGCGAAGTGATCGACGAGCAGGTAGAAGTGCATGCCCTGCACGACCAGAAAGACGCAGATGAGCACCCACGCGAGCGGCGTGACGAAGAACGCGAAGAGCTCGCGCTTGAGCAGGGGCCAGAACGCTCTCATGCCTCGGCCTCGCGGTGCGGGTCCGCTTCGCGCGTGAGCTCGGCGAAGACCTCCTCGAGCGAGCCGCCCGCGCCCCGTACGTCGCGCACGTGGAGCCCGGCGGCGACGAGGCCCTCGATCGCCCCCTCGACCGCGAGCATCGCCTCGTCGGGCGTGAGCTTCTTCGACCACGTGCAGCGCAGCACCGCCACGCCGTCTTCCTTCGGCTCGCCGTCCACGCCGGCCTCGCGCGTCACCTTGGCCACCCCCGCGACGCCCTTGAGGATGCGGAGCGCTTCCTCCGCCTTGCCGCGCACGGTGACATCGAGCAGCCGCGTGCGGCGCATCTTCTGGATGTCCCGCGTCGGCCCCTCCGCGATGAGCTTGCCCTTGGCGATGACGAGGACGCGGCTACAGCTCGACTCGACCTCGCTGAGGATGTGCGTCGACAGGAGCACCGTGTGCTCCTTGCCGAGGCCCTTGATGAGCGCCCGCACCTCCCGGATCTGGTTCGGGTCGAGGCCGGCGGTGGGCTCGTCGAGGATGAGGATCGGCGGCCTCGCGACGATGGCGTCGGCCAGACCGACGCGCTGGCGGTAGCCCTTCGAGAGCTTGCCGATGAGCGTCGTCGCCACGTCGGAGACGTTGGCCTTCTCCATCGCCTCGTCGACCTGCGCGCGACGGGCGCCGCGCGGGACCCGCTTCAGCTCCGCCCGGAACGCGAGGTACTCGACGACCCGCATCTCGGGGTAGAGCGGCACCGCCTCGGGCATGTAGCCGATGGCCTGCCGTGCAAGGAACGGCTCCTCCGCGATGTCGTGCCCGGCGATCGTCACCTTCCCGGCCGACATCCCGAGGAAGCCCGACAGGATGCGGAGCGTCGTGCTCTTGCCGGCCCCGTTGGGGCCGAGGAAACCGACCACGTCCCCCTTGCCGACCTGGAACGAAACGTCGTCCACGGCGAGCTTGGAGCCGTACCGCTTGGCTAGGTGGGAGACTTCGATCATCGGGTGGGCGCAGGCTCGGCAATCGGCTCGGCGGTCGAGACGACCGCCGGGCGCTGGGGAGAGCGGATAGCACAACCACCTGAACGCCGGTAACGGGGCACCTCGGGCAGGCCGTTTGCTGGGCCCTTTCGGGCTTCCGCGCTATCCCGGTACGGAGATCGTGCGCGTCCCAGCCCTCGTCGTAGCTCTGCTGCTGACTGCGTGCGCCCAGGCGCCTGGGAAGGAAGGCACGGCCGCCGCTCCCACGGCTTCCGTGCCCGTGCCCGTGCCCGTGCCCGATGGCGCGGCGGCGACCCGGGATGGGGCGGAGGACGCTGGGGCTGGGATCGAGGGCGGACTGGGGGGGTCGGGTTCGGGCACGGGCACGGGCACGGGCACGGGTTCGGGCACGGGCACGGGCACGGGCACGGGGACGGGCACGGGCGATGGGGGGGCCGACGCGCCCGAAGGGATGCTCCTCGTGCCCGCGGGCTCCTTCGTCATGGGCGCCGACCGGGGCGGGGAGGACGACGAGCACCCCGCCCACACGGTCACGCTCGCAGCCTTCTGGCTCGATCGCACGGAGGTCACCAACGCCGCGTACTCCGTCTGCGTGGCGGCGAGGGCCTGCCCACCGAGCAGCACCCACCTGCCGAGCCGGACCTACCGCGAGAAGGACGACCAGTTCGCGCGCCCGAACCAGCCCGTCACGGGCGTCACGTGGCAGAACGCGCACGACTACTGCGCGTGGCGTGGCGCTCGCCTGCCCCGTGAGGCCGAGTTCGAGAGGGCGGAGCGAGACGACGACGGACGGAGGTTCCCGTGGGGCAACGACCCCCCGACCCCCGAGCTCGCCGTCTTCGGCCGCGCGCTTGGCACCGGCGGACACGGCGCTCCCGACGACGTGGGCACGCACCCGAAGGGTCGCGGCCCGTACGGCCACGACGACCTCGGCGGCAACGTCTGGGAATGGCAGGAGGACGAGTACGACCCGGTCGCGTACACGCGCCCGGGCGCCCCCCAGGGAAGGCCCGGCACCTGCGCCGAGATCCGCGCCACCCAGGACAAGCTCCGCGCCGAGGGCAAGCAGGGCTTCACAGGGTCCAACCCGATCCCCACCAACTGCGACAGGGTCCTCCGGGGAGGCGCCTTCAACTACGACGGACCTGGGCTCCGCAGCACCAACCGTGTCCACCACCCCGCGCAGTACAGGCTCGTCATGGCGGGGTTCCGCTGCGCCAAGGACGGGTGACCGAGCCGCGGACGGGGGACAGTGGAGGCCGGGCCATGCTATCTGGCCGGCACCATGGATCCGACGCTGCTCCGCAACTACCTGACCTCGGTGTACGAGATGCCCTCGCCGAACGGCCCCGTGCGCGCCTCGCTCGACGGCGACATCGTGACCGACGCGTCGAGCCTGCCGGAGATCCTGACGCGGCCCTTCGCCATCCTGACGGCGTACAACCCGCGCTCGATGCTGCTGCCGCGCAAGGTGAACGAAGGGCGGCACTTCGTGCTCCGCGACCTGCTCATCCTGGGCTGCTACCGCGTCGAGTCGTGCGTGGGTTACGAGGAGGAGCCGGAGGGGACGTGGCGCGAGCCTTCGTGGCTCGTCCACGACATCCAGCGGGACGAGGCAATCTCCTTCGGACGCGTGTTCCGGCAGAACACGATCCTGATGTGCCGCAACGCCCGACCCGAGCTCGTGGTGACGGACCCGACCTGCGACGACATCGGCAAGACGGTCGTGGGAAACTGGCGCGTCCGCGCCTGACGACGGCGGAGGCGACTACCGGTCCTCGTACGGGGCACCGAGGATCTGGAGCTGTGCGAGCGCGTCGCGCCGATCGGGTGAGCTGGCCGGCGCGTTCTTGAGGAAGCGGTTGAAGTGGTCGATCGCGTCCTGCTTCTTGCCCGTCCGCTGGAGGGCGATCGCCACGGAGTATTCGGCGGGGTTCGCCCAGCCCGGCACGGGCTGACCTGCAGCGGCCGCCGCCTCGGCGACCGACACGGCCGCGACCAGGTGCGGGGCCGCCGCCGCCACGTTGCCGCGATCGAGCAGCAGCTTGCCGTAGTGGTAGCGCCACGTGGGCCGGTTCTCGTCGCCCTGGATGGCCTTCTGCCACTCGACCATCGCCCCGTTGAGATCGTTCTTGTCCTCGTCGCAGAGCGCCAGCTCGGCGTGCGCGTCGACGAGCGTGGGCTTCAGCTGGAGAGCGTGATTGAGATCCTTGATCGCGTCGTTGACCGTGAGGTTCTTTCGCTCGAGCGCGCCCCGCTGCCAGTAGCCGTCGGCCAGGAGATTGTCGAGCGCCAGCGCCTTCTTGATCTCCATCTCCGCCGTGCCGAGATCCGGAGGCACCGACTCGTTGGCGAGCCACGCGACGTACAGGTGGTACTCGGCGTGGTTCGGATCGAGCTCGACGGCGCGCTTCAAGTGGCGGTCCGCCGACTGGAGGTTCGCACCCCCGAGCATGAACTCGGCCCGCCCGAGGTAATGGTTCGCCTCGGCGCTCGTCGGCCTCTTCACGTTCACCTTGGTGAGGTACGGAAGCGCGTCCTTCGCCCGCCCGACCATGACGTACGAGGCGCCGACGCGGAGCTGAAGATCGAGGTCGTCCGGCGCCTTCTGGAGCGCCGAGGTGAACTGGTCGAGCGCCTGCTCGACGTGCCCCGACTGCTCGTAGAGGACTCCGCGCTCGAGCGAGAGGTTCGGGTAGTCCTTGTCCGCGGCGAAGACGGCGTCGAAAGCGGCCGCAGCCTCGGTCCAGCTCCTCATCTTGCGGTAGGTGACCCCGAGCTGGTAGCGCGACTGCAGATCCTTCGGGTCCTTCGCGACAGCGTCGTTGTAGTGCGCGATGGCCTGGTCGTAGTTGCCCTGCGCCGCGGCGACCTCGCCCAGGGCCCGCTGCATCCCCGCCGAGTCCGGCAGCTTGGACTGCGCCTCCTTGAGCTTCGCCTCCGCCTCGGCGGCGCGCGCCTCCCCGGCGAGCAGCTCCGCCAGCGCCACGTAGGGCTCGATGGCGTCTTCCGCCTTCAGATCGATGAGTCCCAGCGCCGCGATGTAGCTCTCCTCGGCCTGCTTCTTGTTCCCGAGCGCCTCCTCTGCCTTGCCCAGCCAGAGAGCGACCTGCATGCTCTTCGGGTACGCCTCGCGCGCCGCCAGGAGCTGGGTCTTCGCGTCCGCGAGCCGCTCGAGCGCGATCTTGGTCTTCGCGTCGTCCACGATGGCGCGCGTGTTCGCGGGCTCCGTCTGCACCGCCGTGTCGAAGTGGGCGAGCGCCTCCGTGTAGCGTGAGTCCTTGTAGAGGAGCTCGCCCAGGCCGACGAGCGCTGAGACGTTGCTCGGCTCGAGCTTGGAGCACGCTTCGAACGCGGCCCGCGCCTCCGCCAGCCGCCCCCGCGTCAGGTGGATCCACCCTGCGAGGGCCTGTGCCCGCGCGACGTCGACCTGGGCGGCGTGGGCCTTGGCCTTGCCCTCGATGATCTCCTTGAGATCCGCGAGCGCCGCCACGTCGTCCTTGTCCTTCTCCCAGGCGAAGCGTGCACGCATGGCGAGGGCGCCAGCGTCGCCTGGAGACGCCGTGATTGCAGCCGTCACCGCGGCGCGTGCCTTGACGAGGTCACCGGCCATCTCCTGGGCGCGCGCCAGCCCGAACTGCGCACGCGCGCTCGGGGCGAGCTGTGCGGCCTTCGAGAACGCAGCGATCGCGGCCGCCGCGTCCTTCGCCTGGAGCTCCACCTCGCCGCGCATGAGGGCGATGTCGAGCTGCATGGGGTCGCTCGGATCCGTCTTGCTCGCGGCGTCGAGCTCCTTGCGGGCGGCCGGCAGATCGCCATCGACGCCCTTCTGCACGCCCGTAGCGAGCGCGAGGTAGCGGGTCTCCGGCGCCGCGTTGCGCACCTCATCGACCCACGCCTTCGCCCGCGTTGCACGCGCCGCGTCGCGGCCGAACCGGAGCTGCGTCTCGTATTCCGCGATGGCGGTGTAAAGCGTCAGCGGCCGGACGCGCGGCGTGACCTGGTGCGCGGCGGCGAGCTCGTCGACCGCTGCTCGCGCCGTGTCGAACAGGTCGTCGCCGAGCTTTGCGCGCGCGGCAGCCGAGCGCTGGTCGAAGATGCGCGCGTACTGGTTGCGGTGGAAGACGTCACCCAGCGCCTGGTAACCGAACGCCCCGTAGCTCGTGAAATGCAGGAGCGCGCCAGCCACGACCACCCCGAAGAGGCCGAAGGCCACCGCGCGCGGGGCCCGCGAAGACTTGCCCACGGACGTCGTCTTCTTGTCGCGGCGCGGACGCGGAGCCGCGTCGCCGTCGGAGCGGAGACCGTCCTCGGGAAGGCTGGGATGCGCCTCCGCGTCGAGCTCGGCGCTCCCGCCTGCGCCGCCGAGGTCCACCTCTCCGTAACCCATGCCACCGCGGGTCGCCTTGGGCGCCGGGGGAAGGCTGGGATCGGGGGCGATGTCGAGCTCCTCGATGTCGTCGAGCTTGGAGCGGGGCAGGTTCAGATCGCCGAAGTCTGCCTCGCCGATCGCCATCGGCATGTGGTGGTTGTCGTCGAGGCGCGCCGGGAGATTGCCCGCGGCGGTCGGCAGACCCACGCCGGCAACCTCCGGCAGACCTGGCCCGCCGACCGAAGGAAGCCCAACCCCGGCCACCGCCGGGAGCCCGATCCCCGCGGTCGCAGGGAGCCCGATACCTGCGGTCGCCGGGAGCCCGATCCCCGCCACCGCAGGAAGCCCTATCCCCGCCACCGCAGGAAGCCCGACCCCGGCCACCGCAGGAAGCCCGGCCCCCGCCACGGCGGGAAGCCCGACGCCACCGAGCGACGGAAGATCGTTCGGGAGGGCGGGCAGGTCGGCACCGCCGCCCAACGAAGGCAGATCGATCTCGCCGAAGGCCATGCTCTGCGGCCTGGCTGCGGGCGAAGGCAAGTCCGTGTCGATCTCACCGAACGCTGCCGAGCCGCCCCCGCGCTTCGCTGCCGCGACGGGGAGCCCTGCGTCGATGTCGCCGAAGCCCGCCGCGGTTGCGCCGCCGCGCTTCGGCGCTGCAACCGGGAGCCCGGCATCGATGTCGCCGAACGCCCCGGGCGCTCCGCGCTTGGGCGCGGCGACCGGGAGCCCCGCGTCGATGTCACCGAACCCGGCCGCAGTGGCGGCTCCACGCTTGGGCGCGACCACGGCCGGCAGGTCTGCGGGGCCGCGCGCGGCGGGCTTCGCCGCGACGGGCTTCGCGGCAGGGAGGTCCGCCCCGGCGGACGGGAGATCGATCTCGAAGGTTGGCGCCTTCTTCGGCGCCGCGGCCTTCACCGCAGGCAGATCGCCCATGACGGGCAGCTCGATGTCGAAGTCCTGGAGCGACGGTGGGTTCGCCCGTGAGGGCGCGGGGGCCGCCGGCGCGGCCGCCGCAGCGGGAGGGGGCTGACGCGGGGGCACGGCAGGGGCTGCGGTGGGAGGCGGCCCGAACCCGAAGGCCGTCTTCTTCGGCTGCGCATTCTTCGGCTGCGCGACCGCCGGGAGGCCGGTTCCGTCCGGCAAGGCGGGGAGGTCGATCTCGTCGGTACCGGCAGACGGTAGCTGGGCCATCGTGTGCGCCCTGGCGGGCGGCGGCTTGGCGACCACCTTCGCGGCAGGCAGCGGCGGGGCCGGGGCGTCGAAGCCGGCGAACGGATCGTCCGCGGTCGGCGCAGCGACGGGCGGCGCCGGAGGCGGGGCAAGCCCTCCGGGCTGGATGCCGACGCCCATCATGGTCTGCCTCTTCACAGGCCCGGGCTTCGGCCCAGGAGCGGCAGCGACCGCGGCCGCGGTCGGCAGCGGCGCCTGCACGGGCGGCGCCGCGGGCGGAATGGCGACCGGCTTCACCGGAACCGGCACGGCAGGGGGCTTGCCAGGCATCGGGCGGGGCTTCCCCGACACCGCGGGCAGCCCAGCGGCCGAAGGATCGACGAGGGCCGGCAGATCCCCGAAGTCGGGGATGTCCCCGAAGTCGGCGGGGCCGGCCGGAGGCGCGGCTGGCTTCGGCGGTGGCTTTGGCGCTGCGGCCGGCGGAACCGGCGCGGCAGCACCTGCCTGCGGGCTCTGCACCACGAACGAATGCCCACACTTCGGGCAGCGCATCTTGAGACCGGTCGCCGGTACGCGCCGCTCGTCTACCTGATACGGCGCCTTGCACGCCTCGCACTCGACCTTGAGCATCTCGTTCCTTGAAGGGAAAGGCTATCAGAAGGGCGGCCAGCGGAGCGAGCAAGCGGCTGCGCCCCACCCCGCCTCCGTCAATTCCCTCCCTCGCCCGTCCCCGCCCTACAATCGCCCCGTGATCAACCCCTCCCTCTCCTACCCGGTCCAGCTCGCCCTCCGCGCCAGCGCCATTGGCACCGCCTGCGTGCATGCCGGCGACGGTCGTGATCCCAGCTCCGGCGCGCTCGAGACGCCGCTCGTCCTGTCGAGCGCCTTCGGCTTCGCCAGCGCCGAGGAGGCGGCCGCAGCCTTCCGCGGCGAGGGGGACGCGTACATCTACGGCCGCTGGGGCAACCCCACGGTCGAGGCGCTCGAGGCAAAGCTCGCCGCGCTCGAGGGCACCGAGGCTGCGTGCGCGACGGCGAGCGGCATGGCCGCCGTCAGCGGATCGATCCTCACCATCTGCGAGTCCGGCAGCCACATCGTCGCCCCGCGCTCGATGTACGCCGAGACGGCCCGCCTCTTCCGCGAGAGGCTCCCGCGCCTGGGCATCACGACCACGTTCGTCGACGCGAGCGACACCGCCGCCTACGCCGCGGCGATCCGCCCCGAGACGCGGGTGCTGTACATCGAGACGCCGTCGAACCCCACCCTGCGCGTCTCGGACATCGAGGCCATCGTTGGCCTCGCCAAGGGCAAGGGCCTCTTCACCATTGCCGACAACACCTTCGCGACCCCTTTCGCCCAGACGCCGCACGCGCTCGGCGTCGACGTCGTCGTCCACTCGATGACCAAGTCCCTCGGCGGCCACGGAGACGCGATCGGCGGCGTCGTGTGCGGGCGCAAGCCCGACGTGGCGCGGATCGCGGAGACGATCGTGAAGGGCTTCGGCGGCGTCCTCTCGCCTTTCACGGCCTTCCTCATCGCGCGCGGGATTCGGACCTTCGCGCTCCGCCAGCGCCAGGCCTGCGAGTCGGCGGCGGCGATCGCGGCGCGCCTCACCGAGCACCCCGCCATCGCCAGGGTTCACCACCCCGCGTTGCCCACCCACCCCCAGCACGCCCTCGCGTGCCGGCAGATGCACGCGTTCGGCTCGCTCCTCTCGTTCGAGGTGAAGGACGACAACGCGCTCGCGCGGGGCCGGCGCGTCCTCGAGGCGGTGCGCATCATCACCCACGCCGTCAGCCTGGGCGACGTCCGCAGCCTGCTCGTGCACCCGGCGTCCACCACCCACTCGACCATGCCACCGGACGACCGCGTACGCGCCGACATCCATGACGGTCTGCTGCGGCTCAGCGTCGGCATCGAGCCGCTCGAGGACCTCTGGGCGGACCTGAAGCAGGCGCTCGTCGCGTAGCGCCTCCCCGGCTGCCGTTGGCTTCCGTTCTCGGTCGCCCCCAGGTAACCTCGAAGGGATGCCGTCCGGGGAGGAGGAACAGCGCGGCACGGAGCGGCTCGGCAGCGTCTTGCTCCGGAAGTACACGCTGGAGCGCGTCATCGGCTCGGGCGGCATGGCGGTGGTCTACGCGGGCACGCACCGCAACAAGAACCGCGTCGCGGTGAAGGTGCTCCACCAGGAGCTATCGGCGCGGAAGGACCTGCGGGAGCGCTTCCTCCGCGAGGGGTACGTCGCCAACACCGTCGACCATCCAGGAGCGGTCGCGGTCCTCGACGACGACACGGCGGAGGACGGGTCGGCGTTCCTCGTCATGGAGCTCCTCCAGGGCATGACGGTGGAGGCCGCGCAGGACGCCCACCAGGGCCGCCTCGACGCCCCCACGGTCCTCGCGATCGCCCGCCAGCTGCTCGACGTCCTCGCGTCGGCGCACGCCCACTCCATCGTCCATCGCGACATCAAGCCCGCGAACCTGTTTCTGACGCGTGAGGGCGCGCTCAAGGTCCTGGACTTCGGCATCGCGCGCGTCCGTGAGGCGGCAGGCCACGAGCGGTCGACCACGACGGGGAACGTCTTCGGGACGCCGGCCTTCATGGCCCCCGAGCAGGCCGCAGGCCGCGCGAGCCTCATCGATCCGCGGACCGACATCTGGGCGGTCGGCGCCACGATGTTCACGCTGATGAGCGGGCAGCAGGTGCATTCGGGCGAGACGCCGCAGCACGTCGCGCTCCTCGCAGCGACGACGCCCGCCCGCTCGCTCGCGGACGTCGTGCCCGGGGTCGACCCAAGGGTCGCTGCGGTGGTGGACCGCGCGCTCGCGTTTGCCCAGGAGGGCCGCTGGCAGAGCGCCGCGTCGATGCGGGACGCGGCGGCCGATGCCTACCAGGCCATCGTGGGCGAGCCCATCGGGCCGTCCGCGCTCCTGCCGGCGCTGGGAGAGCTCGAACGAGGAGCTCTGCAAGGTCCTCTGTCGAGGAACCCCGGTGGCACGGGCGCGCTGGCTGCTCCGTTCGCCCCCACGCTGTCCAGCGACGCCGGGCTCCCTCGGCCCGGCGGGAGCGATGCCGGCGCGAGGGCGCCTGGGGTCAACCGAGCGGGAATGACCGCCGGAACCGGGATGACGACGGAGCAGCCGGTCGCGGGGCTTCCCTCGAAGCGGCGGCTCCCCCTCGCGCTTGGCGCCCTGGCGGCCGTCGCGGCGGTGGTGGCGGCGACCGTGCTTCTCGGGCAACCGCGCCGCCCCGCGACCGGGCCCGCGGCGCCGCCGGCGAGCGCAGCGGCCCCGGCGGCGCCGAGGTCCGAGGCCCCCGAGCCGCAAGGCCCCGCCGCCGAGCCACCGCCGACGGGCGCTCCGGCGCCCGATACGACGCACACCGCGGCGACGCCGAGCCTCGAGCCGGCGACGTCGTCTCACACGACGGGGCCAGGTCGACCCGCCGGGCGACTACCCGCGGGAGCGACCTCCGCCGCGCGGCAGGCGCCGTCGAGCAGCGATGCCGGGGCGGCCAAGCCCGGGCACGGTGATTGGAACATGCAATGAGA